>Ga0075530_1000073_pt1 | contig 39854 bp, 66 predicted proteins | sample NGEPerD_2_FD_75101 | JGI IMG/M metagenome (GOLD analysis project Ga0075530, IMG submission 75101) | Arctic peat soil microbial communities from the Barrow Environmental Observatory site, Barrow, Alaska, USA - NGEE PermafrostL1-D | ecosystem: Environmental > Terrestrial > Soil > Wetlands > Peat ... | reverse complement strand
GGGAAAATGATACGCCAGGACCACGTTCCTGCGCAGCAGTGGAAGAAATTTGAGACTATCACTGAGGGCAGAATCCGGGCATCTGACTTTCTGGATGCGCAATAATGCGAATGACCCCCATGAACATAGAGTCAGTATCAAGACTGGAATCTCTGGCAAAGGCCTTGAAGGAGATTGGGTGACTGACTTCGAGAAAGCCTGGAAAGAAAACCCCTGGACCCAGGGAAGCAAAGGTGCCGCTGAGTATTGGTATAACCGGGGCAGGGTGGAATGGATAAGTGTTGAGGATAGGTTGCCGGATTCCGGCAGGAAAGTTTTGGTCTATTACAAAAACGCTCTTGGCAATGGGCGGACTGTCTGTGCCAAACATCTTGAACAGTATTCCGAGGAAGCCTGCGGAGATAACGACGATGAAGGCGTATCCGAATACTGCGAAGAGGACGATACATTTTACAACGAGCAAGGCTGGTGGGAAATGATTGATAACTGGGATGATTATGGTTTTTGCCGGATTTATCAGGGCGATATAACCCATTGGATGCCTCTACCTGAACCACCCAAAGCCAAGGACACCCCAAAGGCGGGCAAGGAATGAGTGATTAACAGTTTCTGGTGGCCAGCCGTCGCGCTCATGAATAGCTTCTGTGCGCGTCCTACTATTCCCCCTTGTCGGCTGGCCACCGTTTTAATTCCTTCGGGAATCCCGGCACCTGGGCAAGGTGCTAGACGAACCGTGATCGAAATCTGACGGTACCAGTGGGGGCTATGCACCCAGGCGGCAAAGCATAGACAGGCGCAACCGGCACCGGCGGTAGGACTGCATCGTGATCAGTTGCAGTTTCGATGATCCACTACCTGTAATAACTAGGGCCGGGGTGATTTTTGGTGGAGCGGCGTGGAAAGCAGACACGCGATAGTCGGCAGGAGACTAAAAAGCGACCTGAAAGGTAATGGAAAACCGCGTGACCCTCGGCACCGAAAGGCAAAGCCGAACAAGGGGCCAAGATCGAAAATTTCCGAGCAGGAGTGGCGCCCTGCCTCCACCTTCAAACAACGATTTATGGTCAGGCGGCGTGGATGAACACGCATTATAGGGAGTCCGGCTACTTGAAGGCTCAGACCAATGAAAGACGCCTTGCAAAGCTCATACGGATTAACTGGCGAGCAAGCGCCAGCCGGGTCGAGAGCCGAGTCCAGAATGCCGGTGCAGGTATCCAGTCCTGCCCTGACCGCCACTTTATAACTGGGGAATGAGTAATGACTACAAAAGTAAAAGTAACCGCCTGCTGCGACTCAGATACAGAGGTTGAAATAACAAGAGAAACTGGCTTGAACACTAGTGCTCGGTCTGTACTTCAAGACGGGGATACATGGGAAGGTTACGTCTATGATGATGTTGCCGTTATAGTACGGGAAAGAGATAAAGATATACCTACCCCCATAAAGACCCCATGAACCGGAAAAACAAGAAATTCCGGCAATGATTAAAGTAAAACTTACACCCGAGCACCGTGACACCTGTACAGGGGAAGCAAAAGAGGATTAGCCCACCTTCACGGAAACGGGCCATGAATTGATTAATGTTGAAAAGGATAAGCATGATTAAACCATCACAAATTATAGGCGAAGACTATCTGTTCAGGTGGTATCTGATCCCACGAAACCGGTTTTTCAATGTGTATCTGCATAAATTTGGCCGGTCTGACGACGATCGAGCCTTGCATGATCATCCATGGCATTCAGTTTCAATCCTTCTGAAAGGGTCATATGTCGAGCATTTTGATGGTGAATCGAAGATCCGCCGGGCATTTTCAATATTCGGCAGGAAAGCAACCACCGCACACCGTATTGAAGTGGTTGATGGGCCTGTCTGGACCGTTTTTATCACCGGCAGGAACCATAGACAATGGGGGTTTTGGTGCCCGCAGGGATGGCGGCACTGGACAGAGTTCACAGATCAAACAGGTAGCAACGTAGGCAGAGGATGTGATTAGTGATTAGTTTTGACTCCGAAAAAGATTTTGAAAACTTCTTGATCGAAAATGACAGTTATTTTTCTGGGCTTTTTAAGCTTCACAACGCGAACATCTACCAACAATTGAACTTAGGCCCTTACGGTGTTGCCGACATCGTGGCTGTCGAAGAAATGCCGCATGAAGACCCTGGGAGAAAAACGATATCTGTAAAAATCTTCGAGCTTAAAAACACGCCCCTGAAGCACGAACACATTTCTCAGATTAGCCGATACAGGGAATTTTTCATGAATTCCGACCGCCACCTTTACCACAAACTAGCCATAAAAGGTTATTTAATTGGCAAAAAAACATTCCCTGCGGATGACGACTTTTGCTTTCTATGCCAGTCAATCCCGTGGCTTGATGTCTGCGAGTTTTCACTAGATCCGATCAGCGGCATTGAAATTCGCGTGGTTAGCGGATGGAAAGTTTCGGGGGCTGTAGATGAGGACTACAAAAAAGTCCTTAGGCACATAGTCCACGCCCCAGAATTTTTGGCGAATGAAGGGGCTGCGTGATGAACTATTTTCGCATAAGCAACTACGAAAAATTCCAGCACTACAAGGATAGATCGCCTCCCTGGATAAAGTTATACAACGACATTTTAGACGACTATGAATTTTCATGCTTGCAGGATGCTAGCAAGTTGCACCTGATTTTAATTTACCTTCTAGCAAGCCGCTCCGACAACAAAATTCCATGGGATGAGGAGTGGATTAAGAAAAAAATTGGGACTGAATGTGTGAATCTTGACGAACTGGAAGGAGTTGGATTCATAGAAAAAATCCAAGGAAAACAAAAGGCTAAGAAAAAGCAGAATGCTAGCAAGAAGATACCAAGCAGCAAGCAAAATGATTGTCTAGAGGGAGAGGGAGAGACAGAGGGAGAAACTACTCCAAAGAGGGCTGCTCGCATCCCTGATGATTTCGCGCTAACCGAGAACAGAAAATCTCTTGCTGAAAAATATTGGCAGGAGCGCACGCGCGCAGACCTCTGTGAGCGAACTCAAGATATTTTTGACCAATTTACCAACGACGCCCTCAGCAAGGGCAAAAAATTTGAAGACTGGGATCGCGCATGGACGACCTGGTACACCAACGCAGTTAAATTCGAGAGGGTAGCCAATGGAACGAATCGACCCGGCCAAAGCGGTGGCCAGCATGGACTTTCAAAGTCCGAAAGGCGAGACGCACAAGCCAGAGCGTACATGTCAGGCCAGCCATAGCAAGATTGCAGAAGCTGTCCGCCGCCTGCAAAGCATGGGCCACATGCACTGTGAGATTGGGGATACCGATTTCAAGCTGACCTGGGAGCCTGTGTTCAAGCAGATGTCCGATGCGCAGATTGACAAAGCCCTGTCCTCAGCAATTCGTTTCACAGGATTCCTGAAACCAGGGAACCTGCTGGAATGGGGCCAAAAGATTGAAGGCATGCCCTCCATGGAAGCCGCCTACGCGGAATGCTGCGAGTACGTGAACACGCCACACCGGAAGGCTATTTCTCACCCTGGGCTGTTGTGGGTTATCCAGCAGACCGGGACTTATGAACTCAAAACCCAGACCCGTGACAAAGTGATCTTCAGATTCAAAAGTTTCTACGAGGACATGGCTTCACAAGTGATGGGAGGGCGAATATTCGCACTGCCGGCTGAACAGCAGATCGAGCACAAGGAGTTTGTCCCATCGGATGATGACTCCCCTGGGCGCCGCCTGTTCAAAAAATGCCGCCAGGACCTTCGGCAGTACAACGTCGACCAAGGGCACAAAAAGGAGTTGCTGTCGTGAATTCTGATGAAATGATCAAGCACTTGGCAATGAAACTGTGCAGCAGCCCGGATGCTGAACTCCGCGAGATTACTTCACGGGTTGATGGCTTGCTGCTACTTGAATCCTGTGTGATCAGGCAACCGGCCAGTACAGGGGATATTGTAAAAGTAAAACCAGCCATTGAAAGTTATGCGCTATTGCACAAGATGATCGAGGTCATTGGCGAGTATTACGACATTTCCCCGGAAGACATCAAGGGCCCCAGACGGTGGCGATCAATGGTTATACCCAGGCAGATGGGCATGGCCATTTCATCGGAGATCACAAAGCACAGTTTGCTTGAAATTGGTGATGTATATAACCGCGACCACACAACAGTAATCCAGGCCAAAAGGTCAATCGCATCATGGCGACACAGAAGGCCCGAAATAAACACTGATTTCCTGTCCCTGAAGGAACGTCTTATGCCGATTGTGGAGTGTGCACATTGAACAGCAGAGACACAGGAATGACCAGACCTAAGTCCGCAGTTGGGGAAGTCGTGGATGTTGTCGGTTTGGAGAGTGGATACGCTGGTACCGGCGAGATTATAAGCAAGATATACCTTGAAGACATTGATTCGGATGCCAGCCAAAGCGGGAAATACTCTGGATGGGTTTATACAGTCATCGGTGATAGCTGGACCGAAGAATGTCTCAGAAAACGCCCAGACCTGCGCGAACCCTTTTCAATTGAATCCCTGAAAAAGATTGGCATCCCTGAAGGTGAGCCGGCATGACCGCCAGCAAGCCACACGGCGCAGAAATCACCATCGAAGGACTCTGGTACAAGCGGGGACTGCACGGACTGATATTCCGCTGGGGTGGTGATGAATGGGTAAAGTCTGGCCTGGAGCAAAAAGTATTTGATCGGGCTGCGAGTGGTATGAAACGGGTGAGGTACAGGAAAACATAATGGCTGAAAAATTCACCATAAATTCAGACCAGACCTTAAAGGATTTTTTCTGCAAGGTTGCCGAGGACTATGCTGCCCAGCATTACCTTCGCGGATCCTACCTTATTGGCCCGAACAGGACGATTCCTCAAAATCGCATGGATTTTGAACTTTACACGCTCATTGCTGAATTCCAGGGATTGCCGCTGCAGGATGTCAGGAACATACACAAACTAAACCACGGGATCCCGATTATTCGCCGCGACGATGAATCAAAGAACATCAGAATAGGCCGGTTAATCGACCACCTGACTTATGAGGAACAGGTCAGCGCCATGGAATTGGTAAATGTCACCAGCATTATGACCCGGCCACAACAGACTGAATACATCCAGACGATCATCGACACCTGGGCCGAGCGTGGATTGCCCTGGCCGGACTATGTGACCAAGTCATCAGACAAGCATCGGGGGAAGGCGGCATGAAGATTACTTTGAACGAGGAAGAATTGATGGTTAGGTCAAAGGTGTTTTCAAGCGGTGGAGGGACTCAATCGGCCTGCATAGCTGCCATGATTTGCAGGGGTGATATAGAAAAGCCTGATTTCGCCTGTATAGCCGACACTGGCTATGAAAGATCAACAACATGGGACTATATGGAGAAATACGTCACCCCGGCACTAAAGTATGCAGGTGTTGAAATGGTGAGGGTGCCTAGCAAGAAATACGCGACAGTTGGGCTGTATGGGGGGAAGAACAAAGATTCTTTACTAATCCCGGCGTTTTCCACAGAAAGCGGAGAAGTTGGGAAGATGAGGACATTTTGTAGTAATGAGTGGAAAAAGCATGTCATTAGACGATGGTTGACAGAGCAGGGTGTTAAATCAGCCGAGATGTGGCTTGGTTACTCGCTTGAGGAGAAAAAGAGAATCCGTATTGAGGAGGGGAAATGGGAAAACAGATTCCCGCTTATTGAGAAACGATTTTACAGGCACGACTCCATCAAATATGTATTAGATTATGGGTGGCCAGAACCGCCAAGGTCGGCCTGCTATATGTGCCCTAATCATAGTGATTCAGATTGGCAATGGCAAAAAGAAAACTCACCTATCGACCATGAACGCGCAGTGCTATTTCAAAATAGAATCCGCTTGGTTGACCAAGATGTTTGGCTCACAAGACACGCGGAACCGATAGAGAATGTTGACTTTTCAAATGCTGACGAAGATCAAATCGGGTTTTGTGAGCAGTGGGGCTGCTTTACTTAGTGTCCAACAGCAAGCGCAAATGCCCAAACTCCAAAAGCGAGACATGCCGAAAATACAACCGCCCCAAAGATGGAAGGGAGATCAATAACAGGCTGTATTGCGGAGACGACTGCATAACCGAGTACGCCCTGAAAAACAGGCTACAGGGCAAGAAAAAGCTGGAACGGCACAGGAAACAGGAACATGCGAGAAAGAAGCGAGAATTCTATGATAAAGACATTAAGACAAGGCGCGAGGCGGCTCAAATGGCATTTAACAAATACATTAAAGCCAGGGACAAAGGTTTGCCATGTGTATCATGTGATAAGCCGGACAACGGGCTTCACCAAAGGCACTCTTCCCACTATCGCAGTATAGGGGCTTGCAGTGCGCTACGTTTCCATGAGGACAATTGCCACGCAAGCTGTCAGCAGTGCAATACAGAGAAGTCTGGGAACTTGATCGAGTATAGGCGTCGGCTTGTTAAAAGGATCGGGCTAGAGAAAGTAGAATGGCTTGAGTTTCAGAACGGTGTCACAAGATACAAGGCGGACGACTTAAAAAGCATAGAAATAAAATACAAAAACAAAGTAAAAGAATTGCTATAATGAGCAGGCGCCTAGGCTTAGCGGCTGAAAGCAGGAATCAATCCCCTGTTGGCGTATATACCGGGTTGATAACCGATGATTGTGAGGTTTCTATGATTATATCAAACAAAAAAATAAGGATTAATGCTACATACCGCACATTTTTCAGGTGCGCATGTGACGAATGTGGGTCTGATTTTATAAGGCGGTCAGATTACCGAAGTTTTGAAGTTTGTCTGGCGTGTTCAGATAAGAGGGGCGGAAAGACTAGGCAGGTTCACGGGTGCAACAACCGAAATAGCAGGCTCCATGTTGTTTGGGGAAATATGAAAAGAAGGTGCCTTGACCCCCAAAATAAGAAATACCCTTCATATGGCGGAGCAGGGATAGGGGTTTGTGATGAATGGATTGATTTCGTTCCCTTCAAAAAATGGGCAGACGAAAATGGATATGCTGACCACTTAACCATTGACAGGATAAATAACGAAAAGGGGTACAGCCCCAACAACTGCAGGTTTGTGAGCAGGAGCGTTCAGAACGCCAACAAAAGAATAACGGACAAGAATAAAAGTGGGTACATAGGAGTTTCAATGAACCGGATTGGGAGGTATGTCGCTTGCGTTCAATGGAAAGGAAAGCAGCACCACGTAGGATGCTTCGGGACTCCCGAAGAAGCGGGAAAGGCCAGGGACAGGTTTGTCATAAACAAGAATCTTCCCCACTCTCTAAACTTTCCGCAAATGCCACGTGATGGAGAGTTGCTAAATGGTTGATTTAAGCGCAGACGCCCTGGCAGAGTCCCTCAACATGCACGGATGGGGTTACTGGGCATCCCATACTGACGAAAGCCTTAAAGTTTATCGAGAATGTACTTAGACAAAGACGTGCCCTTCGCCCTGGCAAGTTCTGACAAATCATCCTTGCGCTTTTGTGTGCATCTTAGAGCAATCATAGCATTTTTAGCTTTATCGCCCTTAGACGCGCTCCGGTTTCCTGTGTTGCCGTGAGTTTTTTTCATGCGGCATCACCAGTCTTTGCGTCTACGATGGCGAAAAAGTCCTCTACCCGACTGCCGTCACTGCCGAGCTCGGTGCCGCCCAGCGCCAGGTTCGCTGCTTTACCTTCAGCTATGGCTTCAGCCAAGGCTGACTCAGCCGCTGCCACGGTATCGAAAGTATCCCCGAAAGGGCCGTTGACCAAGTCTGCTATTTTGTAAGTTTTCATAATATAGCGCTCCTGTATAATTGCTTATAATTCAATTGGTTAATCTGGGCGGAAACTTTCCGCCCAGATGCTCAGACCCTTATATAAGCGCGTTTGATGTGACTTGATAGTCAGAATATTCAAGGGCTTCTTTAAGAATTTCGCCCCCGCGCCCTGCATCTGAGGCCCAGAAAAACCAATGGCTGTCTCTTTTCTCGCCGCCCAGGTTGCTGAACCCTTGCTCCATAGAATCAGAGTCGTCAGCGAAAACTTTATATCCATCTACGGTTTTAGTCATAATTGCTTTTTTCATCTTCTTGCTCCGTTGTTTTAGTCAGTAAGTACAGTGTATAACAGAACATATGATATGTCAAACAAATTATCTGTATATTTTCATGCCCCCGGCGCAGCAAAACAGGTCAAGGGATTTAGGCCGGGCGTCAAGCATAAAACACACATATCCCCCTTTTTTTGGAAAATAGCTTGACACTGCGTGCGCGTGTACACACAATAACGTGGCAATTGGCGCGCTTCGGCAAGGATATCCTACATGGCGGGTAGTTTAGAAGGACCGGCCTGGGTAGAACGCAGGCTCGGTGAGCACGGAAAGGAAATAACCGGCCTTCGGATTACATCCAAGCTCAATGAACAGGCAATCACATCACTACATGGCGAACACCAACGCCTGACCACATCCATGGCCAACAACCACACTGCGGTTATGACCAGCATTTCAGAGCTATCCGGCAAAGTTCAATTTGTAAACGACGATAGGAACATCAAAGAAGGCATGAAGCGCCAGAGAACGCAATCATCAATAGAGTTTAAATGGGTGGTGGCCACACTGCTTGGGGTCTTTGGTCTGATTATTGCTTACTACGCGAGTTATGCTTGAATCCCTACTTCCCATCCTCTTATCCCTCTGCTTACAGCATCCACAATGGAATTGCGAGATCGAAGCTATGAGAGCCGCGCACCTCAAAAACTACGTTATTGCGCCTACTTTGCTGAAATTGGCCGAGTATGACGAAAGGATGAATTCCGAGAGCGCCAACATCCTGATGATGGGTATAGCGGCCCAGGAATCAGACCTCTGGTACAACCTTGTCCAGCTTGGCGGTGGTCCGGCACTTGGCGGCAATGGTATAGAGCCTGCGACCCATGCGGATACATGGCGATACTTGAACAGATCAGACAAGTGGGCCTTGCGCGAAATCGTGCTGGGGCTAGTGCCCGACGAAGCGGTAACCATAGATTCCGATGGCAATTACTCTGTCGATGATAATCAACTAATCGGAAACATGCCCTACAACACAGCGATAGCCAGGATTCGCTTGTGGTATGTGCCTGAATCTCTGCCTCCACCGGATGATATTGAAGCCATTGGAGGCTACTACAAGCGTTTCTACAATTCATCAGGCGGCGCAGGCACAGTAGATGGGTTCGTAAAAAAATATAACAGGTTAGTGGCAGACAAGTGACGCGTTATGGCCAAAACATCTCTCGAGAGCATAGGCAAAAAAGCCAAGGCCATCGGCTACATAATCGGAGTCATGGTTACAGTGATTACTGTGGTATGGGCAGGACTAACCGTTTATTTTGCCAGCCAGTCGGATCTTGATTCTTTGGAAACCACAGTAGCGATCACGGAAATCACTGATCTACAAGATGAACTGGATACCAAGGAAGAAAGAATCTCATTTTTAAAGTCTCGCACAACTCTGACGCAGGAAGAAAGAAGCGAGCTTTTTGAGCTTGAGCAGACCCACGAAAGAAACCTACAGACCCTGAAAGTACTACAGGAATCTCAAGCACTGGATGCGTCACAATGATGAAGGGATATTTTAAGAACACCTGGCCCTTGATTCTGGGCGGAGTCCTAATTCTGGGCGGAGTCCTGTTTATTGTCGCTGTGGCGGCGTTTATAGCAGCTTAATACACGATCACAACGGCTTTGGAGTCAACACAATAGGAGCAACATCATGGCAACAGCAAAAGCAAAAGCAGCAGTATCAAAACCATTCTGGCAGTCACGCACGATAATCGCCAACGTAGTAGGCGCAGCGGCCACTCTCGCAGGCGTATTCGGCATGGACTTAGGGCTTGACCCTGACACCCAGGCACAGCTTGTAGCGGGCATTATGGTGGTGATTAACATCGTATTGCGCCTTGTCACTCACAAATCTATCGCATGACAGGCTCCCCGCTTATTAAAGAGGTTTTATGAAAAACATTATTGTTAAAGCAGTACTCGTTATCTCAATTATTCTGTTATCAAGTTGTTCGCAGACAATGCAGGTACTTGACGGGGCTACTCATGCCTGCGGAGTCTTGCACGTGGAAGGCTATTTCACGGACACCCAGGGTGAAGTAAGGATAATGAAACTTCCTGGAGAATGGAATGTGGAACAAGCCCTTCAATTCTGCCCTTGATAGTGAATTGCGCAAGCCCCGTAAGTGACGCGTGCGGCTGGCTTGAAGTGATTCAGCCCGCCCCTGGCTTTGAAGATCGTTGGACAAGGGCAGAGAAAGAGCAGGCTGTAGTCCATAACCGCAACGTCGAGCAGTTTTGCCGATAGCTATGGAAGAAAGAATATCTCAATATATCCAGATTGGCGATTTTGTCATAGTAAGGCACGATGAAAACAGCTTATGGATAGAGACTGAAGGCGGGGAAGGTGGCCAATTCCCTGAAAGCGATATTGAGGCATTGATAAAACAATATTACGCTGACAATTTCTGATTATAGAGCAAAAGGAACAGGAGCCATGAAACCTAAACAGAAAAGCAAAGCCAAAGCAGACTACAAGGCCAAGTTGGATTCTTTAATGAAAGGACTTCTTATTCCCAACCATGATATATGGATGTTACAATCCCCTGAATCCTTTGAAATGCTCGGTGTATTAATATCCATGAAAGCCAGCCAAGCCCCGGTAGACGCTATTCAGAGAGTAGAGAAGCGCCTTGAATACCTGCTTACCGGCAAGGATGAAAAGAAGTCAGATCAACCCAAGTTAATCATGCTCCATTAGTCAGGACAATCAATGCCAGCCGGAAGACCCACTGATTACACGCCCGAACTAGCAGACATGATCTGTTCCAGGATAGCTGAAGGCGAATCCATGAGATCAATTTCCCGTGACGAATCAATGCCTTGCATGACTACGCTATTCAAGTGGCTGAGAGAAATCCCAGAGTTTACGCAGCAATACAATGCTGGCAAGGAGCAATGTCATAGTGCATGGTTCGAGGACATTAACGATATTAGTGATAATCAGGTAGGAAACCCTGTTCTCGACAATGACGGAAAGCCCCTGATTCTTGACGGTAAGCCGGTAATGGTAGTAGATGGCCCGGCTGTCAATCACGCTAGGCTGCGCGTAGACTCAAGGAAATGGGCGCTTTCAAAGCTGATGCCCAAGAAGTACGGTGACTACAAGCAGATTGAGCATTCAGGTGAGTTAGGATTACGTAACATACCCGATGACAAGCTGGATGATGAGATAGCCACCCTGCTCAGTGACAATAAGCCCTGATATATCCCCTCCTGGCACCATATCCCTCTAATTGTATTGCATTAATGGCGCGACTTCTGGTATTCTATTGCATACATGAGCAATAGTTTAAGTCAGAAAGTAAAGGAAATGGGCGCTCCTTCCGTGAGGTGGGTTGCTCAGATGTGGGGCGTGAATGAAAGCACCTTGTATCGGTGGTGGTCTGCTGGTGGTCAGAAGTCAGATAGGCTTGAGATTATCGTAGCGGGCTGTGTAAAACTGTATGGAGGGAAGGATGAAGCGTAGACAATTCCTAAGAGCCGCAAGTGCTGCCTTAATCCTGCCTGCTATTGTCCGGGCTGAGAGCATTATGCGGGTCAAGCCGTTTGTTACTCTTGATGAAGTAGGAGATGGGATGCCCCTGTATTCAATTACTCATCCGAAAGGCAATTACCTCTGGCCATACAGAGATCTATCTGATTGATTAGCCCAGACTACTCCAAGCTAACCCCGGAGAAGAAGCGCCGGGCTATTGAGTTGCTTCAGGAGAAGGTCAGGCGCAAGCGAGAGAACTTCGTTGACTTCTACCAGCCCAACAAGAAGCAGGCTGAATTCCACAAGATGGGCAATTACTACGCCCAGCGATGCTTTATGGCTGGCAACCAACTCGGCAAGTCTCTATCTGGGGCGGCTGAGTACGCCTATCATTTAAGCGGCGAGTATCCTGACTGGTGGCAGGGATTGAGGTTTAGCAAGCCTGTATTGGCTTGGGCGTGTGGTGTAACCCCTCAAGAAATCCGGGATTCTATCCAGCTGCTACTGTGCGGGAGTCTTGAGAAGAACGAGATCGGTTACGGTACGATCAAGAACGACCAGATTCACTCCATTCAGAGAGCAATGGGAACCCCCAACTGCCTTGATTACATCATGGTCAAGCATAAGTCCGGTGGTCTGAGTGTGTGTCGGTTCAAAGCCTATTCGCAGGGTAGGCAGAAGTTCCAGGCATCCACCATTGATATTGTCTGGTTCGATGAAGAGCCGCCCGAAGAGATATACTCAGAGGGTCTGACCCGTACCAACAACGGGCAGTTTGGCCCTACATCCCTGCTGACCTATACCCCGCTATTGGGCATGACCAACCTCACCCACAAGTTCGAAGTTGCTCCGTCTGAGGAACAGGTATTGATTCGGATGGGCATTGCAGATGTAGACCACTACTCTGAAGAGCGCAAGAAGCAGATCATTGATGCTTATCCTGAACATGAACGTGAGGCCAGAAAAAACGGCATACCCATCCTTGGCTCAGGCCGTGTATTCCCTGTTCTTGAGGAGGCTATCAAGTGGGAACCCCACGCAATCCCCAAGTTCTGGGCGCAGATTATCGGGATGGACTTTGGTTACGACCATCCCCAGGCGTTTGTGCATGGTGTTTGGGATAGGGATACGGATATTATTTACATCACCAAGGGCTGGAAGCAGTCTCAATGTTCCCCTGTTAATGCGGCTGGTGTGATAAAGCCGTGGGGTGACTGGATACCTGTAGCGTGGCCCCACGATGGCAAGCAGCATGATAAGGGCGGGTCCAATGAGGAATTGGCAAGCCAGTATCGCAATGCCGGATTGAATATGTATCACACTCACGCCACCCATGAAGGCGGCGGGTATGGTACAGAGGCGGGTATTACTGCTATGATAGAGCGATTCCAGTCAGGCAGGCTCAAGGTAAACAAATACTTTGAAGAATGGTTTGAAGAATATAGGATTTACCACCGTAAGGATGGCCTGATAGTTAAAGAGCGGGATGATTTAATGAGCGCCACCCGGCAACTGATTATGATGCTTCGTATAGCAGAGACAGAACCCTTTGATGAAGAAGATTACATTCCCCCCCGCAATCAGAATGCCCCGCTAGGATGGTCATGAAGAATATTAAAGATTCATCTCCAAACAAAGACCTGATTGCCATGCTTGAGAATGATTTAGAGCGCGCCAAGAAAGGAGAAATCAGGACGATGGTTGCTCTGTATGGATGGGATGATGATAGTTGGACACATTCTTGGGTTATGGATACAAGAAATACAAGGCTAAGACTGCTCGGTGCTTTATCCCAATTGGTTTTTGATGTCCATACGAACAATGCCATGGATGATGAAGAGTCTATGCTTTCAAGGGCATTAGATGAAAACTAAGGCTCCCGGCAAAGTCAGCGATCTAGTATCCCACATCAGGGAAAGAAACCTGGTCCCCGCAATTCTGGATATGGAAGAGGGTGAGGATATCCTTGCCAAGATAGCTGAACGGGTTATCGAGGACAGGAAGGCTGACAAGACATCGATGGAGGGATGGGAGAAATTCCTTGAGGCTGGCCGGAAGCTGATGCGCCAAGACCTTGAGCCCCTGTCTGATCCATGGGAGGGTGCGGCTAACTTCAAGTCACCGGGTATGCTGGAAGCCTGTCTCAAGTTCGGGGATAGGGCGGTAGCCACCCTGCTCAAGGGAAGGGACTTGGTCAAGTATGACGTTATCGGGCAAGACCCTGAGCGTGAGAAGGGCAGGCGCGGCGAGAACATCACCACCCACATGAACTACCAGTTGAACTACGAGATGAAGACATGGCGGGATGACCATGACCGTAATCTGTATATCCTTCCGTCTGATGGCGCCAGCTTCAAATACACCTACTTCGACCAGGGACTAGGCGCTAATGTCAGTGAGTTAATCCGCTGGCCTGACTTCTCTGTCAACCAAGCCAACACCAACATGGAAACATGCCGGTCCTTTACGATAGACCGTGAGTACACCCAGAGTCTTGTGCTATCCCGGCAGCGTGAGGGTATCTGGCACGAATACGAAGACATGGAGATGATCGGCACTGAAACCCAGACTGAGCAACGGGAGGAGTCTGAATCAGATGAGATATTCTACATTCAGCAGATGTTCTATGACCTTGATGATGATGGGTATGAAGAACCTTATCTGGTCACGGTACACAGTACGTCCGCCAAGGTGATGCGGATAACTGCCCGATACGAAGAAGACAACATTGTAGTCAAGACCCCGAATGGCAAGGTAGTTACCTTTGACCGTGTGCTTGATGGTGAGGATGACTTGGGGTTCGAAGTGACCGGCGATAAAGAAACCGACATGAAGAACAGCAAGATTAGCCAGTGTGATCTGGTCAGGATCGAGCCGATTAACTACATTACTGATTACTCCCTGATTCCTGGTGATCTGATACCGTTTGAAAAAGAGGGATCGTTCCTTGGGATTGGATATGTTCACTTGCTGGCTGGTCTTACCCAAGCCATTAACTCTACCTCCAACGTTATTCTGAACTCTGGCAAGCTGAAGAGTACGCCCGGAGGATTCTTAGCCAAGAACTTCAGGAAGGCCAAAGGCACACTCCAGTACGTTATGGGCCAGTTCATCACAACCCTGATGAGTCCTGATGAGTTACAGAATTCAGTGCGTGAGTTTCAATGGCCCGATGTAGGCGAGGGTTACTTCCTGTTCAATGACAAGATGCGGGCTGAGATCGAGCGGTTGGCGGCGAGTGCTGACCTGACTGATGCGATAGGAGCCAATGCGCCGGCCACGACTATGCTGGGTATGGTGCAAGAACAGCTTATGCCTTTGTCAGCGATCATGTTGAGGATATACCGGAGTGAGAAGCGGGAGTTTATCAAGCTGGCTGATTTGAACCGCAAGTATACTGACCCGGTTGTTTACAAGGATTTGCTGGGTGATGAAGCGGATTACATGGATGATTACGGGATGAAGGGACTGGATGTTATGCCAGCTTCTAATCCGGAGATGACCAGCCGCATACAGAACATACTCCAGTCCAATTCCGTGATGGCGGTATCTGATAGAATACTCCAGTCAGGGGGTGATCCTATCCCGGTGTTGAAGCGGCACCTTGAGGACCTGGGTGTTGATTACATTAGCGAGATATTCCCTGAAGAGAAGAAAGAGAATCCCCAGCTTGATGCCATGAGGGAGGCTACCCGGATAGAGGGTGAGCTTGCACAGGGTCAGTTGGCAGTATTGCAGGGCGAGTTGAAGAACGAAAGAATGAAGACAGCTATCTCCAAAGCTAAGTCAATAGCCGAGATTAAAGAAATAGAATCCAAGATGATTCTAAACCTTGAAAAAGCCGAGTCAGAAGAATCGAAGAACATGATAGACAAGTACACAAAAGAAGTGAGGAATTTAGTTACTTCAATTCAAGACAGTAAAGACGACAACGAAGCGAAGCATCAAGAGTTAATGAAATCAATGACCGGGGAGTAGTTCTCCGAGGAGTCACCAGTGAAGCAATTAGAAGAATTGTCCGAGAAGCTGGACAAGGCGCAGGACCGTATTACCGAGGGAAGGGAAATCTCCGCAGAACACCTTGCTGAATGGAAACAGCATCCCATCACCCAATTACTCTCTATCTATGTAGCGTATCACCAAATTGACGAATTGAGTCTTATCGCCAAGGGCGGGATTGACGCTGAGAGTTATGCGTATTCCACTGGCGTTATCGATGCATGTGAAGATTTACTAACATGGGAACCGGAGATGAAAGATGAAGCCTGAAGGTGCAATGGAGTTTCCAATAGGCTGTGACTTGGCTCAATTCTCTGCCGAGGATGCGTTGGAGAAAATGGGCATAGATTGCAGAACATTTACAAGCAAACTGCCGGAGATATATGCCATTATCTGCCTAAAGGTTGCGTCTCAGCAGGTTGGGCACGCAAAGATGGTAGCTGATAGGTTGTGGGCGCCAAGCAAGTTACAGGTAATGCTCGACATTGATTTCGGCTATGAGCCAGACGAATGGAGCATTTCCCTAATCACTTACGAGGGCGGCAAAACACAAACAAAGACAGTATGGAGTCCCGGAGCATGAGCGAATTAGTACCTGTTGGACATTATGTATTAGTTGAAGACCTGCCCGTTGAGGAAACCAGCGAAGGCGGAATTATCTTGCATTCAGAGTCCGAGAAGAAGCGGGAGGAGAAAGGTCAGGAGATGGGACGTATCATTGCCTTTGGCCCTATAGCCTACAAGGATTACAAGGGCTGTAGTTGTCCCGGAGATTGGGGAGTAGAGGTCGGTGATGTAGTGGAATATTCAGGACGGTACGAGGGTAAAGAGTCTGCCTTCTGTCGTGAGCATAGAGTGGGCGATGAACGCCGACTGCGGTTAATCGCAGATTCATCAATAGTGAGCAAGCTGGAGGAATAGTTATGGCTGAAGAAGGATTGGAAGCGAATGTAGAAGGCCCGGAGTTGGGTGATGAAGACCTGACCCCTGTCGTTGAAGAACCTGTGGTTGATGAACCTGATGGGCTGACTGACCTTGAGCGGGAGCAGATGAAGCATGGATGGAAGCCCAAAGACCAGTTGGATAACCCTGATGATTATGTATCGGCCGAAAGGTACAAGAAGACTGGTGAGCTGATCACCAAGGCGAACACCCTGGAATCAAAGCTGAAGACAGTTGAGAAGGACTTTAGCCAGCGCCTTGAGAATGCCACGATGTTCGTCACAGCCCAGAATGTCTTGCTGAAGGAGCAGTTGAACAAGCAGCGCCGGGAGATGATCAAGGAGGGTGATGTCGAGGGTGTTGAGGCCATAGACAAGCAGATAGCCACTATCCCTGATGAATCCAAGCCGGAGGTTAAGGACGACAAGACGGAAAAGGCACTGCTTCTTGAGTGGAACGAGAACAACCCTTGGATATTCGATTCAAGCAGCGCAAAGGCCAAGTTTGCTACGAATAGCTACAATGTGGCCGTGAACGTGAAGGGGTTAAGCGCGGCGGAGGCCATAGCCTACGTGGATGAAAAGCTGGCTGATAAGTTCCCTGATAAACCTGTGGATGTGAATCAAAGGCGCAATGAGCCAGGTTTGGGTGATGCTGGCGGCAAGCCCAAGGGCGGCGGTAGTAACAAGAAAACTATCCCTAAATCCCAATGGACACACGAAGAGGCGTCGGTGGCCCAAAGCCTTGAGCAGCAAGGATATACAGAAGCCGAAATCAATCAGATGGTTATAGACAGCAGGAGCATGACATGAACGCGAGAGAGCCAAGATCACCAATACCTGAAGGGTCAGTCGTAGAACAGGATGTTCCACGTGAAACATTGCCTGCCAAGAAGAAGCCGGGACCGAAGCCTAAAAAGAAAGTCGATCGGGAGATGAAGACCGAGCCGAGGCAGGAGAAGTCAGATCCGAGAGAATCAGAAACACGTGACGAGTCTTTATCTATGGCTGAAAAGCGGGCTACCCGTATTCCATTGGGCCGGAATTCCCGCCTTGATGCTATCGCTAATCCTTACCGGAAGCCGGATATCTACTTACGATTCGTGCTTGACAAGCCTGGTCGCCTTGAAACATACTTGTCAGCAAGTTATGAATTCGTGCTGGACGCAAGTGGAAAGCACGTAACATTTCCGTCAGGGGCAAGTCATTTACATCTAATGAAGCTGCCACTAGAATTTAGAGAAGCTGATTTGGCAGAACGTGAGAGTCAGAACGAAGCCAGATTAGGGAAAGAGATTAGGATCGGTGCGGATGAGTATTCGCCGGAGGACAAGGCTGTAGCCTTGACTCAGACAGGTACTTTCCAGCCGAGTAACTAGTAAATTCAATCAGCGGATAGTCAGCCGTTATTTGATTGTGAACTTGTGCAATTAACTAATGGAGGGCTATCTTATGGCCGGATTTGAACTAGCAGGAAATCAATCCTCTGGTGACTTTACGGGCGCATTGCGAAGGTTTGACATACCTTCCGATAATGCAGCCCGTCTAGCTAAGGGGGATGTGGTCACTCTCACGGGTGATTCAAACATCGTAGACGGTGAAGCAGAGATCGTCAAAGCATCCCAAGGCACACGAATAGCTGGAGTCATCCAGTCTTTCGCGCCTGATATCGCTAATGAAGCATTTACCGACACCGGAATCGCTGCAAACACCGCAGGCAAGGCTTTTGTCGCTATCGACAAGAACGTGCTGTTTGAGGTTGAGTGTGATGAAACTCTGGCGGCGGCTGATGCTGGCCTGAACGCTGACGCAGTAATAACGGCGGCAACCCAAAGCGGCGGACTGACCATATCCAATATGTCTCTGGATTCGTCTACCAAATCAACAACCGCAACGCTTCATTTCAAAATCCATCAACTCCTTCTGGGCGCTACTACTGGAACCCTGGGCGATCGTGCCTTGGTTTCCATTAACGGTAGCTTCCTGCAAGGCGATATCACAGGGGTATAACTATGACTGTTTCAACTGGCAATATACCCCGTCTATTACTTCAGGGTATCAACAAAACCTACGACCGGGATTACAATGCGCATGTCACCGAATGGGACAAGCTGTTTGATTCCGCGCCATCATCCAAAGCCTACGAACTTGACGTTCAGGTAGAAGGGCTGGGCCTGCTGGAGCAGAAGGCTGAAGGCACTGACACTGCTTTCGAAGACTTCTCTCAGGGCTTTACGCCGAAGTATCCTAACCTGTCCTATGCCAAAGGGTTCATTATGACCCATGAGGCTATCCAGGATAATCTGTATGACAAGGGCTATGCGAAAGCATCCTCTCTTGCTCGTAGTGCGCAGGTTACCAAGGAGATCGTTCACGCCAACATCCTGAACCGTGGATTTAACACGGGTTATGTGATGTCGGGAGGTGATGGTCTACCCCTGCTTTCAACGGCACATATCCTTGGCCCGTCTGGTGCGACATACGCCAATCGGCCCACAACGGATGTGGACCTGTCCGAAGCCTCTCTGGAAGACATGCTGATTCTTATCGGCAAGGCTACAGATGCCAAAGGTTTGCAGATTGCACTGAGAGCATTGAATCTGGTGGTTCCGGTTGACTTGGAGTTTGAAGCGACTCGCATTATGAAGTCGAGTCTCCAGTCTGGCTCCGCTAACAACGACCTGAACGCGATCAAGGAAACTGGCGCATTCTCCAAGGGTCTGCTGGTCAATCACTACCTGACTGATGTTGATGCCTGGTTTGTGAAGACAGACGCTCCCCGTGGACTGCGACACTTTGTTCGTGAGAAAGCCATGTTTGATCAGGACAAAGCCTTCGTATCCAAGAATGCACGATTCAGTGTGTTCGAACGGTATGCTGGCGGCTGGTCAGACCCGCATGGTCTTTACGGCAGCCAGGGTGGATGATAAGTCCAACTAAATCAAGGGGTTAGATATCTAGCCCCTTTTTAAACTGTAAGAATTCTGAGAAGACCCCAACGGGGTTTACAGGAGAAGCAAAATGGCTTTAGGCGATAAACTTTCAAACTACCCCAATGGATTCACCAACGGCGTGACTATTCGTGGTCTGCCTGTTCAGGTGGTTCATCCGGGCAAAGCATTTTATGTTAATAAATCCGGTGGTACGCTGGCTTATGGTCAGCAGAGTACGGGATCAAACAGCAATAAAGGCACACTCCAGGCTCCGTTTGCCACGATTGATAAAGCGATTAACTCATGTGTGGCATCCCGTGGTGATGTGATCTATGTTCTACCAGGGCATGCTGAGACGGTTGCTGATGCAACAACATTGGTCCCTGATGTAGCGGGTGTCGCTATCGTTGGTCTTGGTGCTGGTGCGCTCCGACCGACTATTTCCATGTCTGCCGTAGCATCCAGCATTATTCTGTCGGCGCCCAATGTCACTATCCAGAATCTTTTAATCAAAACTGAACATGACAACACTATTGTTGTTGAGGTTACTGCTGCTGATTGCGCGATTGTTGATTGTGAATTCAGGGCCAGGACAGCGGCTACTGCGCGCCAATGGGTGAATTGCATCGATATTGGTGGTGCTTCTGCTAACGATTGTGACCGGACTTTGGTTTCAGGCTGTAAATTTACATCTCCTGATGTGGGTGCTACTGATGCGATTGTACTCAGTGAAGTCTGCGAAGGTGTTGTTATTGAGAAATGTAATGTCTTTGGTGATTTCTCTGTTGCACCTATCCACAATCCCACAGGTAAAGTGTGTACTAATCTGACTGTCAGTGATTGCACATTGATGCAATTACAGGCGGCTGATTTGGCGCTTGAACTGGTATCAGCTTGCACTGGAAACCTTATCCGCAACTTCTACGGAAGCGGGGTTGCCGGTATTGGGGGTGTTGACCCCGGCTCATGCAGAAGTTATGAGTGCTTTGCTACAGATGCAGTTGATGTATCTGGCGCACTTGCCCCAACAATCACAACCTAATTTAACACCGGAGAACGGCAATGGATAAATGGTTTTTAGATCAAGCAAGATTGGGAAATATGTACCATGCCTGTAGTGCTGGTGCTGTTACTCTTTCAACGGTAAGCAAAACCTGTACTGGACTGGCCCTGTCAAACCCCTACGGGTCTGGCAAGAAACTGGTAGTAGCGAAGATTTCTTTCGCTCCTTCCACGGCTCCGGCTGGTGCGTCTGTAGTGGGTATTGCAACAAGTACCTCTATCGGCACAACCCAGAACACGCACACAACCCCGATGGTTGTGCATAATGCTTTGCTGTCTGGTGGTGATAACAATCAGGCCAAGGGCAAGGTGGATGCGTCTGCTACTCTGATTGCAACCCCGTTATGGCTGCGCCCGTTGGGGTCTGTGGTAGCCGCGAGCTCAATCACCCCGACCAAGTACGAAGATGAAACCGATGGCGAGATCATTCTGGTGCCGGGTACTGACATATCCCTGTCATACCTGACTACCGCTGCAATTGGTATTGCTTCAGTAACATGGGTTGAAATTGACGAGAACGCCACAGTATGAGCGTAACAATCACCAAGCTGGTCGATGGTGAAAGAAACAAGGTGTTTCATGTCTTTATTGATGGGACAGGGACCGACCTTGCGGATGAGGTACTTGTTGACACCGGAGAACTGCTGACGTTTGAAGGTGTCACATGGACGCTTGACGGGTTTGTCGGGATATTGAAGTTTGAGTATCTTGTTGATGACACGCTTGTATGGGTACTGCCTCGCGATGCCGGACCCACGGTGTGCTTCAGGGACTTTGGTGGTTTGAAAGATAGATCGCCTGCCCTTGATGCCACTGGCCGGGTATTGCTTGACACGATTGGCATAGGTTCACAGAAAGGGTCTTTAATACTAAAACTGAGGAAATAATCCGATGGCTGATTATTTGGTCATAGATGAAATCTCAGGGTTTAAAGAGCTTCGTTCTGAGTGCCGTATTAACTGGAAGGGCCAGATGGTTCACGCCAGAAACTTTGAGCCACGGCATCCTCAAGATATAGTCGATATCCCTGAAGACGACTCCTCTGTAAAAGACGCTCGCCCTCGCCAGACTGACCGCTACCCCATAATCACGGCGGATGACTTATGAGCACCAGCGGCACCTACACCATTACAAACACAGCCCAGGACATTGTAACCAGTGCGTTACAGGTCTGTGGTGCTGTTGATGTTGACCAGCCCCTTGAAACGATAGACCTCAACACCGGACTGAACGATCTTAATCGGCTTGTAAAATATTTACAATCCAGGGGCGCTAATCTGTGGAAAGAAACAGAGGGCGTGTTGTTTCTGGATGAAGGCAAGACTTCGTATCGGCTTGGCCCCTCTGGGGATGAGTGCTGTGATTATGATGATTTCGTAGCCACCACGACAGATGCAGCCGAGGCATTGGGTCAGACTATCATCAGCGTTACCTCAACCACAGGATTTACCAATAGCGATAATATTGGTATTGAGTTGGATGATGGTACTCGGCATTGGACAACCATATCCTCCTTTGTCGCTAACGACACCGTTACCATAGCGGTAGCATTACCCTCTGCTGCGGCATCCGGCAATTCTGTTTACGTCTTCACCAGCTTAATCCCAAGACCTTTGATGATTCTGGATAATGCCAGATTTCAAGAGACTCAGAGCGGCAATGAAATACAGATAAACCGCTGGTCCAAGTCCCGATACATGAATCAGCCTGATAAGACTTCTACCGGTAGCGTGGTGAGTGATATCTATCAGCCGCTTTTAACCAACGGGATATATTACGTCTGGCAGCCCGCCAGCAATGTCAAGTCGGTGGTCAAGTTTACCTATTACAAACCCATTGAAATATTCAGCAATACAGCCAACAACCCTGACTTCCCGGCTGAGTGGTTTATGCCGTTGATATATTCGCTGGCCGTGTCGTTGGCCCCACAGTATCGGGTAGATGCCGAGCAATTCCAGATAATCCGCAGTTTGCGGGATGAATACATGGCTGATGTTGAGGGCTTTGACACTGAGCAGGCGGCGCTTCAGGTTGTACCGGGATGAAATCCAGAGTCGAGTTATTAATACAGACAGGGTTCTATCAACTGCGAAGCCTACCACTGGCGAGGAAGCGTTGCATTAATATGTATCCGCAAGTCTCACAAGATTCTACTTTCAGCAAGATATCGCTGCTTGGATGCCCTGGTATTGCTGTGTTCAAGGATACAGGATTGGATGGTGTCTCACGGGGCAAGATCGTGGCCGGCGGTGTTCCCTACTACGTTATCGGGACCAACTTCGTCTCGCTTGCGTCTGATGGGACTGTGACAAACCACGGCACTGTTACAGGAACTTCAAATGTATCAATGTCTTACAACACCAAGACCATAGCGATAGTCGTACCTGATGGGAATAGCTATTTCTTTACCGTGTCGGGTGCTACGTTTGCTCAGATTACGGACGCTTCTTTCGTAGCCTATGGGCAGGTCACTACGGTTAATTACAAGAAGGGATTCTTTGTTTTCACCACCAGCACACAGTTCTTTTCATCATCTCACTACGATACGAACAACGGGCAAAACTTTGATGCGCTGGACTTTGATACTGAAGATAACGACACGGACAATATAACAGCGACATTTACCAGCCATGACCTACTGTATGTGCTGGGCGAAGAGACTACGGCGGTTTTTGACAACATCACCACTACTCTATTCCCTTTTAATGAGATTATTGGGGCAAGCCTTGAGGTTGGATGTACCGCGAGGGATTCATTAATCAAGTTCAATGAGGACTTCCTGTTTGTCGGTGGGGGTAAGAATGAAAACCCCGGCGTGTGGCGAGTGACTAATTCTCAGGCCAACCGGATATCTACCGATTCGATAGAACACATATTAACCAAAGTGACAGCCGCCCAGCTTGCCGCTACCGTGGCCGACAGTTATTCGATTGATGGCCATGTGTTTGCCGCGTTTACGGTTGGGCCTTATACCCTGGAGTATGATGATACGTCTTCCGCAGTAGCCGGTGCCCCTATCTGGCATGAAAGGCAATCAGGCTTTACCAATGGCGAGACTAACAATCGATGGCGTGGTCAGCATATCTGCAAAGCCTATGGCAAGTTGTTAATCGGGGATGCGAATTCTTCAAGCATTGGGTATTTGGACATGGATACCTATACCGAGTTTGGGTCAAATATAGAAAGGGTTATTATCTCCCAGCCGATTGATGAGAAGGGTTCGCCCATATTCCAGAGTAAGATTGAGATGTTTATCGAGTCTGGCGTGGGAAATGCTGCATCGACAGACCCGGTTTGGTTGTTCTCGTATAGTGATGATGGGAAGACATGGAGCAATCCGATTCAGCGTCTTATGGGCAAGGTGGGCGAGTATACTAAACGTCTTATCTGGCGCAGGTTAGGACGTTTCCCGGCTAAACGAGTCTTGCGGTGGAAGACAACTGACCCTGTTAAGATAGCGATTTACAAGTGGGTGACTGAAATTGGCTAGAATCATTCAATCCCCGAATAGGGGCGAAAAGATCATAGACCAAAACGGCGTTGCGACACAGAAATTCCGCTCATTTCTGCTGACTATTGATTCGCAGGAAACCACCAATAACACAGAGCAAAGCATTCAAGAGGCCATTGGCAATACATACAGTCAGGGGCCGGTGAGGGCATTTTTCTCCAGACCATCCGTGATAGGTGATATTGAGCCAAATGACGGTAATTTCCTCGCGCTGACTGCCACCACTATCGATGGAACCGCAGTAACGTCAACCATGCTGATCAAGTCTGTTTTGGATAGCGTGACGGCTGGAACAACCCAGACACAGGCGGGCGCAACGGCATTGACCGCAGACATTAATAGAGTCTCCGTGTGCGGGAATGCGGGAGATGTTGTGGGGCTGCCTTCAGCGTTGGCAGGGAGATCATGCAAGGTTATTAACGATGGGGCGAACAATGCCCAGGTATTCCCCAAAACCAGCGGGGATAATATAGATTCCCAAGCGGCGAATGCGGTTGATCCCAATGCTTTGCTATCAGGATCCTCCAGAGAGTACGCCTGTTTGACTGCTGGAACGTGGAGGACAGCATAAATGGCTATAGCATCATCCATTATTGCGTTATCGTCCTACAATGTGCCTTCATCTCAGGCATCAGCTTACGTTATTCCCGCAGGTGTCTTGAGATTTAGAATAGATCAAGCCTCGGTGACGAACTACACAGGATCGGACCGCACATTGACGGTTTACTTGTTACAAAGCGGTGAGTCTGTAGCCAACTTGGGCAAGGCGATTGATGCGCTGAACATTCCAGCCAACAAAACAGTGGTTTTATATGAACTTATCGGCAGGGCAATAGAAACGGCGGGCATTATTAACGCTTTTTCCTCGACTGCAACAGCTTTGTCATTAAGTATTACAGGAACCAATACCACATGATTTGCGAAAGAACATTTGACAAGGATTTGGTGAAATCAGTTCTTACTGACCCGGAGATATTCCCAAGGATTAGTGAAGATGGCATGACTGTAGATGATATGCACATTGATGTCGAAAGCCAGTGTGTCTTGTCGTTTTATGACGAGGTATTAATTGGGATGTTCTGCCTGATTCCCAAAAGCAAAGTGGAATTGGATTTGCACGGGCAGGTGTTCAAGAAATACCGGGGCAAGCGGTCTGTTGAGGTGATGAAATTAATATTCCAGTATGTGCTCGGAACTCAATATGAGAAGATAACCACGGATATCCCGGTGGTCTACAAGGATGTCATGCACTATCTGGTGAATATGGGCTTTTCCAGAGAAGGCATTAACCGCAGGAGTTTTTGCAAGAACGGGATTATTATGGATAAGGTGCATTTTGGGATAACCAAAGACGAAATGACTAACAGGCTGAATATGCAATGACTTGGATAAAAGACACCTTTTTTGGTGGTGCTGAGAAGAAAGCCGGCGGTGCTTTGCAAGATGCCTCTATTGAAGGCGGCAGGCAACGGTCTGCTGCCTTGCAGGGTTCGGCTGATGTTCAGGCTCCGGCTATTGATGAGGCGGCCCGCATTCAGGCTGAAGCCGCTCAACGAGCATCAGACCTTGAATTAGCCGGTTTAGGCGACGCCAAGGATATCTTCAATGACATTGTTAACAAAACCATTAAACAAGCCTCCTCTGCTTGGAACATGGCAGACAATGCAGTTATTACCGGCGGCGAAGAGCAACGAAAGGCGCTGCAAAACGGCTATACAACGGCTGTTGATGCCTACCAGGAGAGTATCAATAAAGCTAGGTCATCTCTGGGGAATGGTTTTGATCAGGCCATGTCAACCCTCCAAAGCCAATACAAGAGTGCTGAGGAGGGCTTTCAGGCCGCTATAGACAATGGCCGGGCGCTGGTAGAACGTGAACTGGCGGCTGGTAAGGACGCTCTGGGCGGCTTTGAGGGCGGTCAGGAGGCATTCAGGCTGCAATTAGCCATGACCGGTGCCTTGGGACCGGACGTACAGCAAGAATTCTATGATCAGTACCAGAATTCCCCTGAAACCCTGTTCAAACTGGAGCAAGCGGCTAAACTGGCTGCGTCTGGTGGCGCGTCCGGTGGTACGAAACTCGCCCGATTGAATGAATTGGGTCTGGGGATTATATCTGAAGGGCTGAACAAACATTTCAGCAATCTTGGATCGTTGGCTGAAAGAAGCCAGCGCCAGGGTGAGAATCTCGCTACCTTATCCAGTAATTTCGCCCCTGTATTTGCTGGACTGGCGTCTGATGAGGCTGCGGGCCTTAAATCTATCCGTACCGGGCTTGGTGATAAGTCGTCTAATTTAAGGGTTAAGATGGCTCTTGAGCAAGCTGGTTTGGATTCCAAGTCAGCGGCTTATTTGGGCGATCTTGCCTCTGGTCTTGGGGAGGATGTTGGTAATTCCTTTGAAAGCCAAGGCAATGCGCGATCAGACATAGCTACGGGCGCTGTTCCAGAGATTGCGGATTTCCAGAAATGGCGCACCGAAAGCGGCGTGGGTTTTGCTGGATTGGGTGCTGAAATTACCGCTGGACTTGAACGAGACATAGCGGATATTGAGGCGAATCGTGGTTTATCTCAAGCCGGATTAGCGGCTGACACCATTACGGGTCGGGCCGGCATTGAATCTGATGCCATGGAAACCGGTGTTAGTGCTTATCAGACCGGCAGGGTGCAGGGTGCTGAAGGTGCACGGTCTGGCATTGCTGATACTGTGCGGATGGCCGCCGGATTGCCACCAAGCGGGGGAGGCAATACCGATGCCCCCGCAGGGATAGGCGGGAACCAAGAACCTATGTTTGATGATCGCACGGGAGCGAACGGCAACATGGGCAAGATAGTCACAAGTGACCGGGTTGAGCAATTGCTGGGCGGGCGATCCAATGCGTCTTCGTCCTTCAGGAGATAACATGGCGATCGATATTAATTCAGTATTCGGCCGGAGTACCAACCGACCTTCGATAGCGGATGCGTTTAACACTGGGCGGCAGAATCGGCAGGAACGGATAATGAACAAGCAAACTATCCAAGCCAACGAACAGTCTGCTGAGATAAATGACCAGAACATCCAGATAAATGACCAGACAATCCAGTCAGGTGAGGTAGGCCAGCAACAGGAACAGGACGAAGCCCGGTTGAACGGGATAGTGAACAGTGCGTTGATTTTGCAAGGCACTCCGCAATCTTCATGGATGCGCGTATTAAGCAACAGGATACAGACCTTTGAGGATGAGGGCATTCCCACTGATGACCTTATGGAACTTCGGGGCATGCTTAAATCTGGTGATGTTGAAGGCGCGACAGAGGCTATTGACCAAGCGGCTGAGTTAAAGAACCGAATAGGCGGAAACCGGCCTAGCGTACAATCTGTGTCACAGATACAAACAAAGAATCCAGACGGCACAACCGGACTTGCCAATGTTGTGCAAATGAGCAATCAGGCCGAGCCTATCGTGGTTCCCCTGGATGGTGGCGTGATGCCGGATGGATTGCAGGTTGCTGGGGAAGAAACCCCAGAAGAAAAGCGTCTAGCAGCACAGAGTGTACGATATCAAGATATGGAAAAGGAATTTACAGACTTCCAAGACCGGCTCCAGTATCAGAACAAAGAGCAACAGAATCAGGTTTTGATGGAAAAACTCCAGTCTGGTATGGGTAAAGATATGGCCGGGGCTGTCTCTAATATTGGCATGGCAAGCAAGGGCATTATAGACGCGAACAAACTGTTAAGCCTTGTTGAGTCGTTTGAATCTGGTGGCACTAGCCGGTTGTTGGATACGTTCCAGAACGTGATGGGGTTTAGGCCACAAGATGAAGTAAGAGCAGAAAACCTGATGAGGCGGCAGGCCATGTCCCTTCTGGCTCTTTTTACTGGCGCAAAGTCTGAAGGCGAAAGGGAGTTTGTGTTGGAAATGGTTCCCAACTTTAAACTTAACTCTGAAGGCAATAAAGAATTAATCCAGCAAATGATTGATGATTTTAATATCCAGATAGAGGCTGGCAATGCAGCCCGTGGCGGGGTTGACTCTTGGAACACATACCAGAGTCGTCTATCAAGGAGTCTGGAGCCATTAAAACCACGGAGGCGGATGTAGTTAAGGAGTTTGGTGAGGACAATATCCTCGCTGAAATGTCGGCCAGCGGGCTTTCACGAAGCGAGATAATTGACCAACTACGCACAGAAATGGATGCACAAAGGACTAGATAGTGGCTGAAACTCTGTTAGAAAGAATGCGCGCAAGAACATCGGAAGAGGAAGACCCCTCTCCCGCTACAGAGGCTATGATTAAAAAGTCAGACATGCTTTTGCAGCAAGAACTGGAAAACATGGCCTATGAGGATCGTGTCAAGGCTGAAGTTCTTCCAGACTATCCAGCCGAGGCATTTCTTGTTAGTGCAGGAAGCAGACTCAACCAGTACGGGCGAGGCATTAAAAAGATATTTGGCGCTGACACAAGCAAAGCGGATGAAGAAGATGAACGGTTAATGGCCCCTGTGGAAGAAAAATATCCCAAGTCCACCTATGCGGGCGGACTTGTCACGGATATGGTGGCGACAGCACCTCTCGGATTGGGGGCTGGGGCGGCAACAAGCAAGGGTCTTGCTACTGTTGGGGCAAAAATTGCACCGTGGATTGAAAGAGGAATTACTGGTCTTGCTACGGGAACTACTGAGGGTGCTGCTGTTGGTCTGGTAGATGATAATCCTGCCGCTGGTGCTATTCTAGGCGGCGGTCTAGGTGCCACATTGTCTATTGCGATTCCTCCAGCATTCAGGGGTGCGAGTAAATTAATCAAGAAGTTATTGGGCAAGACAGACGATGCATTTGTTGCAACGTCATCCGGCGCATTTAAACCGTCTGATGAACTGGACAAATCATTGAAAAAACTTGGGCTTACGCTTGATGATATCAAAGGGGCTGATTTGTCCAGTCTCCCTGACAAGATGACCCCGGACGAAATGGCCAGGAAGATACTATTTGATGTCAATGAGACGCCTACACTACGGTCAAGAATCACGCAGAATGCCGATGACTTTGCTGGGCAGGTCAGGGTAGAGCGTATGGCGGGTGATGAAGGTGCTGATATGGTTAGGCAAAGGCTTTCACAGGAGTCTGCTGGTATTCAGAATAGGCTAAAAAGATTGTCTGATGATCTTGGTGTCAGCGATCAGGCCGGAGGCACAATAAAAGGCGCTTTGACAAAGCTGGACAGCGGGCAATCTGCAAAAATCAAGAGCGCATACGAAGCGTTGACGAAGCTATCAAAAGAATCCAATGCCTCGGCTATTCCTTTGACAAGAAAACATATTAGGGATGCGGTGGATGAGGTTTTATTTGGCACAAAGCCTGTCAACGATGAAACACGGAATGCCATAAAGCGAGCGGCGGCTAAGTTCGGCGTCTTAGGTGACGATGTTACCAAAAAAGGATCAATGACAACGGTTAGATATGGCGGGGAGTTGATTGATGGCAAATGGAAAGGTGGCGAGATTATCCAATTCAACGGCAATCAGACGCCATTGAACCTCGGCAATTTTGAAGAGTTCAGGAAAACATTGAATCAGGCTTTTCAGAGAGACACAACAGGGTCTGTTACCTCTATTAAAAAGGCGGTGGATAATACTATATTGGAAGCCACTAACATTCTGGAGGAGGCTGCTGATGACAGGTCATTCATTAAGACATTGGCAGAGAACGCAAGGCAGACTGTTATTGGCAGAAAGGAGCTTCTGGATACAGGGTCTCTGGTTCCCAAACTGCTGAATAACAATCCAACAACCGGGTCTCCATTTGTTGAAGCGTCCAAGGTGTCAAACAAGATATTTTCTCAGGCCACGCCATCCGAGGAGGTGGAAAGGCTGATTTCTGCGCTGTCGAAATCTGGTGAGTCTGGTAAAATAGCCGTCAAGAATCTCCAAGCCGACACGGTTATGAGGCTTATGGACAAGGCATTTAAGAATGCCGGTAAACTGGAAGGAGGGCAGACACCTTTCAATATCACGGCATTTTCAAACGAATTGAAGTCAATCGGGGAAAGCAAACTCGGCCATATCTTCAAGGGCAACCCTGCCGCCATAAAAGTATTGAAGCAGGTTGAAGAGATGGGGAAATTAATGAGAACCCCGTCAAGTGCCGTTCAGAAAGGAAGTGCCCCAGATATGATAAACGCGCTCATTCGGGCAGGAAGAACTACAGGGGCATTAAGTGGCAGCATAACCTCAATGGCGGCTTCCAGTGCAGCTGGAACAGTATTAAATATAGCCAACAAGCGGGCCGTCCAGAAAAGCATTATTGGGTTGACCGGGCTTAACGAAGCGGCAGCGGCGAGATTTATGACACAGACATACCCAGAATTAGCGGCGGTGCTAGGCTTGACTACGGCCTTAACACATGAGGCTATAGACGAAGGCGCACCGAGGAAACCATTATGACAGCCGGTAGATTCATCCCGCCCGTATTTTCACCGAACAATGATTCGGGCAGTGCATCTTTGCCTGGCGCATTGCTGTATTTCTATGTCAACGGCTCAAGTTCCACCCTACAGAATACTTACAGCGACTTTGCCCTGACCACACCACACGCTAATCCTGTAGTGGCTGATGGGGATGGGCGCTTTGCTGAGATATTCGGCAACAATACCTACTCTGTAAAACTCACGGATGCAGATGGCAATAATGTCTGGGGGCCATTCGACAACATAACCCTGTCGGCCACTGGTGGTGTTGATGATGCGACAAATTCAGGGGTATCTACTGCTTTTTCCATAACCCACACCACAACCGGCACACCAGCCGCAGGGATAGGGGTTAGGCAAGGGTGGATTGTAGAAACAGCCACCAGCAACAACGAGATTGGTCTGACTATTGATGCTATCAGTACCAGCGTAACTGCTGGTTCAGAGACATTTAAGGCGGTATTTAGTGTAATGAATGCAGGGACGCTGACAGCGTTTCTGGACCTGACACCCACCTCTCTCAGTCCATCAACAACGGATACCTTGGGGCTTGGCACAACAACATCGATGTGGGCAGACGCCTTCTTTGCTTCGGGTGCGGTGGTCAACTTCAACAATGGGGATATAACCCTAACGCATTCCGCCAATACTTTAACAATGGCTGGCGGGACATTAGCGGTTGCCAGCTTCAAGGGTACTGGTGCTGTTACGGTTACCGATATTCTCGATGAAGATACTATGTCTTCTGACAGCGAGACTGCACTTGCTACCCAGCAATCTATTAAAGCCTATGTAGACGCTGCTTCCTTATCCACAGTAGCTATAACCCTGGATGAAAGAACATCTAATACAATTCTTGGCGTAGCGGATAAATCCAGTTTTATTAATATTACATCAGGAACATTTACCCAGACATTTGATGCGGTAGCTACATTGGGTGCTGGTTGGTATGCTTATATTAAAAACTCAGGCACCGGGGATATCACATTAGACCCTGATGGCTCTGAGCAGATAGACGGACTAACCAGTTTCATTATGTATCCTGGTGAAGCCAGAATAATTCAGTGTGATGGGTCTAAATTCACCACTATTCTGTTAGAGGGATTCAAGCGAACCTACACGGCTACCGACACGTTTACGACTCCTCCAGGCTATAGTGCTTTTGCTGGATTGGCGTGGAGTGCTGGCGGGTCAGGAGGATCTATTGGGTTCGGTGGTGGAAACGCTTGTACTGGCGGTGGTGGTGGTGGATGCTTTCCATTCAATATTGAATCTTCACTGTTTGGCGCGTCAGAAACAATCACTATCGGGGCTGGTGGAAGCGCAATTTCTACGCTTACTGACGGGAACGCGGGAGGCACAACGTCAATCGGTTCCTTGCTTACCATTTATGGTGGTGGTGCTGGTATAGCAGCAAACGTCGAGGCTCCCGGCGGCTCAATAGGATACTCTGCGGCTGTCTCAACGGCGGCGGTGGCTTTCGGTTTCGCTTCTGCTGCCAAAGGAATAGATACCGCATACGGAGGCACACTGGCTGCTTCAGATGTTGATAGCGGCGATAGTATTTATGGCGGGGGCGCGGGCGGTAGCTTTGATTCCTCTAATACTCTTCGTGCGGCTGGGGGAAGCCTTTATGGGGGTGCCGGAGGTGCTGCCAACACTTCAGCAAGCGCAACTGACGGAACAGTCCCAGGCGGCGGCGGTGGTAGTGTTGAACAGGATGGCGGGATTACATATGTGTCTGGTGCTGGCGCAAGAGGCGAAGTCAGGATTCACGGGATTTTATAATATGAAAGCGCATGTAATAGAAGACGGTAAAGTAGTAAACACGATTGAGGTTGAATCTTTGGAATTCATGCCCGGATTGGTAGAAGCCAAAGAAGGCGGTATAGGGGATTCTTATGCCGATGGTAAATTTACCCGCCCGCCAGCAACCAAAGAACGAACTAGAAAGATTGATATTAACAGCGAACTAACCGAGTCTGAAAAGCAGGCTCTTATCGACCTTGTGAGGATTTAACCATGTTGCCACAACTGTTCCAAATAAAAACTATTGATGCGTCTCTCATCAGGCCGTCCGATACAACTACCTATGCGGCAGGGGATGCGGTCAGTGCTGTCACTACTAACAACTTCCTGACCTTTGAGGATATAACCGGAACGGGTCAAAATGACCGTGCTGCCACTATCTTGACTGCGGTGATTACCAGTTCCGGGCAGGAGACTCTCAAGCCTGATCTTGAACTCTGGTTATTTGATACTGTGTTCACCAAAATAGCTGATAACGCTGCATTCACTGTCTCTGATACTGAGATTTTAACCCATGTTGGGACCATAGACTTCTCGAATGCTGATTGGAAATCTGCCACCGCATCTTCAACCTGTCTTGCCAATAACGTGAACATTGACTTTACCGATGATGGCACTACTCGACAGCTATACGGTCAGCTGGTGGTCAGGAACGCGTATATTCCGATTTCAGCGGAAAAACTTCAGGTTCGATTAGTGGTAGCACAGTATAAACAGCCATGAGATTACCCCGCAGAAGCAGTGGTTTAAGGAAGGACACACCGGCAGTATTCAGCGGGATACTGGCTAGTTCTGCCACCTTCACCTGCGCCACCACAGACCGCACCTACTTTGACTCTGGTGGACTTATGCAGACAGTCAGTGGTGCTAATGTCTCAAGGAGAACCTGGATAGGCGGCGAGCCTTGGTTGTGGATAGATGGGGCTGTTACTGAGGACTCTGGAACGTCTTTCGATCTAGGCAGTTGGGCAGATGTTGCCACTGCTGCCGTAACCACAGGGCTTGGGTTGGATGGCGGTGCGGCTACAGGCTTCACAGTGACAGATGCAAGCGGAGCGGCAACTCAGGCCATACAAGACAATACAACGGTTGTAAGCAGCACAAACAAGCATTACGAGCATTTCTCCATTGCTTACGATGCCGCGCAATCGGGATATGCCAGAGTAGGTTTAACGCTGAGCGGCGGAACCACTGGACTTGCGCAATCCATTGTTATTGACCAGTCAGACGGGACATATAACGCTGTTGATACTGATGGTGTAGTTGAAGTTGTTGAAAGGATAGGTGCCTTTTTCCATATCGTCTTATCCCTTACCGACAACGGAACAGGGAATACGGCCAAGGCCAAGTTCATCGAACCTGCCTACAACACGGATGGAACAGTGACAGCTGACGTAGCCGCCACAGGTGCTACTATATTTGGGCATTGCGGAACATTTGAGAATAACTTTAGTCTCATGCCTGTTCTATCTACCGGAGGTACTACTAAATCAGTAGCGGCTGAAGTGGCTGGTCTGACAGTGGGGAGTTGGTATAACCAAGCATCTGGAACTGTGCTGGCTAGTGTGTATAGTCCGCAAGTTGTGAGCAATGCGAACAGAAATATAGCGGTTTTTGGTACGACTGGGGCTGATCGGCTCACTATGTATCGCGTGCCACTTGGGGGCGACACTCAAAATGCTCTAGTTTCTGGCGCGATAACTTGCAGCATACCCGGGACAGCACACAGTGTTGGCGCACAAAAGTTTGGTTATGCTTTCCAAGCCAACAACTTTGCCTTATACCGTGATGGTGCGTCAAAAGGAACAGACACAAGCGGCGCAATGCCTCCCGCCCTTACCGCTCTCGCAATTGGCAGTTACATTGGTGGCTCCATTCAGCATCTCTACGGCGGCATCAAAGACCTCACCTACGTACCAAGACGCCTAGCCAACGCTGAGATGGTAACGAGGACAACATGAACAACCTAATCGTCCTTATCCCTGACACCACAAGTGCTGCTATACTTGCTCAGATAGCAGATGAAACGTATCCGCATGCTCAGCTTATCAAAGACCGTGTTGCCTTTGGGCGGCCTTACAGCGCAGCACAGGCCTTTTCGTTCCTGACTGAAGACATGGATGCTGCAAGGGCTTTACTCACTGACCATCCCGAAGTCGCTCTGATTGGCATGTGGGACTATACCACCGGCAAGCAAATAGCGCCTTTTAACAAGGCTCTATACATGAATATTATGCCTGATGATGTCACTTGGAACGAGGATGGAACCGAGGCATCAAGAACACGGCCTGCTGAACTCAAGCAAGTGCATATCTGGGAAGGTCAGGCAGACAGGCATTGGGTTTAGCTACCAGTCTGGTTTTGAAAAGTACGTCACTAGCCTGTCGTAATACTTGTCGATGTCCTCTACTCTAAGCTGAACTATGTTCCCGTAATTCCGCATGTCGCTTCCGGGGATAGTTAGGCCTGCTTCGCCTTCGTCTACGTATTTCTCAGTCCTTTCCCATTCTCCGCCGGGTTGCCTATGCCAATAAGAGAGATAGATAGGCTTGGTTGCCATTGGAAATGCTACCTTTGGCAAGATACCGGCCACAATGCCAGCCAGGATTGATTTGAGTGTTTGTCTACGGTTCATGTGTTATGTCCTTAATTGCCATTTTATCGATGTAAGCCTTCTACGTACAGCGTTTTCCGTTCTCACAAAACGCTATAAGTGATTGATTTATATAGGCTGAAAATACACAATATTGACCATTTTGGAGTATATCTATTTCAGCATTTCTCTATACAATCCAACTGGATAGGGGAGGTTTTCCCACTAATCTGGGGGTGTGGTGGTCGTCGATTCAAATCCGGCGCAACTACCCCGTCAATCACTTACAGCGATTTTGTCCCTCTTTACTGCAGCCATTCAGGCCACAAACCTGATCCGTTCCTGCTTGAACACACCGAATGATCTTTTTGCAATTCCATCCCTGGTGATGCCGGGGTGACGTTTGACCATTGCTTTGACGAATTGCCGGGGACTCATGAGATTCCAGGCTCCCACCTTAATTTACCCTGTAGGGGGTGTGTGTCCACTCTTGGCCTGGCCTTGCGATCCCATGTGTCCCCTGTCGTTTCAGCTACCACTTTCCAGCCAGCCGCTTTCAGGCTGGTTCCCCCTTCTGATGGAAGCGTGTATGTGATTAACTTTTTAAAACCCATTGCCTTTGCCGCCCGCCATGCAGCGCCATAAAGCATAGAACAGGCATTTTTGGTTCCGTCTGTGCAACATCTGTTTACTTCAAGGGTCAGTCCGTTATCCAGGTTCCTTGCTACCGGCCTCCCAATAATAGCCACGCCCCTAACCTCCCCATCAGTACAAACAGAAATTGAAAACTTGTGGCCCACGACAGGCTTGTGATGCCTGTGATGGGTAGAAACAAACTGGTTTGCTTCTTTCAGTGTGCAAGGCATTATTTCCAACATTTCTATTTCCGCTTGGCACAATTACCGGAAGTAATTATTCTCTTTGCGAGAACGGCTTTGACGGAATCAGTTTGCCGTTTTCATCCCGACCTTCAACCAAGTTTTCCAGCCTGTGTATTTCCTTCACCAGATCGCTGACCAGGTATACCGTGCTCATGTGCCAGCCTGGCTTTTCGAGGCAGTTGAACTGTTCCACTCTTTTTTGCAATTCTTCATTTTTCATATTTGGCTTCCTTTGTTGTTGGTCACGCGGCTTTCTCCATTTCTGTCAGCATTTCAACTTCAATCTCGGCCAAGTCATTAAGAAAGGCTTTTACTTCCGTAATCACATCTATTTCTTTTTTAAAATCTCGATGCACTCTGGCGCATCTGTACTGAAGCTGCTCGGGCAATCGATCATCAAAGGAAACAAAGTCGCACCACTTCCGGCCTGTACACATCATCTGAACAAGCATCTGTAGCTGGTATTTGTGGTCAATTATCCCCGTTCTGATAAATTCGATATGGGTCGCGGTATTTGGGCATTTGATTTCCATCAGTCCGTCATCAACAACAAGTCCGTCTGGGGATGCGCCAAACCAGTCAATGTCTGGATGGTCAACAAACCCTGTCTCGATAACGAGGACGCCATTGATGCCCTCGTACATTCCCCTGGCCATAGGCTCCAGGTCTATACCTCGCTGCATGGGGCCGCTGACAAAGTTGTCCGCCTGTCTGCTGGTGAGCCTTTCGCAAAGTAGTTCCATCCGGTAATTCTTTCTTGCTGCCGCTTCGCCGGTTTTGATCTTTGCCATAACATCGGATACACGGGAAGCTGTGACTTTGCCAAGTCTTGCGGCATACCATTCCTCGCTACGCTGCTCCATTGCTTAACTCCTTTTTCTTAGCGTCCTTGACATTGTTCAATTTTTGCCTGCCAAATCCATCACCGTTCAGGTCTTTGAATGCTGCCGTGTACTCTTTCTGTAATGACGCCATATCAGCGCACTCCTGAATCTTGGCAATCCAGTCTGCGGCTTTTCCCGTAAGGTCTTGAGGTTTTCCACCGTCCATATCAGCGTCTTTTGTTGCAATGCCTAAGAGGGAATTCATGGTGTAGCGCCGTCCGTACTCTGTGGTTGAGCCTACTGCCTGCACCGCGTTTTTGCTGCCCGTGGTATCTGGGGGCAGCACCAAAGTGGTTTCTTCCCTGTGCCCCCCTCTGTGGCTCAAAATAGCCGTTACATGAATTAGTTGATCTTCCACTTTAACCCTGTGTGTTATTGAAAATCCGTGAGCCTTCAATGATGGCTTGATTGCCGATAAAATCTGGTCAAATTTGGCGTACTTGGAATTATGACCTTGTGCGACTTTCTCAACTTCTGGTAGCTCTGCCTGCATGGTGGCAAGTGCTGCATCGAATTCCATACGCGCATTTCTATCCATGATGCGCTCCTGCATATCCATCATCTTTTCCAGCTTGGATATATCGGCATCTGGATTAACGGCTATTCGCTCAATAACCGTCATGATTGCCGCCATTTCAGACTGTCCGCTTTCGTCTGTCCTGGTTTCTACTGGCAACATTTCATCCCTCGGCATTAGTTCAAGTTCCTGTCCTGCCACTTCTTTTGTCTTTGCTGTGCTATTCATCACTGTTCTCCTGTCTCTAGCAGTTCAGGGTTTTCGAAGATGGTGCAGATTACTTGAATATCCGAATCATGAGGGATGGCACACATAGCCCGCGCATTCACTCCTTCGCCCACAACAAACTCACAATGAGCAAAAGATACCACGCCTATAACCGAGCCATCCCAAAACAAAATATCCCCTTCGTAAATCTCAAAGCCATTCTTGTCCTTGAGTCCGGTGTATTGATCCTTCTCTTTATGCTCAATATATTCAGGGTTCCAATATCCATCACCAACAGTGTAAAGCCATTGGGCCTTTGCCCTATCGCCTGCCCCCGGATACCACTTCTCATACCCTACAATATTGTTGCCTGACCGCAGCCTGAACTTAATCTCTCTGCTCATACCTATCCCCTCGCTGCGTCCAAAAGTTCATGTTCTTCCTGATCTGTGTCAAAACCGTAGTGCTTGTCCAGAGCCTTTAACCTGGCTTCTCTGTCCTGCACCTGCGGCGATTCCTTCAGCATGGCCTTGACCTCATCAGGTGGTACTACATCGTGTATCTGGTCGTGCATGACGATTTCACAGAGACATTCACATATCTTGCTGGTTACTGCGTGGCTTCTGCCGCCGATTATCGGATTCAGGTTATCCAGTATCGGGCCTTTAATTTCGTCGCTGATGTTCTCCAAAGTCTCGTACCACAAGTCTTTCCCATGGGTTTCGAGGTACTTTGCTGTAATCATCCTTCGGGCGTGGTTGTTGTACTCAGGTTCCATGTCAACGTCTGCTGTAATGTGGCCTTCGTGGATTAGGGATTGGTAGAGTTCTTTGAATTCGTTATTCATGCTCTTTCTCCAGTTCTTCCTCATGCTCCACTATCGCTTCATGGCAGCAAACAGGGATGCCTTCTTCGTCCTCTTCCCACAACCGCTCACAATGCCCGCATTGCATTTCTTCGTCGCGGATTATGTTTATAGTGACGGGATCCTGTGACCTGTGGTCACGGATAAACTTCTCCAAATCTCGCGCCCAGTCTTCTAGGAGAGTAGCCTGCCTCTCGATAGTTGGCGTGTGGTACTTGAATAGGTTTGGCGGGTCTATTTCCACCCTCAAATCAACTAGGACTTTCTTCTTCATTGCTCTGCTCCGTGTTTGGTGATTAGTGCGCGTTCGTCGTTCAGGTCGTCTGTCAGTTCCGGGTCGCCCACGGGTTACTCCTTGGCTTTATGCTCAATAGCCAGCATTCTCTGTATTGACTCATCAATATTCTGGATTTTGGCATTTGCTTCTGCGCGGATTTGCTCTTGCTCTGCTTTCAGCCAATCAATATGATCGTTTAACAGCATTCCTTTCGTGACTTCCGCAGTGAAATGAACATCAAATTCAACTTTCGCCAACACGCTATATTCTTTATTAAGAGCCGACGTGGAATAGGACAGCCAGTTATATTCATGGCTGTAGACTACATATAGAGCCCCTCGTACCTTTGTTGGCAAAGCACTAATCTCACCGTCCATAAGCTGTTTCACTACATCTTCTAATTCTGATTCAAGTTCTTCTGGTCTGTCTTTCATGTGGTTACTCCTTCTGCGTCCTGGTCAGGGGATTTGATGGCGGCTTTGCGCCGGTCTTTACCTCTGCGCCTTTCGTGCTTGATGTCCTGAATAATCTGCCGGCGTTCTTTTTCACGCTTTTCGATTTCATGGAAGTAGTCATCAGGATGGGGCATTATTTTCCCTCGGCTTTGGCAATGGCATTCTCAATCTTTGGGCAAATACCTGGAACCGGCACAATGGATTCATTTGGGATGCATTTCCTGATTACTAAGAGCGCATCTTTCAAAGCCTCCACAAGTTCAGCCTTGTCAGCATCTATCTTGGCAAGGTATTTCTCTAAATCGTCTATGAGAATCACATAGTCCTGTATGCCGCCATCAACAATCCCGGCAACGTCAAGGTCTGCCATATACTTGTTTTCTTTAATCCATTCTTTATGCGTCATCACTCACCACCCTTCCCGCTGAGATACTTCGTCGCCCTGGTCATGACCTCATTCTTGTCACTGCCAAAGAAGGCGAGTCCACGGCCTTTAACGATGTACCATTTGGAGTTGATTTCTTTGATGATCATGGGTTCTCCGTGCTGTTAGGGGCGGGTTAGGCTTCAACCAGCTTGCCGCCATCTAATGTGTACCAGGTGTCAGCTTTAACTTTCTTTTTGCCGACAATTCCTGACCAGACATTAATAATTTCATAGTCACCATTACGCTCAACTAGAAACAATGCGCACCCTTCCGCGCCTTTAACTTTTGATTTATAGCCGGAAACCATGGCTACAGAGTCTTTTCCCTCTACGGTTGCTGCGCTCCGGTCTCCGGTGTTGGTTGCTGCGCTCCGGTATCCGGTGTTGGTTGCTGCGCTCCGGTCTCCGGTGTTGGTTGCTGCGCTCCGGTATCCGGTGTTGGTTGCTGCGCTCCGGTCTCCGGTGTTGGTTGCTGCGCTCCGGTATCC
>Ga0075530_1000072_pt1 | contig 40072 bp, 30 predicted proteins | sample NGEPerD_2_FD_75101 | JGI IMG/M metagenome (GOLD analysis project Ga0075530, IMG submission 75101) | Arctic peat soil microbial communities from the Barrow Environmental Observatory site, Barrow, Alaska, USA - NGEE PermafrostL1-D | ecosystem: Environmental > Terrestrial > Soil > Wetlands > Peat ... | reverse complement strand
TTGCCTCCATTGCGACCTTAGCTTTGAACTCACTACTGAACCGTTTTCTCGCCACGTTACTACTCCTGGATGATCGTGGCATTCTACCTATGCCTGTGGTCTAAATCATGGGGTCCACTATAACCATCTCCTCCTGGCCACGAAATGTCACGATCCCGCCAAGGCCCACATTGATCTACCCGCTTATACCGACTCCACTTCTTGGAAGGGTGAGCCTTTGGTAGCTGAGCGAACCAAGACTGTAAACCGGCTTCAATCGCAGTGTCGTTGTCGTCATGTGACTTCCGCAACGAAATATACTGTTCCCATATTTCTTTAGCTCCAGGCTTCTCCTCCCTCCACACAATGTTTCGCTCTTTAAGGACGCTGCTAGTCTTGGCGTAAACCAACATGTACTCATGCCCAACTGAGAATAATTTCGCGTCGTTTTTTCTGCCTTTCTCCCAGACAAGACACGCTATTTGATTCTCCTCCCCAAAAATCTCATCACACATCCGCCGCAGGTTTTCGACCTCGTTGTCGTCGATGGAAATAAAGATCACCCCATCGTCCCGCATCAGGTTGCGGGCCAGGTACAAGCGGGGGTACATCATGTTCAGCCACTTGGTGTGAAAGCGGCCTTCGTTGGCGGTGTTGGTGGAGAAGGTGCGGCCCTCGCTGTCTTTCAGGCCGGCGTATTGCAGGTAGGTGTCCAGGCTTTCGCTGAAGTTGTCCGGGTAGATGAATTCCTTGCCAGTGTTGTAAGGCGGGTCGATGTAGATCATTTTGACCTTGCCGTAGTAGCTCTTTTGTAGCAGTTTGAGCACTTCTAGGTTATCGCCCTCAATAAACAGATTCTCGGTGGTGTCGAAATTCACCGATTCGTCCCGGCAGGGTTTGAGGGTGGCGCTGGAGGATTGCTGAATCAGCCGGAGGCAATCCCGCTTGCCAGGCCAGGCCAGTCCATGCCGTAGCGTTCGCGGCGGTTGTCGTAAATGTCCGTGAACTCACCCAGTTCTGCTTTCAGGCGCTCCAAATCAATGGTCACCTTCAGCTCGCCCTTGTCGTTTCGGGCTTCGGTAAAGGTGCCCGGGAACAGTTGTTCGAGTTCCTTTCGGCGTTGCTCGGCAATGTCCATGGACTGGCCGTTCATCTGAGTGTCTGGGGTGGTCATGGTACTGCGTTGTCCTTACTGGCGGCATAGATGGTTAACAACAGTTCGCTGTCGTCAATCACACGGTATTGTGGCTCTTTGCCGCTTAATTCGCGGCTCCGATTAACGATTTTAGGCACACCTTCGCCTCGCCGTTCTATTAAAGCCTGGCGACCGGCTTCTTCCCGGGCTTGGTAGTAACGGCTCAGCAGATTCACCAGAGCCTCGTTGCGGGTAACGGTGTTTTCCATCAAGCCATCGATGGTGAGGCTGTTAGACAGCTGCCCGGGTGAGCATAGCTCCAAGCGGTCTGCAAACATGTGTAGGCGAATTCGGCGGCCCGTCATAGAGTAATCACGGTGAGCCACGGCATTGACCACGGCCTCAAAAACAGCTCCGAGGTCGTACTGGGGAATGTCGATACGGCCCAGTTCTTTTTTAGCTTCTACGCGCATATTACGCTTAACAAAATCGAGAGCGCCGTTGATTTGCTGGTCCACAGGGCCGGTGTAATCATGCGCGTCCAGCTGGTCTTTGGCGTCACGTTCGGTTCCGCTGTAGAACACACATTGAACGTAGGCATTGGTGAGCCATTGTGTAGGATCTGGCGTGAGCAACAACACCCCACAAACGGACAACACCTCGTCGTAGTCGTCCTTCGCGGTCAGGTGTAGCTTGAAAAGCTGCTCTCGCTCCGGCGTATTTGGCTTCAGAAACCTTTGCTTGAGAGTTTTGTCGATATCATCCAACGTCGTACGTGGCACTGGGGATTCATCAAACCGAATCAATCGGGCCTGGGAACGTTGCTGAAACAGTCGAGCCAGCACCTCCGGTTTCATTTCCTGTTTGGTTGAGCCCACACGCTGGTAGTAGCGCCCGGCACTTTGATGAACCGAGATACTGCGAGGAATATCAACGCAGATTATGGTTTTCAGATCGCCTTGCTGGTTCGGTAGCTGGAGTAAGCGAGTATCCAGGCGAACCGGTGGATTAATACTGCTTTGGCTGATGTTGACGACCCACTCCTCGGTTTTTGCGACCTTGTCATCGTCAATCCCTACTACCTCCCGGGTTCGGTCTGTAACGCCCAATATGAGTCTGCCGCCTTGTCCGTTGGCAAAAGCCGCAATTTCATGAGCCATTTTTTCGGGATTGGGCCCTTTAGGGCGACTCCCGTCATAGGTGACGGCTTTGAACTCGATGCTGGAGTCTTCGCCCAGGCGAATGTGGAACAAAAGGTCTTTGACGAGTTTTTCCCGATCCATGCGCTATCTCGTAGAGGCTTAGTGGGTAAGTGTCCAACGGACAGTAAAGAGCTCTTTGATTTCGGAGGTCAATTCCAGTTTTTCACTGACTTCATCCAGCAGGCGATCTTCTTCCCGTTCGATCTGTTTTTTGGAGTGGTGGTATTCTGCCAGAGCGTCGTCCCGCTTGCGCTCCAGTTTTCGCAATTCCTTCTTGGCTTGGATTTTTTCTGCCGTAGAAGCCAATTGGCGCGCTTCTTTTTTATAGACGCGAATCTGATCATCCAGCTCATCGATGGTGGCCATGAGTGCTTTACGACGATCCTGAGCCCAGCGCTCTAGCTTCTCGGATTCCTGTTCCAGGTAGTTGCCCAATTCGGTTTCTGTTTCGGCCTCAGCTTCTTCGATAACTTGGGACTGCCAGGCTTTAAACATTTCCGACGGGATGGCACCGGTGAGCGATTCTTTAGTGGCCGGCACGCTCATCAAGTGGTCGGCGTTCTCCAGCGTCAGCTTCTGGCCCTCATCCGTTTGGGCCAGCACCACCAAACGGGTATTTTTGGTTTTCCCCCGATTGTAGGTAAACTGGATTTGCAGCGCAGCCAGCACACCAGACTTACCAATATATTCTTTCAAAGCAGCATATTGCCCATGAAGCTGATCGTAATGAAAAACAAGATGCGCCGGTTCGGGCTCGCGGTCTTTGGCCCTATGTACTAAATCCCAGGCTAGGTAGTGTTCAGTGGCCTGTAAACGGAAAAACTCGGAATCGTTCTGTTGCGCCAATGGCCAACTCAGATCGTAACGCTGGCCTTCAATGTAGAAATGATTGTTTTTGAACTCTGCGCCCGGCAATTCGGCTCGGGCCAGATCCAACAGAACCTGTTCGTATTCCTGTAAGAAGTCGTTGCTTTGATCCCGGCGAGTTTTGAGTGCCGACACTACATCCCGGTCGAAATTATCTAAAAGTGCCTCACGGGCGGCAGTTTCGCGCACCGCCAAGGTTTCTTCGAGGGCTTGCTGAAGTTGGTCGAACTCGTATTCAATTTCCTGATCGGTACGGCACTTCTGGTAAATTTCGTAAATACGCCGTTCAATATCGATGTTGCCTTCGATAGCTCCAAGCACTTCGTCTGAGGCGCCAAATACACCCTCGAATAGTTTCAACTTTTCATTCAGCAGCTGGAACACTCTGCGGTCTGCAGGGTTTTTGCGGTTTACGAAGTTCACCACCACTACATCGTTCTTCTGACCATAGCGATGCACCCGGCCGATTCGCTGTTCTACCTTCTGGGGATTCCACGGCAGGTCATAGTTGATCAGCACGGAGCAAAACTGCAGGTTTATACCTTCGCCGCCTGCCTCAGTAGAGATAAGAATGTCGGCCTTTTCACCTCGAAACCGATCCACCAGCGCTGCCTTCATATCAGAGGCTTTTGAACCGCTGATGCGGGCAGAGCCTTTGTGCTCCTCGATCCATTCCTGATAAATGGCCTTGGAGCGAGCGTCATTGTTGGAACCGTTCAGCAAGACTGTTCTTCCTGCGTAACCGCTGGCTTCCAGAAGGTCGTACAAGTATTTCTGTGTTCGACAAGACTCTGTGAACACCACCGCTTTGCGTTGGCCGCCCAAGCTCTCCGTCATAGTAAGAGCCTTTTCCAGCACCGTGAGCAGGGCCAGCCCTTTGGCGTTGCTGGATATGCTCTGAGCGAGATTCCGGAACTCCTTGAGCTGGGCAATTTCCTGGCTCAACTTACCCAAGGAGCCTACCGGCTTATCACTGTCACTTTCGCCGTTGCTTTCCTCGTACTGAAATTCCAGCCAATCGTCTACTTCTTCGATATCAGAGAGTGCCTCTTCATCGAGACGCTGTTGTGTTTCAAGCCGCTCAACCATACCTTTGAGGGTCTCGGCAACGGCAAACGACGACGATGCAAGAATCTTACGCAAGCCCATGCTGACTAGGTGTCGGGCGCGAGGGTTGATCGCTTCGTTATCAGGGCGCTGCAGATAATGGGAAAGCTTCTCGTACAACTCCCATTCTTCAGGCAGCGGTGTAAAGTCCTGGGTGATGGAATAGCGATTGGTGAAGTTGATGCCGCCCTCTTCCTGGACTTGTCGCCGCAAAGTTCTGTGGCACAGAGGACGAATACGGCGCTTCAAATCCTCCAGCGACTTCTGATCCCTTTGGCGATTTACGTAAAGCGCACGGAAGGATTTTTCATCACCAAAAAAGTGGGGGTCGATCACCTGGCTCAGACCATAGAGTTCCATGAGGTTGTTCTGAATCGGCGTAGCCGATAACAGTACACGGCTATCAGCGAACTCAGTGGCCTCAACGACCGCTCTTGCCCTTTTACTGCCATTACTCTGATAGAGGTTCCGTAGTTTATGAGCCTCATCGAACACAACGAGGTGCCAGCTCACTAAGCGCACATAGTCCCTCTGGCGTGCCGCATACTCATACGAGCAGATAACAATCTGTTCATCCTGATCGAATGGATTGGTTTTCCCTTCTTTTTTGAGGTTCGCTGCCACCTTGCCGTCGATGATGATTGATGGCAGTTCAAACTTGTCCCTTAACTCCTGGCTCCACTGCTTCCGCAACGAAGCCGGGACGATTAGGAGAATGTTGCGTTTGCACTCGGCCCACTTCTGCGCCATCACCAGACTGGCTTCAATGGTTTTACCCAAGCCCACTTCATCTGCCAACAGTACCCCTTTCTCCAGCGGAGATTTCAGGGCAAAGCAGGCGGCGTCGATCTGGTGTGGGTTCATGTCCACACGAGCAGAGGCCATAGCCCGGGAGACCTGGTTTTCGATTTTGCCAGATTGAGTCAGCCAGTGTGCAAAGTAGGTGCTTTGGTGAGGGGTGAACATCTCCGATTTCTCTTGTAAACAATACGCCAATATAGTTGTCACCCTACCCACTCTCAAGGGTTATGGCCTTTAAATCAACGGGAGCTGCTTTTCTGAACGAAAACGGGAGCCTGAAGGCTCCCGTTTCGTATTCAAACCAGCAAAGCTGACTTTCAGCTTCCGGATAACGACTGATCCGAAGGATCAATCTCCATCTGCTGTATCGCGATCACCGCTTGGGTACGATTACGGACACCAAGCTTCCGGAATACGGCAGTAATGTGTGCTTTGATGGTGGCCTCGGACACCTCCAAATCGTAGGCAATCTGCTTGTTCAATAGCCCTTCCGCCAACATGCCGAGCACCCGAAATTGTTGGGGGGTCAGTGACGCCAATTTTTCAGAGAAATCGGTGGTGTCTCCATGCATGCGTTCGAGCTTGTCTGCCACACCTTCGGGCAGCCAGACGTCACCTTCAAGAACGGCTCGAATGGCCTCCGTAATGGTGGGCAGAGGCGCCGACTTTGGAATAAAGCCGGATGCACCATAGTCAATTGAGCGCCGCATCACCTGCAGTTCCTCGGAGCCTGACACAACCACCACCGGCAACCCGGGATACTGTCCACGCATGAACACAAGCCCTGAGAAACCATGGGCGCCCGGCATATTGAGATCCAGCAGAACCAGATCTGCATCCGGGTGCGAGTCTACCGACGCCTGAAGTGCCTTGATGCTGTCAACTTCTACGGTTTGTGCATCAGGTACCGCTTGATTGACCGCCTGCTTCAGGGCGGCCCGAAACAGCGGATGATCATCAGCGACGATAATTGTTTGTGTCATTAAACCGATTCCTCACAGGTTTACGGCCTGCTTTCAGACCTTATTTGAACTCGCGACTGCCGATGAGTTCGTCCACAACACCAGGATCTGCCAGTGTAGAGGTGTCTCCCAGCTGATCGTGTTCATTAGCTGCAATCTTACGCAAAATCCGGCGCATAATCTTGCCTGACCGTGTTTTAGGCAAGCCCGGCGCCCACTGAATCACATCCGGAGACGCGATCGGGCCGATTTCCTTGCGAACCCACTGTACCAGTTCCTTTTTGAGCTCATCAGAAGGCTCTACGCCTTGCATCAGCGTCACATAGACATAAATGCCCTGACCCTTGATGTCGTGCGGAAAGCCAACAACAGCCGCCTCGGCAACCTTATCGTGGGCCACCAGAGCGCTTTCAACTTCAGCGGTACCAAGGCGGTGCCCGGATACGTTGAGTACGTCATCAACGCGGCCGGTTATCCAGTAATCACCGTCTTCGTCGCGGCGCGCACCATCCCCCGTAAAGTACATGCCTTTGTAAGCGCTGAAGTAGGTTTGAATAAAACGATCGTGATCACCGTAAATCGTACGCATCTGTCCAGGCCAACTGTCCAGAATCACAAGGTTGCCATCGGCCTTGCCTTCCAAAAGAGTACCTTCGCTATCGACCAATCCAGGCTGAATACCGAAGAACGGCACTGTCGCAGAGCCCGGTTTCAGATCCACCGCACCAGGCAGCGGTGAAATCAGAATGCCGCCGGTTTCTGTTTGCCACCAGGTATCCACAATGGGACATTTTCCATTGCCGATCACACGGTGGTACCACTCCCAGGCTTCCGGGTTGATCGGCTCACCAACCGAGCCGAGCAACTTCAGGCTCTTACGGGTCGTGCCGTTCATGCATGCTTCGCCTTCGGCCATCAAGGCCCGGATTGCGGTAGGTGCTGTGTAAAGAATGTTCACCTGATGCTTGTCGACAATCTGGCCCATGCGAGAGCTGTCAGGGTAGTTTGGCACACCCTCAAATAGCAAAGAGACCGCTCCGTTACACAACGGGCCGTAAAGAATGTAGCTGTGACCGGTTACCCAGCCGAAATCTGCCGTGCACCAGTAGACATCACCATCGTGATAATCGAATACATACTCGTGCGTCATGGAGGCGTAAACCATGTAGCCGCCCGTCGTATGCAGAACACCCTTGGGAGCACCAGTCGAACCGGAGGTATAGAGCATGAACATAGGATCTTCTGCGTTCATGGGCTCTGGTGGGCAATCTGCAGAAGCAGACTTCATCAGATCCTCATAGCGCTCATCCCGCCCGTCGTTCCAGGGAACGTCTTTGTTTCCTGTGTGACTGACAACGACAACTTTCTCAACGTTCGCACATCCTTCATTCTTCAGGGCCGCATCCACGTTCTTTTTCAGTGGAATCCTGCGGCCGCCGCGAAGACCTTCATCGGAGGTAATTACAAAGCGGGACTTGCCATTGGCAACACGAGCGCCCAGAGCTTCTGGCGAGAAGCCGCCGAAGACAACAGAGTGGATCGCACCAATACGCGTGCAGGCCAGCATGGCCACAGCAGTTTCCACAATCATTGGCATGTAGATAGTAACCACATCACCCTTCTTTACGCCTAAACCTTTCAGGACGTTGGCAAACTTACTGGTTTCTTCGTGCAGTTCGCGGTAGGTAACGTGACGAGAATCGGCCGGGTCATCGCCTTCGAAAATAATCGCCGTCTGGTCGCCCCGCGTTGCAAGGTGACGATCAAGACAATTGGCAGAGGCGTTCAGCTGCCCGTCTTCAAACCATTTGATGGAGAGATTATTGTAATCGAAAGTGGTGTTCTTGACCTTGGAATACGGCTTGATCCATTCGAGACGTTTGCCATGCTCGCCCCAGAAAGTATCTGGATCCTCGACTGACTGACGATACATTTCGTCATACTGCTCCCGGTTCAGGAAGGCGCGCTCGGCCACTTCCGGGCTTACCGGATAAAGTTTTTTATCAGTCATTGTGCTCCCCCTTGATCAGAGTTTGTTGTCATTATCGATTTTTGTTAATTCAGAGCTATAAGGCACACCGGCCCTGCGGACACATAACCGTAGTTCACCATGTGTGCCACCAAACAATGAATTAGACGAACGTCCTAACATGCTTGAACTTTATGATCAGGCCGCCTGTTTGCGGGCTCTGGAGGACCGAGAGCGAGGCTTACTCTTCGCCCTGAGCGCGTATCGGTTCAAACCTGCAAGATGAATCTTGCGCAGATACACAGACCACTCGATCTGGCGCGCATCCACCGGAAACAGGGCCTTGTCTACCGTTCCCATGCGCGATGCCATGGCCAGCAAATCGTCATTGCGGAAAATATAATCCGGCGCGGTGTAGAAGCCGAAAATCGTTGCCAGCGAACGTGTGGTATCAAGGTTTCGTAATAGTTTGAGTTCGCGATCCTTTCCCAGCAGGCCCATCATTCGCCGAGCCAGGCTAAGGGGAATGCGAGCACCGCCCACCATGGCATCGAATAAGGCCCGGTTCACAGCAATAAAAGGCTTGACGGGTTGACGATAAAACAGTCGATCGTACTCTGCGTAGTTGGTTTTGGCTTCCGCCATCAGGTGATCGATAAACTCACCCAGAGTTACTGGATTGGAACTGCCGCTACAACACTGATAGACCCGCTGCCGTGATGGCTCACCAAGGGCCTCCGCGGCTGCCAGGATAATAGAGTTCGCTACAAGGTCGACGGGAATGACATCGATAATGCCGGAGCGCTTCCCCGGGAATATCGTTACTTTTTCGCGCGCGTAGGCAAGAATGATCGCATCAGCCACTTTTACACCCTCAATCCAGCCAGGTGCCGGCTCTTCGAGAGCGCTTTCGATAATGGACGGGCGTATAATCGTGAGGGCGCGGCTTTCCAGAGTCTTCATCAGCAACTGCTCACCCAGCCACTTGGTGAACGTATAAGTATCGCTCCAGCCGTAGCGGTTTGCCTCACGAATACCCAGATCCACGAGCTCACGTTCCAGCATCTTGCCCGAGTAACGTGAACGCACCTCCGCAATGCTGTCTTTAAGCAGCCGGACCAGCTCTTCGATTTCATAATAGCCGGCCGAGTTGCGGGGAATCTCTTCACCGGCGGGTTTGATCACCGATTCCGTAATCTGTCCCGAATTCATGCCGTTTACGTAGCAGGTTGACACCTGAATAACGGCGAGCGCCGGGTTCTGTCGCGCCAACTCTGCGAGGTTTTCCAGGCACAACGTATTGATGGACAGGGCTTTGTCCAGCTCTTCGCGGAAATTGACACTGGCGGCGGAGTTAACAACAACATCAACGCTGCCCGCCAGTTTCCGGAAAGCTTCAGGCTGCAGACCATAACCGGGCTGCGTCACCTCTCCCGTGACACAGTGCAGCCGCTCCTCCAGAAAGGCCTCGAGCGCCTCGCTATTCTCCTGACGCAAACGGTCAAACACTGACGAGGTCGCAATTTCATCAAAAAAACGACTCCGGGCGTCGGGGTGCCGCTTATTGCCCCGTATCAACAGATGTACGCCGCCAATGTCCGGCACCGCACGAATCAGCTTTTCCAGAACGACTTTGCCAAGAAAGCCTGTGGTGCCCGTAACCAGGACATGCTTGCCACGAAGCTGCTCGAGCACCTTTGACGAAGACACTCCCGCCCCCCTTTGCTGCTTTATCATCGCGAAAACTCCTTTTCCCAGACTCCTGCAGTCCCTTATCCTTGCACAATTTCTGTGAAAGTGCCGTGACAAACTGCATCGTTATGACCAGAACGCTACGCCACAAAGACTGCTGATGAAATGACGGATAAACCGGCATGTCTGTGAAGCAGTATTCGATCGTGAACCCTCAGCCGTCGGTATTTTACTTGTTAGCCAGCGACCGGAGGAACTCATTCAAAGAAATATCGGGCGGCTGTTCTCTCAACACCCTGACCAGCTTGTCCTGATCTCCAAAGCTGACACGGTCATAAAAGGGCTCGGGAAGCACGGGTTGCGAGGGTTCCTGCTCACTCTCTGTGGTGTCAGAAGATAACGAGATCTCATCTGCAAGGTGCCGCAAATGAGTTGCCAGATGCTCACGCTGTTCAGGCACCAAGGCTTGCCAATCGATTGCGCCCTGCGCTGTCTGCTCGAATACGGCTTCCAGTTCGCCAACCGCCTGCAGGCAGCGTTCGCGGGGGCTGGCCGCTACAGGTGCCGCCGTATCAGCCTTTTGCTTTCGCTCAGGCTGCCGCTTTGAAACTGAATGCCAGTAAGCCGCTATGCCGGCTTTACGAGCAGGCGATTGCGACAAACGCACATCGAGCATGTCTGCCAGCGTGTTGAACTGACGGCAAGACGGATCGGAAGGCGGCAGCAGCGCAACCGGCCTCTGATTCAGCACCGACTGCCGAAGGGTCTCGTCGCGCCAGATTCCTCCCATGTAATGAAGAGAGCATTGCAAATGGCGCCGGGCCGCCGAATCAAGACGTTGGAACACAGAGCGAGCCTGACTGGCACCCTGCGCCATATTGATCAGCACGCTGGGCGTTCTCCGGTAACCACGGCGTTTCAGAACTTTGATCAGGGAAAACGCATCCGTCAGCGAGGCCGGATCCGGAGTAACAACAATACACGCCAGCTCAGCCGCCGCAATCATGTGCAGAGCAGCAGGCTGAAGCCCGGCTGCCGTGTCCGTTATGACGTAATCGTACCGGCTCTCAAGCTTTGAGAGGGCACGCAGGAGACGAAAACTCTCTTCAGGGTCCATGTCCATACATTCCTGAACACCGGAAGCACCCGGAACAATGTGCAGGCCGTAATCTGCCTCCAGCAGAATATCCTCGAGGCGACACTCACCCGCCATCACATTTGCAAGCGTTCGCTCTGGATAGAGCCCCAGCATGATGCTGACGTTGGCAAGATCGGTGTCACCGTCCAGCAAAAGCACGCGCTTTTGCTGGCGAGCCAGAGTGAGCGCCAGATTCAGGGCTATCGATGTTTTACCCACCCCCCCCTTACCACCGGTTACAGCAATAGTCCTGGGCGGGTTCATCTTGTGGTTGCGAGTTTCCTGGGCACTCATGGCGGGCGATTTTACATCCTTGCAACAACAACAAAAGGTGCTCTAGTATGTAAAAATTGTACACACATCACATTGCGGTGAATACGCTGATCAAAAAAACAACAGCGGTTGTTTGAAATCAACGAGTTTTTGGCTAAGCTCAACCTCTTTAAAACAAAAGATGAACAGACCTTCAGAAACTGATCTCTTTCAGAGTGCGACAGAAAATTATGATTCCACTACCCGACCTTCAACTCCCGAGCCTTCCGGAGGTCACGCTGCGCGCGCTTGAAGCTTGCAAAAAGGATGGAAATTATCGGGAGATCAGCGAGATCGTAGCTTCGGACGCGGCTCTCGTGGTTCGGATCCTGGCATTGGCCAACTCTGCACTGTATGGCCCCACGCCCGGCATTCGCTCAATAGATCAAGCTCTGCTGAGACTTGGAACCAGGCGCTTTAAAACATTGATACTCACCGCCGCACTGCGCCAGGTCCTGTTCGAACTGGGCGGCGGCGCGTGGCAACAGTTACGGGATTTCTGGCGACACGCTCTGACCACCGCATTGACTGCCCGGGCTCTGGCAACCCTGACTCGTTACCCGGAAGCCGACGAAGCCTTTATGCTGGGCATGCTCCATAATATCGGGGAGCTGATTGCCATTAAAACGCCGGATGCCGAAACCAGGCAACAGTATATGAACCGGCAATCAGACATCGCCGCGGAGTTGGTTACATCCTGGGGACTGGGCCCTCTGGCAGCCGATGCTATGCGTTATCAGCAGGCACTGCCCTCAGAGTTGCGGGATGCCGGGCATCTGGTCAAGGTCATCAGCCTTGCCACTCGTCTGGCGCTCTCCGACTCGGCCGGCATTGCTGCGGCAGGCACCCTGTTCGGGCTCAGTGAAGAGCTGACCCGTGAAATCAACCGGCGAATCAGCCACGACGTATCCGCGATGGCCAGTACCCTGGGAATACCGCTGATCAACATCTACAGTGCCGAGCCGGCGTCACAAGAGCTCCGCCAAATCGTATTGCGTCAGGCCATCGCCCAGCAAGCCATCGGCTTTGCCGACCTCACTGGTAAGAGCGGCGCCATTCTTGCCGAAACAGTTAACAGCCTGACGCTGATCACCGGGCTGCCTGCATTGTGTTTCGGGTACGACGATGACAGCCTTGTTCTGCTCTCCGGCACCATCGGGCCGCAGCCACATCTGGCGGTAACCGCCCAGCCTGGCGGCAGCGTGCTCACAGAGGCCTTCACCTCCCGAATGCCTGCCAGCCTCAACGAGCAAACGTCTACCGTGCTCGACCGCCAGCTTTTATCGCTGTTGCGCACTCCCTCACTGACAGCCATTCCAGTCATCACAGGCGACCGATGCCCCGGCGTATTTGTCCTGGGTACCGACGGCAACACACCCGATACAACCACTGAGCTTATAAACCTGTTTATCCATCAACTGTCCATCGTTCTTCAGGAAAGAAATATTGCCTTCGAGAGCGAAACAGAAAGCGCTGGGATAGACCATGGAATTGCCATCGAAAAACTGCGCAGACAGGTGCATGAGATTAGCAACCCACTGACCATAATACGGCAGTATATTCATCAGTTGCGAAACCGTCTTGATGATCCTGACACCCGGGAAGAACTGGATGTTGTGCGGGACGAACTGGATCGCGCGGGTAGTCTGCTGTTGCAGATGAGCCATAACACCGTCGGCGACACAAACGAAGAAACGTCCGATCTTAATGCAGAATTACAAAGCCTTGCCCGGTTGCTTGAAGACAGTCTTTTCAGTGACAGCAACCTGCATTTTAACGTGCTAATATGTAGTACACCGACGTTTATTGTTGCCGGCCCGTCAGCTATCCGCCAGATTCTGATCAACCTGATCAGAAACGCTGCAGAAAGTCTGCCAGACACCGGTGGTTCCGTTACGATAAAAACATCAGCTCCTGTTTGGCAAGGCCGCCGTAACTGGGTAGAGATGGAAGTTACCGATACCGGCGCAGGCATTCCCGACACAATCCGGGAAGCTCTGTTTTCACCGGGAACATCCACAAAAGGAGAAGGCCACAGCGGTCTGGGCCTGAGTATTGTGAAGCAACTTGTTGATGACATGGAGGGCATCATTGCGTGTCACACGGGGCAGAAAGGCACCACCTTCCGGATTTTGCTGCCGGCGGCCAGCCAGAAAAATACGACATCCGACTGACGAAGAAGAACGGATAGAAGCCAATGGCAACTGAACATACCAACAGGCTCTTCTCGCAGGAGGCAACAGCACGCATCCTGGTGGTTGATGACGAGCCACGTCTGGTAAGCGCGCTGGCCTCACTGCTGCGCAGCTGCGGTTACGATGTAACCGAGGCCAATAGCGGAACGCTCGCATGTAAACTGATAGATACGCTGCGTTTCGATCTTGCCCTGCTGGATTTGCGCATGCCAGAGGTTGATGGTTTCGCCGTTATGGCCCATCTTGCGAATCAACAGCCTGAATGCGGCAGCATCGTAATCAGTGGAGAAAGCTCGTTTACGGCTGTCAGCCGGGCGCTCCGACGCGGTGCTCTGGACTACATCCGCAAGCCCTTTGACCCCGAAGAACTAATCACCATTGTAAAAGGTGTCGTCGGCAAACAGTCGTTACTCAAAGCTCATGACGACATACAAGTGCGCCTTGAGAAGTCTGAAGCTCTGCACCGGTACATTGTTAACAGTTCACCTGACATCGTGTTCATGCTGGACGCAGAGGGCCGTTTTTGTTTTGTTAACAGCAAAATTGAAAGCATGCTCGGTTACAAGCCAACTGAGCTCTGTGGTCAGCATTTTCGCCACATTCTGGACGACCGTGATGTTGCCAGGGGTATATACGCGCTCAATGCACCGGATATCAGCGCAGACAACCCCCGAACCCTGGAAATCCGCCTTAAAACCCGCGGCAGCCGACGAGCCACACGGCATTTTGAGGTAACCGCCTTTCCCATCGCTCCCCAGACATGGACGCACAGCAGTAACACCCAGAGCGGCGGCAGTGGCCAAAACGCCTGCTACTACGGAACCGCCCGGGACGTCACCGAACGCAAGGAAGCCGAGGCGTTTATCAACTTTCAGGCTTATCACGACCTACTCACACGCTTACCTAACCGCGCCCTGTTCAAAGATCGTCTGGAACTGGCAATCACCCATGCCCGCCGAGGAAACCAAAAGCTGGCAGTGATGTTTCTCGACCTGGATCGCTTCAAGGTTATCAACGATACCCTTGGTCACGCGATGGGTGATCGGCTTCTTCAGGCCGTAACCCAGCGCCTCGAAAGTTGCCTGCGCAAGGGCGATACACTGTCGCGGTTTGGTGGTGACGAGTTCACGCTGCTGCTGCCATCTGTTCACAGTAACGAAGATGCCAGTCGAATCGCCAGAAAACTGATCAAGACGCTCAAAGCGCCCTTTTTGCTAGGCGAACATGAAGTGTTCGTGGGCGTCAGCATTGGTATCTCGATATACCCGGATGCAGGCGACAGCATGGATCAGCTTATCCAGAATGCGGATATCGCCATGTACCACGTAAAGGCCAGGGGTAAAGACAGCTACTGCTTTTTCTCAGAGAGTATGAGTATCGACAGCGCGAACCGACTGAACCTGGAGCGGGATCTGCGCCTGGCACTTGAGAGAGGTGAGCTGCGGGTATTTTACCAGCCCCAGGTTTGCGCATCGACAAGCCGGATCGTGGGGCTTGAAGCGTTGGTGCGCTGGCAGCACCCTGAACGCGGTTTACTCTACCCCCGGGATTTCCTGGCACTGGCAGAAGAAACCAAACTGATCAGCCAATTGAGCGAGCAGGTTCTGGATCAGGCCTGCCGGGATGTCGGCCAGTGGATTCGCTCCGGCCACAGCGATTTACGCCTGGCGGTCAACCTTTCTCCCGTTGAGGTAGAGCACCCTCGATTCGTGGAAACCCTGATGGATCGGGTTAAAGCCAACCAGTTCCCTCCCGGCAACCTGGAAATCGAAATTACCGAAAACGTGATCATGACCGACCTGGAGCAGATCAGCCAGAAGCTCCGTGAGCTGGCCGATCTGGGCGTCCGTATTGCCATCGATGACTTTGGCACTGGCTACTCATCACTCAACTATCTGCACCGGTTGCCTATTCACACCCTGAAGGTAGACCAGTCTTTCGTTAAAACCATTCGTGGCGGCGTGGATGATGCCTGCATTGTTAACGCTATTGTTGCCATGGCCCACGGCCTGAAACTGCAAATCATCGCCGAAGGTGTGGAGACGAGTAGCCAGCTTGAGTACCTGCGAAGCCTTGGGTGTCATCAGGTACAGGGTTTCTTCTATGGCCCGGCACAGCCCGCAACAGATATCAGCAAACTACTGGCACAAACAACGGCTCCCACTGCCGTATCCGGCTAATTTTGCTCTTACACCCCGCCAAGTATTGTCCGACACTCCGAATCAAAACCTTGACCCTGTTTGCAAAGTATTGCTTTGCGTTACCTTGTGTATCCGGAAATGCGCATTGCTGCACATATTTTCCTCACCCCGTTCAATAAGCTCGGATTCACAAGACATTGGCCACCGAAACGCCCGAATCATGTCGTCAGGGCAAAAATGACAATAACGGTGGCAATATCCCAGCGAACAAGAACAGGCAGCAGTCATCATGCGCGACAAGTACCGTTACATTGGCCCCGTATACGATTTCCTGAGCAACCTCTACAGCGGCAAAAACATCCACCGTTGTAAAACGGCCATGCTGGAGGTGGAGACGGTAAAACCCGGAGACCGCATCCTTTTTGCCGGTGTTGGCCATGGCCGTGATGCCATACGCGCAGCTGAATTGGGGGCTGACGTTACCGTTGTTGACCTGTCAGAAACCATGTTGCGGAAGTTTGGAGAAGCCCAGGAAAGCGAAGCTCCTCACCTGGACATTCGCCGCATTCACAGCGACATCATGATGGTGGAGGAGTTCGGCCAGTACCACATGGTCGTCGCCAATTTTTTCCTGAATGTATTTGACGAAGCCATGATGGTGCGGGTTCTGGAACACCTGATTCATCTTGGCAAGGCAGACGCCAGCGTTGTTGTGGGTGATTTTTGCTACCCGACCGGCAATATTTTCTCGCGCATGTTCAAGAAGCTGTATTGGTACATGGCGGTTTTCACGTTCTGGTTGTTTGCGAATAATGCCTTTCACAAAATCTACAACTACCCGGAGCACATGCAGCGGCTGGGCCTTAAGGTCACCGAAAAAAAGCACTTCAAGCTGATGAACATGAACTGCTACTGGTCAATTCTCGGCCGCAAGCAGGCGTAACAGGCCGCTTGCCAGATAAAAACAACCGGGGAGAATCACCATGTCGGATCAGATACTTGTACTCGAACAGGCCAGGGAACTTGAAAGCGCTGCATTCACCTTCTCCGAGAGGGTAGGCTACCTGAAGAGATTTGGCGGGCACTCGCAGTCCTTCTCCACCCTGCAACCGGGCATGCGGTACTACGATGTACCGGGTATCGGTTACGTGGCCTACATGCGCAAGTGGGGCGGCACATTTGTTCTGTCCGACCCGGTATGCGCCCCGGAAAACTTCGGCGCGATTCTTGAACGCTTCCACAAGCAATACCCCAACGCATCTTATGTCCAGGTCTCCAAGCCGGTGGTCGACTTCATGCACCTGCGTTTTGGCCTGTATGGAACGCAGTTTGGCAGTGAATCCCGCATCGACCTGAGCAAGTGGTCTCTCAGCGGCAAGAAAAAACAGATTCTGCGCACGGCACTGAACCAGGCTGAAAAGAGGGGAATTACCGTGCAGGAACGCTTCAGTGACGACCACACCCGTGAAATCTCAGAGGCCTGGATTCGCACCCGGAAATGCAAAAGCAATGAGATCCGTTTTCTGATTCGTCCCATGGAGATGGATTACCGGGAGAACGAGCGTCATTTCTATGCGTATCAGGATGGCAGGGCCGTGGGGTTTATCTACTTTGACCCGATTTATCGCAACAATGAAATCATCAGCTACGTGCCCAATATTTCCCGTGCGAACGCTGACTTTCGCCAGGGCATTTTCGACACCCTGATGGCACGTGCCATGGAGGCGTTCAAAGCCGAGGGCGTTCCTTACCTGGACCTTGGCCTTATACCACTGTCTCTTGATTCCGCCACGGAACACCAGGAAAGCCCGCTTCTGAAGCGGCTCCTGCACGGCCTCTACAACAAGGGAAATTTCCTCTATAACTTCAAGGGGCTGGAGTTCACCAAATCGCGGTTCCGGGGCGACAACTTCAAAACCTACTGCTGCCACAAGCGGAGCATTCCGGCCCTGGAGTTTTTTGCCATGTTCAAGCTGACCCGGCTGCTATAATCCTCCGGGCCAGTTCCCCGTGACTGCGCGCGGCTGCAGGCCCATACCCGTCATGAAGCCGGAAACGCCCTCCGGCGCACTACCTGAGAAAAGCGCCGCTGCCACTGGCGTGCAAGGCACGCTGCTGTGTTTAGTCGCTTCTGTAGATTGCCCTGCTTGCGCCAGCAGCCAAGCTACACGGCGGGCAATAGCGTCTCCTGAATCCACCCAGAACTTTACGTCCGGCAGGCTCTGCTTAAGACTTTGCAGCAAAAGCGGATAGTGAGTGCACCCAAGAACGACGGTATCAACCCCGGCATCGCGCAGTCCTGAAACCGCACTATCAAGTTCGCCTTGAGGCACGGGCACCCCCCTAACCAGGTCCTCCGCCCACTGCACAAGCCCCGGATGGCCCACGCGCTCAACCTGGCAATCGACCGCAAATTCCCGGACCAGATCGTCAAGGTAATGCCTGCGCACCGTTGCGGGTGTGGCCAGAATACCAATTCGATGGTTCAGGGTTTGCGCAGCCGCTGGTTTCACCGCCGGCACCACCCCAACCACCGGCACCTGTGTTATTGCTCGCAAGTGCGGCAGAGCGACGGTGCTTGCGGTATTACAGGCAATCACGATGGCATCACAAGGGTATTGTTCAAGCGCACTCGTAATCAGCGCACAACAGCGTTCAACCACGACAGATTCTGGCTGGCCTCCGTAGGGAAAAGCTGCGTTATCAGCCAGGTACACAATCGATGCGTGCGGCAATTTTTCATGTACACAGGCCGCAACGCTCAGCCCGCCAACACCGGAGTCAAAAATCAGAATCCTGGGCCGCCCATACTCGCTCAAGACCCGATACCTCCGCCGATGATCATCCTTTCCATATCACGTATCAGGCGCCCTGAAATAGTAGTGTCCGGAGGCACCGGGGGTCTGCTACCGGGCAAATACCAGCCAGCATCCGCCAATTCATCTTCCTGAAGAACCAGCTCACCACCTGCGTAGTCGGCGAAAAATCCCGCCATCAATTGATGCGGAAATGGCCAAGGTTCAGATGCCTGATACTGGATATTGGCTACATCCAGACCAGTTTCCTCTTTTACCTCCCGGGTAACCGCACCTTCCAGGCTTTCACCGGGCTCCACAAAACCCGCGATCAGGCTGTAGAAATGGCGTTTAACCCGGGAGGACTTTGCCAGAAGATAGCGATCTTGCTTGCGTATAACCACGATCACGCAGGGCGCAAGCCGCGGGTACCAGGGGATATTGCAGTTATTGCACCACTTGGCACGATCCCGCGGATGAAAACCCGTCCCGCCACCACAACGGCCACAGTACTGATGATCCTGAAACCACTGCCACACCTGAAAACCCGTGCTGAGCATAGCCGCGGGTACATCGCTGATCGTCAGCAGCGCATCCCGCAGCGGGACAACTTCACAGCCTGCGACCATAGATTCCGGCACTTCCGTCACGAAAACCGGGCGACCGTCGACACTTCCCAGCGATACAAAACCGGCGCTTCCGGCGTTGCCGGGCATACTTTCCAGCGGCTGCAACCAGCCATCGTCCGGTTTGAAAATACCGGACCCTGACAGCGCCAGCACAAGATCGCCCTGCTCGGGTGCCTTGGTGGTCCAGCCGGGACTCCACTGAATCGTTGATGTCGCCATGTGCCATCGCGCCTTAGTGATAAACGGACCAAACAGGAATGCATCACAGAGCCGTAACCACCAAGAATGCAGCAGTGACTTTCCGGCCTGTACTCAACCAAGTAAACTTGGCACCTGTTTTCATCAGAGCGACATTTTATGCGTCTTTACCAGGGTATTCGAGGCCTGATCCTGACCTTTTTCCGGAAAATACTGTTTCTGTGGGTCCGGACAGATGTCAGCGGAAACAGCGTCGATGCCTTGGGACTGTCGCCAGAGAAACCGGTTTGTTACGTGCTGCAGTACAGCTCTCTGTCCAGTCGCCTGGTGCTTGAACAGGAGGTGATACGGGCGCAATTGCCAGGCGCAACCACATCACTCCCGGTAAAAAATGGCCCTTCACATTCGTTTTTCTTCCTCTATCAACGCATTAGCGGTCTATTCCGTAGGCGCCAGACGCCAGTTCCTACTACCGAATTCCAGGCGCTGGTGCGTTACGGCCTTGAAAATCCGGAGCAGGATGTTCAGATTGTTCCGGTATCCCTGTTCTGGGGGCGTTCTCCGGATAAAGAAAAGTCTCTGGTAAAACTGCTTTTATCAGACACCTGGACTGTCGCAGGTCGACTGCAGAAGTTTCTGATTATTCTGGTACACGGCCGCAATACCTACGTGCAGTTCAACAAACCACTCTCCCTGAAGCAGGTGATCGACGAGTATCGCCATAGCGAAGAGCGCGCCAACCGCAAACTTGCACGTATTCTGCGCACCCATTTCCGCAAGGTACGCCAAGCCGTGCTGGGCCCGGATCTCTCTCACCGCAGGACTCTGGTAGAAGGCCTGCTACGAACCCAGGCGGTGAAAGAGGCTATCAACGCAACCGCTGCCAAAGAAGGCATTGCGCCCGCTAAAGTGCGCGCCCGGGCCTTCAAATACGCCGATGAAATTGCCGCCAGCATGTCGGTCGTCACCATCCGCTTTTTTGAGGTCGTGCTCGCCTGGCTGTGGAACCGTATCTATAAAGGCATTGCGGTTAACAACATCCGCGTGGTGAAAGAAAGCGCGCAGAATAGCGCCGTGGTTTACGTGCCCTGCCACCGATCCCACATTGACTACCTTCTGCTATCTTACGTGCTCTACAAAAACGGCCTGATGCCACCGCATATCGCTGCAGGCATCAACCTGAACATGCCGATTGTAGGCCCGCTTCTACGCCGGGGCGGCGCTTTTTTCATGCGTCGGAGCTTCCGCGACAACCCGCTGTACGCAACGGTTTTCAATGAATACATGCATGTTATGTTCACTCGTGGTTACTCCGTCGAGTATTTTGTAGAGGGCGGCCGCAGCCGTACCGGGCGGATGTTACAGCCGCGTCCGGGCATGCTCTCCATGACGGTACGCAGCTTTCTGCGCGATCATCGCAAACCGATCGTGTTTGTGCCGGTGTACATCGGGTATGAAAAAGTCATGGAAGGTCGCTCTTACCTTGGGGAACTCCGAGGCAAGAAAAAACAGAAAGAGAGCGTATTCGGTCTCGCCAAAACCGCCCGAAAACTCGGCAACTCCTTTGGACGGGTTGCGGTTAACTTTGGTGAAGCCATACATCTTTCTGAAGTTCTGGACGATGTTCATGACAGCTGGCGGGATGAGGCCTACGATTCCAAATACCGCCCTGCCTGGCTTAACGACGCTGTCTCCGAACTGTCTCTGCGGGTTGCCTCCAACATCAACGCATCGGTTGCCGTTAACCCCATTGGCATGACGGCAACTGTGCTGCTTGGTGCCGAGAGGTTGGCCATGGATGAAGGTCAGCTTATCCGCTTGGTCGATCAGTACTCGGATCTCCTTAAAGCCTTCCCTTACGCCGAAACCGTAACCTTGCCCGAGGGCACTGGCAAAGACTGGGTCGCCTATTGTGAATCCATGGGGCTGATCTCGCGTCAGCCACAGAAACTGGGAGATATCATCGGGCTGGAGGGTAGCAATGCCATTCTGATGACTTACTATCGCAATAATATCCAGCACCTCTTTGCGTTACCATCACTGGTCGCCAGCCTGTTTGAGAACAAAAGCTCTCTGGCCCGGGACAAGATCGTCTATCTGGCCAGCGTTGCCTACCCCTACCTGCGATCGGAACTGTTCCTGAAATACCTGCCCGAAGAAGCAGAAACGGTGATCAACCAGTGGATTGATGTTCTGGTTGATCAAGGCTTGCTGGTAACTCTCGACAACGAGCGCATTGCGCGCCCGGAAGAGGGTACCGAAGCTATGCTGCGCCTGAGAGTTCTGTCACGATTCATCATCCAGACAGTGGAGCGTTACCACATCGCTCTGGGCACACTGCGCAAGTATGGCCCGGCCAAGATCACCGCCGCAGAACTGGAGGAGCAGAGCACGCTCCTGGCCGAGCGCATGTCCATATTGTTCGGGCTGAATGCACCTGAGTTTTTTGACAAGAGCCTGTTCCGGAATTTTATCGCCAACATGCAGAAAAACGGCGTTATCACCACCGATGACAACGGGTTGCTTTGTTATGGCGAAGGACTGGATGAGGTAGCGGACGATGCCCGGCTGGTGCTGAGCGTGGAGAAGCGTCAGGCGATTCAGCAAGTGACTATACTAGGCGTCTAGCGCGTAGGCAGTGCGCGGATTGGGTAGATATCATAGCGGCTGCTTTTGCCCTCTATCCGGGTACCTGGCTCCGGCCCGCTGATCGCCGGGGCCTTGCGCGGGCGCTTCACCACAACCCTGTACCTGGCTGCAGCCAATGCGGCCTCCAGCAGCTCTTCTGAATCGTCATCATCCCCTACGACGGTACGGAACACCTGCATTTCTTTCTTTACCAGCGCCGATTTGTCCCTGTGAGGGAACATGGGGTCGAGATATACCACATCAGCGGTGCTCTCAACGGCACTAGCCAACCAATCAATACTGCTACCGGACTGGAGTGTCATCCGGGCGATGATCGGCGCGCAATCCATATTCAGCGCTGCCCGCGCCAGCCCATCCGCCAGCAGCGCATGAACCACAGGGTTACGTTCAAACAGGCTCACCCGGCACCCGAGGCTGGCAAGCACAAAAGCATCCTGGCCCAGGCCTGCTGTGGCATCCAGAACATGCAGGTTGGCTTTTGTTTTCTGCAAGCCTACGGCACGCGCTACAAGCTGGCCGGAGCCACCGCCATGCTCACGACGGTATCCCATCTTGCCGGTTACAAATTCTGCTCTCACCGGGCCTGGGGCGCCTTTTCCAGCCACTTGAAGGGACAAACCGTTTTCATCCAGAAACAGCAAAGCACTGGCATGCCGCACATCTTTCGGGCGAACAACGCCCAGATAAGGCAAGCAAAGATCAATACTGAGCGACTGGGCCTGATGATCATCACCAAGCAGGCTTCTGGCAATTGCCAGCGGAATGGATTCGTCCGCGGAGGAGGCTTTCGAAGCTTTGGAGCGCGACATCAGACCAGAATATCGATTCCGGCGAGCGCTGTGCCACCAGATTCCTGTCCCGCTGCAGCAACGCTGGCAAAGGTAGACAATGCCCGGGCCGCAGGGAGCGGAACATCATCCGCACGGAAACGCTCAAGACGCGCCTCCTCAGACGCACGGCGAGCCTCTACACGACGTTCGGGGCTGTCACTGACGCTTCGCTCTGACACTGGCGAGCGTGGACTGTCTGCGAGATCACGGCGGGCTGTTTCGGCTGTTTTCTCGGGAGCGGATGCAGGGGAACGGGCAGCATCACTGCGTTCCCGCACGGGGCTGTTGGTGCCCGACTGATAGGAAAGTGTACTGCCTGGGTTAATACCACCAATCATCGTCAGGGTACCGCTCGCTCGGGAAGAAATAATTACGCTTTGCTGGAGTATGGAAGAAGTCCGCGCCGATTAAAAGACCTACTCGCGGCCCGGCAGCTTCTTCCAGCTAACTTCATCCCGGATGTACACCGGTTGCGCCTGCTCTGCCGACACAGCCAAGCCCTGGCTGAACTTCACAGCGGCCAGACGTGCAACCCAGCTTGCCCGGGGGATAAGAGTTTCATCCACAGAGTTGATTCGGTCTGATACGTCGTCAGGCATGCCGTCGCGAAAAACCCAGCCCTGACCTGCACCAACCCAGCTTGCGATGTCAGGTTCCAGAACAACCCTGGAAGGCGGGCAAACCTGCTCATCGCCCAGCAGCTCCGGCAGGCCCGAACGATTGCGGAAACAACCCCAATAAAGCTCGCTCATACGGGCATCAAAAGCGACAGCAATGCCCTCGCCCTCGCTTACCTGCAAGGCTTCAATCGCCCCCAGAGCAACCGTTTCCAGAGAAGAAACAGAAACAACCGGGAGGTCAAGGCCCCACGCCAAACCCTGAATGACACCGGTGGCTATACGAACCCCGGTAAACGACCCCGGACCGCAGGCAAACGCCAGCGCATCAAGATTGTCCGGTTTCAGGCCTTGCTCCGCCAATAACTCCCGAATCATCGGCATCAGCAAGCGGGTATGGCCCCTCGGGGCAACCTCAAACTTCTCGATAACCTCACCATCAACAAAAAGGGCTGCAGAGCAGCCCTCTGAGGAGGTGTCCAATGCCAAAAGTTTCACAGGCGTGAGCGGCCTCGGTAGAACATTAGTGGATTACTTGAGGCTGGCGCGAATCTGATCGCGAATGCTATCCAGGCTGCCAACACCCTCTACGCGCACATATTCAGGCGCTGCTTCGGGCTGTGTTTCAGCCAGGCTCTGATAATAGCCAATCAAAGGTGCTGTCTGATCGTGATAGATCTTCAGGCGCTTGCGAACGGTTTCTTCTTTGTCGTCTGCACGCTGCATCAGCGGTTCACCGGTTTCGTTGTCCTTGCCTTCCACTTTGGGCAGATCGAATTTGACGTGATAGATACGGCCACTGCCTTCGTGCACACGGCGACCAGACAGGCGACTGACAATATCTTCATCATCCACAGCGATCTCGACAACGTAATCAAGAACAATACCCTGGTCTTTCAGAGCTTCTGCCTGGGGAATGGTGCGGGGGAAACCGTCCAGCAGATAGCCATTCTTGCAGTCCGGCTGCTTAATCCGCTCTTCAATCAGCGAAATGATGATCTTGTCAGACACCAGACCACCGGTTGCCATAACTTCCTTAACCTGTTTACCAAGCTCGGATTCGGCCTTGACCGCTGCCCGAAGCATGTCGCCGGTGGATATCTGGGGAATGCCAAAGCGTTCAGTAATGAACTGGGCCTGAGTCCCCTTCCCCGCGCCTGGTGCGCCTAACATGATGATTCGCATAACGCTGTGCTCCCGTTTTCGTCATTATAGTTTGAAAAGTTGCGGCAAAAACCTCTGCCTTTGCGACAACCTCTCCCTTCCGAACACGTGTCAGCCGGATTCGGCGATGGCGTATTATACGAAGTCAGGCATCTCAGAGAAAGTCGACCTCCGTATCATCTTCAGAAAACGGACACGCAACAGAAGCCGGGGAGGTCGCTGTCAGGTAATCAGTGACGATGCAAGTGCGTCCAGTTCCGGGGCAACCTGATCAATTTCAGCCATCAGCTCACTGACGACGGCAGGCTCCAGCTCTAACCCTTGCAGCAAGGCCGGAATATCATCCGGGTTAAACTCATCACCGATACCCCGATCCTTTAACAGCGCATTGGCGAGCTGAACCATCATCACATAGTTCTCATGTTCACCCTGGTAACCCGGTTGCTGGTGAACACCCGCTGCTTTGACCACTGGATCAGGCAACTCCCATAACCGGTGAAGAATACCACCGATGGCACCGTGCCCAACGGCAATAATCTCCTGCTCACTGCCCTGGCCAAATACCTGTTGTTCAAGCGATTGCATACTGGCTTCGGGATTGGCTTCCCGCAGCCGGTTGAGCTCTTTGAATTCGACAGGAAACAGATGACCTACTAGCAGCAAACCAAAGTTATGCAACAGGCCACACAAGTATGCAAGGCCTTTGTCTGCACCACAGCGGGGTGCCATGCGTTGGCACAGGTAAGCACAGTAAAGTGAGTGGCGCCAGAAATTATCCATGCCAAGGATGCCACCTCTGGGCACGTCAAACGCGCGCACGGAGGCAATACCCAGCGCAATATGCGCAACGCGGTCAAACCCCAGTACCCGGGTTACCGCCTCCTGAACGGAGTTGATTTGGCCAGGGTAGTGGAACAGAGCTGAACGTGCATAGCGCATGACCTGCGCGGTCAGGCTGGGATCAAACTCTATAAGCTCTGCCAGTTCACGGGCAGTCGCATCCGTATTAGATGTCAGACGCAGAATGCGCAGTGCCAGTGCCGGCATGGGCGGCAGCCGGTATAATTTTTTCAGTTTGCTGGCCACTTCCGCCAACGTCAGTGCTTCCCGGGCACCATCATTGCCCGGACTGCGGATCGCCAGATGTCCTTCTCGCGAGCCAGCCATCGCCAGGCGCAGGGAGCGACCGTCCATTTCAACCAGAGAGTGACCTGTGCCACTGGAAAACAAAACCTGCTCAGCCCGGGAAATACCTTCGTCCACCAGCACCGGCAACTCGTACGCATTGCCAATCGGCGGTATAAACCCGGGATCGCAGTCGCTGAACAGCCGCATGGTCTGATGCGCCGTGAGTGGCTGCAGATGGCGGCCCGTCATTTGCAGAAGGGCTTCTGCATCAAGCGTACTGTCGTACCTGTGGACCACCATCACAATCCCGCTGATATCAATCAGCAGCGTTGCCCGGATAACGTCCTCCCGGGACGGCCCCAAAGCGGACACTGCCGCATCCAGGCTTGCAGCCCAATCAATAGATCGCTCTTTGTAGGCTATGCCCTGTTGATCAAAGAACCGCTCCAGTCGCACTGCGAGAGCCACAATAATACTCCAGTTGTCCATGGCGGAGGCATACGCCCCCTTGTCCGTTCCCGGGCGAGTTAACCGGTGTTACGCATACCGGCGGAAATTCCCGCCATTGTAACCTTAAGCGCCCGCTCTACCAGCTCCGGCACCTCGCCCTTGCCTTCGCTTTCACGGTCACGCCTCAGCAGCTCCGCCTGAAGATAATGCAAAGGATCTGTGTAGGGATTGCGCACGCGCATGGAGTGGGCAAACACCGGTTCATCCTCCAGCAGTTCACTCTGCTCCTTGAGCTCCAGGACGCGCTGAACGCAGCCTTCAAGGCGTTTGCCCAGACCGGTGCCGAGCGCTTTCAGTTTATCGTCATCCAGCAGGGTTTTTTCATAATAACTGGCGATTCGAAGATCCGCTTTGGCCAATACCATTTCAAGCATGTCTACGTACGTACGGAAAAACGGCCAGCCCTGCATCATCTCGCGCAAGACGGGCAGTCGCCCTTCTCTGGCCGCATCTTCAAGCGCCACATCACTGCCCAGCCAGCTGGGCAGCATCAGCCGCATTTGGGTCCAGGCAAAAATCCAGGGAATTGCCCGCAAGCTTTCAATACCACCTGTGGCATTGCGCCGTGCGGGCCGGCTGCCCAACGCCAGCTTCCCCAGCGCCTGTTCAGGGGTCACCTGCCGGAAGTAGGGTACGAAATCCGGGTTCTCCCGAACCACTTCCCGATAGGCCTTCAGCGAGCGTTCAGTCAGCCAGTCCATGGTGTCACGCCAGTTGTCTTCCGGCTCAGGTGGCGGCGCCAGAGTCGCCTCAATCACCGCCGTGGTGTAAAGCGTCAGGCTTTGCACCGCCAACTGGGGCATGCCAAATTTGAAACGGATCATTTCACCCTGTTCGGTAATGCGGAAGCTGCCGTTCACCGAGCCCGGTGGCTGAGACAAGATCGCACGATTCGCCGGCCCGCCACCACGCCCAACGGTTCCGCCGCGGCCGTGAAACAGGGTCAGATGGACATCGTACCGACTCGCGACCTGGGTGAGCTTTTCCTGCGCCTGATACTGAGCCCAGGCGGCCATTAGCTGGCCAGCGTCTTTGGACGAATCCGAGTAGCCGATCATGACCTCCTGCCGCCCCTGACAATAATCCCGATACCACTCAACCTCGTACAGCGCAGCCATGCTATCGGGTGCACCACGCAGGTCGTCCAGTGTTTCAAAAAGAGGAACCACCCGCATGGGGAATGTCATGCCCGACTCACGGAGTAGCAGGATAACGCTGAGCACATCCGAAGGCTTACTGGCCATGGAAATGACATAGGAGCCCAGCGCTTCCGGTGTTTGTTGCGCAACCACTTCGCAGGTATCCAGCACCTCGCGCACCGGAGCGGAAGGCTCCCAGTTTCTGGGAACAAGCGGGCGTCGCCCCTGAAGTTCCCGCACCAGAAATGCCTGGCGTTCATGTTCAGCCCAGGACAGGTAGTCGCCGAGGCCAAGATACTCCACCATCTCGGCAACAGCCTCGGCGTGACGGGTCGCCTCCTGCCGGATGTCCAGGCGAATCAGAGGAAGCCCAAACGTGTGGGCGCGGCGAATGGTGTCCAACAACGCGCCTTGCGCTATGTGTTCAAGCCCGCACTCAACCAGTGAGCGATAGCAGAGCTCCAGCGGAGCCGTCAGATCCTGGTTTTCAAACAGGATACCTTTGGTATCTGCGGGCTCACCGCTGACACTGGCCTCCGCCCAGTCTCGTGTTTTAACCAGCCGGTCCCGGAGTTCGGCCAGCACGTGCCGGTATGGCTCCCGGGAATCGCCTGCCAGGTCGCGCAGTTCATCGCTCGCCTGCCACATGGAAAGCTCTGCCCGTAGCGACTGGATATCCCGGAGAAAAAGATCCGCTGCCATCCATCGCCCCAACAGGAAAACCCTATGGGTAACCTGGTGCGTGACATTAGGGTTGCCATCCCTGTCACCGCCCATCCAGGAGGCAATCCGGACCGGCGATGCCTGCAATGACAAGCCCTTTCCTGTCGCTTCCTGAAGCGATGAGTCAAGGTTCTCAAGAAACCGCGGCAGGGCCTGCCAAAGGCTGTTTTCAATGACCGCAAACCCCCATTTGGCCTCATCAACCGCGGTGGGACGCTCATACCGGATCTCATCCGTGTGCCAGGCCTCTGCCACCAGCCGGGACAGGCGCTCGATAATCGCCTTTCGCTCGGCAGGCAGCAGGTCATCGTGATCCAGTCTGGCCAGGCACTCCGACATCTCATCGTATTTCATGATCAGCGTACGACGCGCTACTTCCGTAGGGTGCGCTGTCAATACGAATTCTACACGCAGGTCCTCCACACATTTATGAAGCGTTTCCGGGCTGACACCGCTGCTTTTCAGGCGTTCAAATACGCCGTCAAGCGGCTCCACCATCAGGTCAGAAGGGTGATCGCGCCTGCGACGAATTCCATGGTATTGCTCCGCCAGGTTCGCAAGATTGAGAAACTGGTTAAACGCTCTGGTGACCGGTAGCAGTTCATCATCGCTCAACTTGCCGAGTAGGTTGACCAAGCGCTGGCCTGAGCCACTTTCCTGCCGGCGGTCAGATTTGGCGGCAGCCCGGATTTCCTCAATAAGTTCAAAACAGTCCTGACCAGGATGGCGCTGGATACTCTGCCCCAGCAGTTCCCCCAGCATGCGGACATTTTCACGGAGATCAGGGTGCAGCTCAGTCATATCGGCTTCCTTTTGAATTGACGGAGACAAAGTAAACTAACGATACTAAGGAACCGCGGGATAAGTCTATTGGCGATTGATGCCGTACCTGCGGAAGCACATACGAGGAGCACCCATGAAAATCACGGATCTGCCCAAGCAATGGGAACAACAGAAGAAGCTTGTAGAGCGAACCCACGATTACAATCTCAGGCTTCCTCTGGAAGACGCTGCGCGAATCTCTGCACTGGCAGAGCTTTATCCTGACCGCAGCGAAAGTGACATTCTCAATGACGTGATTGGTGCGGCCCTGGATGATCTGGCCAGCCAGGACCCGCTGAAAGACAAGCTGGGAAACAAAAGCGATTAAGTCAGCCCTTGCACGAGCTCTGCGAGGTCACGCCAGGGATTCAAGTTGGCGTGCTTTCAGGCGCTTGATGTGTTTCTGACTCAGGCGCCCGAATTCCGGGGTAATCCCTTTATCTTCGTATATCTCAAAGCCGTCCTCATCATGGGCCACTACCTTGGTTCCCTGAACGTAGGGTAAGTCTGTTTCTATTTCATCAAGAGCGGCCGAAATCAGATCGCGCATCAGATCCTGTGAAGACTTCCTGGGGTAGAGCTCCGCCAGCTTTTCAAGCTGCAAGTGATGCTGGTCAGACAAATTCATAAAACAGGTGTCCAGGGTAAGCCTGCCTCTTGCATGCTTTTCCCAGTAACTGACCAGATCTTTGATTTTCATCGAGCTTGACTCCCTACTGACGGCACACAGCGCACGAAAAAGGTTCGCTAGAACATAGAAGTGTAGACGAAGGTCAAGAATGGGAACTCAAGAAATGGGTAACGGATTATACCTATTTCTGCTGCCAGCTTTTCTTTTCCACACCCTTGACAGATTGCCAGATCTCATCGAGTGCTTCGAGAGTTTCCGCATCAAACGAGCGGCCTTCCCGCTCCAGAACCTGCTCAATAGCGCGGAAGCGTGCCTCAAACTTGTGGTTGGTGCGCCCGATCGCCTGTTCCGGGTTGACCTTCATGAAGCGCGCCAGGTTCACGCACACGAACAGCAGGTCGCCCAGTTCGTCCTCAACATCGTCGTGACCACCTTGTCCGGACTCCGCGGCCTGCCAGGCCTCCTTCAACTCATCGATTTCTTCATGGAGCTTGTCGAACACCGGGCCGATGTCGGGCCAGTCAAAGCCGTGCCTCGCTGCCCGCTTCTGTAGTTTTTCCGCCCGTACCATCGCTGGCAGAGCCCGGGCGATGCCATCAAGCCGGCTTGGCGATGTTGTCGATGGTGAATCCTCCGCTTGATTCTGAGCCCGCTCCCCGGCCTTGATTCGCTCCCAGCTCTCTTTGATCCAGGCTTCGTCTGGCCGATTATCCGGATCAATGCGGCTTTCCAGCGTACCCTCCGGAAACACATGAGGATGACGGCGCACAAGCTTGCGTACCAGGTTATCGACCACCGCATCAAAGCTGAAATGACCCTCTTCCACTCCTATCTGCGAGTAGAAAATCACCTGAAACAGTAGATCACCTAATTCGTCCTTCAAGTTCGGATAGTCTTCCCGCTCGATGGCGTCAGCCACTTCATGGGCCTCTTCCAGGGTATGCGGCACAATGCTTCTGAATGTCTGCCTGGCATCCCAGGGACACCCGGTCTCAGGGTCTCTCAACCGGGCCGTCAGCGCCTTCAAATCTTCAATAGAATAGCTCATGAGCGCTTGCGCCTGACGTCGATAATATTGGGCAGATTGCGGATTTGGGCCAGCAACCGCGCCAACTGCTCGAGGCTGTGAATTTCCACAGTAACAATCATGGTTGCGGTGTTGTCATCCCGGTTTGTCACGGTATGGAGGGACAACACATCGCTTTTTGAAGTCGATAAAACCTGGGTAATATCCCGCAGAAGACCGGATCTGTCATAGGCCTCGATTTCGATATCCACCGGGTAAACGGAAGCCTGCTGGCCGCCCCAGCTCACTTCAATAATCCGGTTGGGCTCGATCTCCTGCAGGTTCAGAAACGTCAGGCAGTCCTGGCGGTGAACGGTCACGCCCCGCCCGACCGTGATGTATCCGCCGATGGCATCTCCCGGCAACGGCTTGCAGCATCTCGCCACCTGGGTCTTCAGCTTTCCCACACCCAGAATGTGAATGTCGGATTCTGTATCATAGGGTTTGCGTCGCTGAGCCGTCAGCTTCAGGTCAAGCTGTTCAGATTTTGGTTCCAGCATTTGCTGGGCCACGTTGGCAACGTGCGCAGGACGGAGGTCACCAGCACCAATAGCGGCAAACATATCTTCGGCGCTGTGATAATTCACTTTTACGGCCAGCTCACCCAGATCCACATCGTGCAACGAAAGGCGCCTGAATTCGTCTTCAATAATGGCGCGGCCATCCGTTATGTTGCGCTCGCGATTCTGTTGTTTGAACCAGTGCGTTACCTTGGCCCGGGCCCGAGAGGTCTGAATATAACCCAGGCTCGGGTTCAGCCAGTCCCTGCTGGGCGCAGCATTATTTTTGGAGGTAAGAACGAATATCTGCTCTCCGGTCTTCAAAGGATATGTCAGGGGAACAATACGACTGTTCACCCGGGCACCACGACAGGCATGGCCAATCTCGGTGTGAACCCGATAAGCGAAATCCACCGGTGTAGCGCCTTGGGGTAGATCGACAACATGTCCTTCGGGCGTAAAGACATAGATCCGATCCGAGACGATATCGGATTTGAGGTGATCCGCCAGGCCGGAGAGATCGCCCAGCTCTTCTTGCCACTCCAGCACCTGCCGGAGCCAGTTGATCTTGGCTTCATAACCGGAGGATTTATTGCTTTTGTCCGTGCCTTTGTACAGCCAATGAGCACATACACCCAATTCTGCATCTTCGTGCATCGCGTGGGTGCGAACCTGAACTTCCATTACCTTTCCATCCGGCCCGATAACAGCCGTATGCAGCGATTGGTAGCCATTTTCCTTGGGGCTGGCAACGTAATCATCAAATTCATTGGGTATGTGGCGCCAGAGTGTGTGCACAATCCCGAGAGCGGCGTAACAGTCCCGCACTTCCGGAACCAGAATCCGCACAGCTCTTATGTCGTACACCTGGGAGAAGTCGATGCCCTTTATGCGCATTTTCCGCCAGATGCTGTAGATATGCTTGGCACGACCGGAAAGTGAGCCTTCAATACCAGAGGCTTTCAGCTCTGCCTGCAAGGTGGCAATGACACGGCGTATGTAGCCTTCACGATCGAGGCGTTTTTCATCCAGGAGTTTGGCAATTTTCTTGTACGCCGTCTCGTGTAGATAACGGAACGAGAGGTCTTCCAACTCCCATTTGATGCGGCCAATACCCAAGCGGTGGGCCAGAGGCGCATAAATGTCGAAAACTTCCCGGGCAACCCGCATGCGCTTTTCTTCCGGCGCGTTCTTGACGGCGCGGATGGCACTGGTACGCTCGACAAGCTTGATCAGCGCAACCCGAACATCATCAATCATCGTGACCAGCATTTTACGGACGTTGTCCAGCTGGCCCTCACTCTGCCCGAGCACATTGCCCTTGAGCGGGTGATGTATGGAAGAAATGGCCGCCATTTGCTGCACGCCGTTAATCAGCCCGGCTATCTCGTCACCAAACTCTTTGCGAATAACCTCAAGGGCAACCCGCTCCTCTCGCACAGCGCGGTAGAGAATGGCGGCAACGAGGCTGGCCTGGTCCAGGCGCAACTCGGCCAGCACCTGAGCCATTTCAATGCCGGTGCGGAAACTGCTGGAGCCAGAGGCCCACAACCTATCTTCCCGGAATGCCTGCACATCGATTTCAGCGGCTTTTTCACAGGCTCGACGAAACTGATCCATATCATCCAGGTGGGTCTGCAAGGCAATCTGCTGAACCCAGCCCTCGATGTCGATCTGGCCATCGCCATTCATTGCGCAGTCTTCGCGAACTTTTACCATATCGGCCTTGTTACTCCTGGTGGCTCACACAGCAATCCCTTGATGCGCACAACAACATTCAGTGTGAGTCCCGCTCAAACAGCGCAATAGACTCCACATGGGCAGTATGAGGAAACATATCCATCACACCGGCGCGCACCAATCGGTAACCGTTCCGCGCCATCACCCCTGCATCCCGCACAAGAGTGGCCGGGTTGCAGGACACATACACGATACGCTTGGCACCAAATGCCGTCAGATATTTACAGATTTCCTCTGCACCGGAGCGCGGCGGGTCGATAAGAATTTTATCAAAACCCTCTTTTGCCCAGCCCTGGCCGGTAAAATCACCGTGCAGGTCCGCACCATGGAATGACACATTTGCGAGCCCGTTCAATTCCGCATTCTCCCGACCCCGGGCCACCATGGAATCATCGCCTTCCACGCCAACTACTTGGCCGCCCTTACGTGCAAGCGGCAGTGTAAAGTTACCCAGCCCGCAGAACAGATCCAGGACTCGCTCACCTGGCTGCACATCCAGCCATTCCACGGCCCTGTTTACCATGACTTTGTTGATGTCTGCGTTGACCTGAGTAAAGTCCATGGGATGAAACTTCATGGTCAGATCGAACGCATCGAGCCGGTAGCTCAGGCGCTCATCACCCTGACCCGCTGATTCCGGCCAGATACGGTGAACGGTATCCGGGCCCTTGGGTTGCAGATAGATGTGCAGATCGTGAACCTGGCCAAAGGCAATCAGTTTTTCCCGGTCGCCACTGCTCAGATCATCCATGTTGCGGAAAACCATCGCCGCAGCATCGTCACCACAGGCTACCTCCACCTGCGGGATACGGGCGTATGCCTCCAGGCCATGCAGCAGTTCGCGAAGCGGAAGAATGCGCTCGCCAATGCGTGGGTCCAGCACCACACAGCGGTCGATATCCGTTAGAAAACTGTTTCGTTTCTCCCGGAAGCCCACCAGTACTGATTCCCGTGCCTTGACGTAGCGCACGCCCATACGCGCCTTGCGGCGATACCCAAGCGTGCTCTCCGGGCGCAGCGGCGCAACCCATTCTTCAGGCTCTATACCGCCGAAATGGGCAAACTGCTCACGCAGCGTATTTTCTTTGAATTCTATCTGCGCATCGCTGCTCATGTGCTGAAGGCTGCAACCACCGCAAATGTCTGCGAACTCGCAGGGAGGCGTCTGGCGATCAGGTGCGGCCTCCAGCACCTCAAGCGTACGCAGTTCATCAAATTTGCTTCGGGTGGATACGACCTTGGCCATCACCTTTTCGCCCGGCAAAGCGCCATCCACAAACCGGATTTTGCCGTCCTGACGAGCGATACCACGGCCATCATGACTAAGCTTTTCCACGTCACAGCGCACGGGTTCCGTAGGAAGTACCTTCCTGCGTCGTCTGCTCATAGTCTGTTCTCTTGGTGTCGTCAGGTTCAGGCGCCGGGGAATACGCCGGTCGATAAGTAGCGGTCGCCACGGTCGCAGATAATGGCCACGATAATGGCGTTTTCAACCTGCTGTGACAGCTGAAGTGCGGCAGCGATGGAGCCACCGGATGATACGCCGCAGAAAATACCTTCCCGCTCTGCCAGAGCGCGCATGGTCTCCTCGGCTTCGCGTTGACCAATGTCGAGCACCTGATCCACACGAGTCGCATCGTATATGCTGGGAAGGTAGGCTTCTGGCCAACGGCGGATACCGGGTATGGATGCGCCCTCTTTTGGCTGCAGGCCTATGATACTGATATCGGGGTTGCGCTCTTTAAGGTAACGGGAAACGCCCATAATGGTGCCCGTGGTACCCATAGAGCTGATAAAGTGAGTTACCCGCCCTTCGGTCTGCCCCCATATTTCCGGGCCTGTGGTTCGATAATGCGATAGCGGATTGTCCTGGTTACTGAATTGGTCAAGCACCGTGCCCTTGCCTTCAGCGTCCATTTTCAGAGCCATATCCCGGGCCACTTCCATACCCTCTTCCTGGCTGACAGTGATAATCTCGGCACCGTAGGCGCGCATGGATGCCCGGCGCTCTTCACTCATATTTGCCGGCATGATCAGCACCATACGGTAACCCTTGATAGCGGCTGCCATCGCCAACGCTATACCCGTATTGCCACTGGTCGCCTCAATCAGCGTATCACCTGGCCGGATTTCACCGCGGCGCTCGGCTTCCTGAATCATCCCCATGGCGGGTCGATCTTTTACAGATCCGGCCGGGTTATTGCCCTCCAGCTTTGCCAGAATCACATTACTGGTATCGCCGGGAAGGCGTTGCAACCGAACCAGAGGCGTATGCCCGACATAATCTTCAATTGTAGGAAAATGCATATGAGAACCCTGTGGTACACTTTTAGGTTGGCATGATACGCGTTATGGCCCCAGTCGCCCAATACGGCTTCTCGCTAATTCTATGACTGAAGGCTATATAAGTAGTGTATTTTTCGCCCCGGCAGGCACTGAAACCAAGACTGTCTGTGTCCGGGTGACCCACTATTACAAGGACGTAACCCGCATCAACAAGCGGCGTTAAGCTATTTTCAGGAATCTGTTATGCGACGTTGGGGCATTCGCAAAAAAGTGCTGGTGGTAACTCTGGTTCCCACCCTCCTCACCACACTGATGCTGGGGTTGTTTTTTACCTACAGCTGGGTGACCAATATTGACAGCCTGCTACAGGATCGCGGCGAATCACTTTCTCGCCAGCTTGCTGCTGGCTCGGAATATGGCCTTTTCACCGCCAATCGCAGCCTGCTGGGCAGCCTTTCCAATGCACTACTGGAAGAGCAGGATGTTCGATCGATCACCTTCTTCGACGGCGATCGCCGCCGCTTGCTACACAGCGGCCCCGGTAGCTCTGACAATCTTGATAGCAAAGAACTGGCCAGCGAGCAGGCGAGTCGCATCGCCCGAAAAACCAGCACACGCTTTGTCACGCCGGTTTTCCTTCAGGATTTGATGATCCAGAATATGCTCGACGCGGGCGCCCGGAAACCTGCGCCACAACAACGCGAGCCCCTTGGCTGGGTAGCCGTCGAGATGTCTCATATCCGCACGGAAAAAGAGACTTACAAAGCATTGTTGATTTCTCTTTTGCTGGTACTTAGCGGCGTTGTTTTCAGCCTGCTGATCGCACTGCGCCTGAGCCGCGCCTTTACCGGCCCGGTGTTCGAGCTGAACGAAGCAGTGGCGAAGCTCAAGGAAGGTAAACTCGACACCCGGATTCATACCAGAGCAGGCCCGGAATTTGAGCAACTGGAATCCGGCCTCAACGCCATGGCAGGAGAGCTAAGCAAAGCCCAGGCAGAAATGCAGCAGAATATTGACCAGGCAACGGAAGATCTGCGGGAAACCCTGGAGACCATAGAAATCCAGAACATTGAACTGGACCTCGCGCGCAAGGAGGCTCTGGAGGCCAGCCGCATAAAGTCCGAATTTCTGGCAAACATGTCCCACGAGATCCGGACCCCGCTCAACGGTATTATCGGCTTTACCGAGTTACTGCTCAAAAGCCCTCTGCCTCGCCAACAAAGAGATCACCTGAGCACGATACGCAAGTCGTCGGAGATTCTTCTGACCATCATCAACGATATTCTGGATTTCTCGAAGATTGAGGCCGGAAAACTGATCCTGGATCGCGTTCCTTTCCAGCTCAGAGACATTGTGGAAGAAGTCATGGTCATGCTGGCCCCAGCCGCCCACAGCAAAAATCTTGATCTTGTGCCTCTGGTTTATAACGACGTGCCGGATAACATCATGGGCGACCCCCTGCGGGTCAAACAGGTGATTACAAATCTGGTCAACAATGCCATCAAGTTTACCCAGACCGGTGAGGTGGTCTTGCGTGCCAGCCTTGAAGACGAAGACAAGGAAAACAACCGGGTCACCCTTCGCCTGAGCATTACCGATTCCGGTGTGGGATTATCCCGGGTTCAGCAGCAATCGCTGTTCAATGCATTCAGTCAGGCGGATGCATCGACGGCCAGGCAGTACGGCGGCACCGGCCTTGGCCTGGCCATTTCCAAGCGCCTGGTTGAAGAAATGGGCGGCAAGATTGGCCTGCAGAGTGAGCTCGGAAAAGGCTCCACGTTCTGGTTTACCCTGACACCGGAACTTTCTTCAAGTGGTGGGGCCATTGCCCCCCGTGACGCCCTGCGAGGCGAGCGGGTAATTTATCTGGAACACCAGAAAACCTGCGGCCTTGCTGTTGAGCATCTTTTGCGGGAATGGGGCATGACAGTTGATCGTGCTGCATCCCCTGGCGCCATGCAGGAACAGATCGAGGAAGCCCAGAAAAGTCAGTCAGGGTATGCCGCAGCCATTATCGGAATTACCCGGCACTTGCTTAACTCAAGCCAGTACTGTGGACTGGTGCGGACTCTGGAGATTGAACGCGATTGCCGCACTCTGTTGCTGACACCAATCCTGGAAATCCAAGACACGCCTCTGTCAGGGCTGGCAAGCAGCCACCTGTCCAAACCGGTATGTCGTGAAGCACTTTATGACGAACTGCTTCTTCTTGTGCACGGCATAAACACTTCCGAGCATGGTATTTCGCGACTGGAAAACGCGACCCACCTACCGGCTCCTGTCAATATGCCCAGAGTACTGGCCGTAGACGACAACGAGGCCAATCTGAAGCTGGTCATGGCCTTGCTGCAGGATTACCAGTTAGACGCCGAAGGCGCATCAAGCGGCTTTGAAGCTCTGAGCAAAGCGCGGAAAAAGTCTTTTGATCTGGTCTTCATGGATCTCCAGATGCCGGGCATGGACGGCGTGGAAACAACCTCCCGCCTTCGTGAGATGGATAGCAGCAATCACAGAACAGCGATCATCGCCCTCACGGCTCATGCACTGGCCGACGAGCAGGAACGACTGATCAGACAAGGGTTCGATGGCTACCTGCCCAAGCCCATCAGCAGCGGGCAGCTTGCAGAAACTATATTGGAGTGCACGGGTTATCATTGCCGAAGTATCAATCAGGCTGGCCAGTTCCCTGTGCCGGAAGTCCGGGATACGAGACGTGCACTAAGACCTTCCACGCGCAAAATGCAGCGAGATTGTGTGAGCGTGGATGAAAGCATCCAACTGGCCGCTGGCAAGACAGATCTGGCAGAAGAGTTATTCAGTATGCTACTGGAGCAGCTGCCTGCCGATCTGAACCAGGTTGACCGGTTCTGGGATGGGCGGGACTTGGCAAATCTGCTGGAATGCGTGCACAAACTTCACGGTGCAACACGTTACTGCGGGGTTCCGGAGCTGCGCGCCGCTGCAAGCCGCCTGGAAACAGCGCTCAAATGTTCTGCACCGGACATGGAGCTGCAGAAGAACCAGCTAGTCTCCGCCTTGGAGCGGTTGCAGATATGGAGTGAACAAACCGACTGGCAGCAACTGTTCCGGAAACACCATCAGCGGGCGGAAACCAGCTAATGGTGTCGTGAGTACCGCTACCAGCGGTTACTCAGGCTCTTCCGCGCGCCTGGTCAAGGATCGCTTTCATATCCCGGACAGCTTCTTTAAGCCCGCAAAATACCGCTCTGGCAATAATGGCGTGGCCAATATTAAGTTCATTGATACCAGGGATAGCGGCGACCCGCTCGGTGTTGTGATAATGCAGTCCATGGCCCGCATTCACGATCAGCCCCTTTTTGCGAGCGTAAGTCACCGCTTCGGCCAGAGCCTTGAATGCCGCGTCTCCCGCTTCCATACCAACAGCCTCGGCATACTCTCCGGTATGAAGTTCGATAACCGGTGCGCCACAACGCACCGCTGCATCAATCTGCGCGCGATCCGGATCAATAAAGAGGGAAACCTCTGCGCCCAGCTTGGCCAGCCGTTCGCAGGCCCTGGCCACACGATCCTCCTGACCTTCCACATCGAGCCCGCCCTCTGTCGTCAACTCTTCCCGTTTTTCCGGAACCAGGCAGACGCACTCAGGCCGGACTTGCGCAGCAAAATCCAGCATGGCGTCGGTGACCGCCATCTCAAGGTTCATTTTCGTCTGAAGCACTTCCTTCAGCAGCAGTACATCGCGATCCTGGATATGGCGCCGGTCTTCTCTGGGGTGGATCGTGATGCCGTCTGCGCCTGCTTCCTCCGCCATCAAGGCCGCCTGCACAGGGTCGGGGTAACGCGTCCCCCGGGCCTCACGTAAGGTGGCAATATGGTCAATATTGACACCAAGCAATACTCTAGGATTCATGTCGTTCTCCCCTTGGATGACTGAAAAGACTGCGACTGTTCAACGGGCGTCCCTGCAGCAGGTAATCTGTCAGTACGCGCATGACCCGCTTTGAGACCCGGCGGCTTGCGACGGTCTCATAATCCCCGCCTGCAAGCGCCAGCAGCGCGTCTCCGGGCAGGTTCTGTAAGCGCACACCGGCAGAGACAGCAGCGACAATACCCTGTTCAGGATCGTAGCAATAGGTGTGTGTTGCACGGATGGTGTGACCGGTATCCGTGGCCAGGTCCCAGGCAAAGTCGTAACCCAGAGCTGCAGCAAAAGTCTGCTCGAACTTCCGTAACACCGGTTCTACATCAGACGTTTCCGCGAGCAATGAAAGCGCCTCAATGTAAGCAGCAAAAAGGATTGGGTGAGGGTCTTCCTGGGGTAATATCCGCTGCATCAGTTCATTCAGATACAAGCCGCTGTACAAGGATACTGTGCGACGTAATGCGGGGCCATCGCGTATATCCACCTGGGTCAGGGTTTTCAGGTCACCGCGCCCTGCCCAGCCCAACAGCAATGGCTGAAAGGGCTGAAGCTGGGCTTTCAGCGGGCTCTTGCTGCTGCTGGCACCCCGGGCAATCGCGCTTATACGACCGTAATTAAGAGTAAACAGATCGACCATGAGGCTGGTTTCCCGCCAGGGCCGCCGATGTATCACATAAGCAGGCTCTTGCTGCTGCGCTCCCCTTCTCATAGTGGCCTCAGGGGGCATAGTGGCCTCAGAGGTCGTTCATGCCCAGACTTTTCAGCGCACGATCACTGTCCGCCCAACCACGTTTCACTTTCACCCACAGCCGAAGCATGACCTTACTGTCAAACATGCGCTCCATGTCGGCTCTGGCGTCCTGGCCGATACTCCGCAACCTGTCGCCTTTATCGCCGATCATGATTTTTTTCTGGCCCTCGCGTTCCACAAGAATCAGCGCAGATATATGCAGCGTCTTACCGTCACGCTTGAACTCTTCAATTTCTACCGCAACAGAGTAAGGCAGCTCGGCCCCGAGCTGGCGAGTAATTTTTTCACGCACCATTTCCGAGGCGAGAAAGCGCTCACTCCGATCGGTTATCTGATCATCGGGATAGAAGTGGACGCTCTTGGGCAAGAAACGACCAACCGTTTCTTCCAGCGGCTTCAGGTTGGTTTCCTTCAGCGCCGACATAGGAATAATTTCGGCAAACTCGCGCTTTCTGGAAAGCATGTCCAAGTGCGGCAATAGGTTTTCCCG
>Ga0075530_1000070_pt1 | contig 40650 bp, 39 predicted proteins | sample NGEPerD_2_FD_75101 | JGI IMG/M metagenome (GOLD analysis project Ga0075530, IMG submission 75101) | Arctic peat soil microbial communities from the Barrow Environmental Observatory site, Barrow, Alaska, USA - NGEE PermafrostL1-D | ecosystem: Environmental > Terrestrial > Soil > Wetlands > Peat ... | reverse complement strand
TCCGCTCCTTCTTCGACGCCGTCGAGGACTTCTTCTCCGGCCTCGCCGAGGTGCACCTGGGGTCGCTGGTGCTCGCGCTGCTGTTCTTCGGCGTCTACCTCACGCTGCGCGCGCGCGCAGCGTTCCACATCCTGCGCGCCGCCTACCCCACCGAGACCTTCCGCTTCAAGGACGTGTGGGGCGCCTACTTCGCCGGCTACGGCTTCAACTCGGTGATCCCGGCCCGCGGCGGCGACGTGGTGCGCCTGTTCCTGACCAAGACCTCGGTGCCCCGGTCGAGCTACCCCGCGGTGGCTGCCACCTTCGTGGTCGAGGCGGGCTTCGACATCGCCATGGCCGTACTCATCCTCACCTTCGCGTTCACGCAGGGCGTGTTCCCCAAGCCGCCCGACTTCGCGGACCTGAACGCCTTCGACCTCTCATATCTGGCCTCCCACCCGCGTTTCGCGCTGTTCTTCTTCACCGTCCTGGGCGTGGCCTCGATGGTGGCCTTCGCGATGCTGTCGGTTCGGGTGAAGGCCTTCTGGGCGCGGGTGCGCCAGGGGCTCACGATCGCCTTCGACCGGCAGCGCTATCTCCGCGAGGTGTTCGCCGTGCAGTTCGCCGGCTGGCTGTTTCGCTTCGCCGCGTTCTGGTTCCTGCTCGAGGCCTTCAACGTGGGCGGGTCGGTGAAGAACGTGCTGCTGGTGCTGGGTGTGAGCGCCGTGGCTGCCGCGGTGCCCTTCACGCCGCAGGGCGCGGGGGTGGCGCAGGCGCTGCTGGTGAAGGTGTTCGCGGACACGGCGCCCGGCGCCACCGTGGCCGCCTACTCGGTGGGCCAGCAGATCGCGATCGGGGCGTTCACGTTCGGTGTGGGCTTCCTCGCGCTGGTCTTCATCTTCCGCGTGCGCAGCTTCAAGGAGATCGTCAGCCGCGGACGCGAGGACCGGGAGGCGGAGAAGGCGGAGCGGGACGGGGCCCCGGCTCAGGCGTGAGCGGGCACGACGGCCTCGGCGCCCGCCGGGCGGCCGCCCAGCAGGTTGCGCACGAGGAACTCAGTCTGGTCGGACACGGTGCGCTCGAACTGCGGGTCGGTGTAGATCTGGAAGTGGCCGATGTCGTAGCGCACCAGCTCGGCGTTGGGGGAGCGCTCGGCGGCACGGGCCGCGGGCTCCGCGGGAGTGGTGTGGTCGTGGTCGGCCAGGGCCACGTGCACGGGCATCCGCAGCCGCTTGAACTTCGCGTACGGGCGGTAGTAGCCCACCCTCAGCATCACGCGCGGTGCGACCTCGTTGCGCCACGTGCTGCCGGGCGGGTCGAGCGAGTGAAAGCCGGGCTCGGCCTCGGCCGCGGTCATCACCGCCAGCGAGCCGGGCGGCCCCACCGCCGGGATCAGCACCGGCCCGCGGCCCGCCAGGGCGGCCAGCTGGTCGCGAATGCCCGCCACCGTGAGCCGGGCGGCCTGCTTCGGCCCGCCCGCGCGGATGGCGGTCAGACCGTCGGTGAAGGGCGCCTGGGAGACCACCGCGGCAACGCGGTCGTCGCCCGCGGCGATCTCCACCACGTGCCCACCGCTGAACGACGAGCCCCACAGCGCCACCCTCGCGGGGTCGATGCCGTCTAGGCCGCGGGCGAACGCCACCGCGCCGCGCCAGTCATCCAGCTGCTTGGCGATGTCCAGCAGCTGGCGCGGCTCGCCGTCGCTGGCGCCGAAGTGGCGGTAGTCGAACAGCAGGACCGCCAGGCCCGCCTCGGCGAAGCGCTCGGCGTAGGCGTCCAGGCGCTGCTCGCGCACGCCGGAGAAGCCGTGGGCCATCACCACGCAGGGGTGGGGACCCTCGCCTTCCGGGCGGTAGAGCCAGGCCGCGCAGCGCACGCCCTCGGAGGAGAACGTGGCGTCGGAGCGGCCGGCTCCCATCAGGTGCCGAAGCCCTCGCGGGCCTCGCGCACGAGCGCGACGGCCTCGGGGAACAGGCGGGTCATCGCGGCGCGAATCTCCTCCGCCTGCTGCTCGGCGTTTCCTTGGAGATTGAGCCGGTTCACGCCGGCCACGGTCATGTCCACGGCCAGCTTGATCGCGTTGTCGGCCCAGGCCACCTTCTGGGCTCCCTGCATGGACTCGGCCAGCTCCTCCATGCGGCGCCGGAGCTCATCCGGGTCGCCGAAGAGGCCGCCGAATGGGTCTTCGGAGGACATGGGCCTGAGTCTAGGGACTGGGGCGCGCAGCCCCGGGGGCTACCGCACCCGGGCTGTACGGGTGGTCACCAGCCGGTGGCTGACGGGGTCCAGCCAGACGATCCGGAGGCGGCCGGGCTCCAGTTCGCCCACGTCGGCCTCCATGTACCCGCGCGGGTTGCGCACCTGCACCTCGCGCACCAAGCGCCACGCGCCCCCGTCCGGCGCGTGCTGCACCACCGCTTCGAGCAGCAGGCCGGGGGCTACGCCGCGCAGCGCCCCGCCGGCGGCCGGCGCCGAGCGCATCCCGCCGAACACACGCACGGAGCCCGCCCCCTGGTCGAGATGCAGCGGCAGCCGGTAGTCGCGCTCGAAGGACTTGGGCCGGTCGGCGGCGTCGAACAGCCCGGACTGCCAGGTGACCCAGCGGCGCGGGTCGGTGCCGGAGAAGCCCTCCACCGGGCCGTCGTCCAACAGCAGGAACTGGGCGAACGACGCCACGCGCGGGTCGCGGTAGGCCAGCTCCTCGCCCCAGGCGTACAGCGGGCCGTGGCGCGCCGGCGGCACTCCGGCCACCGGGTCGGGCGGAGTGGTCTGGTAGCCGTACTCGGTGATCCAGATGCTCTTGCGCGCGTCGCCGCCCCAGGCGGCCGCGGAGCGGTCCAGCGTGCGGGTGAGGTGCGACAGGTTGCCGATCGCCACGTTGTCGGCCAGTTCGTGGCGCCATGTGGGAAGCCGCCAGCGCCCCCGGGCCAGGGAGTAGGGGTGGTGCGCCCAGCCCTGTGAGCGGAACAGCCCCGGGTGCTCGGAGCGGAAGGCCGACCGCTGCTCCGCGGTCTCCGGGCAGCCGCGCTCGCGTGCGGCCGCGCCGGTCCAGGGCTCGAGGTTCCCGTCCACGCAATACAGCTCGCGCGCGAACTCAGCGGGCATCATGGCGTTGCCCAGCTTGCGCGGGTTCTTGCCGCCGCGCGGGGCCGTCTCGCCGATCAGGATGCGGTGGTTCGCGTGGCCGCTGGCCGACAGGCCCGACCACGCGGCGTCCACCAGCTCGCGGTATTGCCGGGGCGCGGCGGGCACCATCTCCTCCTCGGAGGCCGGCCGATTGTCCTCCCAGACGGGCTTGAGCGACGAGGGGTAGTTGGGCTCGTTCCAGATCGACCACGTGCTCACGCTCGGGTAGCGCTTGCCGGCGGCCTCCACGAAGCGCGCGAACTCGCGCGGGTCCGGCCGGAACACGCCCTCCCCGCAGCCGCGCCCCGGGTGGTCCTCGCAGCGCTCGCCCGGGGTGGCCCAGGCGGGCGCGGGACCGGTGACCGAGAACAGCAAGGGCATGTCCGCGCGGGCGGCCGCGCGCACGATGCGGTCGTAGGTGGCCCACGCCTCGGCGGGATAGGAAGCGCCGGCGGGCCGCTGCTGCTCGGAGGAAGCGGGGGCCACCAGAAACCAGAACACAGACACGCGCACCCGGTCCACCCCGGCGGAGCGGAAGCGCGCGAAGGCCTCGTCCACATCGCCCCGGCTCTTGGCACTGAGCAGGAGCGGATCGTCCTGGATGATCGACTCCTGCGTTGGAGAGGCGCCGGCCGGCGTGGCCGCGGCGAGCGCCGCCAGAGCGGCGGCCAGCGCGCAGCGGATCGTGGACGGGCCGCTCACGGGTCCGCCGGACCGTAGCGCCCGCCCGATAGGCTCGGCTCCGATGGCACCCCTGACGCCCGAGCAGCTGCGCCGCCGCGAGCAGGTGGAGAGCGTGATCCGCCTGGCGGCCCCGGCCCTGAACCTGGTACTGGCGGTGGGGGAGCGGATCTCGAGGCTGGTGGAGCCCGAGGACCACGAGTACTACCCGCCGCGCGCCCGTGGCGAGGCGCCCAGGCGGCCCCCCGGGCAGGCGGGCAACGGCGCCCGGGCGCCCGGCGAATAGCATTCGCGCCCGGTGGCGCCAGAGGCTCAGATGGAGTGGGAGGCGCGGACGGCCAAGCCGGCCGCCGCGGCCGCGTTCGGGTCGATCGCCTTCTCCATCGTGGCGATCGTTATCCGGATCGCCGGGATCGGCAACGCGCCCGACGACGAGCGCGAGTTCCTGCTGCGCTTCGAGGACGACCGCGCCTACCTGATCATCAGCATCGCCGCCCAGGCGATCTCGTTCCTGCTGCTGGCCGGGGCGCTCTATTACCTGCTGCGCGCAGCCCGGCACCGGCGCCCAAAGACGCCCCGCTTCGTGGTGTCCCTGCTGGTGATGGGGCCCGTGCTGCTGGCCGTGGGGGGCCTGATCAACAACATCGCCCTGGCGGACGTGGCCGACGAGTTCCTGTCTTCCGGGACGCGCACAAACGCACGCGCGGAGGACCTCCTGGAGGGCAATGTCGTGGGCGGATCGCTGCAGGCGGGCGGGGTGCTGTGCGTGGCGCTCTCGTATGTGCTCGTGAGCCTGAACGCCATGCGCGCCGGGCTGCTCAGCCGGTTCATGGGAATCCTCGGCATCGTGGTCGGCGTGCTCTACGTGCTCCCGCTCCTGCCGGGCGGCCAGAGCTTCGTGCAGCTGTTCTGGCTCGGCGCGCTGGCGGCCCTGTTCCTGGGCCGCTGGCCCGGCGGCCGCGGCCCGGCATGGGACACGGGCGAGGCCGTCGAGTGGCCCAGCGCCGCCCGGCGGCGCGAGGAGCACGAACAGACGATGGCCGGCTCGCTGTCCACCAGCGACCCGCGCGACCCACAGCCGGCGGCCGAGGCCGAGGCCGAGGCCGAGGCCGAGGCCGACGAGGACGAGCCGCATCCGGTGTCGCGCAAGCGCAAGAAGCGCAAGCGCCGCTAGCCGCGCGGCTGCTAGCGGATGCCCAGCCGGCCGGTGAGCTCGACCTTGGTTCCGGTGATCTCGCAGCGGTCGATCTTGCCCGACTCGATCTGGGAGGCCGGCTGGTGAACGTGGGGCAGCGGTGGGCTGCCGTCGCTCAGCAGCGGCCACTCGTGCTGGGCCTCGATCACCACCCCGCCCCGCGCGTCGCGGCATTTCAGGTCCACCACCGGGCCGCGCGCGTTGGACTCGCGGTTCACGTCCTCGGCCACGGTGATCAGCAGCTCGGGCCGCCCGTCGACGGCCGTTGCGCGCTCCAGCTGCAGCGGCGGGCCGCTGCTACCGCCGTCGGCGGTGAGGCCGACGAGCAGCGAGACAACGACCAGCCCGGCCGCCAGGACCGCGACCGTCAGCCACTTTTCGCTCCACGTACTAGAGCAGCTTGGCACGCCGCAAGTACGCACGCAGCGTCTTGGGCTTGTTGGCCAGCCTGCGGTCGGCGATCGCCACGTAGCGCACCCGGGTCTTGGTGATCTTGAAGATCGCCCGACTGCGGCTCTTGCGGCTGGCGCGGACCACGCGCAGGCCCGGCCCGATCTTGCGCAGGCGCTTGCCGAACTTGCGCCGCAGCGCCTTGCGGCTCGAGCCGGCGCCGATCTTCTTGCGCTTGTGGCCGGTGGCGCTTGAGAGCACCACGCGCGTCTTGCGCTTGCCGTCGAACACCGCCACGCCGCGGACCCTGCGGTTCGGGCCCTTGACGCAGTAGCGCAGCACGCGCTGCTTGCGCGTGATACGGGCGCCGAGCGGGCGCCCGCGGCGCGCGGTGCGCGCCCTGGTCTGGCCGAGCTTGAGGCGGCCGATGTTGCGGTTGCCGATTCGCACCCGGCGAGCCAGGCAGCTCGCGGGCGCGAAGCCCTCGCCGGTACCCGGCAGCCGGCCACGGGGGGCGGGCGGCGGCGGCAGCGTGACCTTGTAGACGTCGATCGCGCTGCGGCCGGCTCCCGCGCCCACGATGCCGTCGCCGGTGGCACCGAAGTAGGTGAACGTGCCGTTGCTGTTTCGCTCGACCTTGAAGATCTGCGAAACCCACTCGTTCGCGTTCTCGGGGATGAAGAAGCCGGCCTCCTTGAACTCAAGGGTGCCGTCCTCGTTCTCGGTGAAGTCGATCACCTGGGTGCCCTGGGAGTACCAGCCCATGAAGATCCGGTTCTGACCGGGGATCTGCTGGAAGACGTGGGCCGTGCAGAAGCTGCCCTGAGGCTGCGTGCGAATCCGCGCGCGGAAGATTGCCTTCTCGCCCTTCGGCGTGCGCGCATAGGACTCGAACGCCTCCCGCGGGGAGCCGGGTGTGGACTTCTTGAGGCGACCCACCGAGTAGGCATGCAGGCCGCCGTTGCCCTGGGTGTTGTCGCCGGCCGGGCTGCAGGTGGCGCCCGGGGGCACGACCCCGCCGCCGCGCTCGTCCGTGGCGAACATGAAGCGGCCCGAGTTCGACAGCTCCAGCTCGTGATCGAAGTCGATGTCCTGGGCCGAGGTGAACGGCGCCGTTGCGCCCCCTTGGGTGGCCGCTCGGCCCATGTGGAATGCGCTGCCGACATGGTTCACGCCCGCGACGGACGGCGACCCAATTCTGATCCAGTTTGGGATCCGCAGATCGACATCCGCGCCGTTGCTCTTGCCGGTGACGCAGTCGGTCACCTGGGCGTCGGTCCCGAAGGCGACCGAGCTCGACGGACGCACCGCGCACGGCAGCGGTGAGCCGCGGAGCTTGTCGTCGTTGAAGTCCATCGGCGTTTCGTTGTCGTCGAACATGCCCTTGATGTCGAACACGATTCCCGCGGCGCCGCTGCCGCAGGTGAGGCGGTCATCGGGGTAGACCTCGAGCTCGTGGCAGCCGAAGACGCCTTGGCCGGGTTCATTGACGCTGTGCCCCTTGGCGATGGCCACGCTGGGATAGCGGTAACGGAAGACCTGCGGCTTGCAGAGACCGCGCTTGGCCTCCGGCGAAGTGCCGGGCGGGATGGTCCCGAGCGGAGCCTCCAGGCATGACTTCAGGTCGACCACCTCGAACCCGTCGAGGTTGTTCGGCTGGGCAGGATCGCGGGGATTGCTCGGGTCGGGATCGAGCTCGTTCTGGCGCTTGCCGTCCTTGTCCACGCCGACGGCGTCAGAGGTAACCGCGTAGGCGATGTGCGGCCGCCGAGGATCGACGTTGACGGTGTGGGCCTGGCCGATGTGGCTGGTGAGAGCGATCTCCGTGGGTTCGACGGGTCGGTCACGTCGATGATCTCTAGACCGCCCCGCGGGGCGCCCCTGGCTCCGAGCGTGCCGTTGTCATGGCAGCGACCGGCGGCGTCGCTGGCGTCGAGCAGCAACTGCGTCTCGTTGCGGTTGGCCTGCAGCACGTCGGTGTTGAAGATCACGTTGCCCTTGGGCGTGGCCTCCACGTCGTGCTGGAGCCCGGTCGCCGAGGCCGCCACCGCGGCGCAGGAAGCGGACGGGTGCTGCGAGATCACGGCCGGCTTGATCGCGCCCTTGTCGGTGAGCTTCACGATCGACTGGCCACCGCCGTTGGCGGAGCTTCCGAGCAGGCCCACGGAGGCGTAGGTCTCGCCGCCCTGGGTGAAGTAGTCGAGATCGCTGTGGGGGTTCCCCGTGACCAGCGTCGTGAGGAGGTCCCAGTCCGCGCCGGGGCCACCGGCGTTGAAGTTCGCGCTCAGGGGCTGCCCGGGCGGGACGAAGCTGGGTGCCGGATGGTCCAGATCGTGGGCGACGGCGATGGCGGGCAGGACGGCGAGCCCAACCACGGCTGCGGCGAGCGCGACTGTGCGGTTCATGAAACGAGTGCCTCCCGGCGTGGACATCTGTGCTGGAGGGGCCCCTGCCCCACGTGACATACGCTAGCGCCTCGGCGCACCGCGCGGGCCGTCAGGCCGCGCCGGCGGCCCGCGCCACCTCGGTGTACGCCGCGCTCGGATCCTCGTAGCCGAACACAGACGAACCTGCCACGAACAGCCCTGCGCCGGCCTGCGCCGCGGGCCCCGCGGTGTCCGGGCCGATGCCGCCGTCCACCTCGATCGGCACACCGTCCGGTACCAAGGCGGCGAGCTCGGCGATCCGGGCCTCCGAGCCCGCGATGTAGGGCTGTCCCCCCCAGCCGGGGTTCACGGTCATGCACAGCAGCAGGTCGTAGTCGCCGGCCAGCGTGGCCGCGGCCTGCACCGGCGTGCCGGGGTTCAGCGCCAGCCCGGCGCGGCAGCCCGCCTCGCGGACGGCCTTCAGCGCGTAGTGCACGTGTGGCGTGGCCTCGACGTGCACCGAGATCGAGTCGGCGCCGGCGGCGGCGAACTCCTCCACGCTGCGCTCGGGGCGCTCGATCATGAGGTGCACGTCCAGCCAGCCGCCGGCCTCATGCACCTGATCGCGCAGAGCGTCGACGATCGTCGCCCCGATCGAGATCGGCGGTACGAAGTGGCCGTCCATCACATCCACGTGGATCACCCGGGCGCCGGCCTGCATCACCTGCTCCACCTGTGCTCCCAGGCGGGCGAAGTCCGAGGCGAGGATCGAGGGCGCCACGCGGCGCTCGGAGATCAGGTCGTCCCAATCGGCAGGCACGGCCGGCGACGCTACCGCAGAAGGGCAGAAGGGGCCCCGCGGGGCCCCCTCGCACTGCATCGGATGAACCGCGGGCTTCGTGCCTAGCTGTTCTCCTTTGAGTCCTCCTCGGGAGACTGAGTCTCGTTCTCCTCGGAATCGGACTCGGGCTGAGTGCGAGTCACGCGCTCGCACGAGCCGTTCGGGTTGTCGGGCGTGGCGTCGGTGATCACGTCGTGGATGTCGGCGATCACACGATCGTTGCCGGCCTCGCAGGTGACCTTGTCGGCCTCGCCGTCGAACACGTGGAACGTGTCGTTGCCGTTGCCACCGGTGAGCTCGTCGGCCACCGTGTCCACCGCGTCGCCGGCAGCGACGTCGCCGCGGTGCAGCGCCCACAGGTCGTCGTTGCCGTCGCCGCCGAAGGACTTGTCCACGCCGAGGTTGGCGTAGATGCGGTCCCTTCCGGCGCCTCCGGTGGACGTGTCATCGCCGATGCCGCCGGAGATGAAGTCCCTACCGAGGTTGCCGGTGATCGTGTCGTTGCCGGCACCGCCGTGCAGCCGGTCGCCGAACCTGCCGCGCTGGCCGCGCCTGGCGCCGGACGCGCCCGGTCCACCGGTCACGGTGTCGTTGCCCAGGCCCGCGAACACGCGGTCCCGGCCGCCGCCGCCGCCGAGGTTGTCGTCGCCCGCGTTGCCGGTGATGAAGTCGGCTCCGCGGCCGCCGCGCACGGTGTCGTTGCCGTCGTTGCCGTGGATCTGGTCGTCGCCCTGGCCGCCCCGCAGCACGTCCGGGCCCTGCTCGCCAAACACCCCGTCGTTGCCGTTGCCGCCGAAGAGGCGGTCGCGGCCGAAGCTGCCGTACAGCGAGTCGTTGCCGTCACCGCCGTGCACGCGGTCGCGGCCGGAGCCGGCGCGCACCAGGTCGGCGCCCGCCAGCGCGCGCACGCGGTCGTTGCCCTTGAGCGCACTGATCAGGTCGTTCTCGGGGGTGCCGGTGAGGTTGTCGTCGCCCCGCGTGCCAATGATCGTGGCGGCCACGGCGAGCGCCGCGAAGGCCAGCGAGAGGGCCGAAACCACTGCGAGGGTGAAGCTGAAGGTGTTGCTACCCTGCTTCAAGGGGCATCCTCCTTGGTCGGTGGGTGCCCCGTAAACCGTTTCGGGGAGGAAGAGTTGCGGTTCCTAGGGAGGAGCGCAGCCTGCTCGGTGATCAGGCGAGCACCGCACCTTTTTTATGTGCGGGCCACTTGGCGTGCGTGAGTGCGGATCTCGCTGAGGATCCGCTCCAGGCGCGGCTAGACGTCGCGGTCCACGTGGGTCATCGCAGCCGCCACCGAGGGGTGAACCTCGGCGATCTGTGCGTGCAGCTCGTGCGCCACGGCGCGGTAGCCGGGATGCCCCTCGCGGCCCGACCTGAGCTCGATCAGGTGCATGGCCTCGCGTGCGTTCAGGTCGAGCACGTAGCGGATTCGGTAGCCGAGGCACAGCGCGTAGGGCGCGAGCTCGGGGTGCCCCGCGTCCACGATCCGCGCGTGCTCGGCGGCCGACCGCTCCAGCGCCGCCCGGTAGTCGTCGGCCACTCCAGCCTGCGCCAGTTCGTCCGGCACACCGGCCCCCAGGTCGGGCGACAGCGTCTGCCACTGCAGGGTGAGCATCCGGTGGCGCTGGAGGTCGCGGAAAGCGCCGTAGTCGGACACCACCTCGAAGCGATAGCGCAGCGCCTCCAGGCCCCGCCCGGGGCGGTGGCGGCGGTTGCGCCGCTCGCCCACCAGCTCGGACAGCATCTGCCCGCGCTGGTCGGGCGGCAGCGCTCGCACCGCTCGCCGCGCCTCCTCCTCGGAGGTGGCGACGGCTTCGAACAGCAGCGCCGAGAGCAGGTCGTCCTCCGAGCCCTCCGCCGACAGCAGCCGCACCGACGGGCCCGTGTCCTCCGCCGTGCCGCCGCGCGTGCGATCCAGGCCCAGCCGCCCCGCCCAGCGCTCGGCGGCCTCCGCGCGGTCCTCCAGGTAGGCGATCCACTCGCCGCCTCGCTCGGGGCGCTCCACGCGCGTGAGGAAGCTCGGCATCACGGCCTGCAGCTCGGTGAGGATCATCCGCCCGTAGTCGCGGGCCTCGGGTAGCGGGGAGGCCAGGCAGCGAAGGATCAGCTGCTCGTACGCCTGGCCGGAGGCGAACATGCCCACGTGTGAGAGCGAGGCTGCGGGCAGCAACCCGCGCATGAGGTCCAGCGCCTTGGCCTTGATCGAGCGCGCGTGCGCCGCCTCGTCCTCACCGTCGGCGCGCTGGAAGCGCGCGGCGGCCCACTCGCGGACGCGCGGGAGGCTGTCCGAGTAGGTCCTGAAGAGGGAGTCCATCGCGGCCTCGTACTCGGAGCCGAGCGCAGGATCGCGCCAGTAGCGGTAGGCGCTGGTGCCCTCGATCGGTACGTCGTAGGGGATGTAGCGCGTGGACTGCTCGAGATAGGCGGCCAAGCGCCCGCGCTGCAGCACCTTGGTCATCACGTTGGACACCCACTCGCAGGCCACGTGCGCGCCGCCGAGCTGGGCCACCGAGTCGTCGCCGTAGCCGAGGAAGATCCGCTCGTAGAGCTTGCGGGCACGCTCGCCTTCCGCGCCGTCGAAGGCAGTGGTGACCCCTTCTTGGGCGTCCTGGGCGAACTCGTCGAGGTAGAGGCGGCGCAGCGTGCCCTGGTAGCGCGAGTAGCGCGCGAACAGCGCGCCCTTCACGGTCTCGGGCAGGTTCACGAGCGCGAACACCGGACCGTCGAGGTTGGTGAAGTGGGGGGCGAGCGCTGTGCGCTCGGACTCGCTGAAGCTCTCGACCGGGTATTCCATGCTCGGGGCCGACGAGTGTAGATCGCGTCCCGGCGTCAGGCGATCCGGCGCTCGAAGACCTGCTCGAGATGCGGCTCCTCGCCACCCTTCTCAGGATCCGGCAGCGCCTTCTCGATCTCCATGTCCATCCGCCGACCGTTCACGTGCAGCGAGGCCACCATGTTGTCGAAGAAGGGGCCGTCGCCAACCTGGCGCCAGCGGATCGGCGGCGGCTCCACCCCGGCGCTGCGGGCCAGCGCCCGGCCCATCTTCTCCGCGACGCCGGTCATCGCGAGCTTCATCACGCGCCGCTCCTTGTGATCCAGCGGGTTGCGCAACGGCGAGCAGGTGGCCTGGTAGACCCCGCTCTTCAGCCCCGAGCCGTTCTTGAACCCGACCTCGTAGAGGTAGGCGTGGTGCACATCGCCGGAGAGGGTCACGATCGACGCGGGCGGCTTGCCCTTCTCGCCCGCCCCGACCGCGCGCTGGAGCTCGGCCAGGCGCTCGAAGGAGTCGTGAAAGGCGGACCAGTGCTCGAGGTCGATGCCCTGGCGGATCTTCTCGCCCAACTTCGCGGCCTGGGGGCCCCAGGCGCCGTCGCAGACGGCCTCGTTCCAGGCCTCGAGGTGGTGCATCGCCGGCGAGAGCAGCCATGGCAGCGACGTGGCCAGCAGCAGGTGGTCGAAGTCGCCGTTGCAGTGGTCTGAGATCCAGGCCCACTCGTCGTCGTCGAGCATCTCGCGCTTGCCGTCCTTGAGCACCCGTCCGCAGCGTGAGTCGATCATGATCAGCCGCGTGTCGCCGAGGTCGCGGAAAAAGCTCCACCGCATGCCCTCGGTCTCGCGGTCGGCGCGCAGGGCGTACTCGCGCAGGATCGGTCCTCCATCGTCGGCCCCGCGCACGCGCGCGAAGATGTCGTTGTCGGCCTGCTCGTCGGGGCTCAGGTTGCCGAGGTGCTGGTAGACCCAGTAGCTCATCAGCCCGCCCACGATGTGCTCGTCCCACCAGTCGGTCTTGCGTATCGCCTTCACCCACTCGGCGGAGGTGTTCCAGTCGTCGTGCACGTCGTGGTCGTCGAAGATCATCGCCGTCGACACCGTGGACAGCAGCCAGCGGATCACCGGCTCGCCCCACGACTCGCTGTAGAGGTGGGTGTACTCCTCGAAGTCCAGCGCCAGCAGGCCGGGCTCCTCGTCAACGTCGCGACGCGTGCGCACGAACTCCTCGGTGCGCGGCGACACCTCGTCGGCGTACACCTGGTCGCCGAGCAGCAGCAGGATGTCGGGCCAGTCCTCGGGGTCCTCGATGCGCATGCGGAAGGCAAGCGCGCGCAACGCGTCCAGCTCGCGGCCGCGGTCGTCGTCGCTCTTGTTCAGCGTGTAGGGCTCCTCGTTGGGCACGGCCACGCGACACGAGCCGAAGGCGATCTCCAGCGGCTTGGCCTTCGGGTAGGTGCGGAAGCGGCTGGGCGGGAAGGCCGAGTCGGGCTCGGGCCACACCGTCTCACCGTCGAGCTCCACCTCGTAGGAGTGGTACTCGCCGGGCTCGAGATCCTCCACCTGTACCAGGCCGTAGTGGTGGCCCTCGACGTGGAAGGTGCGCTCGGTCTCGGAGCTCTCCTCCACGCGCACGGTCACGTCGCAGGGACCGTCGGTCTCCACCCAGAAGGCGGCGCACGTCTCCCCCACGTAGCGCAGGAGCGGACCAAGGGTGAGAGCGGGCATGGAGCGGCTCGTACCCGCGCAGACGCGGGGCGGAACCTGGGGCGTCGCCGGTAGGCTGACTGGAATGCCGGAAACCGAGGTCGAGCCGGAGGTGCAGCGCATCGGCCGCGACCTCCATGCCGCCCTCCCGGGGCGCTCCCGCAACCCGGTCAAGGCCATCGACGCGCGGGCGATGGAGATGGCCTCGCGCGACGACCAGCTGCGCGCGGCGCTTTTCCGGCTGGTGGACGTGACCCCCGCCTGCCGCTCGCTGGACGACCTGGCCGCTCACCTGGGCGCCTACCTCGAGGAGGTGGGCGAGCGTCCGCCGCCGATCGAGGCCGCGCTGCGCGCCACGCACAACGCCGCCGGCCGCCGCGCGCTCGGACTGGCGGCCGCCGCCGGCGTGCGCCACATGGCCCACCGCTTCATCGTGGGCGAATCGCCCAAGGCCGCGCTGCGCACCCTGCGCGGGCTGTGGGACGACGGCGTGGCGTCCTCGGTCGACCTGCTGGGCGAGGCCACGGTCACGCGCGAGGAGGCCGACCGCTACGCCGAGCGCTGCCATGAGGCGCTGGACGCCCTCGCCGGTTCGATGGGCCCCTGGCCGGCGCGGCCCGCGCTCGAGTGCGACTCCTCGGGATCCCTGCCGCGGGTGAACCTGTCGGTGAAGGTGTCGGCGCTCACGCCGCTGATGCGCCCGGAGGCGCCCGAGGTCGGGCGCGAGGACGCCGCCGAGCGCATGCGCCCGCTCCTGCGCCGGGCCCGCGACCTGGACGCGCACCTGCACATCGACATGGAGTCGCTCGATGCGCTCGAGACCACGATGGAGCTGGTCTTCGAGCTGCTCGACGAGGAGGAGTTCGCGGACGGTACGTCGGCGGGCGTGGTACTGCAGGCCTACCTGCGCGACTCGCCGGCCCAGCTCGACCGCCTGCTGGAGTGGGCGGACGGCTCGACGCGCACGCCGCCACTCACGGTGCGGCTGGTCAAGGGTGCCTACTGGGACCACGAGGTGGTTGAGGCGCGGCAGCACGGCTGGCAGCCGCCGGTGTTCGAGGTCAAGGCCGAGTCGGATCGCAACTTCGAGGCGCTCACGGCGCGGCTGCTGGACGCGCGGCCTGGGGTACGGGTCGCGATCGCCTCGCACAACCTGCGCTCGGTGGCTCACGCGGTGGCCTGCAACCGCGCGAGCGGGGCGGACGACGCCGACCTGGAGCTCCAGATCCTGCGCGGCCTGGGCGACGAGCTGCAGCAGGCGCTGGCCCACAACGGCCTGCGCGTGCGCGCGTACTGCCCGGTGGGCGATCTCGTGGCGGGCATGGCCTACCTCGTGCGGCGGCTGCTCGAGAACACCTCCAACGACTCGTTCCTGGGCGAGCAGCAGCGCGGCGCCTCGATCGACGAGTTGCTGGCCGCGCCGTGAGCGAGTTCTCCAACGAGCCGGTGCTCGAGTTGCGCCGGGGGCCCGTGCGCGAGTCGCTCCTGGAGGCGCTGCGCGAGCTGGACTCCCGGCTGCCGCTGGAGGTGCCGGTCCTGGTGGGCGGCGATCGCGGCGCCATCGACGGGCTGGACTCCACCGACCCGGGCGCGCCGTCGCGGCTGGTGGCGAGGGCCGGTCGTGTCGGAGAGGTCGAGGCGCATGCGGCGGTGGAGGCCGCCGCGCGCGGCTTCCGGGAGTGGTCGGCGCGCCCGGCCGCCGAGCGCGCGGACGTGTTGCGCGGCGCCGCGGGAAAGCTGCGCGAGCGCCGCCTCGAGCTGGCGGCACTGATGGTGCGGGAGTGCGCGAAGCCGTGGCCGGAGGCCGACGCGGACGTGTGCGAGGCGATCGACTTCCTCGAGTACTACGCCCGCGCGGCGCCGTCGCTGGAGGCGGGCACCGAGCTGCTGCAGATGCCCGGCGAGCGCAACACGATGCGTTACGCACCACGCGGAGTCGTGGCGGTGATCTCGCCGTGGAACTTCCCGCTGGCGATCGCCTGCGGGATGACCGCCGCCGGCCTGGCCGCGGGCAACGCAGTGGTGCTCAAGCCGGCCGAGCAGTCGCCGGCCTGCGCGCTGGCGCTGGTCGAGGCGCTGCGCGGCGCGGGCGTGCCGCCGGATGCGCTCTCGTTGCTGCCGGGCTTCGGCGACGCCGGCGCCGCGTTGGTACGCCACTCCGGCGTGCACGTGATCGCCTTCACCGGCTCGGGCGCGGTGGGCCTGGAGATCGTGCGGGCGGCGGCCGAGACCCCCGAGGACCAGGGCCACGTGAAGCGCGTGGTAGCCGAGATGGGAGGCAAGAACTGCGTGATCGTGGACGCCGACGCCGACCTCGACGAGGTGGTGCCGGCCCTGGTGGGGTCGGCCTTCGGCTTCGCGGGCCAGAAGTGCTCGGCCGCCTCGCGCGTTCTGGTCCACGAGGCCGCCCACGACGCGCTGCTGCGGCGGCTGGCCGGCGCGGTGGAGGTGCTCGACGTGGGGCAGGCCGAGCGGTTCGCCACCGACGTCCCGCCGGTGATCGAGCAGGAGGCGCAGGAGCGCGTGCGTGGCTACGCGCGCGACGCGGAGGACGCGGGCCGGCTGGTGGCGCGGCCCGAGCGCGTGCCGGACGACGGCTGGTTCTGCGCCCCCACCGTGTGTGCTGACCTCGACCAGGACGCTGCCGTGCTGCGCGAGGAGGTGTTCGGCCCCCTGCTCACTGTGGAGGCAGTGCGCAGCGTGGAGGCGGCGTGCGACGTGGTGGACTCGCTGCCGTTCGCCCTCACCGGCGGCCTGTTCTCGCGCAGCCCGGCCACAGTCGATGCGGTCGCGGCGCGGCTGCCCGTGGGCAACCTCTACGTCAACCGCGGCATCACCGGCGCGATGGTGGCCCGCCAGCCCTTCGGCGGCAACCGCCGCTCGGGCATCGGGGCCAAGGCCGGCGGGCCCGGCTACCTGCTCCAGTTCACCGAGCCGCGGGTGGTCACCGAGAACACGATGCGCCACGGGCTGGTGGTGGAGTGAGCGGCCTGCCGTTCATCGACGAGCACGCGCTGGCAGTGGACGCGCCGCGCGAGCGCGTCTGGCAGGCACTGCTCGAGGTGACACCCGCGGGCTTGGAGGGCCGGGGCCCGGCCACCTTCGCCCGGCTGCTGGGCTGCGAGCCAGCGACCTCGAGCGGGCCCCGGCCGATCGACGTGGGCTCGACCATCCCCGGCTTCGCGGTGACGGAGGCCCAGCGCGGGTCGCGCCTCGTGCTGTCGGGACGCCACCGGTTCTCGTGCTACGAGCTGGTCTTCACCCTGCGCGAGGACGCCCGCTCGGGAACCCGCCTCGGTGCCGAGACGTGGGCGGTCTTTCCCGGCATCCACGGGCGCGCCTACCGCGCCGCGGTGATCGGCACGCGGGGACACGTGGTGATGGTGCGGCGGATGCTGGCTGCGGTCGCGCGCCGCGCCAGTAGCATCGCCCCGCCCTGAGTTCGAGAAGAGGAGCGGAACGGAGATGAAGATGCGCGCGGCGGTGCTCGAGGAGTTCGGCCAGCCGCTCCAGGTGCAGGAGGTGGAGCTGGCCGAGCCGCGCGCGGGCGAGGTGCTGGTGCGCCTCGAGGCGTGCGGCGTGTGCCACACCGACATGTACACGGCCTCGGGCGCCGATCCGTCCGGCTACGCGCCCGCCGTACTCGGCCACGAGGGCTGCGGGATCGTGGAGCGCACCGGGGAGGGGGTCACGCTCGTGAAGGAGGGCGACCGCGTGGTCACGCTGTTCTCGCCCCAGTGTGGCGAGTGCGAGCACTGCCTCAGCCCCAAGACCAACCTCTGCACGGCCATCCGCGCCGAGCAGAACCAGGGCCATCTGCCCGACGGCACCGTGCGCCTGAGCCGCGTGGATACGGGTGCGCCGGATTCCGCGTCCGTGCGAAATCCGGCAGGGGAGATCCGCCACTTCATGGGCACGTCCACCTTCGCGGAGTACACGGTGATGCCCGAGATCGCCCTGGCGGTGATCAGCCCCGACGCCCCGCCCGAGCACGCCGCCCCGTTCGCCTGTGGGCTCTCCACCGGCCTGGGCGCGGCGATCAATACCGCCGGCGTGGAGCCCGGTTCCACCTGCGTCGTGTTCGGCGCCGGCCTCGTGGGGCTGGGCGCGGTGGCCGGCTCGCGCCTGCAGGGGGCCGAGCGGATCGTGTGCGTCGACCTCTCCGATGACCGGCTGGAGCTGGCTCGCGGACAGGGCGCCACGGACGTGCTCGAGGGCGGCCCCGACGCCGTGGAGGCGATCCTCGAGATGACCGGCGGCATGGGCGCCGACTACACCTTCGAGGCCACCGGCAACGTGAAGGTGATGGCCCAGGCGGTGGAGGCCGCGCGCATGGGCTGGGGCCTGGCCACGATGGCCGGCGTGGCGGGCAAGGGCGAGACGCTGGACATCGTGCCCCGTCTGCTGATCACCGGCCGGCGTGTGGCCGGATCGTCGTTCGGCGGTTGCAAGGGCCGCGACCAGGTGCCCCAGTTCGTGGAGCGCTACCTGCAGGGCGAGATCGACGTGGACCCGCTGATCTCCCACAGGCTCGGCCTCGACGAGGTGAACAGGGGATTCGAGCTGATGGAGGCGCAGGACGGCATCCGCAGCGTGATCACGTTCTCCTGAGTCGCTGGGCCGGATCAGGGCTGTATGTCAGCCACAATCCGGCCCACCCGCGGCTACTTCGCGGCCGCCTCGGTCTCGGCGCCCTCCTTGGCCTCTTCCTCGACCTCCGAGGGGATCTCGATCTCGCGCTTGAGGATCTTGCCCGTCGGGCCCTTGGGCAGCTCGTCCATGAACCACACCTGGCGCGGGTACTTGTAGGCGGCCACCTCCTCCTTGACGTAGGCCTTCACGTCGTCGACCGACACGTCCTCGCCCTCCTTGAGGACCACGGCGGCACCCACCTCCTCGCCGAGCGCGTCGTTCTGGATGCCCACCACGGCGGCCTCCTGGATCGCCGGGTGCTCGTACAGCACCTCCTCCACCTCGCGCGGGTAGACGTTGTAGCCGCCGCGGATGATCAGCTCCTTCTTGCGGTCGACGATGAAGAAGTAGCCGTCCTCGTCGACCTTGCCCATGTCGCCCGAGTAGAACCAGCCGTCCTTGATCGACTCGGCGGTGGCTTCGTCGCGGTTCCAGTAGCCCTTCATGATGTTGTGGCCCTTGATCACGATCTCGCCGACCTCGCCCTGCTCGAGATCGTTGCCGTCGTCGTCCACCACCTTCATCTCCACGCCCTCGATCGGAGTGCCGATCGAGCCGGCCTTGTTCTCCTTGTCGGGGTGGTTGAACGAGGCCACCGGCGAGGTCTCGGACAGGCCGTAGCCCTCCAGCACCTTGCAGCCGAACTTCTCCTCGAACTTGCGCATCACCTCTTCGGGCATGGCCGAGCCGCCCGACATGCACAGGCGCAGCGTGGAGGTGTCCGCGGAGTCGGCGTTGTCCGCCGCGAGCATGCCGTTGTACATCGTGGGCACGCCCTGGAACAGCGTGATCTTGTCCCGCTCGATGATGTCCAGCGCCTTCGCGGCGTCGAACCGCGGGATCATCGAGATCATCGCCCTGTTGGCGAAGCCGGCGTTCATGGTGCACGTCTGCCCGAAGGAGTGGAACAGCGGCAGCGCGCCCAGCAGCCGATCCTCGTCGGTGATCTGCCCGAGAGTGTCTGCGGCCACCGTGCAGTTCTTCAGTAGGTTCGCGTGCGTTAGTTCGGCGCCCTTTGGCTTGCCGGTGGTGCCCGAGGTGTAGAGGATCACCGCGGTGTCCTCGGGGTCGCGGTCGGCCAGGTCGTGGTCCGGCTCGTGGTCGGCCAGCAGCTTCTCGAACTCGCCAGGCTTGACGAGGATCACCTCGGCGCCGGCGTCTTCGGCGCCCTTCTCCGCCGCCTCGGCGAAGTCGCCCCAGGCGATCACGATCTTCGCGCCCGGGTCATCGAGGTAGTAGCCCACCTCGCGCGGCTTGAGCAGCACGTTCATCGGCACCACCGTGGCGCCGAGGCGCAACACCGCGTAGTAGGCGATCGGGAAGTAGGGGACGTTGGGCAGCATCACGCCAACGCGGTCGCCGGGTGACACTCCCTTCTCCTTGAGGAGCGCCGCGAGTCGCGCGCTGCCCTCGTTGAGCATCCCGTAGGACACCTCTGTGTCGTCCAACTTCACGGCAATTCCGTCGGGCTTGGCCTCGGCGGCCTCGACCAGGATCTTGGCCAGGTTGTCACTCATCTCTGCCCTCTCCCTCGTTTTGACGCTGTATGAATACATACCCGTTGCGGCCTGAGCCATGCCTCTTGCGAAGCAGCCGGCTCGGCCGGCTGCGCACGAGGCCCTCTGCGATGCTGCCGCCGCGTGACGGGCACCTTCATCAACGTGGGCACGGTGCTGGCCGGCACGCTGCTGGGCACCCTGGCGGGCAGCCGCCTACCCGAGGGGATCCAGCAGCGCGTGCTCGCCGGGCTGGGCATGGTCACGCTCGTGATCGGCGTGGACAGCGCGCTGGCGTGGAACTCCACCAGCCCGCTGTACGTGCTCGGTGGCGTGCTGCTAGGCGGGATCGCGGGCGAGGCGATCGGCATCGAGCGTCGCCTGGAGCAGCTCGGGGATCGCATCCAGCGGGCCGTGGCGGGCGAGGGGCACTCGCGGGTATCGGAGGCCTTCGTGACCGCGTCGCTGCTGTTCTGCGTGGGGCCGCTCACCGTGATTGGCTCGATCGAGGACGGCCTCACCGACCAATACACCCAGCTCGCCACCAAGGCGGTCCTCGACGGCTTCGCATCGATCGCCCTGGCAGCCGCGCTGGGGTGGGGCGTGGGCATCGCGGCGGTGACGGTCCTGGTGGTGCAGGGCGCGATCACGCTCGGCGCCGGGGCGTTCGACTCGATCCTCCGGGGCGAGACGCTAGACGTGCTCACCAGCGCCGGCGGTGTGCTGATCATCGGGATCTCGCTGAAGCTGCTCGACGTGAGGGACGTGAAGGTGGGCAACTTCCTGCCGGCGCTGCTCTTCGCGCCGGCGATCTACGGGGTGGCATCGCTGTTCTGATGGCCCGCAACGACGAGGGGGCGCCCGTAGGCGCCCCCTATCGTGCGGGAACCCGGGGGTGGTTACTTCAGGTTGCTCGGACCCGTCACGAACACGTAGAACCGAGCCGCATCCGCAGCGGCCGGCGGGGTGGTTCCGGGGGTGGGTGCCGTGCCCGTCAAGGCGCCGGTGTCGTCTCGCGTGCGCGGGGCGACGACCAGCACGTCGTTGGATTCGGTGGCGGGAGGCGCGCAGGCCACCGTGGCGGCGCCGCAGGCCGCGGTGCCCGTCTCCCCCGAGAGGATGGCGATGCCGTCGGTGTTGGCAACCGAGATCTGGGCGTGGATGCCGCTCTTGGTCACGTCGCTACCGGCATTGATGTAGCAGTTGGCGTTGGCCGCATAACAGTTGACGATCGTGAAGCCACCCGTCTGCTGCTCGATCTGGCCCTGCTCGTTCACGAGCGCCCAGCGGGTGCCGTTCGCCGCCAGGTCGGCGGTCTTCGCGCTCGGAACCTGCTTCAGCTTGTCGACCTCGAGCACCTGCTCCTTGACGGCGTTGCCGCCCACGCGTTCGATCTTGATGTCGGTGCCGTCGAGAGAACGGCGCTTGATCTCGGAGGCGGTCACGGCATTCTGCCGGATGTCCTGAGCGCGGATCGTGTTGTCCTTGATCTCGCGGCTGTCGATGGAGCCGGTGGCCACGGCGTACGAGACGCCGCCCATCGACGCGAACAGGGCGATGCATGCGATTACGAAAGCCGGTGAGGGCTTCCTTGCGATGATGCGCTTCACAGTAGAAGTCGCTTTCTGTCGGGTTAACCGTCCTGGCAACAACACGTCAGGGTGGGGAAGTTGTGCTCGCAAACGATGTGGGTATGCGCCTAAAGCAGGGCGCTGAACGAGCTGCCCACGTCGCGCGCGAGGTCGAACAGCGGCGACGGCACGATCCCGAAGACGATTGTGGCGGCGGCGGCGAGGATCGCCACGGCGGCCACCTCCGGCTGGGCGCGGGCGTCCGCCTCCGGCGACCAGCCGCCGACCGGTCTCACGCGCCTCGGCGGGATGGTGGGCAGGGAGATCTCGAAGCTGCCCATCCACATGACCGCGATCACGCGCAGGTAGTAGACGAGCGAGATCATCGAGCCCACCACGATCGTCACGCCGAGCCAGGCGTAGTCCCCCGCCACGGACGCATCGATCAAATAGAACTTCCCGATGAACCCGGCCGTTCCGGGAATGCCGGCGAGGGCGAACATGGCGATCGTCATCGGCCACGCCAGCCATGGGCTCGCGCGGCCGAGGTCGCGCAGGGAGTCGATGTCGTCGCCCAGCTCGGTGGTGCGCTCACGCGCGACCACCACGGCGAAGGCAGCCACGTTCATGAACAGATAGACGGCCAGGTAGAAGGCGGTGGCCTGCAGCCCGAGCTTGGTGCCCACCACGACGCCGGCCAGCAGGTAGCCCGCCTGCGCCACACCCGACCAGGCGAGCATGCGCTTGAGCGAGCGCTGCGCGATCGCGCCGAGGTTCCCGATCAGGATCGTGGCGGTGGCCAGCGCGGCCAGCGCGGGTGCCCACTGCGTGACCGCGTCCGCCAGCGCCTGGTCGAAGAACCGCAGCGCGACGGCGAAGGCGGCCACCTTCGTGGCCACGGCCATGAAGCTCGTGATCGGCGTGGGGGCACCCTGGTAGACGTCCGGCGTCCACTGGTGGAAGGGGGCCACGGATGCCTTGAACGCCAGGCCGGTGGCGGTCATTGCGACTCCGGTGAGCAGCAGCGGGTCGGTGGTGCTCACCGTGCCCGAGGCGATGCCGGTGACCCCCTCGAGCCGGATCGCCTCAGCGATGCCCGAGAAGTCCGTGGACCCGGTGGCGCCGTAGATGAGCGCCAGGCCGTACAGCAGCGTGGCGGACCCCACCGAGCCCACCACGAGGTACTTCAGGCCCGACTCCAGCGAGCGCGCGCGGCGCACCTCGCCGGCGCACAGCACGTACAGCGGGATCGACAGCAGCTCGAAGCCCACGAACAGCGCCACCAGGTTCTCGGCTCCGGCGAGGATCACCATGCCGGCGATCGAGCCCAGCAGCAGGCACATGTACTCGCCCATCCCGGTCTCGCGGGTGACCGGCGCACGCAGCGACAGCGCCACCGTGGCCAGGCCGGCGAGGTAGAAGAGCATCGACGTGAACTGGGCGAACGCGTCGACGGCCAGCGCGCCCTCGATGATCGGCGCGGAGTCGCCCGTCTCCCAGTTGGCGATCGAGAAGCCCATCGCGCACAGCAGCGCGGCGGCGGCCAGCGCCGGCACGAGCACGCGCTGGACCCTCGCGCCGTTGAAGAGCCCCGCGAGCAGCACGACCACCGAGCCGCCGACAAGCGCGAACAACGGCGCGAGGCCCTGATAGTCGATGACAGGCGCCTGGACCTGTGCGAGCGCGGTCATCGCGCCTCCGCCACGCTCGGGCCGCCGTCGGCGATCTCAGCCGCCGGGGCCACCTTGGCCGTCGTGGCCTCCTCGGTGCGGTCGAGCACCAGCTGCGGGTAGACGCCCAGCGCCACGATCACCGCGGTGACCGGCAGGATCGCGGCCAGCTCCAGGCCACCCAGGTCCACCGGCTCCTCGCCCGGCACGAGGCGGTTGTGCATCGAGCGCTGGAACACGCGGATCATGTAGACGCCCGCCAGGACCACTCCCACGCTGGCCACGATCCCGTAGGCCAGCTTGTCCTCGAAGGTGCCGAACAGGATCAGGATCTCGCCCACGAAGTTGGGTGAGCCCGGCATCGCGAGGGTGGCCAGCGTCACGATGAGAAACAGAGCGGCAAGCACCGGAGCGCGCAGCGCCATCCCGCCCATCCGCTCGAGCGTGGCCGCGCCGCCGGCGCGGGCGGTGAGCACGGCGATGATGAAGAACAGCGGCGCCACCACCAGGCCGTGGTTGACCATCTGCATCAGCGCGCCCTGGGCGCCCTTGTCGTCGAGGGAGAAGATGCCGAGCACGATGAAGCCGAGTTGGGCGATCGAGGAGTAGGCCACCACCAGCCGCGCCTCGTCCTGGGAGAAGGCGAGCACCGAGCCGTAGAGGATCGAGAACACCGCCAGCACCAGCATCAGCTCCTGGAAGTACTCGCTGGCGTCGGGCAGGATCGGCAGCACGATCCGCAGGAAGCCGTACACGCCCACCTTCGAGAGCACCGCCGAGAGCACCACGAGCACCGGCGTGGGCGTGGCGCGGTAGGTGTCCACCACCCAGCCGTGCAGCGGGAACAGCGGTGCCTTCACCAGGAAGGCCACCGCGAACAGGCCGAAGATCCACTTCTGCGTGCCCTCGCCCACGATGCGGTCCTCGAGCACGGCGAACGAGAACGACAGGTTGCCGCCGTCGGCGGCGATCACCCCGAGGGCGATCGCGCCGGCCAGCATCGGCAGCGAGCCCACCAGCGTGTAGATCACGAAGCGGGTGGTGGCCCGCACGCGGTCGCCGGCTCCCCAGCCCCCGATCAGGAAGTAGAACGGCACGAGCATCAGGTCGAAGAAGACGACGAACAGGGCCAGGTCCTGGGCGCAGAAGGCGCCGAGCACGGCGGTCTCGCCCAGCGCCATGTGGAACATGAAGAGCTGCGAGCGGTCCTCGGTGCGCAGCGCGGCCCAGAGCATGCACGGCGCCCACAGCAGGGCGGTGAGTGCGATCAGGAACAGGTTCAGCCCGTCCACGCCGAGCTGGTAGCGGATCCCCAGCTCGGAGATCCAGCTGTCGTCGGTCACGTAGCGCAGGCCGCCCGCGTCCGGGTCGAAGTCCACGAGCATCGCGATCGCGTACGCGAGCACGCCCGCGCTCGCGGCCACCACCAGCCAGCGCCCGGTGCGCGGCGGCAGGAACGCCGCCACCAGGCCCGCCGCGAGCGGCATGAAGACCACGATCGAGAGGTGGATCGTGAACGGCATGGTCGGTCAGGAGGCCACGATCAGGAAGTAGAGGACCAGGCCGCTCACGCCAACCAGCAGCAGCGCGGCGTAGGAGCGCAGCTCACCGGTCTGGATCGACCGGGCGAAGGACGTGCCGGCGCGCACGAGGCCGACGGTGCCGCCCACGATCACGCCCTGCACGAAGGTGCTCTCCACCACCGTGCGCCCGAAGCGCCCGGTGGCGGCCACCGGGCGCACCACGGCGGCCTCGAAGATCTCGTCGAAGTACCACTTGTTCACGAACAACGTGTGCAGGCGTCCGAAGCGCCGGCGGGTGACCAGGCGCAGCTCGGGGTCGCGCAGCAGGTAGTGGTAGGCAGCCGCCAGCCCGATCAGGGCGAACACGCCGCCGGCCGCCAGGCCGAGCCACTCCGCGCCGTCGCCGGGCGCCGTGTCGTGGAAGCGGGAGTCCTCGAAGGTGGGCTCGAGGAAGCGCTCGAAGGTGTCGGTCACGCCGGGGATGCCGAGCACGCCTCCGATCACAGCGAGCACCGCCAGCGCAGCCATCGCCGCCTTCATCGGCCACTCGCGCTCGGCCACGTGGTGCTCGGCTCCGGGGAACCCCACGTCGGTGTCCTCGGCCTCGCCGGTGGCGGGGTTCGCATGCTCGCCGTGATGCAGCAACCCCTGCTCCAGCTCGCGGGCCTCGGACACGGGCGGCCCGAAGAACACGCGGAACACCATCCGCCCGGCGTAGAAGGCCGTCATGAGCGCGGCGATGTAGCCCACCACGCCGAGCACCACGTAGCCGCCGCCGCGGTTGAGCGTGTAGGCCAGGATCTCGTCCTTCGAGAAGAAGCCCGAGAAGAACGGGAATCCGGCCAGGGCCAGAGCGCCCACGGTGAAGGTCACGAACGTGAACGGCATCGCCTTGCGGAAGCCGCCCATCCGGTCCAGCGACTGGATGCCGCCCATCGCGCCGATCACCGAGCCGGCACCCATGAACAGCAGTGCCTTGAAGAACGCGTGGGTCATCAGGTGGAACAGCCCCGCCCCGTAGGCGGCCACCGAGACGCCCAGCACCATGTAGCCGATCTGCGAGATCGTGGAGTAGGCGATCACCCGCTTGAGGTCGGTGGCGGCCATGGCCACGGTCGCGGCGAACAGCAGCGTGGCGGTGCCGATGATCGCGCCCACGTCGGCGGCGGCGGGCGCCAGCTCGAACAGCGGGTGGCAGCGGGCGATCAGGTACACGCCCGCGGTCACCATCGTGGCCGCGTGGATCAGCGCGGAGACGGGGGTGGGGCCCTCCATCGCGTCGGGCAGCCACGTGTGCAGCGGCAGCTGGGCCGACTTTGCGAACGCGCCCACGAGGATCATCAGGCACGCCGCCACGATCTGCGGGTCGTTGGTGGCGAAGGCGTCGGGCGCGGCCTCGAAGACGCCCACGTAGTCCAGCGCGCCGGTGCCGTCGAACAGCAGGAACGCGCCGATCACCAGGCCCACGTCGCCGATCACGTTGATCACGAACGCCTTGATGCCCGCGGCGGTGGCGGTGGTGCGGCGATACCAGAACGAGATCAGCAGGTACGACGCCGCGCCCACGAAGGCCCAGCCCACGATCAGCAGCACGAAGTTGCCGGCCAGGACCAGCAGCAGCATCGAGAACACGAAGAAGTTCAGGTAGGCGAAGAACCGCGAGTAGCCGCGGTCCGAGGTCATGTAGCTGATCGAGTAGAGGTGGATCAGGAACGAGACGCCGGAGACCACGAGGCACATGAACACCGACAGCGGATCCACCAGGATCGACAGGTCGGCGCTCATCCCGGCCGTCTCGAGGTAGGTGTAGGCGCTGCTCACCAGTTGCCGCTCCTCCTCGGGCTGGTCCAGCAGCGAGACGAGCATGCCCAGCGAGGCCACAAACGACAGCCCGATCGCCGCGCTGGCGATCCATCCGGGCAGGCGCCCGGGCAGCGCCTTCCAGCCCAGGGCCACGACCAGCGTCCCCACCAGCGGGAATGCCAGCACCAGCCAGCCGTACGCGGTAGGACTCACCCTCGGAGCTCCGACATCGCGTCAACGTCGATCGGCAGCCGGCGCCGGTACATCGCGACGATGATCCCCAGCCCGATCACCACCTCGCAGGCGGCCACAACCATCACGATCAGGGCGAACACCTGGCCGTCCTGGTTGCCGGCCATGCGCGAGAAGGCGATCAGCGCGAGGTTGCCGGCGTTCAGCATCAGCTCCAGGCAGAGCAGGATCACCAGCGGCGAGCGGCGGGTGAGCACCCCGGCCGCGCCGATGCAGAAGATGAACGCAGAGAGGACCACGAACCAGGAGGTGTCCATCAGCGGGCGGCCTCCTTAGGCCCGGAGATGGCGTCGTGCGCGGACATCACGCCGGGCGCGGTCTCGGGATCCTCCAGGCCGCGGCGCTTGCGGGCCAGCACCACAGCGCCTACCGCCGCCACGAGCAGCAGGAACGAGGCGGCCTCGAAGGCCACGAGGAAGTCGGTGAGCAGCAGCTTGCCGATCTCACCCGGCGAGCCGAAGCCGGCGGCGATGTCCCTGCCGGGGCTGTCCAGAGCGCCCAGCGAGGAGCCCACGACCGCGATCGTGAGCTCCACGAACAGCGCCAGCGCGAACAGCGGCCCGAGCGCGCTCACGCCGCCGCCCTCGGGGCGCAGCGGCTCGTCGGAGCCGCCCACGTAGGCCACCACGAACACGTACAGCACCATCACGGCGCCGGCGTAGACCACTACCTGCGCGGCGGCCAGGAAGTCGGCCCGCAGCAGCAGAAACAGCAGAGCCAGCGCGATCAAATGGCCCACGAGCGAGAGCACCGAATAGAACGGGTTGCGCAGCATCACCACGCCCAGCGCCCCACCGATGGCACCTAGCCCGGCGATGAAGAAAAGGATCTGCTCGAAGAGCAAGGCTGGGCGGCCCCCCTACTCGCCTTCGCGGCGCAGCGGCGTGCGCTCGACGGGCTCGGCCAGCAGCATCTCCTTGGTGAAGATGAGGTCCGAGCGGTCGTAGTCGGCCAGCTCGTAGTCGTTGCCCATCGTGATGGCGTCGAAGGGGCACGCCACCTCGCAGTAGCCGCAGAAGATGCAGCGGGTCATGTTGATCTCGTAGACCGCCGCGTAGCGCTCGCCCGCCGACACCTGGTTGTCGGGGGTGTTCTCGGCGGCCACCACACGGATGCACTCCGCCGGGCAGGCAGCCACGCACAGCGAGCAGCCCACGCACTTCTCGAGGTCTGAGTCTTCGAACTTGTGCAGCTTGTGGCGCCCGCGGAAGCGCGGGTACACGGGCGTCTTCTCCTCCGGGTACTCCACCGTGACGGGCTTCTCGGCCAGGCGGCCGAGGGTGGTGCGCAGGCCGCGCAGCGTGGCGCCGAAGGTGCGGTAGGCGCCGCCGAGACCGCCGGGCTCGGGGCCGCGCTGCACGGCGATAACGTCTTCGGGGAGGGCGTAGGGCGTGTCGGACTCGGGAGGGACCACTAGATGACCACCAGGAGAATCGCGGTTATGAGGACGTTGAGCGTTGCGAGCGGGAGCAGCACCTTCCAGCCCAAACTCATCAGCTGGTCGTAGCGCAGGCGCGGCAGCGTGGCACGAATCCAGATGAACAAGAGGATGAACGCGAAGATCTTGACCAGCACCCAGAGCGGGGCAAGCGCCTCCGGGCCCGGCCCATGCCAGCCGCCGAGAAAGCAGGCGGTGGCCACGCCGGAGAGCGAGATGATCTCGATGTACTCGGCCAGCAGGAACGAGCCGAAGCGCATGCCGCCGAACTCGGTGTTGTAGCCGCCCACGATCTCGGCGTCGCCCTCCGGTAGGTCGAACGGGGGGCGCGCAATCTCGGCGAAGCCGGCCACCATGAAGATCAGGAAGCCCACGAACTGCGGGATTACGAACCACATGCCGAACTCGCCGGCACCCGAGCCCTGGGCCTCGACGATGTCCACCAGGGACAGCGAGCCCGCCGTCATCGCCACACCCAGCAGCGACAGGCCGATCGCCACCTCGTAGGAGATGAGCTGGGCGGCCGAGCGCATCGCTCCCAGGAACGAGTACTTCGAGCCCGAGGCCCAGCCGCCGAGCATGAAGGCGTAGAAGGCCAGCGACCCGAAGGCGAAGAAGTAGAGCAGGCCGATCGGCACGTCGATGCCGTACAGGCCAAGGTCGCCGCCCCAGGCGCCCTGGGGCCCGAACGGCACGATCGCGAGGGTGGCCACTGCGCTGCCCACGATGATCACGGGCGCGATCGCCATCATCCACGGGACCGCGGTGACGGGTGCGCTCTGCTCCTTGGACAGGAGCTTGAGCGCGTCGGCGAGCGGCTGCATGAGCCCGCGGGGCCCCACCCGGTTCGGCCCGTAGCGTGACTGGAAGCGGCCTATCAGCTTTCGCTCGAGCACCGTGAGCAGCGGCACCACGGAGAAGACGAAGGCGAAGATTCCCACCGCCTTGAGCAGCTGGACCACCGTGGTCTCGAGGACCGGGGCGGCCTGGGCGAGCAGCGCCATCAGGGCTTTCGCACCTCCACCGTGCGGGGCACGCCGTTGGTGAGCGCGTGGGCGTTGTCCGTCGCGGTACCGGCCACGAGGAACACGCTGCCCGGCTGCATCGCCTGGCGCAGGGCCACGCGGGCGCGCACGGTCTCACCGCCGGCGGCCACCTCCACCTCGTCGCCCGAGGTCACGCCCAGGCGGTGGGCGTCGGCGGGAGCCAGCTCGGCGCGCTGGTCCGGCGCGAGGAACCGCAGCGAGGGTGAGTTCTCGACGGTGGGCCCGGACCACAGGGAGGTGGCCACGCCCAGGCGCACGCCCTCGGGCAGCTCGGGCGGCTGCACCAGCTCGGAGTCGGGCGGCTCGGCGGCGGGGAGCCTGGAAGCGGCGTCGCGATCCTGCCAGCGCACGCCCTTGCCGCCGATCTCCTCGAACGTGAGGCCGTCGTAGAACGGCACTGCCTTGGTCAGCTCGGCAGTGACCATCGCCGAGGTGAGCACGTCCAGCCCAGCCCCACAGCGCTCGGCCAGCTCCGCCAGCACGCTCCAGATCGGACGCACCTCGCCCACGTGGCCGATCGCCTGGCGCACGCGCTGCACGCGGCCGTCGGGATGGGTGAGGGTGCCCTCCTTCTCGGCGCTGGACTCGGACGGGAACACCACGGTGGCGTGCTCGCGGAGGGCGGGGGTGAGGAACTCGGTGACCGCCACAACCGAGCCCGCGCCGTCCAGCGCGCGCTCCCACAGCGGGCGCTCGGGGTGGGTGGACAGCGGGTCGCAGTGCAGCAGCAGCAGCGAGGCCAGCTCGCCGTCCGCCAGGGCCGACGCGATCTGGGCGGAGCCCATGCCGGCCTCGGGAGCGTCGGCCAGTCCGGGGCCCACCCCCGGCAGCGCGCCGGCCTCGCGCATGCCGCGTCCGTTGGCTGCGGCGGGAACCTCGATCAGGCCGGACTCGGGCTTCCCGGCCACGCCCAGGACGCCCGCCACTGCCAGCAGGCCGTCGAGCACCTGCGCGCCGCGCTCGCCGGCCGTGGCGCGCTCGCCCCACAGCACCACAACGTCACCGCCGTTGGCGGCCGCCTGCAGCAACTCGGCGGCCACGCCGACGCTGCCCGGCTCGGCGCCCGCGCTGGAGTGAAGCCGCGTGCCCGACGAGGCGCGCGGCGACTGCAGCTCGGCGGCCAGCGCGCCGAGGGCGGCCTCCACGGCACCGGGCGCGAAGCGGACCGTGGCACCGGCGTTGCGGTCCAGCGAGCTCGGCCGGCTGGTGAGCGTCACGACCTTGGTGTGATTGCGCCGCGCGGCCTTGCGCACGCGCAGGTCCAGGATCGGGGCCTCCTCCACCAGCTCGGTCTCCACCACGAGCACCACCGCCGCGTGGTCGATGTCCGACACGCGCGCGGAGAGGTCCGGCCGCGCGAGCACGCGAGCCTGCTCCGGGTCCAGTGCGTTGCCCGCGCGGGAGTCCAGGTGGGGGGAGCCGAGCGCCTTGCGCATCAGGTGCTGCAGCAGGAACGCCTCCTCGTTGGTGGTGGCCCCGCCGGCCAGCGCAGCCGCCTTGGCGCCCGCCTTGCCCAGCGCGCCGGCGGCCTCGGACAGCGCGCGGTCCCAGGGCACCTCGCGCAGCGCGCCGCCGTCGCGCGCCATCGGAGCGGTCACGCGCTCCTGGGAGTGGATCGCCTGGTAGCCGAAGCGACCCTTGTCGCACAGCCAGCCGTCGTCCACCTCGTGGTTGTCGCGCGCGAGCACGCGCAGCACCTTGGAGTCGTCGCGCACCGTGAGCTCGACGTTGCACTGGCTCGGGCACAGCGTGCACACGGTGCCGCCGCCCTCGATGTCCCACGGGCGCGCGCGGAAGCGGTAGGCGGTGGAGGTGAGCGCACCCACCGGGCACAGCTCGATGATGTTGCCGCTGAACGGCCCCACGTACGGGCGGCCGTCGTGGGTGCCCACGAAGGTGTGGTCGCCGCGCTCGAGGAACACCAGCTGGTAGTCCTCGGCGATCTCCTGGGAGAAGCGCACGCAGCGGTAGCAGAGGATGCAGCGCTCGCGGTCGATCGCCACGAGCGGGGAGAGCTCCAGCGGCTTGCGGAAGTGGCGCTTGGGCTCGATGAAGCGCGACGTGCCCCCGCCCCAGCCGTAGGAGATGTCCTGCAGCGGGCACTCGCCGCCCTTGTCGCACACCGGGCAGTCGAGCGGGTGGTTGACCAGCAGGAACTCCACGATGGCGTTCTGCGCGTGCTTCACGCGGTCGGAGGTCGTCACCACCACCATGCCGTCTTGGACGGGGGTGGAGCAGGAGGTCTGCAGCTTGGGGATGCCCTCGATCTCCACGAGGCACATGCGGCAGGCGCCCACCGGGTCGCCCAGCTTGGGCTCGTAACAGAAGTAGGGGATCTCCACGTCGCCGTGCTTGGCGGCGTCCACGAGCATCGTGCCCTCGGGAGCCGTGACCTCGCGTCCGTCGATCTCGAAGGTGACCTGCTTGACCTCGGGGCGGGCCATGATCGTTACTGCGGCCCCGCGGCGGTGGCGGCGGCCAGCTCGCCGGCGTCGTGCTCGCCCACGGCCACGCCGCCGTTGCGGTGCGCACGCGCTTCGTCGATGTGGGTCTCGAACTCCTCCCGGAAGTGCTTGATCATCGACCCGATCGGCATCGCCATCGAGTCGCCCAGCACGCACAGGCAGTTGCCGATGATGTTGGCCTGCACCTCGCTCATGATGTGCAGGTCCATGGGCGTGGCCTCGCCGTCGTCGATGCGCTCGAGCATCTTCACGGTCCAGTTGGTGCCCTCGCGGCAGGGCACGCACTTGCCACAGGACTCGTGGCGGTAGAACTCGGCCAGGCGCAGGGCCAGCGGCACCAGCGGCTGTGAGTCGTCCACCACGATGATCGCGCCCGAGCCCAGCATCGAGCCGGCCTCGGCCATCGCCTCGAAGGTGTAGGGCAGGTCCAGCGCATCGGCGGTCAGCACCGGCGCCGAGGATCCGCCGGGGAAGAAACACTTCACCGTGCGCCCCTCGGGCGGGCCGCCCGCCAGGCCCTCCACGATCTCGCGCACCGTGACGCCCAGCTCGATCTCGTAGTTGCCGGGCCGCTGCACGTTGCCCGACACGGACACCACCTTCGTGCCGGTGGACTTGCCCTCGCCCATCGCGCTGAACCAGTCGGCGCCCTTCTCGATGATCGCCGGCGCGTTGCACAGCGTCTCGACGTTGTTGATCAGCGTGGGGCCCTGGTAGAGGCCCTGGTTGGCGGGGAACGGGGGCTTCAGACGCGGGTTGCCGCGCTTGCCCTCGAGCGCGTCCAGCAGCGCCGACTCCTCGCCGCAGATGTAGGCGCCCTGCCCGCGGTGCACCACCAGCTCGAGGTCGAAGTCCGAGCCGAAGATGCCGGCGCCGAGGTAGCCCTTGTCGTAGGCCTCGACCACGGCAGCGTCCAGGATCTTGGCCTGGGTCTCGTACTCGCCGCGGATGAAGATGAACGCCTTGTTCGCGCCGGCGGCCAGCGAGCCGATGATGCAGCCCTCGATCAGCAGGTGGGGGTTGCGCTGCATCAGCAGGCGGTCCTTGAACGTGCCCGGCTCGGACTCGTCGGCGTTGCAGCAGAGGTACTTGTCCATCGAGCCCTTGGGGATGAAGCCGGCCTTCTTGCCCATCGAGAAGCCGGCACCGCCGCGACCGCGCAGGCCCGAGGCTTCGAGCTCCTCAAGCACCTCCTCGGGGGCCATCTCGATGAGCGCCTTGCGCGCCGCCTTGTAGCCGCCGAGCCGTTCGTAGGTCTCGATCTCGTGCAGGAGCGGCTCGTGCAGGTTGGCGGTGAGGAACTTCAACTCGCTCATACGGGACGCTCCTCGGCCCAGGGAAGCCGGTAGCCGGGATCGGCCAGCCCGCGGCCGGGCAGCACCTCGCGGCGCTCCTTGATGGCGGTCACCAACTCGCGCGCGTCGTCGGTTGTGAGCGGCCCGACGTAGCGGCCGTCCACCGACGCCATCGGCGCCATGTCGCACGCGCCCAGGCACTCGAACTCGCGCAGGTCCACACCCTCCAGGCCCTGGTCGCGCGCCTCCTCGGTGATCGCGTCGTACACGTCCTTCGCTGCGCGCAGGTGGCAGGCCACGCTGGTGCACACGTACACGTAAGTGGGTCGTGCGCAGCCGGCCGAGCCGGCTGCTTCGCCAAACGGGTCGCCGATCGGCTCGGTGCGCAGCATGTCGTAGAAGGTGGCCACCGAGGACAGGTAGGCGGGCGTGACCTGCATCACCGCGGCCACCTGGTGGATCGCCTCGGGCGAGCACCAGCCGTGCACCTCCTGGGCGGCGGCCAGCGCCGGCAGCGTCGCCGAGCGCGAGTCGGGGTAGCGCTGCATGGCGGCGTCTATCGAGGTGCGAAGCGCGGGCGGCACGTCCACATCGGCGGGGTCGGGCACGACAGCCGGATCGCGTTCGAGGTCGACCGCCTCGTCCCAGCCGAGAGGGACCTTCCGCGGATCGCGACGGCTCACCGGTCGATCCCCCCGAGGATCGGGTCGAGCATCGCGATACACGCGATGAAGTCGGCCAGCAGGGAGCCGCGGCCCATGTCCGCCAGCGACTGCAGGTTGGTGAAGGACGGGTCGCGCATGTGCACGCGCGACGGCTTGGACGAGCCGTCGGCCAGCACGAAGCAGCCCAGCTCGCCGCGCGGCGACTCGATCGGGGTGTACACCTCGCCCGGCGGCACGCGGAAGCCCTCGGTGACCAGCTTGAAGTGGTGGATCAGCGCCTCCATCGAGGTGGCCAGCTCGTGGCGCGGCGGCAGGGCCACCTTGCGGTTGGTGGTGATGTACGGGCCCTCGGGCAGCCCGTCCAGCGCCTGCTCCACGATCTTCAGCGACTCGCGCATCTCGGCCAAGCGCACGCGGTAGCGGTCGTAGTTGTCGCCCACCGTGCCCACCGGCACCTTGAAGTCGAAGTGGTCGTAGGAGGAGTAGGGGGTGGCCTTGCGCAGGTCCCACGGCTCGCCGGTGGCGCGCAGCAGCGGGCCGGTCACGCCCAGCTCGAGCATCCGCTCGCGGGAGACGATGCCGGTGCCCTTCATGCGTTGCAGCCAGATCTCGTTGCGGTCCAGCAGTGCCTCGTACTGGTCGATGCGCGACGGCATCTCGGCCAGGAACGAGCGGCACTTGGCCTCCCACCCGGGCGGGATGTCCTCGAATACGCCGCCCACCTGGAAGAAGCGCGTGTGCAGACGCTGCCCGGAGGACATCTCGAACAGGTCGAGGATCAGGTCGCGCTCGCGCAGGCCCCACCAGAGCATCGTGATCGCGCCGATGTCCAGCGCGGCAGTGCCCAGCCAGAACAGGTGGCTGGCGATCCGGTTCAGCTCGAGGTGGATGACCCTCAGGTACTGCGCCCGCGGCGGCACCTCCTCGCCGAGCAGCCGCTCGACGGACATGCAGTAGGCCATCGCGTTGAAGTAGTAGGACAGGTAGTCCATCCGCTCCACGAACGTGATGGCCTTCCAGTACTCCTGGTCCTCGCAGCTCTTCTCGATCCCGGTGTGCACGTAGCCGATGATCGGGTGGATGTCGCGCACCACCTCGCCCTCGAGCGTGCACAGCAGCCGCAGTACGCCGTGGGTGGCGGGGTGGTGCGGGCCGAGGTTGATCGTGAGCAGCTCAGTCTCGGGCGCCAGCTCGGTGCCGGACAGCGGCTCGTCGGTGCGCTCGAGCGTGCCGACGGTGATCGACTTCTCGCGGTCGCGATAGGGGACCGTCAGCGGGTCGTGCTCGCCGCCGTCCGCACCGCCGTTGGCCGGGCGGTCAGTCATACCAGCGCGGGAGCTTGTGCTCGTTGAAGGTGAACAGCACCGGCTCGCCGCCCATCGGGAAGTCGCGGCGCTGGGGGTGGCCCTCGTAGTCCTCGGGCATGAGGATGCGGCGCATGTCGGGGTGGCCGTCGAAGACCACGCCGAAGAAGTCGTACACCTCGCGCTCGTGGAAGTCGGCGGTGGGGAAGAGGTCGGTGACGGTGGGCACGTGCGGGTCCTCCACGGTCACCCGCGTCTTCACGTTGAGCCGCTCGCGGCGCTGCATCGACAGCAGCTCGTAGTGAACGCCCAGGCGCGGCTCGGAGGGCAGGTAGTCGCAGCCATGGAGGCTGGCGAGGACGCCGTAGGGCTCCTCGTCGGCGTCGCGCAGGTGGGTGAGCACCTCATGCACGCGCGCGGGCGCGACCTCCAGCGATGCCCTGTCGTAGGCGTGGTGCGCGCCCACCACGGCGTCGTCGCCCACGGCGTCGCGCACGCGCTGGGCGACCAGCTCCAGACCGGTCGCGTCAGGCATCCGGCCCCGCGGTCTGACTGTCGGCTTTCGGCCTCCCGTCGTACTCCTCGGTGCCGTGAGAGTGGTAGCGCTCGCGCCAGCCCAGGTTGGGGGCATTGGTGATCTTGTCCTGCAGCTTGATGATCCCGTACATCAACGCCTCCGGCCGCGGGGGACAGCCCGGCACGTACACGTCGATCGGCAAGAACTTGTCGGCGCCGGCCACCAGCGCGTAGTTGTTGAACATCCCGGCGCTCGAGGCGCAGGCACCCATCGAGATCACCCACTTGGGCTCCAGCATCTGGTCGTAGATGCGGCGGATGACCGGAGCCATCTTGATCGACACCCGGCCCGAGAGGATCAGCATGTCGGCCTGGCGGGGGGAGAAGCGGATCACCTCGGCGCCGAAGCGCGACAGGTCATTCCGCGGCGAGCCGATCACCGTGATCATCTCGATCGCGCAGCACGCCAGGCCGAAGCCCAGCGGCCAGATCGCGTTGCGCCGGGCCCAGTTCTGGGCGTCCTCGAACTTGGTCAACAGCAGGCGCTCCTCCACGTACTCCTGGAGGTCGTCGCCCTCGAGGTCGCCGCGCAGCATCTGCTGGGCGCGCAGCTGCTTGACCCGGAAGTCGTCGGTGGGCTTGCTGCGGGTCACTTCCATTCCAGCGCACCCCGTCTCCAGACGAACACGAACGCCACCAGCAGGAGCACCACGAACACGATCATCTCCACCAGCGCGAACACGCCGATGGCCTCCAGCTGGACGGCGATCGGGTAGAGGAAGACCACCTCGATGTCGAACAGGATGAACAGCATCGCGATGAGGTAGAAGCTCACCCCGAAGCGGAAGTTCTTACGCACGTCGGAGGGCAGGCCGCATTCGTAGGGCTCGCGCTTGACCTTGGTCGGCCGCTTGGGCCCCAGGAACGAGTTGGCCAGCGTGAAGGCCACGCCGACCCCCACTCCCAGGACGATGAACACGAGCGCTGGCAGATAGCTGCGGAGCAAGGCCCGCATGTATAACGCACGCTTTTGCGCCATTGCTACATAGTGCTAAAGGGCTCTTTATGAACGGTGTCGAGAACTCTTCATGACCGGCGTCCACATGTGGATCGGGATAGCCGTGCTGGCCACCAACGGCGTGGCCGGCATCGGGGGCGCGGTTCTCTGGCTGCGCCGCGAGATCGCCAACTGGTTCTGGGTCCTGTTGCGCTTCGCGCAGGCCGTGGTGGTCGTTCAGGTGATGTTCGGCCTGATTCTCCTCGCGCGCGGGGAGAGCGCACCTGACGGCCTGCACGTGGCGTATGGGATCGCGCCGCTGGTGGTTACGCTGGTCAGCGAGCTGATGCGCGCCGGCGCGGCCCACCGCGAGCTGGAGGACGTGGCCGACGTGGACGCACTGGAGCGAAGCGAGCAGATCGCGATCGCCCGGCGCGTGGCCCTGGCCGAGATGGGCGTGATGACGGTGGGCGCGCTTCTGATCCTCACGCTGGCGTTGCGCGCATACCAAACCGGTGGCGGCTGACCGGCTCTTTCCTGCAAAGCGGCGCAAGATTACGCCCAGTGCAGCGTTTGGAGCCTCTAGATGAAGGCGATACTTACCTCATGCTCTTGAACGCGAGCGCATTCAAGGTGCGCGATCTCAGCATTCGGGCTGACCTGGCCCGAATCGGCGAGGCGCGCGATTGGGCAGCTCGGGCGGCCCAGGACTTCGGCTTGGCCGAGGACGAGCGCTTCCTGATCCGGCTGGCAATGAGCGAGGCCGTGACCAACGCGATCCTCCACGGGTCCGGCAGCGACTGCGACGCGGTGGAGCTGGAGGCCCGCGAGGAGCAGGACGCGCTGGTCTTCGAGGTGCGTGACTGCGGCGCCGAGGGCAACGGGCATGTGGAGCGCCTCCACGAAGGCGGCCGCGGGCTGGAGCTGGTCTCGCTGGTGATGGACGAAGTCGAGCTGGATCAGGGCGAGCAGGGCAGCGTCCTGCGCTTCGCCAAGCACCGCCACGCGGCCTAGCGCCTCGGCGGGCGAACTCGGGCTAGCAGAAGGTTCCGCCCCGACGCCGGCACTTTATCGCCGCCGATGTGGGCGACCGGTACGCGAACCGTCACGCCATGGTCGCCTCGGCCGCCGCCGGGGCATAGGGGATTTCGCCGCAGCGGCGGCGGCTCCTCCCCCCTCGGGCAGTTGGGAGGAGCGCAGCCGGAACGTTGCCGGAGGAGCGGAGGCCGATCGTTGATCGGCCGAGCACCGCACGGATGGCTCTCCGGCGAGCACCGCACCGGAGGCTCTCAGCGGACCTCGAGCGTGCCGTCCATGCCCAGCTCCTCGTGATCGCCCACGGTGCACACCAACCGGTACTCCCCCGGGCGCACGTTCACGGCGGCCGACCGCTGCCCGCCGCCGGGGAAGCTCTCCGTGCCGCCGATCTCGCGCCCGTCGTCGAGCACCTTGATGTTGTGGGCCAGGCTGCCGCGGTTGTAGAGCGTGATGCGCAGCCTGCCGCCGCCGTTCACGACCAGCCCGCGGGGATCGAAGGAGTACTCCCTGGCGGTCACCCGCACCGGCTCGCCGGCGCCTACCTTCACCGTTCGGGTGGGCGCGTCATCCCCGCCCCCGCAGCCGCCGAGGGCCGCGGCGCACGCGCAGAGGACTGGGACGAACCGCCACATCGGCGGGGGATAGTATGCGGCCGCGTGAGCCGCCCTTCGTCCGTCTCGCCCGCCCGCGCCGCGCTCCTCGCGCTGGCCTGTGCGGCCTCCCTGGCCGCCGCCGGCTGCGGTGGCGGCCTGAGCGTCGAGGACGACAGCCGCTCCGCGGCGACGCTGTTCAACCAGCGCTGCTCGGGCTGTCACTCGCTGAAGTCCGCGAACTCCTACGGCTCCAAGCCCGTCAAGCAGCTGGAGGGCGGGGAGCGCACCAACGGCCCCAACTTCAACGTGCGCAAGGTGGCTCGCGACGACGTCCTCTACGCGATCCGCAACGGAGGCTTCTCCGGGGCGATCATGCCGGCGAACATCGTGACCGGCGAGGATGCCGAGACGCTCGCCGACTTCCTCGACGAGTACTCGGGCAGAGAGAGCCCGTGAGCGTCCCGGCTGTCGCCGGCTAGCCGTCCGCGTGCTCGACCTGAAGGCAATCCGCGCCGAGCCCGAGGGTGTGCGGGCGGCCCTCGCGCGCCGCGGCGACGCTCCCGTGGCCGCGCTGGACCGCGCCCTCGAGCTCGACGAGAGCCGCCGCTCGCTCCTACCCGAGCTGGAACGGCTGCGGGCGGAGAAGAACGCGGCGAGCAAGCGGATCGGCGAGGTGCAGCGCGAGGGGGGCGACGCGTCGGAGGCGATCGCCGATGTACGCGCGGTGTCCGAGCGCGAGAAGGAGCTCGACGCCGAGCTGCGCCAGGTGCAAGCCGAGCTCGACGCCGCCCTGGCCGCCCTGCCCAACCCGCCGGATGAGACCGCCGCGCCCGAGGACACGGTGCTGCGCGAGGTGGGCGAGGCCGGTGCGTCGGGCCGCGATCACCTCGACCTGCTCGGCGACCTGGTGGACCTGGAGGCAGGCGCCCGCGTGGCCGGCTCGCGCTTCGCCTACCTCAAGGGCCCGCTGGTGATGCTCGAGCTGGCTCTCGTGCGCTGGGCGCTCGAGCGCCTGAGCGGTCATGGCTTCGAGCCGGTGGTGCCTCCGGTGCTGGTGCGCGAGGAGGCGCTGTTCGGCACCGGCTTTTTGCCCGACACCGAGCAGCAGATCTACGCCGTGCCCGAGGACGAGCTCTACCTGGCCGGCACGAGCGAGGTGCCGCTCGCCTCGCTGCACGCCGGCCAGATGCTGGCCGAGTCAGACCTGCCGCTGGGCTACGCGGGGTTCTCGCCCTGCTTCCGTCGCGAGGCCGGCGCCGCGGGCAAGGACACCCGCGGGATCTTCCGCGTGCACCAGTTCGACAAGGTCGAGATGTTCACGTTCGTCCGGCCGGAGGACTCGGGCGCCGAGCACGAGCGCCTGCTGGCGATCGAGGAGGAGCTGATGCAGGCGCTGGGCCTCCCCTACCGCGTGGTGAACATCGGGGTGGATGACCTCGGCAACTCGGCCGCCAAGAAGTACGACATCGAGGTCTGGCTGCCCGGGCAGGAGCGCTACCGCGAGCTCACCTCGTGCTCGAACACCACGGACTTCCAGGCCCGCCGCCTGGACGTGCGCTACCGCCCGGCCGAGGGAGGGCCGCGCCACGTGCACACGCTCAACGGAACAGCGGTGGCGGTGGGGCGGATGATCATCGCGCTGGTCGAGAACGGCCAGCAGGAGGACGGGAGCGTGGTGCTCCCTGGCGAGCTGGCGCAGTACGGCGCGCCGGAGCGGATCGACGCGGCGCAGTAGGGCACGGCCCTGCCACCATTGCCGCGCGACCCTGGAGGGGTGGCAGAGTGGTCGAATGCGGCGGTCTTGAAAATCGCTGACGGGCTTTCGCTCGTCCGGGGGTTCGAATCCCTCCCCCTCCGCTAAGCAGGCTCATGGGGTTGCGGCACCCTGCGTCCGTCGCCCTCGTCGTGGGACGCCGGCTTCTACTTTCGGCGCAAAGGGCTGGCGGCCGAGACCTCGCTAGAGCTGGCGGATCCCGAGGACGTTGCCGTCTGGATCGCTGAAGAAAGCGCGCTTGACCCCGCTCGGCAGAGTGGTTACTCCGTCGACGCTGACTCCGCGGCTTCTAAGCTCCTTGACCTCCTTCTCGATGTCCTCCACCTCCCACGCGGCGACGGTGCGATCGAGCGGCTCCGTGGGCCGCTCGAATAGAGCCAAGCCGGTGCCCCCGCCGCACCCATAGCGGATGGTTCCCTCGACCTCGTCCTCGATCCGGGTCAGCCCGACCTGGCCTTCATAGAAGCGTCTCGCCCGCTCCATGCTTGAGACCGGCAGTGTCGGAACGACCCTTGCGTCCTCAAGCATCAATGCCTCCCGCTGTCGAGTATCAACTCAATTATCGCTCTCGGCGCCTTGCGGTAGCGCCGTCCCGCCTGCTAGGCGCTGGGCTCGAACGTCGCCCCGGGCTTGATGCCCTGGACCCGTCGCGCGAAGGCGGCGAGGTCAGCCGCGGTGCGTTCCGGCTGCTCGCACGCCACGGCGTGCCCGGTGCCGTGGTATGTCACCAACTCAGCAGCGGCGATGGTCTCCGCCATCGCCTCCTGCTCGCTGCGGGAGCAGAACTGGTCCTGGTCGCCCCACAGGATCAGCGTGGGCGCGGTGATCGTGCCGCCTTCGGTCGGGACCTCGGCCTCCACCAGCCCCTCGAAGGTGGCCTTCCACACTCGCGCTGGGACCTTGCAGCACTCGGTGATCAGCATGTCGAGGTAGACGGGCGGCACCGGCCGGGTGATGGTGCTCTCGGCGAAATTGCGCACGAACCGCGGGTCGACCGGATCGGTCAGCTCGGACAGCGTGCGCTTCAAGCTGGCGGGCTTGTCCCGGAAATCGCGAGGCGTGCCGATGAGAACGAGGCCCAGGATCCGTTCGGGATGGTCGACCGCGAAGCGCTGGGCGGTGTAGCCGCCGCTGGACTGGCCGGCGATGACAGCCGCCTCGAGCCCGACGGCGTCCATGAAGGCCGCCACATCGGCCGCGAAGTCCTCCTGTCGGTAGCCGTGTGGGGGGCGGTCGGCGTCGCCGTGCCCGCGTTGGCTGAAGGCAAAGGCGTGGACGAACTCCGGGAGGTGCGGGAGTAGGAGATCGAAGAAGCGCCACGAGTCGGCATAGCCGTGCAGCAGGATCACGGGAACGCCCGACGCCTCGCCCCGCTCCACGTAGGGCAGCGTCAACCCGGTGCTGAGGGCGACGGACTTGATGGTGGATGACATTGCCTCTGACTCGCGGTCGACCGCG
>Ga0075530_1000069_pt1 | contig 41069 bp, 36 predicted proteins | sample NGEPerD_2_FD_75101 | JGI IMG/M metagenome (GOLD analysis project Ga0075530, IMG submission 75101) | Arctic peat soil microbial communities from the Barrow Environmental Observatory site, Barrow, Alaska, USA - NGEE PermafrostL1-D | ecosystem: Environmental > Terrestrial > Soil > Wetlands > Peat ... | reverse complement strand
CTAAGAAGGAACTGATCGTTAAGCAGGCGCGGTTCTGGGTGGTGATGGCCGGTGGTGCGACGTTGACTGCGGCCTGTGAGGCTGCCGGTGTGCATCGAGCAACTGGCCGTAAATGGCGCCAAGCAGTAGGCGGGCTGATCCCGCGGAAGGTGCCTGTCCCGTCAGGGCGATACCTGTCCTTGGAGGACCGGCTGCAGATCGCCGACCTGTACCTGGGCGGGGCCGGGGTGCGGGCGATCGCCGTCGGGATCGGCCGCTCGCCTGCGACGGTCAGTCGTGAGCTGCGGCGCAACGGGTCCGCGACGAAGGGCCGGCGGCTGGGCAAGTACGCGCCGTACGCCGCCCAGAAGCAGGCCGAGCTTCGCGGTCGCCGGCCCAAGGCCAGCAAGTTCGACTACGCCGAGCTGGCGGCCGTGGTGCAATCGAGGCTGTGCGTGAAGTGGAGCCCGGAGCAGATCAGTCTCCACCTCGCCGAGAGGTTTCCCGAGCGGGCGGAGATGCGGGTGTGCCCCGAGACCATCTACCAGGCTCTGTACGTCCAGGGCCGCGGTCATCTGCGCGCTGACCTGCACCAACACCTGCGGACCGGCCGTGCGGTCCGGCGCCACAGAGGGTCCTCGGTCACCAAACGGGGCAAGGTCGCGAACATGATTTTGATCAGCGAGCGACCCGCCGAGGTCGCCGACCGCGCCGTTCCTGGACATTGGGAGGGGGATTTGATCCTGGGGTCGAACTGCCGCTCGGCGATCGCTACCTTGGTCGAGCGCCAAACCCGGTACACGATGCTGGTTCACCTGCCCGACGACCACAGCGCCACCGCCGTACGTGATGGCTTGTTGGCGACCATCAAGACGCTGCCAGAGCACCTGCGCAAGTCGCTGACGTGGGACCAGGGAACCGAGCTGGCCAAGCACGTCGAGATCACCTTGGCCACGAAGATGGACATCTACTTCTGTGACCCGCACTCACCGTGGCAGCGCGGATCCAACGAAAATACGAACGGGCTGTTGCGCCAGCACTTCCCCAAGGGCACCGACCTGTCCGTGCACTCGCCTCAGCGGCTGCTGGAGGTCGCCACCGAGCTCAACGCACGACCGCGCAAGACCCTGGGCGGAATCACACCCGCAAAAGCCATGCAGCGTCTACTGTTTGAGCCCGAAAGGCCCATCGTTGCGACGACCGCCTGAATTCGCCATCGCCCTCCGGCATGGAGGTCAGCGCGAGGGCCCCCATCACCAGGCCGAACGCGGCCGCCGTCACCAGGCACGCATCGCCAGCGAGGGTCCCGCGCTCCTTCGTCACGACCGACTTCAGGGATGTCATTGCCCGCTCCCTGCGCGGGCCGGGCGGGCTTCCCGTAGATGCCATGGCGAACCTCCTCGGTCCAGTCTCATGGTCCCGCCCGGCTCGTCGGCAGGGAAAGGGACAAAGGTCCTGATGAGCCACGGCGCCCGCGGCCACCTCGCGGGGTCCGGGACCTGGTCCGCCCACTCAGGTGCGGAGGGTGACCGTGCCTCAGGTGTAGCTCTGGACCACCTGCTGCAGCTTGGCGTCGTGCGCTCCATGCCAGTAGACGTGGCCGCAGGTCTGGCACCGGGAGAATCGTTCCTGCGTGCGCAGCGTCCCAGGTTGAAGCTGATCCGCCACCTCAGCCTTCGAGACCGGCACCAGGGTTCCGCCGCAGGCCAGGCACAAGCTCCAGGGCTGCAGGGGCGGCCGGAAACGCTCGACGACGTCGGCCAGCTGGGCGTCAGGGTGCTGACCGCGCACGAACGCGGCCCGGCGCAGGGCCCGGCGCATCAAGAGGCCCCGATCGCGACTGAGCAGGATCCGGTCCTCGCGTTCGGCCTGCTCGACGAGCCGGTTGTCGTCTGCGTCCTTGTCGTATGCCGCCTCGACTCCGAGGAGCCGAAGCCTGCGGGTCAGCGCGCCGAGGTGCACGTCCAGCAGGAAGCGCGCCGGCCCGTCCAGGGGCTGTGGCCGGGCTCGGACCACGACGTCGAGCTGATCCTGCTCCTGCAACCGGCTCCGCCAGGACACCGAGGCCTCGGCCACGACCAGGTCCCCGACCTCGGTCAGTGGCACGCCCACGCTCTGGACGAGATGCGCGACCGTGGCCGTCGGGTCGTGTGGCAGGTCGAGCTCGCCGTTGTCGCGGCCCCTGCGCTGCAGAAGAAAGCGCAGTGCAGGGTGGACCCGCAGCCGGACGGTGCCAGGCGCTATGGGTGTTCCCGCCGACCCAGCTCGTTCCGTGGAGTCAGCCTCCTCGCACGCAGTCCAGGATCACGTCAGGACAGGCTTGAGCGCGTCGAGCAGGCTCGGCGAGTCCGGTAGCACCTCCAGGTCATACCGAACCCGGAGCGCGGGCTTGCGGATCTCGATCACGCGACGGAGGTCGATAGGCGTGCCGATCACGACGACGTCGACATCCGCCGCGTCGATAATCTCCTCCATCTCGGCGAGCTGGCCCTGGGAGTAGCCCATGGCTGGCAGCACCGGACCGACGTCGTACTTGCGGAACGTCTCTGCGATCGTGCCGGTCGCCCAGGGCCGCGGGTCGACGATCTCGGCCGCTCCGTTTGCCCGGGCCGCGACGACCCCGGCGCCGAACTTCATCCCGCCATGGGTCAGGGTCGGACCATCCTCGATCACCAGGACGCGCTTTCCCTTGATCGCATCGGGATCGTCCACGGTCACGTGGCTGTTCGCCGTGACCACCATCGCATCAGGGTTCGTCTGATGGATCGCGTCCATCAGCGTGCTCACCTGTTCGGGCGAGGCCGAGTCCATCTTGTTCACCACGATCACGTCGGCCATGTGGAGGTTGACCTCGCCCGGGTAGTAGCTCGTTTCGTGGCCGGCGCGCAGCGGGTCGGCCACCACGATGTGGATGTCCGGCTTGTAGAAGGGCAGGTCGTTGTTCCCCCCATCCCACAGCAGCACATCGCATTCGGCTTGTGCCTGCTCGAGGATCTGGCCGTAGTCGACACCGGCGTAGATGATCGTGCCCGTGGTGATGTGGGGCTCGTACTCCTCGCGTTCCTCGATCGTGGTGTCGTGAAGGTCGAGGTCCTCGAGCGTCGCGTACCGCTGCACGCGCTGCGCCTCGAGGTTCCCGTAGGGCATCGGGTGCCGCACCGCCACGACGCGCTTGCCGGCTTCCTTCAGCGTGGCGGCGATCGCTCGCGTCGTCTGGGTCTTGCCCGAACCAGTGCGGACCGCGCACACGGCAACCACGGGGACGGTCGAGGTCAACATCGTCTCGCCAGGCCCGAGCAGCACGAAGTTCGCACCGGCTGCCAGCACCTGGCTGGCCTTGTGCATCACATACGCGTGGCTGACGTCCGAATAGCTGAAGATGACGTCGTCGATCTCCTGCTCCTTGATCAGCTGCGTGAGCATGCTCTCGTCGTGAATGGGGATGCCCGCCGGGTATCGCTCGCCGGCGAGGCTCGCCGGATACGTCCGGTCGTCGATGAACGGGATCTGCGTCGCGGTGAAGGCGACAACCTTGACCCGGGTGTCTGCCCGATAGGTGACGTTGAAGTTGTGGAAGTCGCGCCCTGCGGCGCCCATGATGAGCACTCGACGCTGCATCCCAGGCTCCTCTCGAAGATGTGATGCGCGGAACGTTCGACCTGGCGGCCTGCACCGATCCGCCCGACCAGTCTGGCGATTCGATCCTGAGCGACATTGTCCGTGGAACCCCGCTCGCGGACATGACCACAAAGAGCCCCCTCACGCCTGCCACGCCGCTATGGTGGGACGGGCCGCCGGGACCTTCGCCCCTGTCCCGGCCGGGCGCAGGTCGGGACCATACAGCTGTCCGGCCACGTCACTGGACTGGGAAGGTATGCCATGAACCGGGTCCTTGCCATCTTCGTCGGCGCCGTAGTGCTCCTCGCCGTCCTCGCCGGGGTGGTGGGGGCAAACCGGGCCACGCCCGACCTGAAACCGGGCACCCCTGAGGGGGTAGTCCAGGAGTACCTGAAGGCCGTGTTCGCCGGGGACTACCCGGCCGCGGCTAGCCACCTGTCGCCGTCGTTGGGTTGTGACGCCTCGGGCCTGGCGGCAAGCTATGTCCCCGAGTCCGCACGGATCGTCCTCGACCACAGCGACGTCAACGGCGACCATGCGGTCGTGACGGTCAACGTCACGGAAGGCACAGGGGGCGGGCCCTTCGACTCCGGTGGGTACTCGCACACGGAGCGCCTCACCGTCCAACGCGAAAGTGGGGTCTGGAAGATCACCGGATCAGCCTGGCTTCTGTCTTCGTGCCCCTTGACGAAGGGCTGATCATGGTCATCGGGCTGATCTTCTCGATCGTCATCATCGCGCTACCGATCGCGCTGGTCGTCTGGGCGGTGCGCCAGTTCGGCGGCCGCAAAGACTCCCGTGGGATGGACGCCCACAGCGTCCGGCGGTTTTTCCAGTACTTGTTGCTCTTCGGGTTGATGGTCGTGGCTGCCGTCGGTCTGTCGGACCTCCTCGGCCTGCTGTTCCAGGAGCCTTTGCTGGCCGGGGATGACAACAGCACCCTGGCCCGGGCACTGACCTTCTCCGTGTTTGGCATCCCGATGTTCGCCCTCTTGGCGGCGTGGTCGCGACGACGCCTGCAGCAGGACCCGGACGAGGCGCGCTCGCTGGGCTGGGCCTTCTACGCCACGGTCGCCCCGCTGACAGCCCTGGTCGTGGCCATGACCGCCCTGCACGTCCTCGTGTCGGCGGCCTTGGCGGATCACCGCTTCGACGGGTCTGCCCTGTCCCAGCTCGTCGTGTGGTCCGCGGTCTGGCTCGTGCACTGGACCATGGCGAGCCGGATGCTCGACGCGGACCGCAGGCAGGGGCAGCTGGTGCTCGGCTCGCTCATCGGCCTGGGCACGACTGTCGCCGGGCTGGTCTGGCTCCTGGGCGCATCGCTGGATGCCCTCCTCGTGGAACGGGCCAGCACCGTGCTGGTCCAGCAGCAGCAACCACTCGCGCAGGCCGCAGCCACGGTGGTCGTCGGCGTGCCGGTCTGGGTCGTGTACTGGTTGCGGAACCTGTCCAGGGCTCGCCGTACGCCGTTGTGGTTCGGCTATGTGCTCCCGGTCGGCGTCGGTGGCTCGCTGGTCCTGGCCGTCGTCGGGGCCAGCATCGTCCTGTACCAGCTGCTCGTCTGGCTCATCGGCGAGCCCGCCTCCACACAGGCCGCACAGCACTTCGAGGGTGCGCCGACTGCGGGAGCGTGCGTCATCGTCGGCGCCGTGAGCTGGTGGTACCACCGGCAGGTCTTCATCGGCGCGACACCTGCGCGCATGGAGGTCACCCGGGTCTACGAGTACCTCATCGCCGGGATCGCCCTCCTGGCTGCCGCGGTCGGCGTGACCATGGTGGTCGTCGCCCTGGTCGAGTCGATGGTGCCCGCCACCGCGGTCGAGGTGGGTACCTCCGTGGTCAACTCCCTGCTGTCCGGGGTGACCCTCCTGCTCGTCGGCGGACCGTTGTGGTTGGTGTTCTGGTCACGCATCGAGCGGGCGACGCGCGACGGCGGTCCCGAGGAGCTCGGCTCACCGACCCGGCGGATCTACCTGTTCCTGCTCTTCGGCCTGGGCGGCGTCGCCGCGGTCATCGCCGTCCTGGTCGCCGCGTTCCTCGGGATCCAGAAGGCACTGCAGAATGGCTTCGATGCCCAGGTGGTGCGCGAGATGCGCATACCGGTCGCCATCCTGCTTGCGACCGGTGCGATCTCCGGCTACCACTGGGTTGTATACCGGCACGACCGGTCGCAGGTGCCGGTGACAGCACCTCAGCACGCCCCCCGCTACGTGCTGCTCGTCGGTGCCCCCGATGGCCTCGTCCGTGGCGCGGTCGAACGACTCACCGGCGCCCGGGTCGACCTGTGGGTGCGCGCAGATGGCCTAGCCGGGCCGTGGGCGCTCGACGACGTTGTCGCCGCCGTGAGCCAGTCCCAGGCGGACGCGGTCGCTGTCGTTTCGGGGCCGGCGGGGCTGGAGACGATCGGGATGCAACGCCCGTAGACCGAACAGTGATGTCGTGAGGCTGGGAAATCGTGGACTGGCTTGCGTCCGCAGCCGTCCGGCCGCGTTCAGACGATGGTCGCGGTGAGATTGCCGCGTCGTGACCGGGCCAGGTAGATGGCCGCGGTTGCGAGGTAGACGAACGCCAGCGCGGCGAACACTGCCCGCGAGTACCCGGCGTCGGGCAGGACGAGGGCCGCGAGGGCCGCGGCCCCGACGAAGGCCGCGTTGTAGAGGACGTCGTACAGGGCGAACGCGCGGCCGCGGAACGCGTCGTCCGTGTCCCGCTGGACGATCGTGTCGACCGCGATCTTCGCACCCTGTGCGGCCAGGGCGAGCGCGGCTGCACCGGTAAGCACAGCCCACCGGGCGATCGTCGCCGTGAGCAGGAACTGGCTCGCCGCGGCCAGCACCAGGCAGCACACGATCCAGGCGTGCGGTCCCGTGCGTGGGCTGAGCACAGGGGTCAGCACCACGGCGAGGGCGAACCCGACGGCGGCGGCGGCGAGCACCGTCCCGAACGTCCTCAGGCCGGCGGTCGCGTTTGCCGGGTCCTCCAGCAGGTTGCGGGAGATGAGGATGCTCGCGACGAAGACGACGCCGTACACGAGCCGGTGCGTCGCCATCACGGCGAGCGCCCTGGCCGGGGTGCCGCGCCGGCGCAGGTGGCGTGCGCCGTCGACCAGGCCGCGGCCGAGCCTGTGCAGGGACTGCCGCACGGCCTCGGGATCGGCTCGGGTGTCAGGTCCGAGAAGGTCACGGCCCATGCGGGTCGCGAGCGCGGAGGCGGCGGCGAAGACGAGCGTGGCGACAGTGAGGATCGTGGCATCCCTGCTCCGGCCCGGCTCGAGAATGAGGCCCAGCGCGAAGCCGGCAGCGGCGCCGGCGATCGCAGCGGCCGCGCCGAGCGTGGGCGTCAGGGAGTTGGCCGTGAGCAACAGCCGGCCGGGGACGACGCGCGGGAGAGAGGCCGACAACGCCGAGAGCAGGAAGCGGTTGATCGAGAGGTTGAGGAGCGCCAGCACGTAGACCGCGGGGCCGAGTCCGCCGGTCAGGATGATGAGCGCGATGGCGAGCGTGATCGCGACCCGCACGAGGTTGCCGACGAACAGCACGTGGCGGCGACGCCAGCGATCGAGGAGCACGCCGGCCCAGGGGCCGACCACAGTGAACGGGAGCAGCAGGACCGCGAAAGCCTCGGCCACGCCCGTGGCAGTGCTCGCCTTCTCCGGGGAGAAGAAGAAGAGGGTGGCGAGCCCGACCTCGAACATCCCGTCGCCGGTCTGGCTCACCAGGCGGACCGCGAAGAGCTTGCGGAAGTCGCGAAGCCGTAGAAGTTCGCCCAGCTCCCGGATAACCTCCACGCGGGTCAGCGTAGTTGGCGGAGCGTGGGGCGTGCGCTCCTTTGGGTTAGGCGCCCCTTACCTCTTGTCGACCCCAGCATCGGTCCGGTAGGACTGTTCTCGGGAGACAAACAACAATGCCAGGAGGCTGTCCATGAGCACCAAGCTCAATCCGTACCTTGGCTTTCGCGACACGGCCAAGCAGGCGATGGAGTTCTACCAGTCGGTGTTCGGCGGCGAACTCACCCTGAGCACTTTTGCCGACTTCCACGCCAGTGAAGATCCGGCCGAACAGGGCAAGATCATGCACGGAATGCTCGTCACCGAGAGCGGGCTGACTCTGATGGGCGCCGATACCCCGAACAGCATGAGCTACACGCCGGGGGACAACTATTCCGTTTCCCTCAGCGGCGAGGACGAAGCCGAGCTGCGTCGCTTCTGGGAAGGACTCTCGGCCGAAGGCACCATCACGATGCCGCTCGCGCGGGCTCCCTGGGGCGACTTCTTCGGAATGTGCTCAGACAAGTTCGGCGTCAGCTGGCTGGTCAACATCGCCACCGCCCAGGTCCCAGAAGGCTGACCATCTCGGGCGCGAGAGACGTACCGTTGAGTTCTGGAGACATTGGCGATGGACGACACGGTCACTCTCGACGACCCGCACACCCTGCCCACGCGGTACTGGCACTCGTTGGACGACGGGCAGGGTTCAGTGCGACGTGTGCCCGCGCGCGTGTCGACTGCACGAGGGCCAGCGCGGGCTGTGCTTCGTCCGGGCCCGCGTGGATGACCAGATCGTCCTGACGTCCTATGGTCGCTCGAGCGGGTTCTGCGTGGACCCCGTGGAGAAGAAGCCGCTCAACCACTTCCTGCCCGGCAGTGCCGTGCTGTCCTTCGGCACCGCGGGCTGCAACCTGACCTGCGCGTTCTGCCAGAACTGGGACATCTCCAAGTCTCGGGAGATCGACACTCTGGCTGACTCCGCGACTCCGGATGACCTGGCGCGCGCGGCCAGGTCCCTGGGTTGCCGCAGCGTCGCGTTCACCTACAACGACCCGGTGATCTTCTGGGAGTACGCCGCGGACGTGGCCGATGCCTGCCATGAGCTCGGGATCAAGTCGATCGCGGTGACCGCGGGCTACATGTGCCCCGAGCCGCGCGCCGAGTTCTTCCGGCACATCGATGCCGCGAACGTCGACCTCAAGGCGTTCACCGAGGACTTCTACCGTCGGACCTGCACCGCGCGGCTCGCCGACGTGCTGGACACCCTGCGCTACCTGCGGCACGAGACCGACGTGTGGTTCGAGATCACCACCCTGCTGATCCCCGGTCACAACGACTCCGATGACGAGCTCGACGCCGAAACCGCTTGGATCGCAACCGAGCTCGGCACGGATGTGCCTCTGCACCTCACCGCGTTCCACCCGGCATACAAGATGATGGACGTCCCGCGCACCCCGCCGGCGACGCTCACCCGCGCGCGGCGCATCGCCCTCGGCAACGGGTTGAAGTACGTCTACACCGGCAACGTCCACGACACGGACGGCGGCACCACGACCTGTCCTGGCTGCGGCATCCAGGTCGTGGTCCGCGACTGGTACACGATGCGCACCTACCTGCTGGACGACGGCGGCGCCTGTCGCGCCTGTGGCACGCAGCTCCCGGGCGTGTATGACGGCCCGGTCGGTCACTGGGGCCAGCGTCGCCTGCCGGTGTCCATCGTCACCACCAACGACAGGCGCTGAGCCCGGTGGTGAGGTCCGCTGTGCGGCCGGCGGCGGTGGCCGGCTCCTTCTACCCCGGCGACGCCGACGAGCTCACCGCGGTCGTGGACACCCTTCTGGAGCGGGCGCGACTGAGGAAGTCGAAGGACGCCGTCGGGCCGGCACCGGTTGCGCTGGTGGTTCCGCACGCCGGCTACGTCTACTCCGGCCCGGTGGCGGCATCGGCATACGACTGTCTGCGCGGCCGGTCGGTGCGTCGCGTCGCTGTGCTGGGACCGGCTCACTACGTCCCGTTGGTCGGCATCGCGGTCCCTGCGGTCGCGGCCTTCGCGACGCCGATCGGTGAGGTGCCGGTTGAGGTCGACACGTGCGCCGATCTGGCCGAACGGCACGAGTGCGTCATGGTCGATGACCTCCCCCATCGACCGGAGCACTCGATCGAGGTGCAGCTGCCGTTCCTGCAGCGCGTGCTGGCTCCAGGATGGACCTGTGTCCCGCTCCTGGTCGGCGCGACCGCACCGGAGCAGGTTGCCGACGTCCTGGACGCGCTGTGTTTGGACGGGCTGTGCGTTGACGGCGATGTGCTGCCGGTCGTCAGTACCGACCTGTCCCACTACCTCGATCTGCCGACCGCACAGCGCCGCGATCGGCATACGGCACAGGCAGTCGTGGATCGCGATGCAGCCGCGATCGGCCCGCACGATGCGTGCGGGGCGTTCCCCCTTCGTGGGCTTGTGTACTGGGCGGCCAGGCACGAGCTCGATGTGCGGCTGCTGCACCAGGGCACCTCTGCCGACGCTGGCGCGGATCCGCGTCGTGTGGTCGGCTATGCCGCGTTCGCACTCCTGCCCTCGACCGGGTCTCAGCCCTCGGCGACCGGCGGCTGAACCTGCCGCCTGGGCCAACACGGCGCCGGCGTGGCAGGCATTGGCATGGCGAATCTGCTATTTGCCGCTGCCGGTGGGAACGACGGTGAGCGGTTCGTCATTCTTGATCTTGGTGAACAGCTCCAAGGCTTTCTGGCTGTCCCACTTGACCGCGCTGCCGACGTGCGTGGGAAGCGCGGGGTTGGAGACGGGGACCGTCAGCGACAGACCATCTCCGCCGGACACAGCGCGCAGGGCCTGCAGGACTCTGGTGACGTCGCGCAACGAGGTGTCTTCGCCGACCGTCAGCCCGGCGCCGGCAGTCGTCGCGAACCGGTAGTACCGCCACGGAACGAGCACCGTCGAGGGGCTGGCGGCCTTGTGCATGATCGCACCGAGGAACTGCCGCTGTCGCTCCGCGCGGCCGATGTCGCCGAGCGGGTCGGAGTATCGGGCTCGGACGTAGCCCAAGGCGTTGGGACCATTGAGCGTCTGGCAACCGGCCTTGAGGTTGATGCCGGCCTTGGGGTCGTCCATCGCATGTTTCACACAGATGTCGACGCCGTCGAGGCTGTCGACGACCGAGGCGAAGCCGCCGAACCCGATCTCGACGTAACCGTCGATGCGGAGGTCGGTGACCTGTTCGATGGTCCTGACGAGCAGCTTGGGCCCACCCAAGGTGTAGGCGGCGTTGATCTTGTTCTTCCCGTGACCGGGGATCGGCACATAGCTGTCACGAGGCAGTGAGATGAGCGCTGCTGGACCCCCACCAGATGGAACGTGGACAAGGATGATCGAGTCGGTCCGCTTGCCCTCGGCAACAGCGGTCGAGCCGGTGTGTAGCTGCTTCTGCTGAGCGGCCGTCAGGCCCTCGCGACTGTCGGAGCCCACGAGAACGTAGTCGTAACCCTTGGACGCCGCCGGTCGGGCGCCGTCGGGACTGACATCGATGCGTTGCACGCTGCCCCACGCGTGGAACGGCACCCACACCATGAAGGCCAACCAGGCCACCACCAGGATCGCTACGACGGCGAGGGCCCATCGCCAACGCCGACGATGGCCGCGTCCCCGGTCATGGTCCTTGTCGTGATCGTGTCCGTCAGACCCTTGGCGCGGGGATGAGACGCGGGCGCCGCCTCGAGTGCGCGTGTCCACCTCGTACGCATCGTCCACGAGCCGTTCGTCACGACCCGGCATGCGGCACCTGCTGCGGTGGGGGTCCAGCCTGAGCGGGCTGCGGCGGGCCGGCCTCGTCCAGGGCCAGCCGCCGGGCGAGCTTGGTGTAGCGGGTCTCGAGCTCGCGGAACCTCACGTAGGTCGTCATGGTGAAGCTGAGGAAGGCGACGACCAGGGCATACAGCACCATGTCGGTGCCGCGGCCGACTCCCACGAGCCTGGCGATGTGGTTCCAGACCGTCGGGAACAGGATCGACCAGACCGCAAAAGCGGCGAAGAGCAGCAAGCCGAGGCGACGCACGGCCCTGGTGCGGGCGCCTGTGTCGCGAAGGAGCCGAACGGCGGTGATGACCACAACGACGATGAGCACGAGCTGGATCAGGACGATCTTCATGGTTTGTGCCCTCCGCAGGTCCGGTGATCGGTCGTCATCGCAGAATCAGGTCGGCCAGGATGTTGATGGAGTTCCACAGCGACTGGCCCTTGGCCTTGGAGTAGTCGGTGTAGAGGATGTGCACGGGGTGCTCCACATAGCTGACCTTGAGCGCGCCGATCTGGGCGACCAGCTCACTGGCGTGCGCCATGCCGTTCTGGGTGATGTCGAGCTGTTCGAGCACCGGACGGCGTATCGCGCGCAGCCCGTTGTGCGCGTCGGTCAACCGGGTGTGCGTGGTGATGTTCGTGTAACCCACTGCGGCGCGCAGCACCATGGTCTTCGCGAAGCTTGGCTTGCTGCGCTCGTCCAGGAATCGTGAGCCGAAGACGACGTCAGCCTCGCCGGCCCGCAGCCTCTCGACCATCCCCGCGGCGTCCGAGATCTGGTGCTGCCCGTCGGCGTCGAAGGTGACGATGTATTGCATGGTGGGATCAGCGAGCGCGTACTCGAAACCGGTCTGCAACGCCGCGCCCTGCCCCAGGTTGAGCGAGTGACGGACGACCCGGGCTCCGGCCTTTGCCGCCAGCTCGGCCGAGCGATCAGTCGAGCCATCGTCGACGCAGACCACCTGGTCGAAGGTCGTACGGACCTGAGCGACGACGTCACCAATTACCGACTCCTCGTTGAACAGAGGAATGATCACCCAAGTGTCGTGCACGCCTGATCCCGTCTGTTCAGCCTTCTCCAAAGTATAGGCGGGCTGCTCGACCGTCACTTTTTCGAGCCGCCGGGCCGGGCGAGCACGTGGTGGCGCAGGTTTCGGACGCCCTCGTGCTGCTTGCTCCGTATTGCCTTGGGCAGCAGGATGGCGGCATTGAGTCGCGATGACAGGTGCAGTCGGGCGGTACGGGCTGCCCGGCGCCAGCCCATCGCCGCGAACTCGTCGGCCATCCCGGTGAAGAACTCGCGCTCCTCGATGAAGCGGGTTCCCTCCAGGGCGCGCCAGGATGAGTCGCTCTCGCGGTGCCGGCGGTACTGGAAACAGACCGCGCTGTCCACGACCAGGCTGCCGCCGGCCTTGATCAGGTCAAGGGCAAGAGCCAGGTCCTGGACGACGTCGAGCCCCTCGCGGAAGTTCATCGCGACGAAGGAGTCCGACTTCCAGCAGATGGAGGGGAAGTAGAGCCAGTTGCCCCTCATCAGGCTGACTGCGAGTGGCTCACCGCTGAGCAGTCGGCGGCCCTGAACCCGTGGGGCGTAGAGGCGTTTCGCCCGGTCGACCAGGCCCACGACGGGCTGGTTGTGCTCGTCGATCACCTGAACGCCAGGCTGGATGATCTGCGCTGAGGGGAACTGCTGGTGCGCGGCCACGACCGTCTCGATGTAGTTCGGCAGCATCACGTCGTCGGCGCCCATGACCACCGCGAGCTCGTTGCGCACGAAGGTGAGCGCCTTGCGGTAGTTGCCGTTGGCGCCGAGGTTCTGCTCGTTGCGCAGGTAGGTGATGCGGGGGTCCTTGGCGGCGAGGGCGCCGAAGTATCCAGGGATGCTGTCGTCCGGGTAGCCGTCGTCGACGACCGTCAGGGTCCAGTCCGGGCTCGTCTGGCCAAGGACGCTCTCGACCGCCTGCTTCATCATGGCGACGTCGCCGTAGTAGGGGAAGAGAACGTCGACGGTCACGGGAGGCGGTCCTTCGCAAGGGGAGAAATCGGGCGGAGAAATCGGGCGGAGAAAATCGGGCGGAGAAAATCGGGCACGGGGACGCTGGCTAGACGCTGACTAGACTAGGCGAAGCGCTGGCGAGCCCGAACAAAGCGCAGGCAGGTCCAACGGATGGGCGCCTCCGGTGTGCGCGGTTCGAACCGATCAGGAGACATTCGTGGACACCCAGAACCACTTCTACGGGCACACCGCCGCGCTCGCGGCATACGCAGGGCTCTCCCGGCCCCGGCACGTGGCGGGCCTGATCCAGCACGGCTGGACGACCGTGCCCCCGATCCCGGTGAACTTCGGGGACTTCCCCAACGTCGAGAAGAGCGGCAGACGCCGGCTGTTCGTCTGGTCGCACGGCTCGCGGGCCTGGGATCCGGCCCAGTCGCCGCGCCGAAGCTTCGCCCTCGGCTCGCCATGGGCCTACCTCGTGTCGACCGACGCTGCGCAGCGGCAGGTGGCGAGCAGCTCGGACGGTGTTGCGACGGGGACGTTGATCATGCCGCTTCACAGCACCCGGATCGTGGAGGTGCGGGGCGACCAGGGCAGCCTGGCCCAGGAGTACTTGCGTGACGAAGGCCCGTCCACCGTGTGTCTGCACGCTGACGACATCCACAAGCCCGACATCGTCAGCTCGTGGCTGGACGCCGGCCATCGTGTCGTCACAGCCGGGTCCCGACATGACCCGGACTTCCTCTCGCGCATCCTCGCCCTGGTGCTGGCGTCGGAGCGCGTCGTGGCCAACCGCTTGATGACGCCCGTGCTGTATGCCGCGTCGCTGGGTCGTGACGTGGCCGTCTATGGCGACCCGCTGTCGATCTCCGGAGCCGAGATCCACGGCCAGGACGCCATCCGTGACCTGTGGCCCGAGCTGCACGGACGCTCGCTGGACCGCGCGGTGACGACCGACCTGGCCCGTGCCGAGCTGGGTTTCCAGCACGTTCTCGAGCCGACGGCGCTGCGGTCGGCACTCGGCTGGTCCCGGCGCTCGCCCGGCCCAGCGGTGCAGTACTGGGCCAGCGCGCCGATGCGCAAGGCGCTGAATGTGGTCGGGCTGGGTCAACGCGACCCCGGCTCGAGCGAGAAGCAGGTTGGTGCGAGCCCTCTGGCATGGCTCAAACACCCGATGTCACACCTGCCCCGGCCCCTGCCGGCCCACGCCGCCGCCCTGGACCCCTTGCCGGCGCCAATCCCGGTGATGACACCGTCGTAGTCCACCGCTTGTTGCTCCCAAACCACCGAATCGGCACCTCACAGGGTTCGAAACGGTGGTTTGAGAGCAACAAGCCGAGGTAGCGCGGGACGAGCCGAGGTAACGCGGGACGGTCAGCTCTGCTTCTCCATCAGGAACCAGGTCGAGTCATCGAGTGGGTGCTGGGGGTCGCGGTGGTAGGTGAACCCGTAGTCGACCAGCCGGAGCTCGGGGTGGGCGTCCAGAATCTCGCCGGCGAAGTCGCGCTTGAACAGCGCGTGCTCGTGGCCGCGGTAGGACACCTCGACGGGGGTGGGGTTGTAGTACTCGCAGACCATCACGTAGCGCGAGGAGGCCGCAACGAGCTTGTCGTAGACGTCCGGCAGCGACTCGGGGGACAGGTGGATCAGCACCCCCTTGGTGAACGACAGGTCCCACTGGCGCGCGGGCTTGAAGTCCATCAGCGAGGCGACCTCGACCGTGGCACCCCCCCAGGCCTCGATCTCGGCCGCAGCCGTGGCGTTGATCTCGACAGAGTGCAGCTCGGCCTCGGGCAACAGGCCGCGGATGGCGCGCAGGTTGTTGCCGATGTTGGACCCGAACTCGATCGCCGAGGTCACACCCTGCGTGTGCGCCAGGATCTTGTCGAACAGCGCACGGTTGTTGTCGAGCAGGGCGCCGTCACGGTTGCGGGTGATGTAGTCGTTGCCGAAGTCGCCGGCCCACAGCTCTTCCTGGGGGGTCCGGTCGGCGGGCGTCGCAGGGGTCGGCGTCGGGGAAGTCATGGGGTTCACTGTAGAACTCGCCGGCCAAGCCACAGCGTCCCGAGGCCGGCGAGCGCGGCCAAGGCCACCCGGACCAGCGCGACCGCCCCGGATGTGGGGAGAACGCCTCCGAGGACACAGAGGACGAGCCCGACCCCGGCCGGTACCAGCAGGGCGGTCTCGCTCCAGCGTGCCGCCTGGAGGTACCGACGTAGTCCGGCGGTGCCCACGGCCAGCACGGCATAGGTCGCAGGGAACCCAACGGCCAGAAGCACGAGGTCCTGACGTCCGACCAGGTAGGCGCAGCCGAGACCGACCAGGAGGCTGAGCGGGGTGACCACGGACAGCCCGAGCGAGCGCCCAGCGGCGAAGACGAGGTGCACGTTGGCCAGATATGCCACGGACAGGACGCAGCCGAAGGCGACGATCGCCACCGCGGGCACGAGCTCGAGCGGGGCAAAGCCTGCATCCGCAACGAAGCGCATCAGCCACGGCGAGAGGAGCGCGACGCCGCCGGAGATCAGCGCGACCAGGGTCGTGATGTCGCGCGCGGTGTGCGCCAGGATCGCGCCGCGCTCGTGAGCGGGCGCGCGATAGATGATCGGCGCCCACGAGTTGTTCAGCGCCGAGGTGATCACCGCCGGCGCGCTGCCCACCAGCAGGGCCAGCTGGATCCGGCCGGCCGAGGCGATGTCGAAGAGCTGCCCGGCGAGGAACACCAGCGCGCCGTTGGCCAGGAACAGGGCCACCAGATGCGGTATGACGGGCAGCCCGAGCCGCAGCGCAGCGCGGGTGTCGCCGGGCTCGCGCCTCGCACGACCACCCCGCAGACACAGCAGGAGCCCCACCGCGGCGGCGGCGGCATAGCCTGCCGCGAGCCCGACCAGATAACGCTCGGGGGAGCGAACGGGCGTTGACCAGGCCAGCAGCGCGAGCCCGAGCAGGGGCCCTCCCAAGGTGGCTGTCAAGGACAGCGAGACGAACGCGCCCGGGCGGTCGAGCACCCGCAGCAGCGCCTGGCAGTTCTCCACCACGACGAAGAAGGCGCTCGCGGCCAGAGCCAGCAGAACCGCGCTGCGCAGCGGCACCTGGACGAGCCGGTCCCACAGCGGCGCGGTGAGGATGATCGCGGCGATCAGCCCGACCGTCATCAGCGACCCGCGAATGAGCAAGGCGCGTGCACCGGCGACTCCCGACTGCGCGAGGATCCCCTGCCGGGTGATGACCGACGGCATCCCGAAGCTCCCGGCCATCATGGCGACCTGGATGACCACGATGGCGATGGCCACGACGCCATAGCCGGGCTTGCCCAGCATTCTGGTGACGACGGGCACGACCGCGAGGTTGGCCAGGATCGGCGCCGCGGTGCCGATCGTGTAGATGGACCCGCGGCCGAGAACACCTTTGCTGGCTGCGGCGCCCGCCGCGCCGTGACTCTCGCCGTCAGCCTCGGTGGTCACGGGGCGTCGCGATCAGGCGCCGACGAATCCGCGGATCAGGGCGATCACGCGGTCGACGTCGTCATCGGTGAGGGTGGGGAACAACGGAAGGGAGATCTGCTGCGCGTAGTACTCCTCGGCCACGGGGCACATGCCGGGCCGGTAGCCGAGGTCGGCGTAGACGGGATGCCGGTAGACGGGCAGGTAGTTGACCTGGACGCCGATGTCGTTGGCCCGCAGGTGCTCGAACAGCGCGCGTCGGCGGCCGTCTCGGATCCGCAGCGGGTAGAGGTGCCACATCGGGTTTGCGCCCTCGCGGCACGCGGGCAGCCGCAGCTCGTCGATGCCGGACAGCCCCGCGTTGTATCGGGCCGTGATCGCGTCGCGGCGAGCCTTGAAGGCGGGCAGCCGCGGCAGCTGGCTGGAGCCGAGCACGCAGAGCAGGTCCGGCAGGCGGTAGTTCAGCCCGAAACTCTGGACCTCCTGGTGCCAGGGGCCTTCGTCCGGGGAGCGCAGCTTCGCCGGATCGCGGACCAGGCCGATGCTGCGGAACTTCAGGGCGCGGTCGACAACGTCATCGTGCAGGCTCACGACGGCGCCGCCCTCGGCCGTGGTGAGGTTCTTGGTCGGGAAGAAGGAGAACGTCGTGACGTCGGCCAGCGACCCGACCGGCTGACCGTCCAGCGATCCGCCGATGGAGTGCGCGGCGTCCTCGAGCAGCAGTGCGCCGCCCGCATGGGCGATCTCGGCCAGCGCCGTGACGTCGATCGGGTGTCCGGCGTAGTCGACCCCGGCGACGACCTTGGTGCGGTTGGTCATGGCGGCTGACACGGCGTGCGGGTCGAGGTTGCCGGTGTCCTCGCTGATGTCCGCGAACACGACGGTGGCGCCCAGGAGCGAGGCGCAGCTGGCGGTCGAGATGAACGTCAGGGGGGTGGTGATGACCTCGTCCCCTGCGCCGACTCCCATCGCGGCGTAGGCCACGTGCAGGGCGGCCGTCCCGGAACTGACCGACACCACGGGGGAGATGCCGAAGATACGGGCAAGGTCTCCTTCGAAGGCGGTCACCGCTGGGCCGGTGGTCAACCAGTCGCTGCGCATGACGGCTGCGACGGCCTCGATGTCCGACTCGTCGATGGACTGACGTCCGTAGGGGAGCACGGCTCAGACGTCCGTTTCCAGGAGCTTGGTGATCTCTTCGAGGGTGAACCACTGGTCGTTGGTGTCCGAGGTGTAGTGGAAGCCGTCGGCCACTGGCACGCCGTCGGCCGGTGGCTGGTATCCCCACGCCGCCAGGTCGGGCTGCAGGACGTAGCGGTCGCCGACACGTAGGGCGCGACGTCCCTCTTCGGCGGAGATCATCTCTTCGTGCAGCTTCTCGCCGGGACGCAGGCCCGAGTTGTGCATCGGCGCGCCGGGAACGACCGCCTGGGCCAGGTCGACGATCTTCATGGAGGGGATGCGGGGCACGTAGAGCTCGCCGCCGTGCATCATCTCGAAGGAGTCCAGCACGAACTTCACGGCTTGCGGCAAGGTGATGAAGAACCGGGTCATCCGCAGGTCCGTGATCGGCAGGGACTCACCGGTCTCGCCGAGCTTGCGGAAGAACGGGATCACCGAGCCGCGGCTGCCCATGACGTTGCCGTAGCGCACGACACTGAAGCGCGAGGGGTAGGCGGCGGCGTAGTGGTTGCCGGTGATGAAGAGCTTGTCGGCGGTCAGCTTCGTGGCGCCATACAGGTTGATCGGGCTGGAGGCCTTGTCGGTGGACAGGGCCACGACCCTCTTGACGCCGGCGTCGATGCACGCCTCGATGACGTTCTGCGAGCCGATGATGTTGGTCTTGACGAACTCATACGGGTTGTACTCGGCGGTGTCGACCTGCTTGAGCGCGGCCGCGTGGACGACGTAGTCGACGCCGTGCATGGCCCGGTTGAGGCGGTGCAGGTCGCGGATGTCGCCCAGGAACCAGCGCAGGCGAGGGTCGTCGTTGAACCTCTGTCGGCATTCGTACTGCTTGAGCTCGTCACGGCTGAAGATGACGATGCGTCGGGGGTCGTCGTTGTCAAGGAGCTCCTGAATGAGGGCTTTGCCGAACGATCCCGTCCCGCCGGTGACGAGAATCGAGGAACCTGACAGAACTGACATTCGTGCCTCCATCGTGGCGCTGGCCTGTCTGGAATGATGTCACGGTCGGCAGGTTGTCACGGCGGGACCCACGCAGAAGGAGCACGATGCGCATCAACGCCGTCATCCAGGCACGAGCCGGCTCGACCCGACTTCCTGTCAAGGTCCTCGCTGACCTTGGCGGACGCCCGGTGCTCGAGTGGGTCGTCCGGGCGGCGCGGGCGGCCAACCTGGTCGACGAGGTGATCGTGGCCACGTCCACGCTGGCGGGCGACGACGTGGTCGCCGACCTGGCCGACTCGTTGGGGGTCGCGGTCGTGCGCGGGAGCGAGGACGACGTGCTCTCCCGCTTCGTTGCTGCGCTCGACGCCTATCCCGCCGACGCCCTGATACGCCTGACCGCGGACTGCCCGCTGCTGGACCCGTCGCTGATCGACGCGGTCGCCGGCGCCTGGACCGCGGCTCCGACCCTGGACTATGTCTCGACCGTTCTCGTGCGCAGCCTGCCGCGAGGCATGGACATCGAGCTGGTGGCCGCGGGTGCTCTTCGAGCCGTCGACCGTATGGCGGTCGGTCACGATCGGGTGCATGTCACCTCCGCCGTCTATGCCGACCCCACGGCATACCGCCTGCTGGGTCTGTCCGTGACACCTCCGGCCAACGACCTGCGGGTCACCCTCGACACCGCCGATGACCTGGACCTGTTGCGCGCGCTGGTGGCCGAGCTGCCCGATGCGCCGCCGGAGTGGCGCGACGTCGTGGCGATCCTGCGCGCCCGCCCGGATCTCGTGGCCATCAACGCGGAAGTCGTGCAGAAGCCGCTCGAGGCAGGCTGATGCGGATCCTGGTGCTCTGTGACGGCGGTGGACCGATCGGTGTCGGGCATGTGACCCGATCGCTGGCGCTGGCCGAGGCATCGGTGGCTGCCGGCCACTCCGTCGTGGTGGCCGGCCATTTCGAGGGGTCGTTCGTGCGGGGCCAGCTGGCTATGGCGCCGGTCGAGGTGGTCCAGCTCGAGGCACCGATGGCGGACGATGACCGGCAGCCCGTCATCGACCTGGTCCGGACCCGTGCCCCTGATGTGCTCCACGTCGACTCCTACGAGGCGCCCGGGCTGCTCGTGGAGCTCGTCGAGTCGCCTGGCGTCGAGCCTGGTTTCGGCATCCTGGCCCTGGGCGGTCAGGCCGTCGGCAACGTCCTCCTCAGCAACATGGAGGACGGCTCGTTCGGCCGCCGACCTGCGGATGTGGTCATCGACCCGACCATCGGCGCCGAGCTCTCGCCCCGCCCGGATGACGGATCGACCCTGCTCCTGCGTGGGTCCCGCTATATGCCGATCCGCCAACGGGTGCTCGATGCCCGCCGGTCCGACGAGGCCGATATCGCCCATGACCCGGTTGCCCGCTCGGTGCTGGTGGTCATGGGAGGGACGGATCCTGTTGGCCTTGCTCCTGTCGCGGTCACGCTGCTGGCCGGCACCGGTCTGGCGCTGGACGTGACGGTGATCGCCGTCGGTGAGATCGCCGAGCGGGTCCGCGCAGCGGCCGAGGGTTCTTCACTGTCCCTGAGCGTCCTGGCTCCGGTGGACGACCTTGCCGCGCTGATGGTTCGGCACGACCTGGTGGTCAGTGCAGCCGGCACCTCCGTCGGGGAGCTGTGTTGTCTTGGCGTGCCGATGGCCCTGGTGTGGGCCGTGGCCAACCAGCGCGAGGGGTATGACCGGGTGGTGGCCGCCGGTGCTGCGGTGGGTCTGGGTGGGCCCGAGCTGGGCCGCGATGAGCCCAACCCGGAGGAACCCATCCTGGATGGACCCAGCCCGAAGGAGGCCGCCGTGGGCTTGCTGAGGAACGCGCTGACGGACTCGCGGGCGCGCGCCGACCTGGTCCTCGCCGGCCGGCAGGTCGTCGACGGGTGGGGCGCCTGGCGAGTGGTCCGGACGTGGGAGATGACGAGACGTTCCGTGCCGGCGGTGGTCGACCCCGGGCGACTTGTGGCTCGCGCAGCCACCCTCGAGGACGCGCGACTTCTCTGGGAGTGGCGCAATGACCCGGCCACCCGCGCCAGCTCGAGGTCGTCGGAAGAAGTGTTGTGGGACGACCATCTAGCGTGGCTGGCCGCCAGCCTCACCAGGACCGACCGGACGCTGTTGATGGTCGAAGACGAGGCTGGACCTGTTGGCACCGTCCGCTGGGATCTCACACAGGATCGCGAGGGGGAGCACGAGTGGGAGGTCTCGATCACCGTGGCACCGCAGCGACGCGGACAGTCTCTGGCCCGTCCCCTGCTTCGAGCGGGGGAGGTGGCCCTGTCGGAGATGGTGCGGTCGAGCGCGACCGACGTCACGGCATACCTCGCGGTGGTCCACATCGACAACGACGCCTCGCTGCGGATGGTCGAGGCCTCGTCGTATGTCCCCGATGCACCGCCCGATGACCGAGGCTTCATGCGGTTCCGCAAGGCTGCTCCGGTAGCCTGACGTCGATTCCAGACGGTGGGAGAGTGCGTGAAAGCGGATCTTGTTGTCGTCGGCTCGGGCTTCTTCGGGCTGACTGTTGCCCAGCAGTGTGCCGAGAACCTCGGCCTGAACGTCGTCGTGATCGACCGTCGGGCCCACATCGGTGGCAACGCCTATAGCGAGGCCGATGCCGAGACCGGCATCGAGGTGCACCGCTACGGCGCGCACCTGTTCCACACCTCGAACGAGCGGGTGTGGGAGTACGTCAACCGCTTTACGGCCTTCACCAGCTACCAGCACCGCGTCTACACGAACTTCCGCGGCCAGGTCTTCCCCCTGCCGATCAACCTCGGCACCATCAACCAGTTCTTCGACGCGGCGTACTCACCCGACGAGGCGCGGCGGCTGATTGCCGAACAAGCCAGCGAGTTCTCCTCGAGCGACGCCCGGAACCTCGAGGAGAAGGGGATCTCGCTGATCGGCCGACCGCTCTATGAGGCGTTCATCAAGGGCTACACCGCCAAGCAGTGGCAGACCGACCCGACGCTGCTCGCGGCCGAGATCATCTCCCGGCTGCCGGTTCGCTACACCTACGACAACCGGTACTTCAACGACACCCACGAGGGTCTGCCGGTCGACGGCTACACCGCTTGGCTGGAGAAGATGGCCAGCCATGACCGCATCGAGGTTCGGCTCGGGACCGACTTCTTCGATACCTCGCAAGAGGTCAACAAGGCCAACGTCGTCGACAGCGTTCCCGTTGTCTACACCGGTCCGGTCGACCGTTACTTCGACTACGCCGAGGGCCGGCTCGGCTGGCGGACGCTGGACTTCGAGCGTGAGGTCCTGCCCACCGGCGACTTCCAGGGCACCTCGGTGATGAACTATGCCGACCCTGACGTGCCGTTCACCCGGATCCACGAGTTCCGCCACTTCCACCCCGAGCGCGACTATCCCGGCGACAAGACCGTGATCATGCGCGAGTTCTCCCGTTTCGCGCAGGGCGAGGACGAGCCGTACTACCCGGTCAACACCCCGCAGGACCGGGAACAGCTGCTGAGGTATCGCGACCTGGGCAGGGCCGAGAACGGCGTGCTGTTCGGGGGGCGCCTGGGCACCTACAAGTACCTCGACATGCACATGGCCATCGGCGCAGCGCTGAGCATGGTCGACAACACGCTGACGCCGCACTTCGCCACCGGCGCCCGGCTCGAGAGTGGCGGGGGCGACGACTGATCTTGTGATTCTTGACTGGGTCTCTGCCCTCGCCCCCGCCCTTGTGGCGACGGTGCTTCTCGTGGTGCCCGGGCTGATCGTGAACCTCGGTCTGGGCGCGCGAGGATTCGACGTGCTGGGCCTGGCGCCCCTGACGTCGCTGGGCGTCCTGGCGATCGCGACGCTGATGGTGCCCGTCGTCGTGGGTCGTTGGAACCTCGTCGCGGTCGCCATCTCGCTTGCCCTGTTGGCCCTGGTCGCCGTCGTGGGTCGTGTGATCATCGCGTGGCGCACGGGTGGTCCAGCCTTCGTTCGACCCGTCCTGTCGCGCCGATGGTGGACGTCACGGCGTTGGACGCCGGAGCGCCGCACGAGCTGGTGGCTCGCCTCCGCAGGGTTGGCAGCCGGAATCGTTGCCACCAACTTCATGCTGGGGGTACGCGACCCCCACCTGCCGTCACAGACGATCGACGCAGGCTTTCACTACAACGCGGTGCTGGCCGTCATCAGCTCTGGCCTTCCTGACGGTGGTCAGGTCGGCGCGGCATCCGGGGCTGCCGTCACGGCGTGGTACCCACCTCTGTGGCATGACCTCACAGCAATGGTCAGCTCCGTCACCGGCGTCAACGTCGTCATCGGCGCCAACGCCGTCGCGTGGGCGATCGGCGGGGTCGTCTGGCCGTTGTCGATGGTCTGGCTGTGTGCGCGCATCCTGCCCCACGCCCGGTTGCTCACCACCATGGCGCTCGGCCTGTGCGCCGGGGCCATCACCTTGTTCCCCTACCTCATGTTGAGCTTCGGAGTCCTGTGGCCGAACGTCCTGTCGCTGGCGGCGCTGCCGGCGGCGATCGCGTTGACGCTGATGGTGCTCCATCTGATGCCACGGTCCACCCATGCCCAGGACGACATCAGCCCCGCCGGCGTTGCCGCCGACGGCGCAACTCTGGACGAGAACGAGGTTGCCGCCGTCCGGGGTGGAGTTGCGGTCGGGCCGGAGCTGAGCTGGTGGACGGTCCTGTTCGTGGGATTCGTGGGGTCGGTCGGGATGTTCTTCGCACACCCCGGCGCGCTGTTCGCCCTGGGCATCTGGGCTGGCGTCGGGTCTGTCCTGCTCTCGGCGAGGCTGGTTGTCCGCAGCCGAGCGCTCGGGGCGCGCCAGCTCCGCCACTCGCTGTTGTTGCTCCTGGGCGGTTGGCTGGCCGTCCTTGGCGGGTGGGCCGCCCTGAACCTGATCCCGGCGCTGAACTCCGTGCGCGACTTCAACTGGGACGAGCTCATGACGATGAACCAGGCCATGGGCCAGGCGCTGACCCTCTCAACGATCATCACCGAGGCGCACTGGGTTCTCGGTGTCGCGGTGTTGTGGGGCTTCTACCGGGTGCTCAACGTCCCCCGCCTGCGCTGGTTGCTGATGAGCCACGTCTACCTCGTCTTCTTGTACATGCTCTGCGCCGGCTCGTCGAGCTGGCTGGCTCGGGAGCTGACCGGGTTCTGGTACAACGACGCGCAACGGGTCGCCTCGTTGATCCCGATGACCGCGGTGCCGTTGGCCGCGCTGGGAATCACCAGCGCGGCGGACGCCGTGGGCCGTTTCGTCGGCCGGGTCTCGGCGGAGGTCTTCGATCGTCACCTCTCGCCGCGCCGGGCACTGGGAATCGCCTGCCTGGGCATGTTGGTCGTTCCCGCCGCCCTCTACCCCAGCCAGGGCATCGGTCACGGGGCGGCAGTTCTTCACGTCCGTTATGCCAATCCGAGCTTCTCCCACCTCTTGGTCACGGCGGACGAACAGGCGCTGTACGAGAAGCTCGCCAAACAGATCCCTGCCGGAGAAACGGTTCTTGGCAGTCCTTTCACCGGGGCTCAGTTCTCCGGCATCTGGTCAGGTCACCGTGTGGTCATCCCGCACACCGGCTCGAACCCCACCCCGGACGTCGCTCTGGTCTCCCAGAAGTTCAAGTCCTTCACCACGGACCCGCAGGTTTGCGCCGCGGTCAAGCGGCTCAAGGTCGGTGTGGTCGTCGACGACTTCGATCGCTATGGGGCGACCGATGAGCGCCAGGCGAGCTACTCGGGACTGGTCGACCTGTACGACACGCCTGGTCTGACCCCGATCGGCTATGGCGCGAGCGTGGTCATCTATCGCGTGGGGGACTGCAAGAGCTGAGCCGCGGTGGCTCGAGCGACTAGACCAGATGAGCTCAGATCAGGTCCCACGTCAGTGGCGTGCCGCGCGACACGTCCTGTCGGAAGGTCCGGCCCAGGGTGATCTCGATCTGGTCGGTGGCAAGACCACCTGACGGGCGGATAGAGCGCACGTTCTCGCGGGTCACGAGGTCGCCGGACCTGACGTCAGCCACGACATACAGCGACCGACGAAGTCGCAGCACGGCCTGCTCGGACTCGGACGGACCCACCTTGGGCGGGCTCATCGAGGAGAGTCGCGCGGCCTCCGCCTCGCGGGTCAGCTGGGCGAGCTCGCCCGGGTTCAGGGAGAAATCCGAGTCGACACCGCCGTCGGCGCGGTCCATGGTCACGTGCTTCTCGATGCAGACGGCGCCCAATGCCACTGCTGCGATGGAGACACCGATCCCGCGGGTGTGGTCGGACAGGCCGACCGGGACGCCGAAGGCCTGCTCGAACAACGCGATGTTGCTCAGGTGGGTGTCTTGCGGCAACGCCGGGTATGACGACGTGCAGGCCAGCAGGACCAGCTGCGAGCAGCCGCCGTCGCGCGCGGCGTTGACGGCCGCGTCGATCTCGCGCAGGGTCGCCATGCCGGTGGACATGATGATCGGTTTGCCGGTGCCGGCGATCTCGCGGATCAGCGGCAGGTCCACGATCTCGGCCGATGCCGTCTTGTAGACCTCGACCCCGAGATCCTCGAGGAAGGCGATGGCCGTCGGGTCGAACGGGCTCGAGAACGGCAGGAGCCCCTTCTCCCGCGCCCGGTCGAAGATGGGTTTGTGCCACTCCCACGGCGTGTGCGCCTCCTGGTACAGCTGGTACAGGTTCCGCCCGCCCCACAGCCGGTGACCATCGGTGATACGAAACGCAGGAGTGTCGACATCGATGGTGATGGTGTCCGGCGTGTACGTCTGGATCTTCAGTGCCTGGGCGCCGGTCTCGGCCACCGCATCGACGATCTGCAGAGCACGGCCGAGGTCGCCGTTGTGGTTTCCCGACATCTCGGCAATGACAAAGGGGCGTTGATCGCGGCTGATCGTGTGCGATCCGATGCACACTGATGGAGTTGCTGAACGATTTGAGGTCACGTGCTTCAGCCTACGTTGGTGGGCGGCCGTCGGCTCCGCGGCGCCATGAAGCAACGATTACGGCAGGAGTATGAGAGAAATGGACCCATGGGTCTGGATCGTGGAGTGAGCCCTGAGGCGGCGCCGCCCGGCGGCATGTCGGGTCCCCCAGGTCTGCTGCTGCGTCTTATCCGGGACCAGCGGGTCGCGTTCATTGCAGTCGGGGCGATCAACACGGTCGTCGGCTTTGGCTTCTTCGCCGCGTTCCTGTGGGCCGTTGGCGATCGGTGGGGCAGGCCGTGGAGCTACCTTGCGGCCTTGGCCTGCGCTCACGTCGTCAGCGTCCTCGTCGCCTTCGTCCTCTATCGGTTCGCCGTCTTCCGGGTCCGCGGGCATGTGCTGTCAGACCTCTGGCGGTTCGAGACGGTCTATCTCTCGGCGTTGGCCGTCAACTTCGTGCTGCTGCCGTTGTTGGTCGAGATCGCTGATCTGCCAGTGCTTTTGGCGCAGGCCCTGATCGTGTTCGTCACCTCGGTGATGAGCTGGGTGGGTCACAAGCACTACTCGTTCCGCCGTCGGTCGTCATCTGATGACCCTGCCTCCGACAGGTCGCAGAGGTGACGGGCGACGTAACTCCACGCGTGTCGGTCGTCGTGCCGTCGTTCAACAACGCCAGCTTCATCGAGGCCACGATGGACTCGATCCTGGCCCAGACCTTCGCGGACTTCGAGCTGGTGGTGGCCGACCATTCCAGCTCAGACGGGACGTGGCAGCTGCTCCAGCCGTACGCCGGAGATCCACGGGTCAGACTGCTTCAGACCGAGGCCGGCGGGGGGGCGCCACGTAACTGGGAGCGGGTCACCGCCGAGGCTCGGGGCGAGCTGGTCAAGCTGGTGTGCGGGGACGACGTCATCTATCCGGACTGCCTTCGCGACCAGGTCGCCGCCCTGGACGCCCACCCGTCGGTCGTTCTGGTGGCTGCCCAACGCGACCTCATCGACGCTCGCGGCGGAATCGTGACCAGTCGCCGGGGCCTCGCCGGACTTGCTGGGCGCGTGCCGGGCAGGATGGCGGCACGGCATACCGTTGTGGCCGGCGCCAACATCTTCGGAGAGCCGGCCTGTGTGCTGATCCGACGTGAGGCCCTCATCCGCGCGGGCGGATGGGACGTCCGTCATCCGTTCGTGATCGACGAGGCCACCTACGTCAAGGTCCTGCTGACCGGCGACTTCTTCGGCATCGACAAGGCGCTCGCGGCGTTTCGGCTCAGCAGCTCGCAATGGAGTGTGCACCTGGCGCGCGCTCAGTCCGACCAGGTGATCGGGTTCCACCACCAGCTGGCCGATGACGCGCCCGGGTTGCTGAGCCGCGCGGACCTGTGGCGAGGTGACGCCATGGCACGGGCGATGGCCTTCGTGCGGCGTCTGGCATACGTCTGGGTGGGGCGTCGGATGCACGCGTCGACACCAGCCCCCAGACCATGAGATCCGGGTCGGCGATGGCAACGGCTGGACTAGGCTCACGACCGTGTCCGACTCGATGACCACGCCAGTTCGAAGCTCGATGACCACAGCCGCCCGATGAACTCAGTTGGGCGAACGCTGCACCGCGTCTCGATCGTGATCCCCGTCTATCAGGGTGAGCACACCCTCGGGCCCCTGGTCGAGGAGATCGCGCTGCTCGCCGTGCCGACCCTGACCAAGGACGGTCATGAGTTCCAGGTCACCGAGGTGCTCCTGGTGCACGACAAGGGCCCCGACCGTTCCGACGAGGTGATTCGTCAGCTCGCGGCAACGCACGACTTCATCCGCCCGGTCTGGCTGAGCCGCAACTTCGGCCAGCACCCCGCGACCCTGGCCGGCATGGCGTCCTCCAGTGGCGACTGGATCGTGACCATGGATGAGGACGGCCAACACGACCCGTCCGACATCGGCGGCTTCCTGGACGTCGCACTGAGCCAGGGCTCGCAGCTGGTCTACGCCGATCCGGTCAACACCCCGCCACACAACATGCTGCGCAACGGCACCTCGCGACTGGCCAAGTGGGTCTTCTCCACGTTCCTGACCGGCAACAGCGACGGAGTCTTCCAGAGCTACCGTCTGGTCCTGGGCGAGATCGGTCGAAGCGTTGCGGCGTATGCCGGCTCGGGGGTTTACCTCGACGTCGCCATGGGTTGGGTGGCCGGCCCCACAGCATCGTGCCCGGTGCGGCTGCGCGATGAGGGAGCTCGACGGTCGGGCTACTCCACCAGGGCGCTGCTGTCCCACTTCTGGCACCTGGTGCTGTCCAGCGGCACCCGCGCACTTCGCATGGTCAGTGCCCTGGGCGCCCTCTTCGCCCTCGGGGGCATCTCCTACGCGATCTATCTGCTGGTTGTCCGTTTCACCACGGACGCGGTACCCCAGGGCTGGACCTCCACGATGGTCTTGGTGCTGGTGAGTACCGGCGCGATCCTGTTCTCGCTCGGTGTCATTGCGGAGTACGTCGGGGTCGCGGTCAGCATGGCCATGGGCAAACCGCTCTATCTCATCGTCGGCGACCCGAAGGACGGGCCATTGGGACGACGCGAACACAAGATGCCTGGCACGTCGTGACCGCTGTGCCGTCGGCGCCCCCGCTGACCTGGGTCATCGGACGCGGGGGACTGCTTGGCCAGAACCTCGAAGCCGCGTTCCAGCCGGCGGTGCGCTGGCGCCCGCCCGAGCCCATCGCATGGTCGGCGCCACATGCCGGCGCGGACGACCTGCGCCATCAGGTGGGCGAGTTCTTGCGCGAAGCCGGTGACCGGCCGTGGTCGGTGGCGTGGTGCGCCGGCGCGGGGGTCACTGACAGCTCGGGGCAGGCGCTGCGGCTGGAGCTGGCTGCCTTGGGGGAGACGCTTGAAGCGCTTGCTGCTGCTCCGAATGGGAGCGACGGCGCGTTCTTCTTCGCCTCCTCCGCAGGTGGCGTCTACGCCGGTGTGGGCGCTCCTCCTTATGACGAGTCGTCCCCCGTTCGCCCCCTGGGCGCCTATGGCCAGGCCAAGCTCGATGCCGAGGCTCTGGTCACAGCCTGGAGCCGCCGGACCGGCACGCCGTCGCTGATCGGCCGCATCGCCAATCTCTATGGCCCGGGCCAGAACCTTGCCAAGGCCCAGGGTCTTATCTCCCAGATCTGTCGGAGCCACCTCACCGGTCAGCCCGTGTCGATCTACGTCTCACTCGACACCCTGCGCGACTACTTCTTCGCTCCTGACTGCGCCGAGCTGATCGTGGAAGGGCTGGCGCGCTTGCGTCAGGAACGGTCTGCGACGCAGCAGGGCAGCGGCGTGGATACCGAGTCGGCTTCCGGGTCGGTGACCGGCGAGGGCACCCGGTTGGTCACCACCAAGATCCTGGCCTCCCAGCGGGCCATCACCATCGGCGCCGTGATCGGCGAGATGCGCCGGATCTTCAAGAGATCACCGCGCGTCGTGCTCGGGGCATCGCCGGTCGCAGCGCTTCAGGCCAAGGATCTGAGTCTTCGGTCCCGGGTCTGGCCCGACCTCGATCGACGCACGCTCACCCCCCTGCCTGTCGGGATCGCCGCCACGGCTGCCGATCTGCAACGCAAGCTCCAAGCGGGCTGGGCGGAGAGCGCTCGTCGTGCCTGAAGCCCGCGCAGCCCATGCCAGCGCGGCCGCCCATCGCTGTCCGGCCTGCCTGAGCACCTCGAAGGACCGCGTGCTCACGGCTCGCGAGAACATGTTTGGCCTCCAGGCGGATTTCGAGTACTCGGTGTGCGCCGACTGCGGCAGCCTCGCCTTGATCGCGGTCCCCGAAGACATGGCGACGTACTACCCGAAGAACTACTACTCGGTGGAGCTGGACCCTGAGAAAGCGTTGGGGGCACAGGGCGTTCGTCAGTTCGCACGGGTGGTTATCGGATCGGTTCTGTGGGGTCGAGGACTGGTTTCCGGCGCAGCCACAGCGGTTGTTCCGCGCCGACGGCTGCGGACGCTGGTCTCGGTCCTTCGCTCGATCCGCAGGGCCGGGCTGGTCAACGGAAGACAGACGCGGGTCCTCGACGTCGGATGCGGATCGGGAATGCTGGTCTTCGCGCTCGGATTGGCCGGGGTGAAGGATGTGACAGGTATCGACCCGTTCCTGTCCGACGAGCGGGACCTGAGCACCGGCGGGCGTTTGCGGCGGCAGGACCTCAGCGAGGTCGAGGGGCGCTACGACCTGATCATGTTCCACCACAGCTTCGAGCACCTCCCCGATCCCGAAGCCAGCCTTCGGGCGGCGCTGGGACGTCTCACCCCTGGAGGTCGGGTGCTGATCCGGATGCCCACGCCTTCTGGCCAGGCGTTCGAGACGTATGGCGCCGCGTGGATGCAGCTCGAGGCGCCTCGTCACCTCGTGGTGTTCTCCCGGGCAGGGGTGGACCGTCTCAGCGAGCGAGCGGGAGCGACCGTCGTATCGGTCGATGACGACTCGACCGGCTTCCAGTTCTGGGGCAGCGAGCAGAACCTGCGCGGCATACCGCTCATGGACCGGCGCTCGGTGATGGTGAAGCCGCGCGATGCCCCGTTCTCGAGGGCTCAGCTCCAGGATTGGGAGAAGCAGGCAGCCGCTCTCAACAGCGAGGGTCGAGGCGATCAGGCGGCGTGGGTTGTCGCGCCCACGCCGACGTCGCCCTAGCCGAGCTCGACGGTGAAGTCGGGTCCGGTCGCTGCTCGGATGTCGTCCTCGGTGACACCGTCGGCGAGCTCGCGCAGCACCAGTCCGTGGTCGGTGACATCCATGACGCACAGGTCGGTGATGATGCGCTGGACGACCTGCTTGCCGGTCAGGGGCAGCGAGCACTCCTGAACGATCTTGTGGGTGCCGTCCCTGGCGACGTGCTCCATCAGGACGATGACCTTCTTGGCGCCGTGGACCAGGTCCATCGCGCCGCCCATGCCCTTGACCATCTTGCCGGGGATCATCCAGTTGGCGATGTCGCCGTCGGCGGAGACCTGCATCGCACCCAGGATGGCTGCGTCGACCTTGCCACCGCGGATCATCCCGAAGCTGGTCGCGGAGTCGAAGAAGGACGCGCCCGGCCGCAGGGTGACGGTCTCCTTGCCGGCGTTGATCAGGTCCGCATCCTCTTCCCCATCAACGGGATAGGCGCCGACTCCCAGGATGCCGTTCTCGGACTGCAGAACCAGCTCAACGTCCTCGGGGACATATTGCGGCACCAACGTTGGCAGGCCGATCCCGAGGTTGACGTAGTCACCATCGGAGAGCTCGGCGGCGGCGCGGGCGGCCATCTGCTCACGATCTAGGGCCATCAGTGGTGGCCTCCGTTCAGTGCGTCGGGCTTGGGCTGGACCGTGCGGCGTTCAATGCGTTTGTCGGCGGCTTGTTCGGCAGTCAGCGGCAGGACCCGCTGGACGTAGATGCCCGGAAGGTGAACCGCGTCGGGGTCGATCTCGCCCGGGTCGACCAGGTGCTCGACCTCGGCGATCGTGATCCGCCCGGCCATCGCAGCCAGGGGGTTGAAGTTGCGAGCGGACTGACGGAACACCAGGTTGCCGTGCCGGTCGCCCTTCCAGGCCCGGACCAGGGCAAAGTCGGTGGCGATCGCGTTCTCGAGCACGAACGTCAACGTCTTGCCGTGCCATTCCATCTCGCGGGTCTCCTTCGGGGGAGACGCCTTGGCGATCGAGCCGTCGGGGGCGTATCGCCACGGCACACCGCCGTCGGCGATCTGGGTGCCGACGCCTGTCGCAGTGAAGAACGCCGGTATGCCGGCCCCACCGGCCCGCAGCTTCTCGGCCAGCGTGCCCTGCGGGGTGAGCTCGACCTCGAGCTCACCGGAGAGGAACTGACGCTCGAACTCCTTGTTCTCGCCCACGTAGGACGCGATCATCCGGCGGATCCGTTTGTCCTTCAGAAGGATCCCCAATCCCCAGTCATCGACTCCGCAGTTGTTCGAGACGGCCTCGAGATTGGTGACACCGCTCTTGTGCAGCTCGGCGATGAGCACGCTCGGGACCCCGCAGAGGCCGAAACCGCCCACGGAGATTGAGGAGCCGTCGACGATCCCGGCGACGGCAGTGGCAGCGTTGGAAACGACTTTGTCCATGCCGTGGACTCTAGCGGCCTCGCTCCGGGGTTCGCTGGGCACCCGTTCGCTGGGTACCCTTGGGAGAACGTGGCGCGGCAGGACAGGAGATCTCGGTGACGGTCCTGTCCCTGCATGCCCCGATCGCTGCGGTCACTCCTGGCGCTCCCGGCGCCCCACGCGCTGACGAGCGAGCGAGCCGTTCGTTCTTCCCCGAGATCCAGGTCCTGCGGGCTGCGGCGGTCATGCTGGTGGTGCTCTACCACTACTGGCCCGACACGCTCACCGGTGGATTTGTCGGTGTCGACGCGTTCTTCGTCATCTCCGGCTACTTGATCACCTCCCACCTGATCCGTGAGGTGGAGAGGACCGGCAGCCTCAAGCTGTGGGCGTTCTACGCGCGGCGGGCGCGACGGCTCCTTCCGGCGTCGATCTTCGTCCTGTTGTTCGCCGCATTGGGGACCATCCTGCTGCTTCCGATGGATCTGTGGGCTTCGACCGCCCATGAGCTGACCGCCAGCGGCTTCTACGTCCAGAACCTCTGGCTCGCGTCCAAGGCCGTGACCTACTCCGCGTCGAACGATGTCGCGTCGCCCGTCCTGCACTACTGGTCGCTCTCGGCGGAGGAGCAGTTCTACCTGGTCTGGCCGAGCCTGATCATCATCTCGTTGCTGGTCGCCCGCAAGTGGCTGCGCGGCCACACCACGACGACCATCGGGTTCACGCTGCTGCTGGTCACCCTCAGCTCGTTCGCCATCTCGGTCTGGGCCACCCAGACGCACCGCGCCGCGGCCTACTTCATCACCCCGACTCGCGCGTGGGAGTTCGGCGCCGGCGCCTTGGTCGTCCTGCTGATGCGCAAGTGGGCGCCGTCCCTGACCCTGTCCCGGCTCCTGCGCTGGCTGGGCATGATCGGGTTGCTGGCCTCGGCGTGGTTCTTCTCGAACGCGACCCCGTTCCCCGGCTATGCCGCGGCCCTGCCGGTGATCGCCACCGCCGCCGTGATTGTCGCCGGTGACACGGGTCGCGCCGACCCCAGCGACGTGGTGTTCCGGCTCCGCCCGGTCCAGTGGCTCGGTGACGTGTCGTACTCCGTCTATCTGTGGCACTGGCCGCTCATGGTGTTTGCGCCGTACGTCCTGCGGCACAGCCTCAAGACCCCCGAGCTGGTGGCGCTGGTACTGCTCTGCCTGGTCGTCTCGGGGCTGAGCAAGCGCTTCGTCGAAGACGCCACGCGTTTCTGGCCGCGCCTGACCCGGACTCCGCGAGCCACCCTGCTGGCGGCCGGCGCCGGGATGCTGGTGATCGCCCTGGTATCCGGCACCCAGCTATACGCGGCCAGCGTCCGCGAACGGCAGACGGAGGCTTTGCTGGCAGACGTCTCAGGCAACCCCTGCTTCGGCGCGCCCGCGATGGGGAACCGTGCCACATGCCCCGACGTTCTTACGGGGCTGCCGTTGGCAGCCGTCACCAAGTCCGATTCACCCTGGGCGCCCGAGCCGGGATGCGACCCCACCAGCTCGGACCTCTCCGTCCTGACGTGTTACTGGGGCACCGGCAAGCCCAGCCGGGTGGTGGCGCTGGTCGGGGACTCCCACGCGCGGCACTGGCGTGGCGCGCTCCACCGGATCGCCAAGGCCAAGAACTGGCAGGTCATCGAGCTGTTGAGCGAGGGGTGTCCGGCGACGTCCGCGCGGAGCATCGTCTTCGAGCGCCGATCCCGGGATGGCGACCTGTGTCGCACGTGGTCGACCAAGGCCACAGCCGAGCTCAAAACGCTGCACCCCGACGACATCATCACCTCGGCGTTCGCCCAGCAGAACGTCTTCGAGCCTCGGGACTCGGGCCCCATGGGCTTTGAGCAGGTGTGGAGACAGTGGCTCACCTTCACCCGTGTCACGGTTCTGCGCGACATCCCGACGACGGCCAACCGCAGCGCCCCGCAGTGTCTGGCAGTCAACGTGGGCAAGCAGCAGCTCTGCTCCAACCCTCGCTCGAAGGTCCTGATCGACGACGACATGATGCGGGCCGCAAGGGCCATGCGCCATGAGGTCAACCTGGTTGATCTCAGCGACTACTTCTGTGACGACAGTCGCTGCTACGCCGTGATCGGCGGGGCGAGCGTCTACTACGACTACGACCACATGAGCCTGCAGTTCAGCGCCAGCCTGGCGTCGCCGCTCCTGCGTCAGCTGCCCGTGCCCTGACCCGTATCGGCAGCACCGTTGCGGTCTCGTCCTCGCCCGCAGGGTCGCGCTCGTGAGCCTGTAGGAATTACAAGTTTGTAGTTCGATCACAGGGCTGCGGCGGGATGCGACACTCGGGATAATTGTTAGCCACTGGGGTTATTGGTGCTGAAGTGACGCATGAGGAGAAACAGCAGATGGCCGTTCGGGCGCGCTTGGTCACGTTGAGCGGTGCTGCGCTGGCGCTGCCTCTGATGGCGATCGGCCTGGCCTCGACCGCCCGGGCCGACACGACTCCCGTGGCACCGGTTCCTCCCCCCGCTCCGGCGAAGCTGCCGGTGGTCCCCGTGGCACCGACGAAGGCTCTTCCCGTGGCCCTCGACCTGCGGACGCCATACGAAGCGCAGCTGTCGTGCGACCCGCGTGACAAGCCCGGGGTGTCCGCTTTCGCCGCCCTGATGAAGGCCAACTACAAGACCGGGACTACGGGCATCAGCCGCACCTGCACCGCCGCCATCAGCGAGCACTATGACGGCCGGGCGCTGGACTGGATGCTCAGCGCGAAGGACCCGCAGCAGAAGGCCGTGGCCGACTCGGTGGTGGCCTGGCTCAGCGCTGACAACGGCGCCATGGCTCGCCGGTTCGGGATCAGCTACATCATCTGGAACACCAAGATGTGGCGCGAGTATGCGCCCGAGCGGGGATGGGCGGCATACACCGGGTCCGTCCCGCACACCGACCACATCCACTTCAGCTTCTCCTGGGATGGCGCCATGGCGCGCACCTCGTGGTGGACAGGAAAGGCGACCACCACCATCGATCTGGGCCCCTGCCGGGTGTATGCCGGCCAGTACGCGCCGCTGTACACGCTGGCTCGCACGGCTGCCTGCCCCACCAACCTTCCCGTGGCCCCGGTCTCGCCGTACCCGGTGTACGTCATCGGTCAGCGGAATGCCCAGATCGCGGTGGCGCAGAAGGTTCTGGGGGTGACTGCCGACGAGCAGTTCGGGCCGGTGACCTTCGCCGCCCTGGTCGCCTGGCAGACCACAGCCCGAGTCCCCATCACCGGGGTCCTGGACAAGGCAACCTGGGCCAAGCTGGTCCCGACCCCACCGGCGCCCGCCACCCGACCTTCGGTCACGACGCCCGTCACGGCGACGCACACGCCCACACCAGCTCCTGCACCAAAACCGTCCTCCGCTCAGGCCCCCATCCGGACAGTGGTCAAGACCCCGACTGCGCCCGCGGCAACGACCCGGTACACGGCCTACAAGAAGGTGGTCCTGCGGCAGGGATCGAAGGGAGCGGCCGTCGTGGCGCTGCAGCGCTCGCTGAAGGTCACGCCCGATGGTGACTTCGGGCCCAGGACCAGGTCCGCGCTGGTGACCTTCCAGAGGCTGCAACGCATTTCGCCCAACGGCGTGGCTGACCGCCTGGTGTGGGACCGGCTCGAGAAGCGGGACTACCCGTTGGTGGGCTACCGCGGGCTCACGCTGAAGCAGGGCTCCAGAGGCGTCGCGGTGGTCGCCCTGCAACGCGCGCTTCGAGTGGCCCCGGACGGCGCGTTCGGGCCTATCACCAGGGCTGCGGTCAAGGCGGTCCAGTCGCGCGCAAAGCTGGCGTCGACCGGCGTGGTCAGCGGCGGCACCTGGGACGCGATCGACAGACAGATCAGGCGTTAACGTAGGCCGGCCGCGGCTGAGCGCCGATGCCCCGGCTGCGTCTCAGGGCAGCGTGAGCGTGACACCCTCGGAGACGAGCCGCTCCGGCCGGGTCTCGGTCCCGGCCTGTTGCCCGCATCGAGCCAGCACCACTGACCCGTCGACGGCCCACGCCGCCAGCGTGGACTCGAGCACGTCGGCCAGGTCGCCGGACAGACTCACCCGGGCACCTGCCGGCCAGTCTCGTTGTGGCACAACACTTTTGTATGCCGTGTGCCCACCTTCGGTGATCAACGCCACATCGTCGGGTGTCGGGTCGGCCCGCGCGGAGAACTGGTCGCCGTAGGTTGCCAGCTCGCGCGCCTCATCCATGACGCCGGCCGGAACGGTGCCCGGGTGGACGCGAGCGAGCGCGGCCAGCGTGACGATCACGACGTCGGCCGGCGGCCGCTCGAGCGAGGCAGCCAGGGCGGGGTCGTCACAGATCAGGAGATCCGGCGCGCCGTTGCCGGCGCAGTCCACGGTCCCCCCGATCGACCACACGGCGAAGGCCCAGTAGAGCGCCCGCCAGTGGGGAGGCAGGGCCAGGCGGACGACGGAGCCCGGACCCAGGTCGTACTCGTCCTGAAGAGCGTTGCCAGCCTTGGAGATCCAGTTGTTCACCACCTTGCCCGACAGCTCTATGCGCTCGCCGTGAGTGGGGCCCGCGGTGTCCTCGTAGAACGTGACCCGCGGTCGTGCAGGGTCGGAGCGCAGGATCTCGGCAAGAACTGAGGCTGGGGTTCGCACGCAGGCGAGCCTACGGGCGATACCGTGCGGCGTGTGAAGCCCATTGGGTGCGCCATTGGGTTCGGCTCGTGAAGCCCACCGACTTTGCCCGCCTTGCCGACGCCTTCATCGCCGCAGCCGCCAGCGACCCGGCAGCTGCTGACTCGATCGGTGGTGACCGGCCCTCAGACGACGCCCCGGAGCTGCCGCTGCTACGCGGCGAACGCCTCGCCGGCCGGGCTCTGACCAGGTTCGTGACGGCTTCCGGACTCCTGACAGTGTCAGCCGCTGCTGCCGCTGCCGCCCTGGCCTGGCTCGGCATCTGGGAGCCCGTGGTCGCGTCCGTCCTGCTGGTCGTCCTGACCGCCCTCAGCTGGCGCGTCAGCGCAGTGATGCCAGCTCGTACATTGCCCGTCTGGTCGGCGCTGGCCCTGTTGGTCATCTCCCTTGGCGCAACGACATGGGCCGGGCTCACTCACGACGAGCGGGTGCTCCCCCGTGGAGAAACGGGGGTGAACGCTCAGTCGGCTCTTTCCTTGGCGAAAGGACATCAGTGGCCGATTCCATTGTCTGCCAACGAGTTTGGTGGGCCCGTGACGTTGCAGATCCCGGGCGTGACCATCGCCAGTCCCGGATTCCGGCAGATCGGCACGCCCGCCGAGCCGGCGATCGAGCCGCAGACCCTCATCGGCGCCCCTGCCTGGTTGTCCATCGGTTTTTGGGCCAGGGGAGTGGCGGCGATGTTGTGGGTTCCGGCACTGTTCGGCGGACTGGCCGTCCTGACGATCGGACTCCTGACTAGCTCGGTGGTGGGATCCCGTTGGGGGCCGATCGGTGCTCTCTCGGCTGTGATCTCCTTTCCGGTGCTGCACGCAGCTCGCGCAACCGCGGACGACATCATGGTTGTCTTCGTGCTCTGCTCCGGGCTGTTGATGCTGGTGGCAGCCACCAGGTCCGGCGCCAAGGGGCATTGGCACCAAGCGCGCGCGGTCGGGTTTCTGGCCGGCGCACTGGTCGGCAGTGGCTCCCTCTTCCACCTCGATGGCTTGGGTCAGACTGTCGTCCTGCTCTTTGTGGCTGCTCTGCTGAGCATCCGGCATGACGGCGCGGGCGCAGGTGTGTTGTGGGGAGCCGGTGTCGCCACCGCCCTGTCTTCACTGGCTGCCTTTGGTCTCTCGGGCGGTTTGCTGCGGGACCAAGGAGCCACGTGGATTCCGTTGGGGCTGTTGATAGTTACGCTCAGCCTGTTGGTTTCCGCCAAGGTAGGTCTGACTCGGTGGGGGATGCGCCTGTCAGACCGCCTTCGCACAGTGCTGCCTGCCACGGCAGCCGCATTGGTAGCGGTCGTGGGACTGGCTCTGTTGGCTCTTCCGTCGCGCGGGGCGTTGGTCTGGACCGCATGGTGGACCGGCCCCTGGGCATTGGTCGTCGCCGTTGTGGTCATGGCGGCCGCGGCCCACCGTCTGACGCAGGTCTGGCTCAGGGGCGAGAGGTCACCGGGGTGGACCGGCGCGATCGTGTTTGGTCTCGCAGCAGCCAGCCTTCAATGGCTGTCGCCATCGGGAGACCATGCCACACCGTGGATCAGTGGGCACCTGGTCGTGGGGCTCCCCCTGGTCATCGTCTGTGCTGTCGCCGCGACGGCCTGGGTCACCCGATGGTCGACGCGACATCTGCCGACGGTGGCCATGGTGGTGGTCAGTGTGGGGACCGTTGCGATCCTGGTCGTCCCTGAGGCCGTTGCCACCCTGCCGCACGCCGACCAGCGTCTGTCACATGGTCAGGTGACCGCCGTACAGCAGGTATGCCGGACCTTTGACTCAGCGGATGTCGTTCTGATGGTGGACGATCGGGCCGCGAATGAGTGGCTGCCAACGGTGCGGGCGCAATGTGATGTCCCATCGCTGTCACTGACCCCGGCCACCCGAGGTGACCCGACCGCACGGGCTTCTGCGGTTGCCTCGGTGTCACAAGCCGTGAGTGCCCGTGGAGGCAGGCTGGTCGTCATGGCCGCGAGCTCGGCTGATGCGATTACCGGTCTGGCCAAAGAGGCGATCGGTGTCGCGGCCCCGATCGTGGTCGTCCGGCAGTCGGTGACCCAGGACCCCTTGCAGGTTTCTGATCGTCCCGATGGTCTTTCGTCCTTCCCGCTGCAGGTCTGGGTGGCCGCCGTCGGGTAGCAGTGGTGATCGCCGGGCGGGTGTTCCGGCACAGGGCGCGACGGGCCGTCGATCAACGCAACATTGGGGGGCTCCGAAGGTAGGCTCGGGCGGGAGATGAACGAGCCCGCCGTGCACCCTCGATGGCCCATGGTGACCGCCGCCGACAACCCCCATCCGGCGGTCGCTGAGATGGCTGACGTCACGGGCTCGGCCGGCGTGGGGGGCTCGGCTCTCAAGCTCGCCATCGTCGGGCCAAGCCATCCCGGCAAAGGGGCTGTGGCCGCGCATACCAAGGCCTTGGCCCACCACCTGGCAGAGGCGGGACACGACGTCACGCTGGTCTCGTGGTCACACCCGTTCCCCCAGAAGCGTTCCCCGGAGGCACGCGCGGTCCCCGGGGCGCCCGATATCCCTGCGTTTCATCGCACGGTGCGGGCGCTGTCGTGGGCGCGCCCCGACACCTGGGTGCGGACCGGGCGGCGGCTTCGGGGTTTCGACGCGGTCATCGTCGTGCAGGCGACGCCGATCGAGGTTCCCGCTCATCTCGCGATGCTGCGGGCCGCTGGAGCGGGCGCGGGGACTGCCCACCCATCTGGTTCGGGTCCACCTCGATCGATCGTGATCGCCCATAACGTGCTGCCGCAGCAGTCCCGTCTCGGCGACAGCGCTCTGGTCCGGTCCCTGTTCGAGCGCGTCGACGCCGTGATGGTGCACAGCCACGAGCAGGCGCGACGTGCACGCGATCTGCACGCGGTCCGGGTGTCGGTCGCCAACCCCGCTGAGGCGGGGCCAGTCCGTCACCAACAACAGGTCCAGACCCCCGACCTGTCAAGCCCGTGGGCTCACTATGTCGGGGCGATGGAGGCGCTGGCTTCGCCCCATTGGCGAGCCGCAGAACAGGATCGGCCAGAGAGCTCTCTGATGCCATCGCCCATGCCTTCGCTCCGGACACGACTCGCTGCCCCGGTGCGCCGGATGCGGCAGCGACGGGGCCCGACGCTGTCACTGACGCGCGTCGACCTCCCCGAATGGGTACGGTCCAGCGACGTCCTGGGTGACGGAGCTGACGCCGATGACGCCCGTGCCTGGGCCCGGGCGTTCGGGCTGCCTCGCTGCGCCGACCCGGTCGCCGCCTGGTCCGCTCTTGGTGCGCTGGCGGCGATCGTGCGGCTGAGCGACGACGGCCATCGCAGTGCCGTGATCCTGGACGGATCCGGAGTGCACTCGCCGCTGGCGCGATGGGCTCGGGCGATCGGCTTCGCACCGGTTGAGCTGGTCTTCCCTGACACCGTGTCCTCGTCGTCGGCTCTCGATGTCGACACCGCCTCGCTGGACGTCATCACCCGACTGCATCCGAACGGGTGCGACTCCGAGGACGTCGACGAAGTCCTCAGCGAGGCATCCTTGGCGCTGCGCTCCGGAGGGCTGATCTCGCTGACGCTGCCCTTGGGGCCGGCGACGGCCGATGGCAGCGTCGGACCGGCCGACGTGCGCGCCCTCCTGGCTCGAGCGCATGCCCTGGGGTTCGTGCTCGTGGGCGATCTAGACGGTGACATCACGACGCTGATGCGGGCGGCGAGCGAAGGCTCGCAAGGCAGCGACGCGGCATACGCGTTGGTGCGTTTGACCTTTCGCCGGCTCTGACGGACTCAGGCTGCCCCGGGCTCAGGCGCCGAGGTGCGGGGGTAGTCCTTCACGAAGGCCTTGACGACCGCGCCGGACAGGTCGCCACACAGCTGACGGTGACCGGCCTGGCTGTCCACCTTGCTCCCGTCGGCACTGAGCGTGGCCGACCAGTGCGACAGGGCGAACTTCTTGCCAGCCGGCAGCTCGCCATAGGCCGTGTCCCAGGCCGACACGATGAACTTGTCCTTCGCCCATTCGGTCTTGTTGGCGACCTCGGCGAGATGTTCGAGCTCGGCCTTCTTGGCTTCGCCGGCCGCCACGTCATACCAGAGCACCGTGTAGCCGTGCTCCAGATTGTGCACGAGGAGCTCCATCTCCGGCCGGTCCTTGGCGGTGTAGAAGTTGCGGGTATTGCTGGCCGCGGGCTCCGCGAAGTGAGGGCCGGTCGAGGGCGGCACGGTGTCGTACGTGACCTTCCCAGTCTCGGGCGAGGAGGTGCCGGGCCCGACGTGGCTGCCGTTCCCGCTGGCCGGGTCCGTGGTGGCAGGGTCGCACGAGGCCGCTGCCGCAGACACACCAATGGACTCGATCGCGACATCGGGTTGGTTGTTGCGGCCATCGAGGACGGCGTAGGTGATCACCGCGGCGAGCACGAGCAGAAGCGCAGTGGCCCCGGCGATGATCCGGAGGCGTACGCGGTGCTCACGCTGCTTCTCCAGCTGCTGCATCTCGGCGATGCGGGCCTTGCGGTCCTGGCTTACCTGTTTCTTGGGCACGGCGATCCTTGGGGTACTCAGAGGTGCGACAGTCCGGGGGCGACAGTCCCGCGATTCTACGTGATGGCCTTCGGCATCCTCTATGTCCGTTTGATGCGCGAGACTGTCCTGGTGATGGAGTACTCGGTCCGGCTCTGGACGCCGGGGTGGCCGCTGGACCTGT
>Ga0075530_1000068_pt1 | contig 41820 bp, 38 predicted proteins | sample NGEPerD_2_FD_75101 | JGI IMG/M metagenome (GOLD analysis project Ga0075530, IMG submission 75101) | Arctic peat soil microbial communities from the Barrow Environmental Observatory site, Barrow, Alaska, USA - NGEE PermafrostL1-D | ecosystem: Environmental > Terrestrial > Soil > Wetlands > Peat ... | reverse complement strand
GGGTGGCTTAAGGTGGAGCACAGTGGAGTAAAGGGGTGTGCCACAGCCTTCGGGGGAGGCGGCGGCACCAACGCGAGGGGTTGTTCGGATGTTCCTGGGAGAAGCACAGCACTCCCTGGACACGAAGGGGCGGGTGATCCTGCCTTCGGAGTTCCGGGACCAGCTCGCTGACGGTGCGGTCGTCGCCAAGGGCCTCGACGGGTGTTTGTGGGTGTACCCGCGAGAGGACTTCGAGAAGATGGCAACCGAGCTGTACGAGAAGGCCAAGCGAGGCAACCGGGAACGGCACGCCGCGCGGGCGTTGTTCGGCGGTGCCAAGGAAGTCGTGCCCGACAAGCAGGGCCGAGTGCCGATCCCTCAGGCGCTGCGGGAGTACGCGTCGCTCGATCGTGACGTCTTCATCGTCGGGCAGTTCACCCACCTCGAGATCTGGGACGCGCCGCGCTGGCGCGAGCAGATGGACCAAGGCGCCGCCGCGATCCGCGCCGGCGAAGGACTCGACGACTTCATGTAGGAGGCGCGCCCGAAACGGACACACACCAACGCAGGCCTCGGGCCTGCCACCAGCCCCCCGGCCGTCGCGGTTGAAGGCCCCTACTCCGCCCGCTTTTGACCGAGCCGATCCGGGGAGAAATCCGGATGGCATCGACCGACCGGGGGGCTGGTGGCGGACTCGGGTCCGGGTGAGGAGGAACTGCCGTCGACGGAGGGACAGGAAGGTGTTCGAGCACCGGCCGGTGATGGGCAGGGAAGTGCTCGATCTCCTCGCCCCGGGTCGGCCCGGCTGGGTCGTGGACTGCACCGTCGGTGGGGGTGGCCACAGCGGTCGCATCCTCGACGCGTTTCCGAGGTTGTCGGTGCTGGGCATCGACCGGGACCGAGTGGCGGTCGCGGCTGCACACGAAGCGCTCGCCGGGTTCGGCGAGCGGGTGCGAGTGGTCCACGGGGGCTTCGAGCACCTGAACGAGATCGTAGAAGCGAACGGACTGGACGGGGGAGAGATCGTGGCATTGCTGTTTGACCTGGGTGTCAGTAGTCCGCAACTCGATGTCGGCGAGCGCGGCTTTTCGTACTGGTCCGATGCGCCGCTGGACATGCGCATGGACAACTCGCAGGAGCTCACTGCCGACCGGGTGGTGAACACCTACTCCGAGGATGCCTTGGGTGACATCATCGTCGCGAACGGCGAATGGCGGTGGGGTCGACGGATCGCCGGCGCCATCGTCGCGGCGCGGCCGCTGCGCACGACGGGCGACCTCGTGGACGCGATCAAGCGGGCGATTCCCGCGCCGGCTCGGCGCAAGGGTGGCCACCCGGCACGCCGAACGTTCCAGGCGATCCGCATCGAGGTGAACCGCGAGCTCGAACACCTCGAGACGGCCTTGGACGAGTCGGTCCATCTCCTCGAGCCCGAGGGCCGCACGCTCGTGATCGCGTACCACTCCGGCGAGGATCGCATCGTCAAGCAGCGCTTCGGCTCGTGGGCCGGGACCAGTCCTGCCGAGCCGTACGTGCCGTCGCACCTGCCTCGACCCGAGCCCCCCGAGCCGCTCGTACGTCTTCTGACCCGCAAGCCGATGCGGCCGAGCGAGGCAGAGGTCGCGGCGAACCCGCGGGCCGCGAGCGCCCGCCTGCGCGCGGTGGAACGAGTTTCGTGAATAGCGCCGACCTCGCGGCTCGTGTGGCCGAGCCGCTCCGTGCACGGCCACGCCCGGCCGGTCGCCACCTCCGGGTGGTCGACGACGCGGCGCGCCGCCGGACCCGCCGCGTGCGACTCGCGCTGTGGGCGTTCGGTCTCGTCACCGCCGTCAGCGTGTTCGCCGTGGTCACCTTTCACGTCGCACTGGCTCAGAGCGAGTTCGAGCTCAACCACCTCTCGCAACGCACGGCCGTGGTGCAGGAGGACTACGAACGAGCCCGCCTGGCCGTGGCCGAGCTGAGCTCGCCCGATCGGATCGTGGCGGGCGCCGAGGCGCTGGGCATGGTCCCGGCCCCCGACGTGCGCGTGGTGAGCGTTCCTGCCGGTGTGCTCGTGAGACCCGACGAGACGGGCGGCACGAACGCCACGGGAAGCGACCCGAGTCGACCTGCCGACGATTGGGGAAAGGTGAAGCCGCACCTTGGCGCGCAGCGGTGAACGTCAATCGACCCAACGCGAGGCGCCGTCGCCTCGGACCCGGAACGCATCCCGAGTCCCGCCCGCCCGATCCGCCGCGGCCGTGGCGCGTCGCGCGCGTCGGGCCGCGGCGCTGAGATCAGCCGAGCGAACCCAGCCCCCCGGGCGCCGCGCCGCGCCGCGGTCCCGGCGTTCGGCCAGCGGACGCGTCCGCACACCGGCCTCGAAACGGGCGCCGGCCGCGAAGCGCGCTCCGGTCCCCAAACGATCGCCGGCCGCGAAGCGCGCTCTGGCCGCGAAGCGCGCGGCCGCGAGAAGACGAGTGCCGGCCTCCAAGCGCGCGCCGGCACGCCGCGCCCGTAGGCCGCGCGTCCGTGCGCCGCGCGTACGCGTCCGACTCATCGGGCTGCTCGTCGTCATGGGTCTCGGCTTCGGGGCGATCGGCGTGCGCCTGATCGATCTGCAGGCCGTCGGGGCCAGCCACTACCAGCAGCTCGGTCTCGACCAGCGGGTCGAGGTCGTCGAGCTCGCGGCCGAACGGGGCAGCATCTTCGACCGCAACGGGAATGATCTGGCGTTGTCGGTACCGGCCCGGACGGTCGTGGCCAACCCAAGGGTCATCGCCGACCCCGAGCGCTACGCCTCCCGCCTGGCCGAGATCCTCGGCGTCGACGCCGAAGCTCTGCGCGAACGGTTGGCCGACCACGACAAGGCCTTTGCGTATGTGGCGCGCCAGGTCGAAGAGCCGCTGGTCCGCCGGGTGCTCGCCCTCGACCTGCCCGGGATCTCCACGATCCCCGAGTCCAAGCGCTACTACCCGTCCGGCACCCTCGCCGCGCCGGTGATCGGCTTCGTCGGTACCGACGGCGACGGCCTGGCCGGTCTCGAGTATGCCTACGAGGACAGTCTCAGGGGCTCGGCCGGAGCGGTCGAGCTCGAGCGCGATCCCCGAGGCCGCGACATTCCCGACGGTCAGCGCCGACGCCGGCCTGCGACCCGGGGTCAGGACCTCGTCCTGACCCTCGACCAGTCGTTGCAGCACGAAGCTGAACGCGCCGTGCTCGACATCGTCGACGCCGACCGCGCCCAGGGCGCAGTGGCCATCATCGTCGACGTCCAGACCGGCGACGTGCTCGCGATGGCCCAGGCCGACGGCGCCGGCGACGATACGCCCGCCCACATCGGAACGAACGACGAGACGAATCGCTCGCTCACCGCGATCTACGAGCCGGGCTCGACCAACAAGGTCATCACGATGGCCGCCGCACTCGAAGCCGGGATCGTCACACCCGATACCGAGATCGAGGTTCCGTATTCGATGCTCGTGGGTGACCAGACGTTCACCGACTCCCATGAGCACGAGACCGAGGTCATGACCGTCGCCGACATCCTCGTCAAGTCGTCCAACATCGGCACGATCAAGATCGCCCAGGAGGTCGGCCCGCGCGGCCTCGATACGATGCTGCGCGGCTTCGGCTTCGGTATCCCCACCGCGATCGAGTTCCCCGGCCAGGAACCCGGGACGGTGACCCGGCCCGAGCAGTATTCGGAGTCGGACATCGGCGCGATCCCCATCGGTCAGGGCATCGCCGTCACCGCCATGCAGATGCTGGACGTGTACACGACGATCGCCAACGACGGTCGATCTCGGCCACCCCGGCTCGTCGCGGCGACCATCGACGAGGAGGGCGAACGCCACGAGAACGAACGCGCCCCCGGTCAGCGCGTGATCTCGCCGACGACCGCCGAACAGATCCGGACCATGCTCGCGGGCGTGGTCGACGACGGCACCGGCACGAGAGCGAGGATCCCGGGCTACACGGTGGCGGGCAAGACGGGGACCGCCATCAAGGCTCCGTACGAGCGGGGCGAGTACGTCGCTTCCTTCGTCGGGTTCGCGCCGGCAGAGTCGCCCCGATTCGCTGCGATCGTCGTCGTCGACACCCCGGGGCCGGGCGAGTACTACGGCGGCGAGATCGCCGCGCCGGCGTTCGCTCGGATCCTGCGGTATGCCCTACGGCGGGCGAATGTCGCCCCCAGCGCACCGATCGGTGGATGACGCCAGTGGTCGGTCGGACCAGACCGCGTGTGGTCGCGCGGGTCGCAGGACCCGGATCGACCGTCCGACGGATCGACCCGGTACGCTCGTCGGTTCAGCGATCGACCCGAGTGAAGAGGACAGCCGTGCGCTTGCGCGACCTCCTTGATGGCGTCGAGGTTCTGGAGTGGGTGGGTGACGCCGATGTCGTCGTCGGCTCCGTCGCCCACGACAGCCGGCGCGTCGAACCCGGGGCCCTCTTCTGTTGTATCCCCGGTGCAACCACCGACGGTCATGACCACGCGCGCGTCGCGGTGCGCTCGGGTGCGGCCGCGCTCCTCGTCGAGCGCCGCCTCGTCGAACACATCCCCCAGGTGCGCGTTGGCAACGTCCGTCGGGCGATTGGGCCGGTGGCCGCGGCCGCGGCCGGCCATCCCAGTCGGGCGCTGGCGGTGTTCGGTATCACCGGAACGAATGGCAAGACCACCACGACGTTTCTCCTCGAGTCCATCGCGCGGGCCGCGGGCGAGTCCGCCGCGGTCCTCGGCACCCTGACCTCCGACACCGCGCACACCACGCCTGAGGCGCCTGACCTCCAGGCCCAGCTCGCGGCGTTCCGAGACGGTGGGGTTGCTACGGTCGCGATGGAGGTCTCGTCCCACGCGTTGGCCCAGCACCGGGTCGACGGCACGTGGTTCAGCGCGGTCGCGTTCACCAACCTGGGCGATGACCATCTGGACTTCCACGGGGACCGCGACTCGTACTTTGACGCGAAGGCCCGATTGTTCACCCACCGCTTCACCGAGCGGTGCGCCGTGAATCTCTCCGACCCGTTGGGCGAACGCCTGGTCGAGCGCGCGCTTCGCGAGGGTCTCGAGGTGACGACCTACGGCGTCGATCGGCGCGACGTGGACGTTGCGCTGTGCATGGAGATGACGTCGCGTTCGTCGACCGCGGTCCGCCTGTACGCGGCGGGGCGAAGCGCCCGAGTCAACCTGACACTCCTCGGTCAGTTCAACGTCGAGAACGCGGCGGCTGCTGCCGCGGCGGCGTGGGCCGGAGGGTTCGAGCTCGACGCGATCGTCGAAGGGCTGCGTACTGCGCCGGCGGTTCCCGGGCGCATGGAGCTCATCGATTGTGGCCAACCGTTCACCGTGATTGTCGACTACGCCCACACGCCGGAGGCGCTCACCCGCGTGCTCGAGGTCGCACGTGGCCTGGCCGATCCAACCGGCCGCGTCGGTGTCGTCTTCGGTTGCGGCGGCGACCGGGATCGGGCGAAGCGGTTCGCGATGGGTCGCGTCGCCGGTGAAGGCGCCGACGTCGTCATTGTCACGTCGGACAATCCGCGTTCGGAAGATCCCGACGTGATCGCCGCGACTGTGAAGAAAGGAGTCGGGGTGACGTCGGCGCGGGCATCGGTCGAGCTGGATCGCCGCCGAGCGATCGAGCGCGGTATCGGCACAGCCGGCTCGGGGGACGTGGTCGTGATTGCCGGGAAGGGCCACGAGACGACGCAGACTGCGGCCGGCGCAGCGGTGCCGTTCGACGATCGAACGGTGGCCCGTGCGGCACTGGAGTCGCGCTCATGGACCTGACGCTGGGAGAGATCGCCGCCGCGACCGATGCGCAGCTGATCGGCGGAGAGGCCGGTACCGTCATCTCCTCGTTTGATTTCGACACGCGCACGCTCGAGCGGGGCGCATGTTTCGTGGCCCTCCAAGGCGAGCGTGATGGTCACGAGTTCGTCGGCGATGCCTTCGCGCGCGGCGCCGGGGCCGCGCTTGTCGATCACGTGACCGAGTCGGGCGGCGGGGTGTTCCTCGTGGTGGCCGATCCGCTCGTCGCGCTCGGCGAGCTCGGTCGGGTCGCGCGCCGCAGGATTCCCGGCGCCACCGTCATCGGCGTGACCGGCTCCGCCGGCAAGACGGCGACGAAGGATCTCATGGCCGCGGCCTGCGGTCGACAGCTCACTGTGCACGCCAACGCCGACTCCTACAACAACGAGTTCGGGCTGCCCCTCACACTGCTCGGCGCGCCGATGACCACGCAGGTGCTCATTGCGGAGATGGGCGCGCGTTTCGCCGGCAACATCACCGAGCTCAGTGCCATCGCCAGACCGGAGATCGGTGTCGTGACCCACATCGGGCTCGCTCACGCCGAGCACCTCGGTGGAACGGAAGGGATCGCGACAGTCAAGGGTGAGCTGCTCGAAGCGCTGCCCGCGTCCGGCCTGGCCGTGCTGAACGCGGACGACCCGGCAACAACCGAGCTGGCGGGGCGCACCCGAGCCCGGGTCCTCCGGGTCGGCGCGGACGCGGTGGGTGCCGACGTTCGGGCGCACGCCATCGAGCTGGACGACGAGCTGCGGCCTCGCTTCGCGCTCGATACTCCCTGGGGCAGTCTGTACCTCGCGCTCGCCGTCCGAGGTCGTCACCAGGTGATCAACGCGGCCATGGGCGCGACGGTCGCGCTGGCCCTCGGCGTCGGGCCGGGCGAAGTGACGCGCGGTCTCGCGGATGCGACGACCGCGCCCTGGCGGATGCAGCTCTGTCGGACCGCCGATGACGTTCTCGTCCTCAACGACGCGTACAACGCGAGCCCCTCATCGGTACGGGCGGCATTCGCCGCGTTGTCCGAGCTTTCGCCGCCGGGTCGGCGCCTTGCGGTGCTCGGGACCATGCTCGAGCTGGGTGGCCACGCCGAGGTCGAGCACGCCCGCCTCGGCCGGCTCGCGGCCGACGCCGGCGTCGAGGTCCTGATCCTGGTTGGTCCGGGCGTCACCGCAACCGCCGCCGCAGCATCGGAACGGGGGATACGAGTCATCGAGGTCCCCGACGCCCCCACTGCCACCGTCACCGCTCGGGAGTTGCTCGAGCCGGGCGACGCAATCCTGGTCAAGGCCAGCCGGGCCGTCGGCCTCGAAGCGGTCGCGGCCGACCTCGAGTCCGTCCACGGCGAGCCGACCCCGTCGACCCCGGCGCATCGGGCGCCGGGGGAGGTGCCCGCATCGTGATCGCGCTCCTCATGGCCACGGCCATGGCCTTCTTCTTGTGTGTTCTCGGGACCCCGCTGCTCATCCGAATACTGCGCAAGCGGGGCATCGGCCAACAGATCCGTGACGACGGTCCGATCGAGCATCCCCACGCGGCCAAGGCGGGCACGCCCACCATGGGCGGCCTCGCGATCGTCGGCGCGGCGGTCGTCGGATACCTCATCGCGCACGTCCGCACCGAACAGGTCAAGTTCGCCCGCACGGGTGTCACCCTCATGCTCCTCATCATCGGCATGGCCATCGTGGGCTTCGTCGATGACTATCTCGGCGCACGCAAGGGCCGGAACCTCGGGTTGCGCAAGCGGGGCAAGACGGGCGGCCAGCTCCTCGTCGCCTCCGGGTTCGTGCTCCTGGCACTGCGCTACGTCGACGTGTCGACCGACCTGTCCTTCACCCGCAGCTTCGATTTCGACCTGGGTACCTACGGTTGGGCGATCTGGGCGGTGTTCATCATCCTCGCCGCGACCAATGGTGTGAATCTGGCCGACGGCCTGGACGGCCTCGTCGCCGGTTCGGCGACGTTGGTGTTCTCGGCCTTCGTGATCATCGGGTTCTGGCAGTTCCGCCATCCCGACGTGTACCACGTCCTGCCCGCCGGGGCGCTCGACGTCGCGGTCGTCGCGGGCGCGTGCATGGGCGCGTGCGCCGGGTTCCTCTGGTGGAACGCCGCCCCCGCGAAGATCTTCATGGGTGATACCGGCTCATTGGCGATCGGCGGGGCGCTCGCCGGGATCGCCCTCATCAGCAACGTGCACCTGCTGTTGCCGATCCTCGGTGGGCTGTACGTGCTCGAGACCTTGAGCGTGATGGCGCAGGTCATTGCGTTTCGGGGATTCGGTCGCCGCGTGTTGCGCATGGCGCCCATTCATCATCACTTCGAGGTCGGGGGCTGGCCCGAGTTCACGGTGATCGTACGGTTCTGGCTCTTCGCCGGGATCTGCGTCGCTATCGGCCTCGGCCTGTTCTACGCGGACTTCATCCGGATTCCGGGGGTTCTCGACTGATGCGGGTGCTGGTGCTCGGCACCGGCGTCACCGGCGAGGCCGTCGCCCGATTCTTCACGGAGATCCGCGCCGCCGAGGTGATCGTCGCCGACGACGTGGGCAAGGCCGGCGCGGTCGACCCGACGACTGTCGCGCTCGACGGGATCGATCTCGTCGTACCGAGCCCAGGCGTCTTCCCGACCCACCCGGTGCTCGTCGCCGCGGCCGAGCGGGGAGTGCCCGTGCGCAGCGAGATCGACGTGGCGTTCGAGCAAGCGTCGGCTCCCGTCGTCGCAGTGACCGGCACCAACGGCAAGACAACGGTGACCACCTGGATCGCCGCCCTGCTGGTCGCCGGTGGCATCGAAGCGGTGACCGCGGGCAACGTCGGCGCGCCTCTGCTCGACGCGGTGCAGACCGACGCCGCGGTGATCGTCGCCGAGGTGTCCTCATTTCAGCTCCACTTCACGACCGCCGCCTTCCGCCCACGGGTCTCGGTGATCCTCAACGTTGCCGATGACCACCTGGACTGGCACGGCTCGGCGGCCGCATACCGGGCCGACAAGGCGCGGATCGCTGCAGCGCAGAGACCGGAGGATCTCCTGGTGGTGAACGCGGGCGACCTGACCGCCGCAGCCATCGCCCAGGCGCGGGCGGGCCCGGATGGCCCGCGCGTGGCTCGGTTTCGGGTCCGGCCGGGCGCCGTCGACGTCGAAGGGATCGGCGCCCCGGGCCTGGCTCGGGGAGTCGAGCTCGCCGCCCGAGCTCGAGGCGCCCACCACGACGTGGAGAATGCGGTGGCGGCTGCACTCGCGGCGCTCGAGCTCGGCGCCACCGAAGATGGCGTCGCGACCGGGCTCAGCGGGTTGGCGAGGCTCCACCATCGCGTCGAGCTGGTCGGTCAGGCTGGTGGGGTGCAGTTCTATGACGACTCGAAAGCGACGAACCCGCACGCGACGCGCGCCGCGGTTGCCGGCTTCGAGTCCGTCGTGCTCATCGCCGGTGGCCGCAACAAGGGTCTCCAACTCGGATCACTGGCCGATCTCGCGCCCAAGCTGCGGACGGTGGTCGCGATCGGTGAGGCCGCCGCCGAGGTGAGATCCGCGTTCGCCGGGATGGTCCGGGTCGTGACCGCCGACTCGATGCGCGCTGCGGTGGCTGCCGCCGCCCGCGCCGCCGAACCCGGTGACGTGGTCGTGCTGTCACCGGCGTGCGCCTCGTTCGACTGGTACGCCTCCTACGCCGAGCGCGGCGAGGATTTTGCCCGAGAGGTCCGGGCTCTCGACGGGAGCGCTGCAGGCCCGTGAGCGCCATTCCCATTCCCGGGCTGCGTAGCGGTCGGGCTGGCGCGCTCCGGGCGTGGTGGTCGCGCGCGGGGCGGCGCCGTCCTCCGGGGTACGCGCTCCTCGTCGCCACGGTCGCAGTGCTCAACCTCGTCGGCATCGTCATGGTGCTATCAGCTTCATCGATCACCTCGCTCGACAGCTACGGCTCGGCCTGGTACTTCTTCCAGCGTCAGCTGGCATGGTCGACCGTCGGTATCGCCGCGTTTCTCATCACGTCCCGGATCGACTATCGAAGCTGGCGGCGCTGGGCTGTGCCCCTCCTGGCAGTGTCGGCGGCCCTTTTGCTCGTGGTGCTCATTCCATCGATCGGCGTCAAGGTGTCCGGCTCACGGCGCTGGCTCGGGTTCGGGCCCTTGCGCTTCCAACCGTCGGAGATCGCCAAGCTCGCACTCCTCCTGTTCAGTGCCGATCTGCTCACACGACGCCAGCGCGAGCTGCATCGCCGGACTCGCGTGCTCCAGCCGGTGCTGGCGGTGTTCATCAGCGTCGGCGCGCTCGTGTTCCTCGAACCCGACATGGACACGACGATGGTGCTCGCGCTCATCGTCGGCACCGTGCTCATCGCCGGCGGGATCCGCGCCCGGCACCTCCTCGGGTTGGCGGCCGTCGGAGTCGCGGCAGTCGGGCTGTTGGCCATGGCTGCGCCGTACCGTCGGGCCCGAATCTTCACCTATCTCGACCCCACCCAGGACCCATCCAACACGGGCTACCAGATCACGCAGTCGTTCATCGCGCTCGGCAGCGGCGGGCTGACCGGCGTGGGGCTCGGCGCGGGCCGGTCGAAATGGATGTTCCTCCCGAACGCCCACACCGACTTCATCTTCGCGGTGATAGGCGAGGAGCTCGGGCTCGTTGGCTGTGGGCTCGTCGTCGCGCTGTTCGTCGGGTTCGCCATGCTCGGCACGCGCACCGCCCTGCGGGCCCCAGACCGCTTCGGGACGCTCGTCGCCGCCGGAATCACCGTGTGGATCGTCGGCCAGGCCGTCATCAACATCGGCGCGGTCGTCGGTCTGTTGCCCGTCTCGGGCATCCCGCTCCCGTTCGTGTCCTTCGGGGGTTCGTCACTCCTCTTCACGATGATCGCCGCCGGCATCCTCGCCAACATCGCCCGTCACGAGCGCGTGCCCGGGCGCCGGGCCCCTGCCTCGGAGCCAGCTTCGAGGAAGCGGTGAGCGAGTCCTGCTTCGCCATGGTGGCCGCGGGCGGTACCGGCGGGCATCTGTATCCCGCGCTGGCCCTCGCCGAGGCGCTCGTGACTCGCGGTCACCCCCGGTCCGCGATCCGTTTCGTAGGCGCGCGCGGCCGACTCGAGGCCCACGTCGTTCCCGACGCGGGCTACACGGTGGACCTGCTCCCGGGCCGTGGTCTCGAGCGGCGCGTCACCCTCGCGAACCTGGCGGCACTGGCCGAAGCGGCCGTGGCGTTCTTCCGGGCGATCGGGCTCGTCCGCCGCTACCGCCCCGAGGTCGTGGTGGGTTTCGGGAGCTACGCCGCGCTACCAACCGTGGTGGCCGCGCGCCTCTGGCGACGCCCCACCGTCGTCCACGACCGCGACGCGGTTCCCGGTCTCGCGAACCGGATCGGTGTGGGCCTCGGAGCCCGGGCCGCGACATCGCTCGCCGAGACCCGGTTGCGGGGGGCGACGGTCGTCGGGAACCCGGTGCGGGCCGAGCTGACCGAACTGGACCGCCACCCGTCGGATCCTCCCTTGGTCTTCTGCAGCGGGGGCAGTCAGGGCTCGGCCACGATCAACCGCGCCGTCATCGACCTGTACGACCGGTGGCGGGACCGCACCGACGTCGCCGTCCGCCACGTGAGTGGACCCGCGCACTACGACGCGTGCGCACGCGAGCTCACTGAGCTACGGCGGCCCGGAGATCGACTCTGCTACGACCTCGTCGGCTATGACGACAACGTTGCCGCGTCGCTCGCCCTCGCCTCGGTCGCGGTTGGCCGCGCCGGCGCCGGCACTGTCGCCGAGCTGACCGTCGCCGGTGTTCCGGCGGTGCTCGTACCCCTGCCCGGTGCCCCGGGAGACCATCAGACAGCCAACGCGAATGCCCTCGCCGAGCACGGCGCCGCCCGAGTCGTGCCCGATGCCGAGTGTGACGCCGCCCGGCTCGACTCGGAGCTGTCCGCGCTGGTGTTCGATCGTGCTCGGCTCGACGCGATGGGTCGGCGGGCGCGCGACCTCGGTCGTCCTGACGCCGCAGACCGCCTTGCCGACCTCGTCGAGGAGGTGGCCGCAGGTGGTCACTGACGGTCTCGTGCTCACGCAGTCCCGCACGATCCACATTGTCGGTATCGGTGGCGCGGGCATGAGTGCCATCGCCCTGGTGCTGGAGGGGATGGGTCACACGGTGAGTGGGTCCGACCTCAAGATGTCCGCCGCGTTGGAGCGGCTCGACCTCGCCGGGATCGATGTGCGGGTCGGCCACGACGCGAGTCACGTACCGCCGGACGCGGATGCGGTGGTGAGCTCGACCGCAGTGGCCTCGACGAACGTCGAGGTCGAGGCCGCCCGCGCTCGGGGTATCACCGTGGCGCGTCGCGCCGAGCTGCTCGCGGCGATCACCGCGACGACCCGAACGATCGGGGTCGCCGGCGTGCACGGCAAGACCACGACGTCCTCGATGCTCGCGCTGGTGCTGCGCGCCGCGGGAGCCCACCCCAGCTTCATCATCGGCGGCGAGCTCAACGAGGTGGGCACGAACGCAGCGTTCGACGTCGGCGAATGGATGGTCGTCGAGGCCGATGAGAGTGACGGCACGTTCCTCGAGCTCGACCTGGAGGCGGCCATCGTCACCAACGTCGAGCCCGACCATCTCGATTACTACGGGTCCTTCCCGGCACTCGTCGATGCCTTCTCCCGCTTCGTCGACGAGGTCCCCGGTCCGAAGCTCCTCTGCGCCGATGACCCCGTGGCGCGCGAGATCGCGGCTGCTCGGACGGATGTGCGCACCTACGGATGGGCCGATGACGCGAACTACCACATCGTTGACTACGAACCCGGCCGGGTGGGAAGCCGCTGGCGGTTGGAACGAGACGGTGTGGCGCTCGGCCCGCTGGCGCTCCCCGTTCCGGGGCGGCACAACGCAGCCAACGCAGTCGGTGCGGCGGCCCTCGCGACCGAGCTGGGCGTCGAGTTCGAGCCGATCCGCCAGGCGCTCGGCCGGTTCGGGGGAGTTGCCCGCCGGTTCCAGTTCCGCGGCGAGTACGCGGGGGCAACCGTCGTCGACGACTACGCGCACCTTCCCGGCGAGGTGGCCCACACGATCGAAGCGGCGCGAGAGAGCGGCTGGGCCCGCATCGTCGTGGTGTTCCAGCCCCACCGCTACACGCGGACCGCGCGCCTCGCATCCGAGTTCGCGGACGCGTTCTGCGGGGCAGATCAACTCGTGCTGGCCGATGTCTATCCGGCCGGAGAGATGCCCCAGCCGGGCGTGTCCGGCAGGCTGGTCCTGCGCTCGGTCCTCGATGCCCACCCCGACCAGGCCGTCGCGTACTTCCCGCACCGGGCCGAGCTCGCGGCGCGCGTTGCGAACTACGTCAAGCCGGGAGACCTGCTCCTCACCCTCGGTGCCGGTGATCTGACCACCCTGGCCGACGAGCTGGCGGTCAGGGAGGGTGGCGCGTGATGGCGCGCACCGATCATGACTTCGCGGCCGAGCTTGCGGCGCGCCTTGCCGGGCGCGTCGAGCTGGACGCGTCGCTGGGTGGGCTCACGACCTATCGCGTCGGAGGACGGGTCTCGGCACTCGTGCGGGCGGGCACGGTTGGTGATCTGCGCGTGGTCGGCGAAGTGCTGCGCGGACGCGGCGTGGCCGTCCTCGTCGTCGGGCGGGGGTCGAATCTGCTCGTGGCCGATGAAGGGTTCGTGGGCGTCGCGGTCACGCTCGAAGGGGAGTTCGAGACGATCCAGATCCATGACGACACCGTCACCGCCGGCGGTGGTGTCGCGTTGGGAGTGCTCGCGCGGCGCTCGGCCGCGGCCGGGCGTGGCGGCCTCGAGTTCCTGGTCGGCGTCCCCGGCAGTGTCGGCGGAGCGGTGCGGATGAACGCGGGAGGCCACGGTCGTGAGATACGGGACGTGCTCGTGCGGGCCGAGACCCTCGACCTGTCCACCGGCGATGAGGTCGTGGCGCGCACGGCCTCATCGCTCGAGCTCGCCTATCGCCACTCTGCGATCGCTCGCGACGAGGTGGTGGTGCGCGCCGAGCTCGCGGCCTCCCGGGAGCCGGTCGACCGGTGCGAGGCTCGGATCGCCGAGATCGTGCGCTGGCGGCGTGAGCATCAGCCGGGCGGAGCCAATGCCGGATCGGTGTTCACGAACCCGCCGGGCGACTCGGCCGGCCGCCTGATCGACGCGGCCGGATTGACGGGGCTGCGGGTCGGAGGCGCGGTGGTCTCGGACAAGCACGCCAATTTCATCCAGGCAGAGCCGGGTGCGCTGGCCGCGGACGTTCGGGCGTTGATCGAGGAGGTCCAGCGCCGGGTCGAGGCCGGCGCCGGGGTTCGGCTGCGCCCCGAGCTGACGATGATCGGTTTCGCGGAGACAGCCGGCTGGTGACCATGATCCCGACCGACACCGACGCGCCAGCCGGTTCCTCGCCCAAGCGCCCCAAGGGTCGTATCGACCCCCGGATTCGAGCCCGCCGGGTGGCGGTCACCCGCGAGAAGGGCCGACGACGGCTGCGTGTGCTCGTCGGTATCACCGCGCTGGCCGCTTTGGCGGGGGCAGCGTGGCTGGCACTCGAGTCGCCGGCCCTCGACGTGGATCGCATCATCGTGCACGGCACCCGAGATGTCCCGGTCGAGGCGGTGGTCGGGGCCGCGGGCGTCGAGGCGGGCGACGCCCTCGCGTTCGTCGACACCGGAGCGGCTCGCGCCGCCGTCGAGGCGTTGCCGCGCATCGCGACGGCGAAGGTGCGGCGGTCATTTCCGGGGACGCTGGCGATCACCGTGATCGAGCGAGACGCGATCGCGTGGACGCTGCGGCCGACGCCAGCGGAGGAGGCCGAGGACGTCGATGCCGCGCCCGCACCATCAGTGGTGTTGCTCGACACCGGCGGCCGGGTCATCGAGGATACCGTCATGCCGCCGCCCGGGCTCGTCCAGATCCAGGGCCTGGGGGAGCTGCCGGCCGTCGGTGAGCCGGTACGCCCGATGGGAGCGGTGACGCTGCTCGGAGATCTTCCTGAGCTGTTGCGGGTCCAGGTCACGGCGGTCACCGTGGACCACGGCGAGGTCACGCTTGCCCTCGCCCCACGCGTCGACGGCCGGCCGAGCGCCCAGGAGATTCGGCTGGGGGTGCTTCGTGACGTCCCGGCGAAAGGCGTGGCGGCGGCCGCGGTGCTCGAGGCACTCGACGTCGGCGTGGGTTATCTCGACGTCCGAGTGCCGACCGCCCCGGCAACCGGAGGGTGAGACGAGCGCCGGCCATGCTGGCTCATGGCTTGCACCCTCATTGACCCGATGGCGGGGGAGCGATACAGTCTGGACACCTACCATAGGTTGACATAACGATCAACCTCGAGTTGAGGTCGATACTCATGGGCCGTGGTACCGAATGGGTCACGGGACGCCGGCCACCGGCGGCGCGGGCGCGTGGATTTCGGGCCGGTGTCATCGAGGGTCCGCTCGCGATGCGCGCGAATGTGGTTGCGTTGTCACTGAGTCGTAGATGAGTGAGGCCCCGACGGCTGATGCCTCGGGGGTGGACGGACATTCTTCGAGAGGATCGCCGGGATGCTGGCAGCGCCGCAGAACTACTTGGCTGTGATCAAGGTCTTGGGTGTCGGCGGTGGCGGTTGCAACGCGGTCAACCGCATGATCGACGCCGGCCTGAAGGGCGTCGAGTTCATCGCGGTGAACACCGACGCGCAGGCGCTGCTGATGAGTGACGCGGATGTGAAGCTCGACGTCGGTCGGCAGCTGACGCGCGGGCTCGGTGCGGGCTCGGACCCCGACGTGGGTCGCCAGGCGGCCGAAGAGCACCGCGAGGAGATCGAAGAGGTCCTCAAGGGCGCGGACATGGTGTTCATCACCGCCGGCAAGGGCGGGGGCACCGGCACCGGTGGGGCGCCCATCGTGGCCGAGATCGCGAAGAGCATCGGGGCGCTCACGATCGGTGTCGTGACGCGTCCGTTCACGTTCGAGGGGCGACGGCGCTCGGTCCAGGCCGAGACCGGGATCCAGCGTCTCAAGGAGAAGGTCGACACCCTGATCATCATCCCGAACGATCGGTTGCTCCAGGTCTCCGACGAGAAGACCTCGATGCTCAACGCGTTCAAGATGGCCGACGAGGTGCTGCTCCAGGGTGTGCAGGGGATCACCGATCTCATCACGACGCCGGGCCTCATCAACACCGACTTTGCCGACGTGAAGATGGTCATGACCGACGCGGGCTCGGCACTGATGGGCATCGGCTATGCGTCGGGCGATGGTCGTGCGGTGAGCGCGGCCCGGGACGCGATCTCGAGTCCACTCCTCGAAGCGAGCATCGAAGGTGCCCGCGGCATCTTGCTCAACGTGTCCGGTCCGTCGGATCTCGGGTTGTTCGAGGTCAACGAAGCCGCCGAGATCATCGCGGAGGCGGCTCACCCGGACGCGAACATCATCTTCGGTGCGGTCATCGACGACGCGCTGGGCGATGAGGCACGCATCACCGTCATCGCGGCCGGGTTCGATCGCTACGAAGGTGAGCGCCGTTCCGAGACACCACTGGGTTTGCGCGCCGAAGAGGATTCGCTCGCGGCGTCGGCCACTGACGATTCCGACGATCTCGACCTGGGTGACGACGAGTTCGACGTCCCGGAGTTCCTGCGCTGATCGACATAGCGGTCGCCGTCCGCGGTCGTCCGCGCGGCGGACCGTGATCGCCTGCGATCTGGGTGGCGCCCGCGCCTGGTTCACCGACCGATCCGGCGGAGTCTCGATCCCGCCGTTTGACAGCGCCAATCTCGCTGACCACGTCGGTGACGATCCCGGGCGAGTCGCGGAGAATCGGCGCTTGGTCGCAGCGCGCCTGGCTGCCGCCGATCGCGGCGTGCCGGGCGACCCGACCACCTGGCAGTGGCTGCACCAGGTCCACGGCCGTGACATCGTCTCGTCGGACCTGGCGGTCACCGCTCCCACAACCGGCGACGGCGCGGTGACCGAGCGTGTCGGGCGGCCGCTCGTGGTGATGACTGCCGACTGCGCGCCCCTCGTCCTCGCAGCCGAAGGGGTGGTCGCGGTGGTTCACGCGGGCTGGCCCGGACTCGAGTCGGGCGTGATCGAAGCTGGTGTCGACTCGCTCCGTGCCCGCACGCGCGCGCCCGTCCGCGCCCTCTTGGGGCCCTGTGTGCATCCCGCCCGCTACGAGTTCGGGCCAGATCTCCTCGACCGGCTCGTCGACCGGCTGGGTCCCGTCGTGGCCGCACGCACCGCCACTGGCGAACCGGCGCTCGACATCCCGGCCGGAGTACGTGCCGCGCTCGAACGCGCCGGCGTCTCGCGTTTCGACGACGTGGGCGTGTGCACCGCGGCATCATCCGACTATTTCTCCCATCGGCGCGACGGCACGACGGGGCGCCAGGCCGTGGTCGCGGTGCGAGCATGAGCGTCCCGGTTCCCGACGTCGCCGCGAACCTGAGCGCGGTGCGCGCCCGGATCACGGCCGCGGCGCACCGGTCCGGGCGAGACCCGTGCGAGGTGACCCTCGTCGGCGCCACCAAGACGGTCCCACCCGCACTGCTCCGGCGTGCGCTGGCCGCAGGGCTCGTGGACCTCGGTGAGAACCGCGCCCAAGAGCTCCTCGGGAAAGCGCCGGGACTCGCCGGCGCGGATCCGCCGCCGTCTTGGCACTTCCTCGGGCGACTCCAGCGCAACAAGGTGGCGGCCCTCGCCCGCTGGGTCACGCTCTGGCACGCGATCGATCGAATCGAGCTCGGCGTGGTGCTCGCCCGCCGCGCGCCGGGCGCGCGGCTGCTCGTGTCGGTGAACATCGGGGGTGAGCCCCAGAAAGGAGGCTGCTCACCGGCGTCTGTGCCCGGACTGGTGGACGAGCTCCATGAGCTGGGCCTCGGCGTCGCCGGGCTCATGACGGTGCCGCCGCAGGACCACGATCCCCGGCCCTACTTTGCCGCTGTCCGCGATATCGGCGCGCGCCTCGCGCTCGAGGAGCTGTCGATGGGGATGAGCCAGGACTATGAGATGGCGATCGACGAGGGTGCGACGATCGTCCGCGTCGGTCGCGCGATCTTTGGCGAGCGAGACCCCCACTCTGGTGAGTCGCGGCAGTAGGGTGACCTTCCAGAAAGGAGCGGCATGGCTTCTGTGTGGCGCCGGACAATGGTGTACCTCGGCCTTCAGGACGACCCCGAAGGCTACGAGTACGGCTACGACGGCTACGACGTGTACGAAGACGACGAACCGGCCGCGGCTCCGCGGCGTATCGAACCGGCCGGCGACGTCGCCGTCGCGACCGAGCCGAGGGTCGAGTCGACGCCCACGGTGCGTCCCGTTTCGCGTGAACCCGCGCGGTCGCCTCGCGAGGATCCGCCGCGCGTCGGAGCGATCCGAGCCGTTCCGGCGACATCGGCTCGGGTCCATGTCGTCGAGCCCGAGGGATTCAACGACGCGCAGGACGTCGGAGACCGTCTGAAGGATCGTCAGCCGGTCATCCTGAACCTGCAGGGCCTCGGCCGTGATCTGCAGCGCCGGTTGATCGATTTTTCGAGTGGTCTCGCCTATGCCGTCGGCGGCTCGATGTCGCGGGTCGCCGATCAGGTGTTCCTCCTCACCCCGACCGACGTCGAGGTGTCCGATGAGGAGAAGGAACGGCTCCAGGCTCGAGGGCTCTACCGCGCCTGAGCCGCCCCTGCCTCTAGAGTCCCGCTGGTGATCGACCTCCTGTGCAGTCTGCTGTTCGTCTACATGGTCGTGCTGATCGGGCGCGCCATCCTGTCCTGGTTCCCGGTCGAGCCGGGCGGTGCCATGTCGGCGATTGCCGGGGTGCTCGCCCAGCTCACCGATCCGGTGCTCATGCCGCTTCGGCGCGTGATCCCGCCCGTCGGGATGTTCGACGTCTCGTTCATGGTGCTGTTCTTCGGCATCGTGATCGTTCGTGGGATCCTCGGGTGCGGGGGCATCTGAGCGCTTCGCGAACTGTGGTGGGGTTCCAACGCGCCGCCGCTGGTCGTCGCGATGGGAATGTCACCAATTCGGGTGGTCGCGTCGCTACCATGAACCCATGGACGTGACCCCACGCGAGCTGCGCGAGATCGACTTCCGCACGGAGTGGAAGGGCTATCACCGCGACGATGTCGACGATCTGCTGGAAAGGGCAGCGACGACCATCGAGGCGGCGAACGAGCGCGTGCGCGAGCTCAATGGCCGGGTCGACGGCCTCCAGCGCGAAGAGGGCGCGCCGCCCACCCGTGAGACCGAAGACATGCTGCGGCGGACACTCGTTCTCGCGCAGCGCACCGCAGACGAGGCAATCGCCGAGGCCCAGGCCGAGGCTCGTCGCGTCACCGAGGAGGCCGAGACGAGCGCTCGGCGCGTCACGACCGAGGCGCAGGCCAACGCCCGTCGGATTGCCGAGGGTGAGCGTCAGCGTCTGGAAGCCGAAGTGCTCGACCTCGGTTCGCGCCGCGAGGCGCTCCTCGCCGATGTCGAACAGCTCGAGCGGTACGCAAAGGACTACCGAGCCCGGCTGCGAGCGGCGATCGAGAGCGATCTCGACACGTTGGCCTCGCGCAGCGCCGTGACCGACACGCCGAGGCCGACACTGCATGAAGTCGACCTTCCCGGCGTCGGTTCGAAGTCGGACGTGTCCGAACCCGCCGTCGGCGGCGCACAATCCCCGACACCCGGAGAGCGACCGGGCCCGTCGGTTGCCCCCGGGCCGAACGCCGGCTTCACGACGTCGCCTGTCTCACCGGACCCGGCCGCGCGGGCGCCTTCGCCGTCATCGGTACCGCCGCCGCCGCCCGAGCCGACCTCGCCGGCAGGTCCCACGGGCTCAACACCGCATGCACTGCAACCCGCCGCAGCCGAGCGTCCGGGATCTGTGCCGAAGCCGTCACCGAAGCCGTCACCGAAGCCGTCGCCGCCTCCGTCGCTCGCCGCGGTCGACCCCCCCCAGGCCCCCTCGCAGCCGGACGAGCCGCTCGAGGCCGAGGTGCTGGACGACGACGCGTTCTTTGCGTCCCTGCGAGAGGCGGTCCGAGACGACACCCCGCTCGGCCCTCGCTCCGACGAGGCTGAAACCCTGGTCGATCCGACCGACGACGTCGGTCGATTCGGTAACGTCTTCAAGCGCCGCCGCTAGCCGCGGCGGGTCCGGGCTCGCGGGCGGGCCCAACGTCTCGAGTCACCACCGTGGTGATGTCACCCGGTCTTGGCGATCCTCACTCCGGTCGGGATCCCATCGAGCTCGAACACCTCGAAGTCGGTGAGGTCGTCGCGTTCGGTGACGACCACCTCGGTCGCGAGGACCTCGCCGCCGATCCACACCTCGTGCTCGCGCACGGCATCGAGCACCGTGGCGCTTGCCGCGATCTCCAGACGGACCCGATCGGCGATCTCGAGGCCCGACGCCTTGCGATGATCGTTGATGGCTCGGACGAGCTTGCGGGCGACACCCTCACGACGGAGTGCCGCATCGATGCGGAGATCGAGCGCCACCGCGAGCACCCCGTCCTGGGCCAGCGCGAGCTCCTCGTGCTGTCGGGCGCGCACCTCGACGTCGTCGCGGCCGAGCTCGATCGTCATGCCGTCGAGCTCGAGGACGAAGCAGCCGTCGGTCTCCAAAGCCGCGTGTACCGCCGCGCCATCGGCTTGCGCGAGCGCGAGCTTGACCGCGGGCATCCGATCGCGTAGGCGAGCGCCGAGGGCGCGGAAGTTGGGGACCACCGAGTAGTCGAGAAGACCCTCGAGGCTGGTGACTGGCTCCAGCATCTTGACGTTGAGCTCGTCGGCGATCTCCGCGACCACCGCCGGGTGCAGGACGCGATCCGTTGGGAGCAACGCGAGCGCTCGGGGGAGGGGTTGGCGCGTCTCGACCCGAGCCTCGACCCGGGCGGCCCGGCCGAGCGACACGATCTCACGGGCCAGCGCGACGTCGGCTTCGAGATCGGTGTCGCGCTCGGCGGTATCGATCTCGGGCCAGTCGCTCAGATGGACGGAGTCCGGCGAGCCGGTGAGGTTCGTCCAGAGCTCGTCCGCGATGAACGGACAGAATGGGGCGAGGAGCTGCGCGACCGTGGTGAGACACCGGCGCAGCGTCGCGGGGGCCGAGGGATCGGCGGCTTTCCAGAACCGGGGTCGGGAGCGGCGCACGTACCAGTTCGAGAGGTCATCGACGAACGCCTCGAGCGCGTGAGCGCCACCGAGGGCGTCGAAACCGTCGAGTGCCCCGGTCACCTCCGCGACGCACCCGGCGAGGCGGGAACGGATCCAGCGGTCGAGCACATGGTCGGTGTCGCCGCCTTTGGCCGCGGCGCCGGACGTCGCGGGCGGATCCGGCTGGTCGAGGTTGGCGTAGGTCACGAAGAACGAATAGGTGTTCCACAGCGTCAACAGGAACCGGCGGGCGGTTTCGTCGATGCCCTCCTCCGAGACGCGACGGGTGGTCCAGGGTGATCCGGCCGAGAACAGGTACCAGCGCAGCGCGTCGGCGCCCCGGGTGTCGATGATGGACCACGGATCGATGACGTTGCCGCGCGACTTCGACATCTTCTGGCCGTCGGGACCGACGATCAGACCGAGGCAGACGACGTTGCGGTAGGGCGATCGTCCGAAGACGAGGGTGTTGACCGCGAGGAGGGAGTAGAACCACCCGCGGGTCTGGTCGATCGCCTCACAGATGAAGTCGGCGGGAAAGCGCGTTCGCAGCTCGTCGTCGTTCTCGAACGGGTAGTGGAGCTGCGCCGACGGCATGGAACCCGAGTCGAACCACGCGTCGAGGACCGGCTCGATGCGGTACGACCCGCCGCCGCACTCCGCACAGGTGATCCGCACCTCGTCGACGTACGGGCGGTGGAGGTCCAGCTCGGACAGGTCGCGGCCTGCGGCTTCGGCGAGCGTCGCCACCGAGCCGAAACAGCGCTCGTGGTGGCAATCGCGACAGTGCCACACCGGGATCGGGGTGCCCCAGAAGCGATCACGCGACAGAGCCCAGTCGACGTTGTTCTCGAGCCAGTCACCGAAGCGCCCGTGGCGAATGTGTTCGGGATGCCAACCGATCTGCTCGTTCTCGGCCAGCAGCTCGGCCTTGCGCGACGAGGTCCGGGCAAACCAGGTGGGCTTCGCCCAGTAGATGAGGGGCGTGCTGCACCGCCAGCAGTGCGGGTAGGAGTGGGTGTAGTCAACGACGCGGACGATCCGCCCGGCTGCGGCCAGCTCGTCGATGAGCTCGGCGTCGGCGTCCTTGACGAACCGGCCGCGATGGGGGCTGGGTACCGTCTCGTCGAAACGGGCTGCGGGGCCGACCGGGTTCAGGACTCCCAGTCCTTCGTGTTCGGAGACCTCGCGGTCGACCTCACCGAACGCGGGTGCGAGATGCACGATCCCGGACCCGTCGGCAACCGTGACGAAATCGGCCGCCACCACTCGCCACGGGTCACCGGCCGGACGGTCCAGGTACTCGAACGGACGCTCGTAGCGGAGGCCGACGAGCTCGGAGGCTCCGATCGTCTCGACGATGTCGGACCCATCACCGAACACCTCGGTGACGCGCTCGGCCGCCATGACCACGTCACGAGTGTCGGGCCCGGTGCGAACGCGGGCGTAGGTGACGTCGGGGCCGACGGCCGCTCCGACGTTGGACACCAGTGTCCACGGGGTCGTCGTCCACACCAGGAGGTCGAAGTCGCGACCCGTGACCGGGAAGCGCACGTACACCGACGGCTCGGTGACGTCCTGGTAGGCGCCGGGCTGGCCGAGCTCGTGGCTCGACAGCGCGGTTCCGCACCGTCCGCAGTAGGGAACGACCTTGAACCCCTCGTAGATGAGCTCGTGGTCCCACATCTCGTGGAACAGCCACCACACGCTCTCGATGTAGTCGTTCGACAGGGTCCAGTAGGCGTCGGTCGTGTCGAGCCACATGCCGATCCGCGACGTCAGTGCCGACCAGTCCTCGACGTAGCGGTGGACAGAGTCCCGGCAACGCTGGTTGAACTCGGCGATGCCGAAGTCCTCGATCATCGGCTTTCCCGAGAACCCGAGCTCCTTCTCGACCTCGACCTCGACCGGGAGTCCGTGGCAGTCCCATCCGGCCGTGCGTTCGACGAGGTAGCCGCGCATCGTCTGGAAGCGAGGGAACAGGTCCTTGAAGGAGCGGGCCAGCACGTGGTGGAGGCCCGGGCGGCCGTTCGCGGTCGGTGGGCCCTCGTAGAACACCCACCGAGGCGCGTCGACCCGACGGCGCATGCTCTCGGCGAACACGTCGTCGTCACGCCATCGCCGGAGCACTCTCTGTTCGAGCTCGGGGAGGTCGAGGTTGCGGTCGACGGGCGAAAACGACATTCCGGCTACGTTACCGGCGGTCATCGGTGTCGCCCGGTTGTATGGGGCGCGTTGAAACGCCGGCGGCCAATGCCTAGACTCCGGCGCTCCATCGGGTCGACGTACCCCCCTGCACCTCGAATCGGGCTCTCCGGGTACCGGGTGACCGGCTCTGGGTACGTCCACCGACGGAACCCACTGGTACGCGTCGCGAATGGGTCGCGCGCCGGGAGTAGGGCAACGAGCGGAGGCGAGATGACGAAGGCGGCGACGGACAAGCGGTCGACGAAGGCCGGCGCGCGACGGTCGCCGAAGTCCGCGACCACGGCGGCTCAGAGGTCCCCGGCGAAGAAGACGGCCACGAGGGGCCCGGCGGCGAAGAAGACGTCCGCCAAGAAGACGGCCACGAGGAGCCCGGCGGTGAAGAAGACGGCCACGAGGAGCCCGGCGGCGAAGAAGACGTCCGCCAAGAAGACGTCCGCGAAGAAGACGTCCACGAGGAGCCCGGCGGCGAAGAAGACGGCTCGGGCGACGGTAGCCATCACCGCGGAGGCGTCGGCGACCAAGCGCCCGAACTTGGCGCGGCCCGAGCGCAAGCTCCCGAAGGGCGCGGTGATCTGTTCGCTGTCGGGGATGGTGGTGACGCCCCAGAAGCCGAACGTCAGTCCCAAGAAGCTCGAGATGTTCGGCGAGATGCTCGAGGAGGAGCTGGCCAAGCACGTCCGCCAGGCCGACGACCTCCGTGCTGATGCCGACGCACTCGTGGTCGATCGAGAACAGGGCGATACCCAGTTCGACGAGGAGTCGGGCGAGGGCGACACGGTGAGCGTCGAACGGGAGCGAGACCTGCTCCTGTCGGCGTCGGCGCGCCGCACGGTGGAGGAGATCCGGGCTGCGCGGGCCCGGATGGAAGCCGGAACATTCGGGCTCTGCACCCCGGCGGGGCGTCGCATCACCCTGGCTCGCCTCGAGGCGATTCCGTGGGCCGATCAGTGCGTCGACTGCAAGGCCGCTCGCGAACGTCGTCGCTGACCACCCGCACCAGCGGCGTCGGTCAGACTGGATGCGATGGAGGAGTCCCGCGTGAGAACCGACGCGTCCCATCCGCGGGATGCCTCGAGGCGGACCTGGGTGCTGGCAGCCGGGATCGTGCTCGCGGTGTTGGTCATGGATCAGCTCACGAAGATCTGGGCCGTGGCCGCGCTCTCGGACGCACCCATCCACATCGCCGGTGATTCCGTTCGCTTCTTGCTCGCGCGCAATCCCGGAGGGGCCTTCAGCTTCCTCTCGACGGCCGGGGTCACTCCGCTGCTCGCGATTCTCGCGATCGGCGTGACGGTCTTCCTCGTGCGCCTCATGGCTCGCAACGACGACGTCTGGCTCACCCTCGCCCTCGCCCTCGTGCTCGGCGGGGCGCTCGGCAACCTGAGCGACCGGATCTTCCGCTCACCGGGGCTGCTGCGCGGCCGCGTCATCGATTTCGTGGCCGTCGGCCGGTTCCCGGTGTTCAACGTGGCGGACGCGTCGCTCACGGTCGGCATCGCCATCCTGTTGGTCTGCTCGTTCCGTCGTCCCGCGAACGTGTGATCGAGCCCCTCGCTGCACCCGAGTCATTTGTCGTCCCCGAGACGCTCGACGGCGAGCGGGTCGATCGAGCACTCGGGTTGCTCCTCGACTGGTCGAGGACCGAGGCGGCAACGATGTGCGCGGCCGGCGCGGTGTTCGTCGACGGCGACACGGTGAGCAAGAGTCGGCGACTCGCGGCCGGCGAGACGGTCGATGTGACGGCCGAGCCGGGTTCGCCGGCTCCACCCGGGCCCGACCCGAGCGTGGCCGTCACGGTGCGGTACGAAGACGATGACGTCATCGTGGTGGCCAAGCCCGCCGGTCTCGTCGTACACCCGGGCGCCGGGCGGTCCGATGGGACGCTTGTGAACGGATTGCTCGCCCGGTACCCCGAGCTCGCCTCTGTGGGTGATCCGGCTCGTCCGGGCATCGTGCACCGTCTCGATCGGAACACCAGCGGGCTGCTCGTGGTGGCCCGCACCGCCGCGGCCTACGAACAGCTCGTTGCCGGGCTGAGCGCACGGGAGATCGAGCGCCGCTACGACGCTCTGGTCTGGGGAGTACCCGATGCCGAGCGCGGCATCGTCGATGCTCCGATCGGTCGCTCGGTGGCGCGGCGCACGCGGATGGCGGTCCGGGCGGGTGGCCGGCCGGCCCGTACGCGCTACGAGGTCGTCGAGCGGTTTTCCGATCCGGCGGTGAGCCTGCTCGCCTGCTCGTTGGAGACCGGCCGGACGCACCAGATCCGTGTCCATCTTGCGGCGATCGGCCATCCTGTCGTCGGCGACGCGACCTACGGGGGCACCCGACCCGCACTCGCGCTCAGGCGGCCGTTCCTCCACGCAGCCGAGCTCGCTCTGACCCATCCGCGGACGGGGGTGCCGCTGCATCTGAGCGAGCCACTGCCACCGGAGCTCGCGAACCTGCTCGCGGCGCAGCGCGGCTGAATGCCCGTACGACCGTGAAGTTCCCGACGGCCGCGACCATGCCGAGCACGGACCACTGCACGACCGGGTTGGACGCATTGGTGCCGGCCGTGAGGAGGTGGATGGTCGCGACTGCGAACAGTGCGTAGCTCGTGAGGTGCACCGCCCGCCAGTGCCGCCGCTGGAGCCGGCGCATGAACAGCGAGGTGATCTCGATCGCGACGAGGAGGTAAAAGGCCGTCACACCCCAGGCGACCGCTCCCGGTTGCCACGACGACGCGAACGGAACGAACAGGTCGGCAAATCCGAACGGTACGAACGAGTCGGCGACGAGACCGGCCAAGTGGATGCCGACGAAGATGACGGCGAGGCCACCGAGGAAACGGTGGACGTCGAGCACCCATGCCGGCTTCGGTCGGCGGGTGAGGCGCCCGGACAGCGCCAATCCCCAGAGCACAGCAATGCCGAGCAACGACCACGACACGAGGCCGGCACTGCGGGCGACATACCACCAGAGTCGATCGTTCACCGGAGGACCTCCTCGGCGCCTGAGAAGGTGACGATCCGCCCGTCGTCGACGAGCGCCGCCCCGGTCGCGCCGTCGGGTAGGGACCAGTCGCGGCTACCGAGCACGAACACGACCTTGGCGAGCACCTCCGCCCACGCGGCCTCACCGGTCACGACGGTCACCGACGCGAACCCCGACCGAGCTGGGTGGCCGGTCGCGGGGTCGACGATGTGATGGTGCTCGCCGTGCGCGTGGGCCCAGCGACGACGGAGACGGCTCGATGTCGCGACCGCTCCCCGCGCGATCGTCGCGGTGAGCGCCACGCCGCGGGTCGGGTCGAGATCGATCGCGCGCGCAGTGTCCTCCGACACGAAACACGGCGACGGTGCCGCCGCGTGCACGCGATTCAGCTCGTTGTCGGGAAGGAACCGACTCCAGCGTCCTTCGAGCTCACGGATACGACCGAGCGCGTCTTCGGGCGAGGGTCCGCCATCGCCGGTCACGAGGACGTGGACCTCGGAGCCCATGGCCCGCGCTCGAAGCTCCCGGCTCGTAGTCCCGCTCAACTCGCGCCGCTCCGGGTGACCGGCGCGGGTGCGGGCGCGGATGGGGCCGCGGCCGCGGGCGTCGGTGCCTGAACGGCAGCCGGAACGGATCCGGATCCGGTCCGTTGCGCGGTGGAGCCTCCAGATCCTGACGGGGCCTGCGTCGACCCGCCGCCGGTGTCGACGGCGGCGTGGTGCCGCCGGACGATGATCCGCACCACCGGCGGCGGTGCGGCCGGCGTGAGCGCGGCCGGTGCGGGTGGGTTCGCGCCGGCCGCGCTTGGCACCGGGTCCGAGGCGACGTCGGCCGCTCGATCGCTGAACGTCATCGCCGTGACCGCCGCGAACACGCCGGTCGCGCTCATACCCGCCGCGAGGATTCGACTCGCCGCGGCGGGGTGCCGGCGAGGTCTGCGGCGGTCAGTCATCGTCCTCGTCGCCGTCGAACCCGTGCTCGATCTCGTTGCTGTCGTCGTTGCTGTCGGCATGGCTGGAGGACGCCGCGGGGGCGGCCGATGGTGCTGACGTGACCGACGCACGTGGGTCGGGTGAGTCGTCCGGATCGGACGGCGCGGGAACCGAGCCGGGGCCTCCCACACCGGGCGCGGTGGCGGCCGGGTCCTCGACGTCGAGGTAGATGACCTCGGGGATCGGGGCCGGCGGGACCGGGGCTTCGATGGTCGTGGCCGTGGGGTCGGTCGGCTGGAGCTTGCCCGCGTCGGCCGAGCCGCCGGTGAGGCCGAACAGAGAGAAGTTTGCCCCCACAGCCACAACGGCCGCTGCGGCCGTGAGCGTGGCGGCGCCGCTGGTTGCCAGGAGCTTGCGTCGATTCATGATTTCCTCCGTCATGTCGTGTGGATCGCTTGGTCGTGGGTCCGACCGTACGATGGCGCGCCTTCGAACGAGGCCAGCGAACGGCAAAGAATCGGACAACCCGATCGCCTCGCCCCCGCCGAGCACGCGAGAGTGTCCGTCGTGTAACTCCTCATCGTGGAAGACGACGACGCCATCGCGGTCCCTCTGGTAGGGGGATGGAGCGTGAGGGCTTCGAGGTGTGCCGCCGGTTGCGCGAGCGACCCGACGTACCGATCATCGTGCTGACCGCACGCGGCGAGGAGGTGGATCGAGTCGTCGCCCTGGAGCTGGGCGCGGATGACTACGTCGTGAAGCCGTTCGGATTCCGCGAGCTGGTCGCGCGGATCCACGCCGTCATGCGCCGCCGCGGGCCCCGCATCGATGACGCCCCGCAACCGGTCGGTCCGATCACCATCGATCGGCGCTCGCATCGGGTCTCGGTCGACGGCGAGGAGATCGCGCTCACCCCGAAGGAGTACGACCTCCTCGCGCTCCTGGCCGAGGACCCGGGTGCGGTCTTCAGTCGCGCGCACATCCTCGAGTCGGTGTGGGATCCACATTGGTACGGCCCCACCAAGACCCTCGACGTTCATGTCGCATCGCTGCGCAAGAAGCTGGGCGACGCCGGACTCGTCGAGACCGTCCGGGGTATCGGCTTCCGGCTCCGCGTCGAGCCGGATCCGCCATCCTGATCCGGTGCGCCGACGCCTGCTCTTCAGCTATCTGACGATCACGCTCTTCGTGCTCATCGTCCTCGCGGTCCCCCTCGGGGTGTCCTTCGAACGCCTCGAACGCCGCGAGCTGACAAGCGGCGTCCGCCACGATGCCCTCGCGCTCGCGGTACGGGCCGAGGAGGCCCTCGAAGGTGGCGATGTCGAGGGTTTGCGCGTCCTCGCGACCGACTACCAGGACACCGTCGGGGCCCGGGTGGTCGTCACCGATGCAGACGGTGTCGCGCTCATCGACAGTGACCCGCCCTCGACGGGCACCCGCCGCTTCCACAGCCGACCCGAGATCGCCGAGGCCCGCGCCGGGCGCGAAGCCACCGGTACGCGTGTGAGCAAGACGTTGGGGTCGAGCCTCTTCTACGCGGCCGCGCCCGTCGCGAACGGCTCGGAGATTCTCGGGGCGGTCCGGATCAGCTATCCGACGTCGTACGTCGATGGCAGGATCCGCCGAAACTGGCTGCTCCTCGGCGCGGTCAGTCTGGTGGTGCTGGCCGTCGTCTTCCTCGTTTCCAGCGTGCTCGCGCGGTCGGTGAGCCGCCCGCTCGCCCGGCTCGAAGAGGCCGAGGCGCGGTTCGGGGTGGGTGACCTCTCGGTGCGAGCGGACGTGAGTGACGGGCCCCGGAGGTGCGGAGTCTGGCCCGTTCCTTCGACGCCACGGCCGCGCTCTTCGAGCGGCTGGTCGGGCTCCAGCAGGCCTTCGTGGCCGACGCGTCCCACCAGCTCCGCTCGCCGCTCGCAGCCCTGCGATTGCGCCTGGAGAACCTCGAGCGAGAGCCGCTCGACGAGCAGGCGACCGCCGACGTCGGCGGCGCGCTCGGCGAGGTCGCGCGCCTCTCGCACCTCGTCGACGGGCTGTTGGCGCTGGCGCGGGCCGAGCAGCGGCCCTCGCGTCCGACCCCGATTGCGCTGGACGAGGTCGTGCAGGCTCGGTGCGAGGCTTGGTCGGCGCTGGCGGCGGAGCGGGGCGTCGAGCTTCGAGCGGACGTCTCGGGCGACCGCAAGCCGATCGCGACCATCACGCCGGGTGCGCTCGAGCAGGCACTCGACAACCCGTTGAACAACGCGGTCGAGATCGCGCCCCGAGGATCGAGGGTCGTGGTCGCGACCGACGGTCGCGACACGTGCGTCCAGGTGCGCGACGAGGGTCCGGGGATGACAGCCGCCGAGCGGGCACGCGCGTTCGACCGGTTCTGGCGCTCCGAGGGCGCCGAGGCCGGCGGTGTGGGCCTGGGGCTCGCGATCGTCCGAGAGCTCGTCGAAGCCGACGGAGGCCGGGTCGAGCTGGTGCCGAATCCCGACGGTGGCCTGATCGTGAGGCTGTGCTTCCCCCGACCGACCGGTGGCGATCGCTTCTAGGCGGAGTCGTCGAGCCCGGCTTCGGCGTGACCGACCCGCGTCCCGCACACGAGGTCGGCCAGGGAGTGGCGGGCCAGGACGTGGAGGGTCTCCTCGGAGACACCGACCCAGACCTCCTGGAGGACACAGTGCCCCTCGCAGTGGTCGTGGTTGCGCACCAGCTCGATGAGCGGACCGTCGACGGCGGCGAGAATCTCGGCGAGGTTGATCTCCTCGGGTGGGCGCGCGAGCACGTAGCCGCCGCCGACGCCGCGCTTGGAGCGCACGAGTCCGGCTCCCTTGACCGCGAGGAGAATCTGCTCGAGGTAAGGCTGTGGAAGGTTGGTGCGCTCGGCGATCTCCTTCACTGACGTCGGCCGGTCGTCGCCGTGGAGCGCGAGCGACAACAGCGCGCGCGCCGCGTAGTCACCACGCGTCGAGATTTTCATGGCGTCGAGATCTTCATGGCGTCCAGCGCTTCATCGAGCCGATGGCCGCGCACATTCATCGTGGCCGCGACCGGTGGGTTCCTCCATCACCTCATGGTCGCACACGATGGCGACGACGGTCCGCGCTGGAGCACCCCTGTGGCCGATACCCTCGCGAGATCCCAGCGAACGTCGAATCTTCCCCAGACCGCGATCGATCGGGCTCATCGGCCGCCTCGACCCGCTCCGACGGGTCGGATGAGCGCGCGGTGATGCCGGCATACGGTGGCGCGGCGATCACCAGCATCGTGCCGACCCTGGTCGGTGGTCATCCGCCGGTCGACGTCGCGACCTGGCTCCCGGAGCCGGTTCGTGACGCGAAGAGCGTCGTGGTGATCCTGCTCGACGGCCTCGGGTGGCGGGCTCTTGATGCTCGCCGTGACCGGTTGGTCCGGATGGCATCGCTCACCGGTGGCCCGATCACGACGGTCGTCCCGTCGACGACCGCCAGCGCGCTCACCTCGTTGGCGACTGGCCTGGCGCCGTCCCAGCACGGTGTCGTCGGGTACCGGATGCGCGTCGACGGGGGCGTGCTCAACGTGTTGCGCTGGCGCCGCACCGACTCGCGTCGCCCGCCCGACCCGTTCTCCGTGCAGCGACACCAGTCGTTCGCGGGCCGCCCGGTGCCCGTCGTGACGAAACGGGAGTTCGAGAGGACCGGTTTCACCGAGGCCCACCTGCGCGGCGTGCGCTTCGTGGGCTGGCATGAGGTCTCTACGCTGGTCGAGCACGTCAGCCGCCTCGTGGGAGCGGGGGAGCGGTTCGTGTACGCGTACTACCCGGGTATCGACGGCGTCGCGCACGAGTACGGGCTCCACGACAGCTACTACGAGGCCGAGCTCGCGTTCGCCGATGAGCTCGTCGGGAGGCTGCTCGACGCGTTGCCGGCGTCGGCCGCACTCGTGGTCACCTCGGACCACGGCCAGGTTCACTTCGGACGTGATTGGATCGAGCTCACGGACGTGGACCCGCTCGTCGACGCCTACGCGGGTGACGGGCGTTTCCGGTACCTCTACGCACGGCGGGGCGCCGTGAACGAGCTGTGTGCGGAGGCTCAGCGGTGCTACGGCGACCGGGCCTGGGTGTGGTCCCGCGAGCAGCTCCTCGACGAGGGTTGGCTCGGGCCGGGGCCGGTCTCGGGTGGAATCCGACGGCGTCTCGGCGATGTCGTGCTCGCAGCGCGTGAGCCGGTTGCGTTCGTCGATCCGACGCTTCCGACCGAGGCCGGCCTGCTCGCGGGGCACGGCTCGGTCACCCCGGATGAGATGCTCGTCCCGTTCGTGGCGGGTCGTGGCGTGGGGCGCTGAGCCGGCCGGGACCGGCCGGCGGGCCTCCTCTTATCCACAGGCCTTGTGCATGGGGTTGTGGACGAATGACACGCTTGTAGTTCGCCCACGCGCTTGAGAGAATGGACCTCTTGTCATCGGGTCGGTCCTTCGTCCATCTGCACCTGCACACCGAGTACTCCATGCTCGACGGTGCGTCGCGGATCGGCGAAGTGGTCGCGGCGGCCGCGGCCGACGGACAGCCCGCGATCGGCATCACCGACCACGGCAACATGTACGGCGTGCTGGGCATGTACCGCGCGGCGCGTGATGCGGGCCTGGTGCCGGTCATCGGCACGGAGCTGTACCAGGCGTTCGAGCACCGCGGCGAACGTCCGGCGCGTCGGGGTAGCCGAGTCGATGACTCCGGCGGCGAGGTCGAGGGTGGCCGCAAGGCCTACTACCACCTCACCGCGCTCGCGGAGAACCTCACCGGCTATCGGAACCTGATCCAGCTGTCGAGCCGCGCGTACCTCGAGGGCTATTACCACAAGCCCAAGGTGGACTGGGAGCTGCTCGAAGAGCACCACGAGGGCATCATCGCCACCACCGGCTGTCTCGGCGGCCAGGTGCTCCAGGCGTTGCTGCGTGGTGACGACGCCGGTGCGCTCGCCACCGCCGGTCGCCTGCAGGACATCTTCGGCCGGAACCATCTCTTCGTCGAGGTGCAGGACCACGGCATCGCCGACCAGCAGTGGACCAACCCCAAGTTGGTCGAGATCGCCCGGTCGCTCGGCGCGCCGCTGCTGGCCACCAACGACAGTCACTACACGCACCAGTCCGACGCCGAATCCCACGACGCGCTGCTGTGTGTGCAGACGGGAGCGAAGATCCACGACGAGAACCGTTTCCGGTTCAGCGGCGACCAGCACTACCTGAAGTCCGCGGCCGAGATGCGGGTGCTGTTCGACGAGATTCCCGAGGCGTGCGACAACACTCTGTGGGTCGCGGAGCGCACCGACGTGGAGCTGGCCTTCGACCAGGACGCGCTGCCGACCTTCGCCGTGCCCGAGGGCCACACCGAGGACTCCTATCTGGCGGAGCTGACCATCGAGGGAGCGAAGGAGCGCTACGGGCCTTCACCAGAGCCCCGGGTGCGCGAGCGCATCACCTACGAGCTCGGCGTCATTGCCGAGATCGGCTTCTCGGCGTATTTCCTCGTCGTCTGGGATCTGGTCCGCTACGCGCGCCAACGCGGGATCCGCGTCGGGCCGGGGCGGGGCAGCGCCGCCGGGTCGTGCGTCGCGTACTGCCTGCGCATCGTGGACATCGACCCGATCGGCTACGACCTGCTGTTCGAGCGCTTCCTCAACCCGGGTCGCAAGCAGATGCCCGACATCGACATGGACTTCGACTCTCGCTACCGCGGCGAGATGATCAAGTACGCCGCGCAGCGCTACGGCGAAGACCACGTCGCACAGATCGTCACGTTCTCCACGATCAAGGCGCGTGCCGCCGTGCGCGACGCGGCGCGTGTCCTGGACTACCCCTACGCGCTCGGCGACAAGATCGCCAAGCTGATGCCACCGCTGGTCATGGGCCGCGACACGCCCTTGTACGCCTGCCTCGAACAAGACGAGCGCCACGCCGACGGCTACAAGATGGCCGTGGAGCTGCGCGAGCTCTACGGGTCGGATCCGGACGCGCAACGGGTGATCGACGTGGCCAAGGGGCTCGAGGGGCTCCGCCGCCAGGACGGCATCCACGCCGCGGCGGTCGTGATCACCCGAGAGCCGCTCACCGAGTACCTCCCGATCCAGCGCAAGCCCGAGCCGGGAACCCCACTCGAGGACGCCCCGATCGTCACCCAGTACGAGATGCACGGCGTCGAGGATCTCGGCCTGCTCAAGATGGACTTCCTCGGGCTGCGCAACCTGGATGTCATCGAGATCACCCTGGATCTCGTCGAGCGCAGCACCGGGAGGCGGCCGAACATCGACGAGGTGCCGCTGGACGACCCCGCCACCTTCGAGCTGTTGCGCAAGGGCGACACGATCGGGGTGTTCCAGCTCGAAGGTGCACCGATGCGCGCGCTCATTCAGCGGCTCGCGCCGACGGCGTTCGAAGACGTCGCCGCGCTCGTGGCGTTGTACCGGCCCGGCCCGATGGCCCAGAAGATGCACATCGACTACGCCGACCGCAAGAACGGTCGCAAGCCGGTGACCTACTACCACGACGACCTGGAAGAGATCCTCGCCCCCACCTACGGGCTGATGATCTACCAGGAACAGCTCATGCGCGTCGCACAGACGCTCGCCGGCTACACCCTGGAAGAGGCTGACAACCTTCGCAAGGCCACCGGCAAGAAGATCCGTGAGCTCATCCGCGAGGAGCGGTCGAAGTTCGTCGACGGCTGCGAGCGCACCGGGTATGGCCGTGACTTCGGTGAGCGGTTCTTCGACATCATCGAGCCGTTCGCCGACTACTCGTTCGGCAAGTCGCACTCGTTCGCCTACGGCTACATCGCGTACCAGACCGCCTACCTGAAGGCGAACCACCCCCACGAGTACCTCGCCGCGTTGCTGACGAGTGTGAAGGCGAACAAGGACCAGACGGCTGTCTTCCTGAACGAGTGTCGCCAGCGCGGCATCGACGTCCTCGTCCCCGACGTCAACGCCTCCGACAGCGACTTCGTCGTTCGTGACGAGGCGATCCGATTCGGGCTTTCCGCGGTACGCAACGTCGGCGAAGGAGTGGTGGCTCACATCGTCGCGGCGCGCGACGAGGGCGGGCCATTCACCGGTTTCTTCGACTTCTGTGAACGAGTCGATCCGGCCGCGTTGAACAAGCGGACGATCGAGTCGTTGATCAAGGCCGGCGGATTCGATTCGCTCGACCACCCGCGCCAGGGCTTGGCCACGGTGTTCGAAGGCATCGTCGACCGGGCGGTCACCCGCCGGCGCGAACGTGAGGCCGGGATCATGAGCCTCTTCGGTGAGACCGCGGCGGAAGAGGAGGCGGGTGGATTCGCGGATCGGGTCGACATTCCCGACCTCGAGTTCGCCAAGAAGGACAGGCTCGCCTTCGAGAAGGAGATGCTCGGGCTGTACGTCAGCGAGCACCCGCTCATGGGAGCCGAGCGAGCACTACGCCGTTACGCCGACACCACGCTCACCGAGATGAAGGACGTCCGCGAGGGCGAGCTGCGCACGTGCGGTGGTGTGGTCACCACGTTGTCGCGCAAGTACACCAAGCGGGGCGATCTCATGGCGACGTTCACGCTCGAGGATCTGGGCGCGGCGGTCGAGGTCATGGTGTTCCCGAAGACGATGGCGAACTACGGGGAGCTCCTCGCCGAGGACGCGATCGTGTGCGTCCGGGGGCGCCTCGACGGTCGTGAGGACACGCCGAAGATCATCGCGTTGGAGGTCACGCGCCCCGAGCTGGTGCTCGATGGCGGCCCGCCGGTGCGCTTGCGAGTGAAGCTCGGCGGGATGGATGAGTCACGGGCGGCGCGGTTGCGCTCGATCTTGGAACAGCACCCCGGAGATAGCCCGGTGTTCGTGCATCTGGAAGCGCCCGAGAAGACGACGGTGCTCCGGCTGGGTGACGAGCACCTCGTGGACGCCCGCAACGGCCTCTTTGCGGCACTTCGGGTTCTGCTCGGCGCCGACTGCGTTGTCTGACTCCGGCCCGGGAACGCGAGGCTCGTCTAGCGTTCGGCCATGAGCTCACGATGGTCGCTCTGGTCCGAGGACTCGTTCCTGTCGATCGGGTCGAAGGGTTCGGTGCTGTCGATCGGATCCGTTGGCTCGGCGCTGTCGTTCGGGTCCATCGGCTCGTTCTGCTCGGTGCTCTCGATCGGCTCGGCCGCGTCGATCCTGTCGGTGATGTCGTGGCGGTCGGCCGGGTCGATGATGTCCGCCCGCGCGCGACGGGCCGTGATGGGTTCGGGCTCGCCGACGACGAGTCGGTAGCCGAGGTCACGCTCGCTGCGGTCGCGGAGGTGACCGTGGCGGGCGTCCCACACACCCGAGGACAGGTCGGCGGCGAGGCGGTCCATCCGCTCCGCGACCAGCGCTTGGTCGATCAGTGCGAAACACGAGATGCCGTCCCGGACCGTCGGGTCGAGGTAGGCCTCCGGCCGGGCCCAGAACGCGGCGAAGAAGCCGTCGGCGCAGTCCGCAGGCACGGGAACCGCCTCGAAGTAACCGACGCCGAGCGCCTGTCGCAGCTCGGGTAGCGACGGGGCGGTGATCTGGTGTGCCGCGGTCAGTGCCTCGGGAAGGTAGTCATCGGTGAGCCAAAACGCCGGCGGTCGGTCCGGGTCCCATGTGAGGATCACGATTCGACGCGCGACGCGCCGCAGCTCGGCGATGCCGGCGCGCCAATCGGTCCAGTGGTGGATCGTGAGCAGCGCCGCGGCAGCGTCGAAGTGGTCGTCGGGAAACGGCAGGTGCTCGGCCGTTGCCCGTACGGCTGGTGCTGCGCCGGGCGGTCGCTGGGCAAGCATCACTGGTGACGGCTCGACCGCGACGGTGCGCCGATCGGTGGGTTCGTAGCTACCGGTGCCCGCGCCGACGTTGATGAGCGTGCCCGCGTCGCCGAAGGCCCGTTGGATCTGGGCTTCGATTCGGGGATCGGCGACGCGGGTGGCGCGGTAGGTGCGGCCGATCGTGTCGTATCGGGCCATCAGCCCACGGTAGCGATCACCGTGTCCGCGAACCGTGCGAGCTGTGTGTCGAGCGTGTCGAGATCGAAGCCGGGCGGGGGCATCACCATCCGGGAGACGCCGAGGTCGGCGAGGCGTTTGACCGTCTCGACGTCGGGTCTGCCGCCCGCGGTGATCTCGATTGTGTCGGGATCACCGCCCGGCGTCGCGGGCCGCGACCCGCATCGCGTCGATCAGCTCCTCGAGCTTGGTCGGGGAGGCCAAGCCGGGAAAGAAGCCGTCGCCGATGCGGCCGGCCCGTCGAGCGGCGGCCTTCGTGTGGCCGCCGATCACGATCGGCACGGAGGGCGCGCCGTCGATCTGCTGGGTCGGCTTGGGGTGCGACAAGGCGCGCTCGAAGCTTGCGAACTCACCCGAGAACGTCGGCTCGTCTTCGCGCCAGAGCGAGCGCAGCGCGGTGATGTACTCGTCGGTGCGGCGACCCCGGTCGTCGAATGGGACGCCGAGCGCGGCGAACTCCTCGGCCAACCACCCGACGCCGACTCCGAGGGTGAACCGACCATTCGACAAGACGTCGAGTGTCGCGGCCTCTTTTGCGAGGATCACGGGGTTGCGCTGCGGCAGGATCACGATGCCGGTCGCGAGGCGCAGCCGCTCGGTCGACGCGGCGACGAACGCGAGCCAGATGAGAGGGTCCGGCATCGGGCCGTTCTCACCGCCGGGCATCCTCCCGTCGGCCGAATACGGATAGCGCGACTGATAGTCAGCCGGTACGACGGTGTGCTCGATCGTCCACAGCGACTCGATTCCGTGCTGCTCGGCGATGCGGCCGAGCCCGGCGGCGTCGCTCGGGCGACCGAACGCGGCGTTGGCGAACATGATCCCAGACAGCATGGCGGGTCAGCGTATGCGGTCGACGGAGTTCTTGCAGGTGCTCGACGCGTGTCAGGATCACCCCATGAGAATCGGAGTGCTCGGGGCAACCGGGCCGGCCGGCCGTGGGCTGGCCGCCCGACTCGCGGATGTCGGTTACGACGTGCTCGCCGGCTCGCGCGAGCGGGCGAAGGCAGAGGCCGTGGTCGACGAGCTTCGGGCCCAATGGGGGAGCCGGGTGGCGGGGCTGACTGGCGCGAACAACCAGGCAGCCTGCGACGCCGACGTTGTCGTCCTGGCGGTCCAGGCCGACGCCGCGCTCGCCACCGCGAAGTACTTCGCCGATGATCTGGGCGGAAAGATCGTCGTGTCGATGGCGAACAACCTGGTTCGCAACGGCTCCGAGTTCAACGCAGTATTGCCACCGCACGGGTCGATCGCCAAGGAGATGCAGGCGCTCTTGTGGCGATCACGGGTCGTGACCGCGTTCCATCTCGTACCCGCGGCCGAGTTCGTGAACCTGGACGAGAACATGGAAGGTGACGTGGTCGCCTGCGGCGACGACGACGAAGCCCGCCGCATCCTCATGGAGATCATTGCTGACATCCCCGACCTCCGGGCGTTCGACGGCGGCTCGCTCGAGAACGCGGTCGGGATGGAGACCTTTGCCGCGGTCTTGCTGACCATCAACATTCGGCACAAGGGCAAGGCGGGTCTCCGCCTGAGCGGGATCTCGGCGGGACCGACGCGCTCGTGACGATCCGACTCTTCGACACCGCTCGGCGTGAGATGGCCGACTTCTCGCCTGGGCCTGTCGTGCGCATGTACGTCTGCGGCATCACGCCGTACGACTCGACCCACCTCGGCCATGCCGCCACGTATCTCACCTACGACTTGTTGACGCGCCGGCTCGAAGAGCTCGGTCACGAGGTGCGGATGGTGCGCAACGTCACCGACGTCGACGACTCGATCCTGCCCAAGGCCCGTGAGCTCGGTGTGCCCTTCCTGGAGCTCGCGGAGGCCGAGATCGACCGGTTCCACGGGGACATGGAAGCCCTGAACATGCGGCCGCTCTACGCGGAGCCGCGCGCCACGGAGTCCATCGAGGAGATCGTGGCGGTCGTCGAACGGCTTCTCGACTCGGGCCACGCGTACCTGACTCACGGCACGGCCTACTTCGACGTGTCGACCGCGCCGAACTTCGGGAACGTGTCGCATTACTCCCAGGACCAGATGCTGCGGCTGGCTCGTGCCCGGGGCGGCAATCCGGATGATCCCCATCGCCGGGCCCCGCTCGACTTCGTGCTCTGGCAGCCCTCACTGGCCGACGAGCCGGCCTGGCGAGCGCCATTCGGGGTCGGGCGTCCGGGCTGGCACATCGAGTGCTCGGCCATGGCGATGCGCGAGCACGGCGCGACGCTCGATCTCCACGGTGGGGGCACCGATCTGATCTTCCCGCACCACGAGTGCGAGGTGGCCCAGAGCGAAGCCGTGACCGGCGAGCCGTACGTGCGCCATTGGATGCACTCGGCGATGGTGGGCTACGAGGGCGAGAAGATGAGCAAGTCGCTCGGCAACCTCGTGTTCGTGAGCGACCTACGCGAACGAGTCGACCCTCGCGCGATCCGACTCGCGCTCATGCGGCACCACTACCGCTCGGGCTTCGAGTGGCACGACACCGATATCGAAGAGGGCAGCGCACTCCTGCACCGTCTCGCGGCCGCGATCGACCGGCCTGACGGACCTGACCCTCGGCCGTTCGCCGATCGCGTCCGGGGCGCCCTGGACGCGGATCTCGACGCACCGAAGGCGATCGCCGCGCTGGGTGAGCTCGCCGACGCGGTGCTGTCGGGTGGTGCCGACCCGTCGGCCCCCGGTGTCCTGGCCGAGCTCGCCGATCTGCTCGGCGTCGATCTCAGCTCCCCGGTCGCCTGAGGCCCAGGACCAGTAGGCGGGTCGGGGGAGTACCTCGGCTATCCGCCCACGTGGGTCTTCATGGCTTCGAGGCTCTGTTGGTACATCCCCTGCATGAGCGTGGCCATCTCGTCCGGCGCCGCGTCGACGTCCCAGGTGACGCGCGAGCCCGAGCCGTCGGCGTGGACGGTGATCGTGGCCTCGTGGCGTTCGACCGGAGCGCCCTCGACGATGGTGTAGGTGATCGCACGGCCGTCGTCGTCCAGCTTCACGAGGCGCTCGCGGATCTCCATGCCCATCATGGCCAGGACTCGGTCGTCACCTTCCTCACGTGATGACTCGATCCCGGGCATCCAGCCGTCCAGACCGTGGAAGTCGCGTACCACTGCCCAGACCGCGTCCGGCGCCGTCGTCATCGTGAGCTCCGCTGTTTCCTTCGCCATGAGATCTCCTCGAGTGTCGGTTGCCGGCAATGTAGTGAAAGGAGCGCTGCCCGGACCAAGGCGACCGGTAGCCTGCCCGCTGATGTCTGACGGCACCGGCAACGGCGAGATCACCATCACGCTGCCCGACGGCTCGACGCGAGACTTCGCGACGGGATCCAGCGGGGCCGACGTCGCCGCGTCGATCGGCAAGCGGCTGGCGAAGGCCGCCGTCGCGGCGACGGTCAACGGGGAGGTTGTCGACCTCCATCGCCCGATCGAGGGTGACGCGACTGTCGCGATCGTGACCGCCGAATCGGATGAGGGACGCGAGGTGCTGCGGCACTCGGCGGCCCACGTCATGGCCCAAGCCGTGTTCGATCTGTTCCCCGACGCGAAGTACGCGATCGGCCCCGCGATCGACGACGGCTTCTACTACGACTTCGAGCTGGCCGACGGGCAGCACTTCACCGAGGCCGATCTCGAGCGCATCGAGGCGCGCATGGGCGAGATCGTGGCCGAGGATCAGCCGTTCATTCGAGAGCAGATGGACCCCGACGCCGGCCGGACGCTGTTCGCCGACCAGCCCTACAAGCTCGAGATCATCGACCGGGTCGGCGGTGACGGCACCGCCACCGAGGACTCGTCCGAGCTCGTCGGCGCGGGCACCATCGGCGTGTACCGCAACCTCAGACCGGACGGCTCCGACGCCTACGTCGACCTGTGTCGGGGCCCGCACGTGCCGTCGACCGCCAAGCTGCGCGCGGTGAAGCTCACGAAGGTCGCCGGTGCCTACTGGCGGGGCGACGAGAAGCGCCCGATGCTGCAGCGGATCTACGGCACGGCGTGGGAATCGGCCCAAGCGCTGGATGAGCACCTGCATCGACTCGAAGAGGCGGAACGGCGCGACCACCGCAAGCTCGGCGTCGAGCTGGACCTCTTCTCGTTCCCCGAAGAGATCGGCTCCGGGCTGGCGGTGTTCCACCCGAAGGGTGGCATCGTCCGCAAGGTCATGGAGGACTATTCGCGCGCCCGCCACGAGGCCGCGGGCTACGAGTTCGTCACGTCGCCACACATCGCGAAGTCGAAGCTGTTCGAGACGTCGGGTCACCTCGAATGGTTCGCGGACGGCATGTACCCGCCGATGGAGCTGGACGGAGGCACAGAGTACTACCTCAAGCCGATGAACTGCCCGTTCCACATCCTGATCTATGAGACCCGCACCCGCTCATACCGCGAGCTGCCGCTGCGGTTCTTCGAGTTCGGAACGGTGTATCGGTACGAGAAGTCCGGTGTCGTGCACGGCCTCACCCGCGTGCGGGGCTTGACGATGGACGACGCGCACATCTTCTGCACCAAGGAGCAGATGGCCGCCGAGCTGTCGTCGCTGCTCGATTTCGTGCTCGACCTCCTGGGTGACTACGGACTCGACGATTTCTACCTCGAGCTCTCGACCAAGCCGGAAGCCAAAGCGGCGGGCACCGACGCGGAGTGGGAGGAGGCAACAGAGGCCCTCCGGCAGGTGGGCACGCGCGCGGGCCTCGACCTCGTCATGGACGAGGGTGGCGGTGCGTTCTACGGCCCGAAGATCTCGGTGCAGACCCGAGACGCGATCGGACGGACATGGCAGATGTCGACACTGCAACTCGACTTCCAGCTCCCGCAGCGCTTCGACCTGCACTACGTCGGCGCCGACAACGAACGCCACCGCCCGGTGATGATCCACCGGGCGCTCTTCGGGTCCGTCGAGCGGTTCTTCGCGGTGCTGCTCGAGCACTACGCGGGGGCGTTCCCGTTGTGGCTCGCGCCGGTGCAGGTCAGCGTGTTGCCGGTTGCGGATCGGCACGAGCCCTACGCGCTGGCGGTCGCGGAACGGCTCGGGTCGGAGGGCTATCGCGTCGAGACGCTCGGCGCGCACGCGGACACGCTCGGGGCGCGTGTCCGACGCGCCAAGACCGAGAAGGTGCCGTACGTGATCGTGGTCGGCGACGACGACGCCACCGACGGAACCGTGGGCGTGAACGAACGTGGCAGCGAGCGCCCCGAACGGGGTGTCGCGCTCGACGACTTCGTCGAGCGGCTCGCGGCCCGGCTGGCCGAGCGCGTGTGAGCGGGCTCGAGCACCTCTGGGCGGGCTGGCGGTCGGCGTACATCGAAGACGTCATTGCAAGCCGCGCTCGATCCGACGAGTGCGTCTTCTGCGCGCTCCAAGGCCTCGACGACGACGAGGCGATGATCCTGGAACGCACCGAGCACTCGTTCACGGTCATGAACGCGTTCCCCTACACCTCGGGCCACCTGATGACGGTTCCTCTCCGCCACGTCGGAGGGCTTGTGGACCTGGCCGCCGATGAAGCGGCGACGCTCATGCACGCCACCCAGCGGGCGACCGGCGCGATCGGCGAGGCCTACCGACCCGACGGCATCAACGTCGGCGTCAACATCGGCGTCGGCGCGGGCGCGGGCATCCCGGGCCATGTGCACGTCCACGCCCTGCCCCGATGGGACGGCGACACCAACTTCATGACCTCGGTCGCCGAGACGCGGGTACTGCCGGAATCGCTCCGCGACAGCTACGAGAGGCTCCGCCGGGCCTGGCCGGCCTGAGGCGCTTCGCTTCGGGCATGGGCGATAGCGTCGGAACCGTGACCGTCGACGAGCCGGAGCCGAGCGAACCCGAAGACGGCGACG
>Ga0075530_1000067_pt1 | contig 41886 bp, 37 predicted proteins | sample NGEPerD_2_FD_75101 | JGI IMG/M metagenome (GOLD analysis project Ga0075530, IMG submission 75101) | Arctic peat soil microbial communities from the Barrow Environmental Observatory site, Barrow, Alaska, USA - NGEE PermafrostL1-D | ecosystem: Environmental > Terrestrial > Soil > Wetlands > Peat ... | reverse complement strand
TCCTACGGCTCGCACTCGCAGGTCGTCGTCACTGAGGAAGCCTTGGCGCCAGGCGACCTCCTCGGGCGAGCCGATCTTCAAACCCTGCCGGGTCTCGACCGTACGGATGAAGTTGCTGGCGTCTTCAACGAGTCGAATGTGCCGGTGTCGAGCCACGCGGTTCCTCGGGCCAGGACGCTCACATGCAGCGCACCATGGTCGAGGTATGCCTGGTTGATGTCGGTGATCTCGAACTCCCCGCGAGCCGAAGGCCTGAGTCCCTTCGCAATCTCGACCACGTCGTTGTCGTAGAAGTACAGGCCCGGTACGGCATAGTTGCTGCGCGGTTGGGCGGGCTTCTCCTGAAGCGACAGGGCCCTGCCCTCGTCGTCGAGCTCCACGACGCCGTACGACCCAGGCTCGGTCACCCAGTAGGCGAAGATCGCCGCACCGTCGAGTGATGCGAACCGCTCGAGCTGGAGACCGAGGCCCTGGCCGTAGAAGATGTTGTCGCCCAGCACCAGGGCGCAGGGCTCATCTCCGATGAAGTCCTCGCCTATCACGAAGGCCTGTGCCAGACCGTTCGGCGCGGCCTGCTCGGCGTAGGTGATCGAGATCCCGAAGGCCGAACCGTCATGGAGCAAACGCTTGAACGCATCCGCTTCGTGCGGTGTGGTGATCACCAGGACGTCGCGGATCCCCGCGAGCAGCAAGGTGGACAACGGGTAGTAGATCATCGGCTTGTCGTAGACCGGCACGAGCTGCTTGCTCACGCCGAGGGTGATTGGGTGCAGGCGCGACCCTGTTCCGCCCGCCAAGATGATTCCACGCACAAGAACTGAGTATCCCTGATCGCTTTTCTACGCGGTTGCATGGGTCTTCCGCGGTTGTTCGACCAACAGGAGGGCCCCGAAGGCGACGGCCTCTGCGGTCAGGAAGCACCCGAGTGTCTGTTCGATCGGCGACAAGGCAGACAGCGCGGCGAAGACCACCCCTGCCGCGACAACCGCCACCACCCACGACCATGCGACGGCGCGAGGTCGGCCTTGTGCCACTACGCTGACCGTGACAACGAGGTTGGCGACCCCCAAGGTGCAGCCGACGGCCACCAGAGCCGCCTGACCGGGATCGAAGCTCACCTCGGACCCGAAGATCAGTTTCAGAAGCATGGGTCCGATCCAAGCCCCCGCCACCCCCACCACGACGACGGCCACAACTGTGGTGCCCAGAACCACGTTCCGAATCCGGCGAAGTGCCACCGCGTCGCCATCGACGGCCATGCTTGTGATCCTCCCGGTCAACTGCGAAACGAGGCCGAGCGCGACAATGTACGGTGCCCGGAAGATCGCGAGCGCAGCGAACAGGGCGGTCACTTCGCCCGGCGTACCTCCGGCAAGAGCCAGCAGCACGGGACCACCGGTCAGCACGATCTGTCCGAGCAGCTGGGCCGTGGCCGCACCGCTGAGAAACGCGAACGGGTTGTGCGCCGCTTGCGATGTCTGGCGCCGGCCGAAACGGAGGGAGGCGGGCCAGAAGACCGCGACCGAATGGCCAGCGACGATGCAGAACCCATATCCGGCGGCGGCGCGGACATTCACAAGCATGAGCATTCCTACCGTGACGCAGCGGACCGCGTTCTCAGCGACGAGGCTGCACGCGAGGCCGATGAACCGTCCGCTCGCACTCAGCCCACCCCGGACGACACCAATCAAAGCCGAGCCGAGCGTGACTAGGACGACCATGCTGGGAAACCACAGGTCAGCGCGGTGGAACAGCGGCTCTCGCCCTATCCATGCCAGCCCGCCCAGAAGCAGCGAGGTGACGACCACGACGAGAGAGATCCGGGGGAGAGTGCGCTTGACGACACCCTCGCCATGGGCGGCCACCGAACTCGCGATCCAATGCTGCAGGGGAAATGTGAAGGCGGCCCCGGCGAAGCTCCAGTAGCTCCACAACACCGAGACCGGCGCCGCCGCTTCCGGACCCAGCGCGCGGGTGGTCAGGGCGAACACCAGGTAGGCGAGCAGCCCGCTGATCACTGACCCCAATGCCAGCGCTGTCGTGTCCCGCTGCGTCCCCCTCATTGCAGGTGGACACGACAGTACGTCGGTTGGTCATGCCGCTGCACGCCGAACTGGGCGTCAGGATCTCGCCGGCCGAGGCCCCCTGATGCGGCATGAGAGTGCAGCTCAGGCAGCATTCTTGGAGGATCGGCAGATGTCTGTTGTGTGGGCATCGAGAAGGCATTCTGCCACGACCCGCTGCCTCCAGGCGTCTGTCCGTTCGCCAGACAGTCCGGCCCGAGTCACCTAGGCTTGAACCGCTGATGTGGCGACAGCACAGCGAGCGGGTGTCAGGCGTTTAGGTAGCCAGGCAACCTCACCAGTCGCGATGAACTTGGACTCGCGGCGGTGCACATGAAACCAGGACTGGTCGCACTGCTGGCTGCCCTGGCGATGGTGGTAGGACTCGGTGCAGCGACTAGTCCGACAGCAACCGTCGAGGACACGCGGCCAAACATCGTCCTGATCACCACCGACGACATGACCGACTACGAACTCGACTACATGCCTCAGACGCAGCAGTTGCTACGCGACCAGGGCTACGCGTTCACCGACTTCCTCAGCCAACACCCGATGTGCTGCCCAGCGCGGGCGCAGCTTTTCACTGGCCAGTACGCCCAGAACAACGGCGTCCGCCACAACAGAGGCCGTTGGGGAGGGAACGCCCTCACCCAACCCAACAACAACGTGGGTCGCTGGCTCCAGAGGGGTGGCTACCGGACCGCTTTCGTCGGGAAGTTCCTTAACGGGTTCAACCGGTTCCCCGTCGCCGGCTGGGATCACTTCAACCATTCCCTGCGGCCCACCATCTACAGTCCCTACGGGCTGCAGTTCAGCGAAGACCCTGAAATTCCCGGCGACGTGTACACCGCCGACTATCTGGGCGACAAGACCGTTGAGTACGTCAACGAGTTCGCGGGCGAGGGTGGTCCATTTTTCATCTGGGCGTCTCACGTCGCCCCTCACTCCATGAAAATTGGGCGTCGGTGGGTTGGCGCGGTCCCCGCAACACGCCACGAACAGACACCTGTCCCTGATCCTCCGTTCCTGGCGAAGTCGTCATTCAACGAACCAGACGTGAGAGACAAGCCGAAGTATCTACGAGCGGTCATGGCGAAGAGGGACCGCTCCGGGGTGACCACCCAGTTCGAGCAACGTGTCCGGTCGTTGCAGGCAGTCGACGAACAGGTGGGCAACCTGGTTGATGCGTTGGACGCGGCCGGTGAGCTGGACAACACTCTGATCCTGTTCACCTCCGACAACGGCTACCTGCTGGGCGAACACCGGTTGGCGGGGAAGAACTACCCGTACGAGGAGGCGTTGCAGGTGCCGATGCTGGCTCGTGGCCCCGGCTTCCCAGTCGGGTCCACCGCGAAGACCATGACGACGGTGGACGTGGCTGCCACGATCGCGGACGCAGCCGGCGTCACCCCACAACGAGTCCAAGACGGCCGCTCGATGCTGCCCGTCGCCCAAGGAACGGCAGGGGGGTATGACGACGTGTTGATCCAGGCTGGCGACGCGGACCGGGCGTGGACATTCCGGGGAGTTCGGAACAGACGTTGGACGTACACCGAGCACCGCATCAGCGGGGAGGTCGAGTGGTACGACCGTGCCACGGACCCTTTCCAGCTGCAGAACCTGGCGGGCACAAGGCCGAGGAAACAGGCACGCCTAGCTGCCGACCTGGCCGCCCTCGCTGACTGCGCCGGCAGTGCCTGCTACGGGGGTGCACCATGAGCACAAGGCCTGGTCCCGGACATCGCGTTCAAGTGGTCGTCGTACCTACAAACGCGCTGCCGGCGGGGGCCGCAGCGGTCAACCCGTGGAGGCCTTGGCGATCCTCTCCAGGCTCGCGAGCCGCGCTTCGATCTTCCCCAGGTGGTCGGCCAGTTCCTTGAGGATGGCGAGCGCCTCGACCGTGTCCACGAGTCGCGCAAGAACCAGGGTGAGAGTCTCGTGCATCGCGCTGATCTCAGCCTCGATGTTGCCGGTGAATGCCATCGCGGTGTCCTTTTCGCCTCGGTGGAATCGGCGCAGCTGCCGGGGACAAACCTATCGCTTCCGCAACCCTGCTCAGGTTGCCCAGTCGGTGCCGCTGCCGGTCCCCGTCGCGGCGGCTACGTAGTCCCAGAGCCGCTGCCGCCGCGCGGCGTCCTGGTCACGGTCCTTGCCGTAGCTGGTCGGGCGCAGCCGCCGGTCGTGCCAGAAGTGGCGGGACCCGGCCGAGGTGGGACGGGTCGCGGCCAGCCAGACCATGGTGTCGGCGCCCTGCCCCGCGTCCCGAAGCAGCGGACGCGTCACCGCCCGGAACTTCGGGAGGTACGTCGCCACGCCGGCCGTGTCCACCCAACCGGGGTGCATGCTCTCCACCAGGATCCTGTCTGGCAACAGCCGCTCCGCCCACATCTGGGTCAGGACACCTGCATCCGTTTCGCGCGGGCGTAGGCCGCCGTCGCGGAGTATCTGCCGGTCCGGAACTCCGGGTCGTCGTCGCGCAGCGTCTGGGGGTACATCCCGCCGGAGGACATGAACAGCACACTGGCACCCTCGGCTGCAGCGAGTGGCTCATGCAGCAGGTAGGTCATCAGGTGTGGTCCCAGCACATGGGTGGCAAGCGTCTGTTCGTGACCCTCCTCGGTCTCCGTGCGTTCTTGCGCCATCGAACCGGCGTTGTGGATCAGCGCGTGCAAGGAGGCCACCCTCGCGCGGAAGTCCGCACAGAACCGGCGTACGTCGGCGAGACTGCTCAGGTCGCACGTCTGCGCGACGAAAACGGCGCCTGGAACATCCCCGCGCAGCTCGGTCATCGTCGCCTCCAGCTTCTCGGGACTGCGGCCGAGCACGTGCACCTCGGCGCCGAGCCGGGCAAGTCCCGCGGCCGTCTCCTTCCCGATCCCGGAGGTGGCACCCGTGACCAGGGCGCGCTTGCCGGCCATCGCACCGGGAGGCGGGTCCTCGGGCCACCACAACCGGCGTACCGTCGAGCCGACCCGGCTGTAGCCGAGCACGATGGAACGGTCCAGCAACGTGTCCACGGCGTTGGTCAGTTTCATGACATCCGACTACCCGTACCAAAGACCATGAAACGGCTGTCCTTCGCACAGCGCGGCAGGAACATCGGCACAACGACGTGCATCCCCCTTCGGCGAGTAGGTCACCACCACGGTTCGGCCGGCGGTGCCGAGGCCCGCATCGGCGCATCTCCTGCGGCGTGGCCATCAGCCACGCCACCGCTCATCCACCGCGCCCCTGGCACGCTCGCTGGGGCGTTCCGGACCGAGGGCCGAAAGGGCGTAGCCGAACGGGTAGGTGCGGGCGTTGTGCGTGTAGGGGCGTGAGTCCGGCCGGGGCGGCATCAGGCGCACGATCCGGGCGCGCAGTCTGAGGGCCTTCTCGAGTACGACGGTCATCCATCTGGGCTGTCGCGGCAGGCCCAGCGTTACGCGCAGGGGCTCGTCGAACAGCGCGATCGTCGCGCGCCGGAGGAAAGGTCGCAGCGGTCGGGGATACCAGGTGGTGAAGACCCGGATCGTTGCCTCGGCGACCCGACGGTTCGAGGGCGCGAACTCGAACCGTTCCGCCTCATAGTCATCGAGATACCTCGCGAAGCCTTCGTAGCTGTCCGGCAGGCCGCTGATGCCCATGAGCTCTCCCAAGCGGATGGTGACCCGACACATGGCCTGCACCTCGTGGGGGTGAAGGGACCGCCAGCCGAAGTGGTCGATCCAGCGCTTGGGGCCGACGATGGTGGTGGCGAGCACGTAGACGAACTCGTCGTTGGGAATTTCGTACTTCGCGTGGATCCCGTTCAGGTGCCGGACGGCGTCGCGCCCTCGCGGTGACTCAAGGGTGTCGACCGTTGCCTCGTAGGAGATCAGGATCGAGTCGTCGTACCGCTTCTGGCCGTGGTGCTCGAACTCACCGGTCCTGTCGAGCAGCGCGCTGATCGACGGCACCCCGAAGTCCCGCATGAACGCGATCGACGTGCCTTGGGTGTAGTCCCACGGGAACTCGTAGCGGGTGAGGAGTGCGAAGATCTCGTCGAAGTCCTTCGCAGGGTTCAGCAACTCGATCCGGCGCAGGCGCGAGTAGCGTCCCACAGCCGCGTCAGAGTCCCAGCGAGCGGCCGATGATCTCTTTCTGGATCTCGGTCGTGCCGCCGTAGATGGTCTGGATCCGGCTGTTCAGGTAGGCCTTCGCGACCGGGTACTCCATCATGTAGCCGTACCCGCCGTGGAGCTGCACCGACTGGTCGACGAGCTTCTTCTGCAGCTCGGTGGTCCACCACTTGGCCATCGACGCCGCGCTGGCGTCGAGCTCACCCTTGTTGTGGCGCCGGACGCAGTCGTCGATGAACACCCGCGCGATGTGGCTCTCGGTGGCCATCTCGGCGAGCAGGAACCTGTTGTGCTGGAAACTGCCGATCGGGCGTCCGAACGCCTCACGCTGCTTGGCGTAGTCGAGCGACATCTTGAGCACCGCCTCGCAAGCCGCGGCCGCCATCATCGCGATCGACAGCCGCTCCTGCGGGAGGATCACCATCAACGAGATGAAGCCGCTGCCTTCTTCGCCGAGCAGGTTCTCCTTCGGCACCTCGACGTTGTCGAAGAAGAGCTCTGCAGTGTCCTGGGCGTGCTGGCCGATCTTCTCCAGGTTGCGTCCGCGCTCGAACCCCTCCATCCCGCGCTCGACCACCAGCAGACTCATTCCCTTCACACCCGCGTCGGGGTCGGTGCGGGCCACCACGATCACCAGATCCGAGAGAATCCCGTTGCTGATAAAGGTTTTCGAGCCGTTGAGGACGTAGTGCTCGCCCTTGTCGACCGCGGTGGTCCGGATTCCCTGCAAGTCACTTCCCGCGCCCGGCTCGGTCATCGCGATCGCCGTGATCAGGTCGCCGTTGCAGCACCCGGGTAGCCAGCGCCGCTTCTGCTCCTCGGTGCCGAGGCTCGTGATGTACGGGACGATGATGTCGTTGTGAACCGGGAAGCCTGGCCCATGTACGCCGGTATGGGTCATCTCCTCAGCGAGCACCATGTTGTAGCGAAAGTCGACGCTGCCACCACCGCCGTACTCCTCGGCGACGTCGAACCCGAGCAGACCCTGCCTACCTGCGGCGAGCCAGACCTCGCGGGACACGACGCCGTCCTTCTCCCACTGCTCGTGATAGGGGATGACCTCCTTGTCCAGGAAGGCGCGGACGGTACGCCGAAACGACTCGTGCTCCCCGTCGAAGAGCTCACGGGTGTTCATGCCACCCACTCCTTCATCTGAGACACGAGTGCTACCGGGTCGTCTGCAACCGGGGTGATCTGCAGGTTGGTGACGCCCGCCTCGGCGAAGGCGGCGATCCGCTCCTTGACGTAGGACTCCGGTCCGACCAGGTTGCACATCTCGAGGAGCTCGACCGGAACCAGGGCCTCGGCCTCCTTCTTGTTGCCGGCCAGGTAGAGGTCCTGGATCTTCTCGGCCTCCTCGGCGTATCCGATCTCGCTGACCACGTCGTTGTAGAAGTTCTTGCCCTTGGCCCCCATCCCGCCGATATAGAGCGCGAACGTGGGACGGGCGAAATCGAGCAGAGCCTTGACATTCTCCCCGACCGCGACCATGCCTCCGGTCGCGATCTCCAACGCGGCTAGGCCTTCGGCACGTCTCGCCTTGCCGGCCTCGAGCGCGTCGCCCCAGATCTGGGACGTGCGCTCGGGCGCGAAGAACATCGGCAGCCAGCCGTCGGCGTACTCCGCGGTCGCCTGCACGCTCTTGGGGCCGAGGGCGGCAATGTAGATCGGGATGCTCGGCCGCTCGGGACGGGTCAGCATCTTCAGCGGCTTGCCGAGGCCGGTGCCCTGCTCGGATGGCAGCGGAAGAGTGAAGACGCCGTCGCTGGTGAGTGTTTCGCGGCGCAGAGCCATCCGGACGATGTCGACCACTTCGCGGGTGCGTCCGAGAGGCTTGGAGTAGGGCATCCCGTGCCAGCCTTCGATGACCTGCGGGCCCGACGCACCGAGTCCGAGGATGGCCCGCCCGCCACTGACGTTGTCGAGCCCGGCAGCGGTCTGCGCGAGCAGGGCTGGTGTGCGCGAGTACACGTTCAAGATGGCCGAGGCAATCTCGATCGTCTCCGTCTTGGCGGCCAGGTAGCCCATCAGGGTCGGCGAGTCGAAGCCATAGACCTCGGGAACCCAGACGGTGTCCAGCCCGGCCTTCTCGAGGGCTGCGACGGAGTCTGCGGCCTCGCGCGGGTTGCCGGCGTACATCAGCGGCATCGAGAGTTTCATCAAGGTCCTTGTCTGTCTCGGATGTAGGTCAATGTCACCGTCGGCCCTCGCAGGCACTACCGTGACAGTAACACTGTCACCATTGCCCCGGCGCCACCTCGTTTGCCACACAGGAGTTCATGTGAAGCACAAGATTGCGGTCATCGGAGGAACCGGCCCGCAGGGCAGAGGCCTTGCCTTTCGGTGGGCACTCCACGGGCACGTGGTGGTGGTCGGATCCCGGTCCGCCGACCGCGCCGAGCAGACTGCTGCTGAGATCCGGGAGCGGCTTGCCGATGCGGTGGCGGATGTCACCGGCGCAGCCAACGCGGCCGCGGCAAGGTCGGCGGACATCGTCGTCCTCGCCGTGCCGTACGACGGACATGACGATCTTGTGGCGGGCTTGGCCGGTGACCTTGCGGGAAAGACGGTGATCAGCTGCGTGAACCCCCTCGGATTCGACAAGCGGGGGCCCTACGGGCTCGACCTCGCGGGTGGGAGTGCCGCCGAGGAGGCTGCTGCGCACGTTCCCGAAGCGAAAGTCGTCGCCGCGTTCCACCATGTGTCGGCCCCGTCCCTGTGGGGACGGGAGGAGTACCTCTCGCACGAGGACGTGCTGGTCTGCGGCGACGACGAGGATGCCAAGCAGGTCGTGATCGAGCTCGTTCGACCGGTGACCGGCCGTGACGGCGTGGATGCGGGTGCGCTGCGGATGGCGCGCCAACTCGAGCCCCTCACCGCCGTACTGATCAGCATCAACAAGCGTTACAAGGTGCGGTCCGGGATCGCCGTCTCCGGGCTTCCGGACTCGACGAGCTGACGGGCCTGGTGGTGTGTGTCTTTGAAATGCCACCCCACTCCGGCGACGCGGCCCCTCATCATGGGTGAACATCCCTCCGGCTGCGCACTCCAGCCCATCGGCACCACCCAAGTCGCTCGGAGGGTGCTTTTGGACTGGATTGGGACATCGCGATGAGCCAGCAGTGTGCACCGACCAAAGTCAGGCCTAAACCCCTTACCCACAAGGGAAAACGAGAAACTCCGCGGCTCCCTCCGAACCGGCCGAGCCTTCCCGCGCGTCGTACGCTCGAGACCTGCCGAGGTTCCACTCCAGCCAGTCCTCGCGCTCCCGCATCCGTGCGACGTCGGCGCACGCGAGTCCCACCGCACCTGCCTGCGCGAGCGCCGGAACGGCGTCAGAGGAGAGGCCGGAGAGGTATTGCATGTCGACCTTTCCGGTCTCCTCGAACCGCTCGATGTTGTTCAGGGCGATGTAGCCGTCCGGATTCAGCGCCGCCAGCCCAAGCAACATGGCCGCCCCGCTCAACAGGGAAGCAAGCGGAACCCAGCGACCGCGCAAGGCGACGCCGGCAGCCAGCACGAACACGACGACGACGCCGAGCCAGGTCTCGAACACTGAGACCAGCAGGCGCAGCCGGGTGAAGCCATAGGCTTCCTGGTAGACGTGCATCCGGTAGAGAGCTGAGACGACGACGACCAACGTGCAAGCACACAGCAGGCCGAGCAGGACGCGCAGAACCGCACGATCCGGCGCCGTTTGCCGAGGTGCCCGACGGGTGGCCACGGCCACCACGACAAGGGTCAGCATCGTGGCGAGCGTGAGTTGGCCGAAGCCCTGGTGGACGTACTCGGCGTACGTCACACCGGTCGTGCGTTGGAGGTAGTCATGGCCGCCGAAGAGCACGCTGAGCTGAGCAATCAGGAACACCGCGAAAGTGGCAAGCACCAGCCCGACGGGGATCGCCCACTCGTACCTACGGACCAAGCGCGCCGCGGGGGGAAGCGAAAGCCGGTCCGCGTCCGGAGGCACGACAGCGACGAACGCACCAGCCAGCGTCAACCCGAGAACGGCCGCGAACACGAAGCCGCGGACAAGCAGCGACGTGAACGTCAGGTCGGGGACGAAGGCGTCGACCCAACGCGCGAACAGCGCGTCCGCGTAGGCGAACAGCGTGCCGAACAACAGGACCAGAGCCGACGACAGAACGATCGTTCGCACCGCCGGCCACCAGGCCGCGGGTTGAGCACCTGAGCTGAGAGCCCGGCCGAGCCATGGGAGGCCACGCAGAGTAGCGACGGGCACGGTGACCATCGAGGCGACCAGCCCGTTCACCGAGCGGCCATCGGTCAACGCGGCGGAGCCGACCGCGAACGCGGCAAGCAGACACAGCGCCACGATCCAGCCGGCGTCTCGGATCACGACAGTGGACATGAGCAGGAGGCACAGGATGCCGGACCCGACTCGAACCGTCGAGAACCGGCGACGGCCCGCGGTCAGGACGACTCCAGAGACGGCCAGCAGCACGAGGAAGGCGGCAAGACCATGCTCCCGGAACGGCACGATGGTTGCGGCGAGCAAGGCAACCGCAAGTGCCGCGGCCAGCAGGCGCGGCCGCCCCGGGGTTCGAGGGTCGGGCCAGAGCCGGCCGAAGACGGAGTCGAGGACCGGAGTGGTCGGTGGAACTCGAACGGAGCCCGGGGTGGCGTAGGAGCTGCTCACTCGGTGGTCCTGCTCTGGTTGGTGGGACTGGGAAGGGTGACGCGGATGCGGCATCCGCGCTCCGCATCCGCCACTGCGATCGAGCCGCCGTGAAGGTTGGCGATCCAGCGCGCGATTGCCAGTCCCAGCCCGGTGCCGCCGTCGCCCGCGAAAGCGCCACCGGTGGTGAAGCGTTCGAAGACGGCTGCGCGGTCCGACTCAGAAATGCCTGGCCCCTCGTCGACCACGTCAAGCAGCACGTGGTCCCCGGCGCGCTCGGCCCTGACCGTGACCTGGCCGCCCTCGGGACTGTGCCGGCTGGCGTTGTCGAGCAGGTTGCCGACGAGCTGGTGCAGGCGCTCCGGGTCGGCGTGGATGACGAGGTCGAACGGGCGCACGTCGACCGAGTAGGCCACCGGCCGGTCCCAGACGTGGGCCTCCATCACGACAGCCTGTAAGAACGACTCGACATCGAACGTCTGGAGGTCCATAGGGGCGATCCCGGCATCGATCCGGGAGAGGTCGAGGAGATCGGTCACCAGCCGGCTAAGCCGCTCAGTCTGTTTCAGCGCGGTCTGCAGGGTCCCCGGGTCGGGCGGCGAGACGCCGTCGACCATGTTCTCCAGAACGGCCCGGAGCGCGGAGACCGGGGTACGGAGTTCGTGGGAGACGTTGGCCACCAGCTCCCTGCGCTGCTGGTCGACGGTCTCGAGCTCCGCAGCCATCGTGTTGAACCCACGGGCGAGCTCGCCGACCTCGTCGCGTGAGGTGGCCCGGACCCGTTGCGAGTAGTCGCCGCCCGCCATGGCGCGGGTGGCGGCGGTCATCTCTCGCAGCGGTGAGGTCATCCCCCGGGCGAGCAGCTGCGTGACCACCAAAGCCACCAGAATCGCCACCGGAATCGTGTAGCGCGGCCACAGGCCCTGTCGGATGCCGACCACGGTCATGGTCGTGGCCACCGCCACGCTGGCGGCTACCAGGACACCGAGCTTGGTCTTCACAGAGCCGACACGGTCCAAGGGGCGCATCATGGCGCGACTTCCAACGCGTACCCGACACCATGGACGGTCCGCAACACGTCGGACCCGAGCTTGCTGCGCAACGACTTCACGTGGCTGTCCACGGTCCGGGTCCCAGCGGCATCCTGCCACTGCCAGACCTCGGCGAGCAGATGCTCACGCGTGAGAACGGTGCCCGGCCGGGCTGCCAGGCAGACAAGCAGATCGAACTCGGTGGGGGTCAGGTGCACGTCGCCGCCTCGCTGCCGGACCACCCTCCGCGCCTGGTCGATCACCAGGTGGCCAACCGTCAGCTGTACAGCCCCCCGGTTCGCGAGCTCGCTCGCGCGTGCCACTCGCCGGAGCAGGGCCTGGATCCGGGCGACGAGCTCGCGCATGCTGAAAGGCTTGGTGAGGTAGTCGTCGGCCCCGACTCCGAGCCCGATGAGCACGTCTGCCTCGTCGTCGCGCGCCGTGAGCATGAGCACCGGACCGGTTGCACCGCCTGCACCTGTCGACACACCTCATGACCGTCGAAAACGGGCAGCATCACGTCGAGCACGATCACGTGCGGAGACCACTCGGCCGTAGTGGCGACGGCAGACGGACCGTCGTACGCCTGCCTCACCTCGAAGCCCTCCGCGAGCAGCCGGTCGGCGCCCGCCTTCGCGATCGTGCGCTCGTCTTCCACGACGAGCACTCGCCTAGACGGCTTTTCTCCCATGGGCCAAGCCTACGAGCCGCAGTGGTCGGGTCGTGCGGATGAATTGTGAAGATCCTGTGCGGGTCGGCGTCAGTTGCCGTGCCAGGAGGACCAGAGCTCGGCGTACGAACCGTTGCGCTCCACCAGCTCCTCGTGGGACCCGAACTCGCTGATCCTGCCGTTCTCGACCACGGCAACCCGGTCGGCGTCGTGCGCGGAGAACAGCCGGTGCGCGATCGCGATCACCGTGCGTCCTTCGAGCACGGCCGCGAGTGAGCGTTCGAGGTGGCGCGCGGCCCGGGGGTCGATCAGCGAGGTGGCCTCGTCGAGCACGAGGGTGTGCGGGTCGGCGAGGACGAGTCGCGCAAGCGCGAGCTGTTGTGCCTGCGGGGGAGTCAGCGAGCGCCCGCCCGACCCGACGACGGTGTCCAGCCCCCCTGGCAGCGCCTCGACCCAGTCGCGTGCGTCCACCGCGTCGAGTGCGGCCAGCAACCGGGCATCGGCGGAGCCAGGCTGGCCTGGTTGGTCAGGGTCGATCGCCAGCGCCAGGTTCTCGCGCAGGGTGCCCACGAACACATGGTGTTCCTGGGTCACGAGCGCGACGCGGCCGCGCAGCTCGGTCAGCGGCAGCTCGGTCAGTCCGACCCCACCCATCGTCACCGAGCCGGTCCGCGGCGGGTGGATGCCGGCGAGCAGCCGCCCGAGGGTCGACTTCCCGGCACCAGAGGGACCGACCATGGCGATCCGCTCGCCGACCGCGACGGACATGTCGACACCGTGCAGCACGTCACGACCGGGCACGTAGGAGAACCGCACGCCGTCGGCCTCGATCTGCTCACCTTCGGGCTCCCGGCCAGTAGCCTGTCGGTCGTCGGGCACATGGGCCACTCCGAGCAGCCGCGCGAGTGAGGCCGCGCCGATCTGCAGCTCGTCGAGGATCGAGACGATCCGGTCGACGGGGTCGATCAGCATCTGCACATAAAGAGTCGCCGCGGTCACGTCACCCAGTGACACCGAGCCCTGCGTGTAGAGGTAGCCGCCGAAGAGCAGGGTGGCGACCGTCGGGATCAGGTAGGCGATCTCGACGGACGGGAAGAACACAGTGCGCAGGAACAACGTGTACTTCTCGGCCGCGAACGACTCCGAGATGTCCGCGTCGATCTGCTTCAGCCGGATGTCGCCGAGGTCGAGGGCCTCCACGGTGCGCGCGCCTTCGACCGTCTCGGTCAGCGAGGCGTTGATCCCGGCGTACGACGCGTTCTCCCGCAGGTAGCCGTCCTTGGCTCGGGCGAGGTACCACTTCAGCCCGATCACCAGTGGCGGAACCCCGAGCACACACGGGATGGCGACCCACCAGCCGACGGTCAGGGCAGCGATGAACGTGAGCAACGCGGTGAGGATCGCGATGACCCACTCGGGCATTGCCCAGCGAACCGAGAAGCCCAGCTGCTCGACGTCGCGCGAGGTGCGGGTGAGCAGGTCGCCGCTGCCGGCGCTCTCCACGACACCCACCGGCAGTGCGAGCGTGTTCTTGACGAAGTCCTCGCGCAGCTCGGCGAGAACCCGTTCGCCCAGCACGAACGAGACGTAGCGGGCGTAGCGGGTGAGCACCGTCTGGGCGACCAGGAACGCCCCCAGGATCAGCACGATCCTGTTGACATGGCCGAGCGTGGTTCCCGTCTCGACAGCTTCGACCAGGTCACCGAGCAGTCGCGGTCCGGCCAGGGCCGCAAGGGCAGCTAGCCCGTGCAGCGCTATCGCGGCGTACACCGGCTTCGGGTAGTGACGCAGCAGTCGCAGCGCGTAGCGGCGTACCTGAGCGTTGTCGGCGATGGGGAGAAGGGTGTTCATACTGTTGCGCCCTCCTCTCGGGTCACCACGGCGCGGTACTCCGGCACATCGCGCAACAGCTCTCGGTGACTACCGAAGGCAACCACGAGGCCGTCGCGGATGAAGGCGACGTTGTCGACCCGGTCCAGCAGCAGCGGGCTGGTCGTGGTGACAACGGTTGTCCTGCCCGCTCGGTGCCGATGGAGCCGGTCGGAGACTCGGGCCTCGGTATGCGCGTCGACCGCAGAGGTCGGCTCCACCATGATCAGAATCTCCGGGTCGGCCGCGAGAGCCCGGGCGAGCACCAGCCGCTGCCGTTGGCCCCCTGAGAAGGACCGCCCCCGCTCGGTGACGGTGGTGGTCATCCCGTCGGGAAGGGCCTCCATCACGTCTTCGGCGGAGGCGGTCTGGAGAGCAGCGGCCACTGCTTTCCTCCCGCGCCCCCGAATGTCGATCTGGTCGGCCAGTACCCCGGAGAACAGGCTGCTTGAGGTGTCGGACACCACGATGCGGCGGCGGATGACGGCGCGGTCGAGACCACTCAGCGGCACGTCTCCCCACCGGACCTCACCATCGGCGTAGCGTCCGAGGCGATCGGCAAGCTCGGTGCTGTCTTCCGGCGGGTCGGACACGACTGCGGTCAGCTGACCGTGCGGCACACGCAGCCCACTGACTACGTCGACGAGTTCCGCGCCGACCGGCGGTTCGTCGTACGCCGACAGCGGGTCGAGCACCTCCGGCTCGAGGGCGAGGACCTTGATCACCCGGCGGGCGGCGACGAACGCGCGGATCCACTTGTTGGCGAACTCTGTTGCCGTGCGCAACGGGATCATCAGGAATGCCGCGTAGCCGTAGAACGCGACCAGCTCGCCGGGACTGACCCGACCCTGCACCGCGAAGCGGGCGCCGAGCCAGACAACGAGCACGACGAACACACCGGGCAGCAGGATCTGCAGACCGTCCAGAACCGACTGCAGTCGTCCGACCTGCAGGCCGGCCTTCCGGACCTCCTGCGAGTCCCGCACGTAGCGCTCGTGGAAGACGTCTTCGCCGCCGATCCCGCGCAGAACGCGCAGACCTCCGACGATGTCGGTTGCCAGGTTGGACAGGTCCCCCATCATCTCCCGTTGGGTCAGGTTCCGCCTCTGCAGCGGTTTGAGCAGGGGCCCGATCGCTAGCAGGAGCAGGGGAACGCCGATGAGCACCACCAGTCCGAGCGTGCTGGAGGTGCGCAGCAGTATCACCGCGACGACGAGGAAGGAGATGACCGCACCCGCGGCACGGGCCAGGACGTCCATCGCGTTTCCCAGGTGGGACAGGTCGTTGGTGCCGATCGCGACGACCTCACCGGTGGCGACCCGCTTTGGCAGTGTCGCGCCCAAGTGCGTGGCCTGATGGGCGACGAGCTGCACCGTCCGGTAGGCCGCGGTCAGCCAGTTCGTCACCGCGAACCGGTGCCGGATGATTCCCGCTACGGACTGCACGATCCCGATCCCGAACATCACCAGTGCCCACTTCACGAGTGCGTCGGTGTCCTTTGCGGCAATGCCTTCGTCGATGGCGAGACCGATGATTGCCGGCATCACGGCCTGCGCAACCATCCAGATGCTGCCGAAGAGCATCCCGAGAAGAATCGTGTGCCATTGGCCCTTGACCATCCACCACAGAAAGCGCGCTGGCGATCGGTGGTCAGCAACGCCCGGGTGGGCTAGGGGCAGGTGGCGCACTAGTCCAACGGTACGTACCTTTGGACAGCCCAGCCAATGATTTACCGCACCACGCGCCGGCCGATCGCGTCGAGTGCCGTCAGAGCCTCGACGGCCACCAGAACCTCTCACCGATATCCGTGGCGAGTGCGGGCACCAGCAGCGACCTGACGACGAAGGTGTCGATCAGGATCCCGAGTGCGATGACTGTGCCCAGCCCGATCATGCCCACGATGGGCATCACGATCAGGACCGAGAAGGTGCCGGCGAGGACGAGTCCGGCGCTGGTGATCACGGCACCTGTGGCGACCAGGCCGCGGCGCACCCCTTCGGCGTGACCGAACTCCTTCACCTCCTCGCGGACCCGGGACATCAGGAAGATCGTGTAGTCGACGCCGAGGGCAACCAGGAAGACGAACGCCAGCAGCGGGAGCGACACGTCGACCGCGCCGAACCCCATCGCGTTCATCGCCAGCGCGCCCGCGCCCATGGCCGCGCCGAAGGAAAGCACGACCGTCGCGAGCAGGACAAGCGGGCCGACGACGGCACGTAGCAGCAGGATGAGCACGAGCAGTACGACGCCAAGCACGACCGGAGCGACCACGAGCGCGTCTTGCGTTCTCGCCGAGGCGACGTCGACCTCCTGGGCCGTGTCACCGCCCACGAGCGCGTCTGCGCCGTCCAGTCCGTGCAGACGATCCCGAAGGTCGGTGACCGTGCCTCGTGCGGCGGCACTGTCCGGGGCCGAGTCCATGACGACCGAGAACAGGATCCGCGAGCCGTCAGGTGAGTCAGCTGACCGCGTCACGTCCGTGACACGCGGTGTCGCTGCGACGGTGGCCTGCACCTCCTCAGCGGCGGACGCGTTCGCGATCGCGGCGGCCGGAGCGGAGCTTCCTGCTGGGAAGTGATCCTCCAGCGCCGCCTGACCGGTCACGGACTCGGGCGCCGTCCGGTACTGCTCCTCGTCGGAGACTCCGATGGAGGTGGTCAGCACGCCGAGAGCGAGCACGGCCAGCGCGGTCGCCGTACCCACCCAGATCCGACGGGGTGCACCCGCAACGAATCCTGCGACCCTTCGCCAGAGCGCGCTGGACTGGGACACGTCCGCCCCGCTCCGGGCGATGCTGTCGGGGCGCGGCACGAACGGCCAGAACACCCAGCGACCGAGCAGCACGAGGAGCATCGGCAGCACGACGAGCATCGCGACCGCGGCGCAGGCCACGCCGACCGCGCTGACGGCTCCGAGGCTGCGCGTGGAGTTCAGGTCGGCGAGCAGCAGGCAGCTCAGGCCGAGTACGACGGTCGCGGCGGACGCGACGATCGGCCCCCAGCAGCGACGGAGTGCCGCCGCCATCGCGACGTGACGGTCCCTGTGAAGATGAAGCTCCTCGCGGTACCTCGCGACCAGCAACAGCGCGTAGTCGGTCCCCACCCCGAACACGAGGATCGGCAGGAGCCCGCCGCTCTGCCCGTCGACGGGAAGGTCCGCATGCTTGGCCAGCCCATAGATCACCGCTTCGCTGAGCACGGTGGCGACGCCGACGCCGATCAGCGGTAGCAACCAGAGCGCGGGGCTGCGGTAGGTCAGCAGCAGGAGGATTGCGACCACGAGGACGGACGCGCCGAGGATCCGGGTGTTGAGTCCGTCGAAGAAGGCGACCTGGTCATAGAATCCCGCGGACTGGCCGGTCACCAGTGCGTCCAGACCGGCGGGGAGGTCGGAGCCCACCGCCTCCCGGATCTGCTCGAACGCCTCGAATCCTCCGTCCTGCATGTCGTAGCCGAACACCGTCAGCGCGGCTTCGCCGTCGTTTGAGAACCGGGTCGGCGCCAGCTCTCCCCCTGCGGCCAGGCCGGACAGTGGCTCGCGGTGGCCGGCGATCGCCTCGCGGTCGGCAGGGGTCAGTCCTCCGGCTCGCTCGTAGACCGCGACGGTCGGCATCACACCGCTTCTCGCGAACGTGGGAAGCTCCTCCTCGACCAGGGTCGAGTCGAAACCCCGGGGGAGCGCGGACGTCGGACCGTTGTCCTCGACATCCTGGATCTGGCCAGCGAGAGGCCCGGCGAGCATCAGGACGCCGACGACTGCGAGCAGCATGACCCACTCGGAGCGCCGGCCGGCTGGAAGTCCCGAGGCTGCGCGAGGGACATCGCGCAGGGTGCGGTACTTGGTCTCTTGATCCGGTTCACGGGTTATCGGTGTGCGGACGGACATCGGTACGATCCTTTCGGTGGCATCGCGCGGACGCTGGCTGTCAGTCGGATTGCTGCGATGTGTGTTGCCGGTGGGTCGTCGAGTTCCAGCTCGACGGCCCACACCTGCTGTGTGGGCTCTACTCCACTTCTCGGAGCAGACGCTCGATTTCGGTGAGCCGCTCGCGGACGTCGGCGAGGTCGGTGGCCGCGGCGGTGTGGACCCTGTTCTGCTCGCCCGCAAGCTGCTCGTACCGCTCGATCAGCGCGCGGTCCTGCGCCTCCTCGCGTCGGGCGATGCGCGCCCGCCAGAACGCGCCGAACTGGTTGATCACGACAACCAGGACGACCGTGCTGAGCGCGAAACCCCCAAAGCCGAAAACAAGGCCGTACCAGAATTCCTTCTCCATCACTTGCTCCTGTTCTTGCGTGCGTCGTTCTCAGCGGGTTTGGTGAGCGTTTCCACGGCATCTGCTATCGCGGCCGCGTCGAGTCGCAAGGCGAAGTCGGTGACCGCGAAGAAGCGCATCGCCTTCCCGTCGTCGGATACCTCGAGGTGCCCCTCGACAAGTCCGGCAGCCTCGAGGCGCTGGAGGTGCATGTGCAACAAGGGCCGGCTGATCGCCAGGTCTCGTGCCAGCTGACTGACGTACGTCGTGCCACCGGTCAGCGCAGCCACGATCCGTAGACGGTGCGGGTTGGCCAACGCAGCGAGCGCCAACAGCAACCTGTCGCCACCCATCTCCTCCGTCGCTCCCATCCGAAAGACCACCTGTCTTTGTTTCCCAACACCTGTCAGACAAGTCTGACATATAAAAGCATATCCTGACCAGGGTTCTGCCGAGGGAATTTTCTAGGTTTCGCGAAGGCGACACCTCCCATTTCCCTGGGGGTGGGGCTCCCGACAGTCCGGTCCGGTTCTCTCGGAGCATGAGCGTGCTCTCAGCCATCACCAGTCCCGTCCGGCCGAGCCGTGACCGGGCTGTTCCGCCCAGGGATCGTGCAGCACTGCCGGTGGTGATCGCCCATCGGGGGGCCAGCGGCTATCGCCCCGAGCACACCCTCGCCGCCTACCAGCTCGCCATGGAGATGGGGGCCGACTACGTCGAGCCAGATCTGGTGCCCACCAAGGACGGCGTGCTGGTCGCCCGCCACGAAAGTGAGATCTCCGGTACGACGGACGTGGCGCAGCACCGCGCGTTCGCCGGCCGTTTCACCTCGAAGTCGGTCGGTGGCCGGCTCGCGCACGGGTGGTTCACTGAGGACTTCACCCTCGACGAGCTGAAGAGCCTGCGGGCCACGGAGCGGATGCCGAGGATCCGCCCACGCAACAAGCGGTACGACGGGTTGTTCGATATCCCCACCTTCGACGAGATCCTCGACCTGGTGGACAAAGGGAGCCGGCACCGCGGAGAGGTGATCGGGGTCTGCCCTGAGATCAAGCACCCCGCATACTTCGAGTCCGTCGGGCTGGGCCTCGAGGCGCCACTTGTGGCGTCCCTGGAGCGGCACCACCTGAATCGGCCCAACGCACGGGTGTTGATCCAGTCCTTCGAAGCGAAAAGCCTTCGCCGTCTTCGCGAGCGGGTCCGGGTCCCGCTGGTCCAGCTGGTCTCCGCGACGAAAGGTGCCAGGCGTGACTTTGCCTCACCTGCGCTGCTCGCGGAGATCGCGACGTACGCCGACGTCCTCGGCGCGGCCAAGGAGCTCGTGCTCCCGGGGCTCGACCCGGGCACCGGGTCGGCTCGACGAGGCGACCTGGTCGGTGCCGCACACGAGGCCGGTCTCGACGTGCTTGCGTGGACACTGCGGGACGAGAACCGGTTCCTCCCCAAGGGGTTCCGTAGCTCCCTCGGGCCGAGGAGCGTGGGCTATCCGGTCGCCGAGTACGCCGCTCTCTTCGGTGCGGGCGTGGACGGCGTCTTCACCGATCACACCGACACCGCAGTCGCCGCCCGGATGGCGCACGCCTCGCGCTGACCGCCGATGCCGACACGTGAACTCACGCGTCCGGGTCGTACGAGTCGGGGTCGTCGGAGTCGGTCTTGCTGCGAGTGCTGAAGCCCTTGGCGGCGAAGGCCACCAGTCCGATCACACCGGCGGCGACCAGGGTCAGCGGGAGCAGCCACTCGGCCTCGCCGAGGTCGAGCACGCCTGACTCGCGAAGCGCCCAGGAGAGGGACACGCCGAGGAACACCAGGCCGACGACGAGATAGCTGACGTTGAGCGGATGGGTCTTCATGACTGCCCCAGTTCTTGGTTCACGGAGATGCTTCCGACGAGCAGGTGGATGTCCAGTTCGAGATCGGGCGCGTCAGGGCCTGCGGGGATCCGACGCTCGATGTTGACGTTGGGACCGTTCCCTTCCTGTCCGACAACGGTGGCCTCACCACCGACGGACACATCTGCGGTGACCTCGAGGTTCACTCCTTCGGGGACCGTGACGACGATCTCACCCGCGTTCGCACCGATATCGATCCGGCGACCGTCCAAGGTGTCGATGTCGTCGATGTCGCTGAGGTCTACGTGGATGCTTCCGGCGGGAACGTAGTAGTTGTCTTGCACCTGAGAGACCTGTGTCGGCGTCACGTCGATCTCCCGGTCGCCGTCGAACCGGGGAACGACCGCTCCCGTGATGGCCAGTGCGAACGCCGCGACGACGCCGAGGAGGATCAGGCCACCGGCCCGTCCGACCCACGCGCCGAGGACGAGCATTGCTCCCACGACGGTCAGGGCGAGGGCGGGGTACGCCGCGTCGGTCACCGCGCCTCCGGCGCTCTCGTACAGGCCGAGGGAGCCCAGCGCGATCGCGACCATGGCAAGCGTGAACCAGAACAGCTTCGGACCGCGGTCCTGTTGCGGCGCGGGAGGTACGTAGGACTGCTGGGTCGGGGCGGTCATGGATGGCGCCAATGGTGACGCCAATGGTGACGCCTGCGTGGACACCGGCTTGTCTCGACTCATCAGCACCACGAGAACGATGAGGGCGATGACCGCCAGCGGCCATGGGAACCCGAACCCACCCCAGCTGTCGCCGACGAAGAGCAGCGCAGCAAACACGGCAGCCGTGATCAGCAAGGCGTTGCGGGTGCCGGCGCTGGTAGCCACGTTGCCTGTTTCCTCGCCGTGCTCGGGAACCAGCAGCCACGCGGCCCCGTACAGCACGAAGCCGGCGCCTCCGAAGAAGCAGAGCACGACGAGGACCACGCGAAGGATCGTCGGGTCGATGTTGAGGTGGCGGCCGAGTCCGCCGGCAACGCCGGCGATCTTGCGGTCGGTCGTGCTGCGCCGAAGCTGGGTGTAGTCGCGGAGGTTCTCGGTGCGGACGCGGTCGGGGTCCACGCGATCCTGCTGGGGTGTCTCTGTCATGTCTCGATCCTGGTGCCTCCCGTCCGAGCGCACCATCAGGGAGAGCCCTGATTCGTGGCGGCTTTCGCGGGCGCTGACTCAGGGTCGTCTCAGGGTCGGGCCAGGGCGCCTACTCATGGTTCCGGCCGGACGCCTGTGTGACGATTGTCGTGACCATGAAGACACAGCACCCTGAAACACCTGCGACCCTTGAGGCCCGTCGAGCGAGCCGCAGCACCGAAGGCCGACTGATCGGCGGTGTCGCTGCGGGACTCTCAGCGCACCTCAGCGTCGACGTGATGTACGTGCGCGGCGCCTTCGTCCTGGCATCGGTGTTCGGCGGGTTCGGGGTTGCGCTGTACGCAGGTCTCTGGATGATCCTGCCGAGCGACGCCCGCTTCGCGCAGGGGGCACCGGGGCTGGACGCGGCCTCGCGCCAGGGCAAGCGCCCCGGCCGCCCCTCGAAGCTCGAGGACCTAGGCCCGTTGGTCGCCCTGGGAGCGGTGGCCCTGGGCGTGGTCGCGCTGCTGCAGTCGTTGGGAGGGGGCTTCGTCGCGTTCTGGCCGGTTGTGCTGGGAACGGTTGGCCTGGCTGTGCTGTGGAGTCAGGCCGACGAGGCGCAGCGCGAGCGGTGGACCGACTCCACAGGACGGATCGACCTGGTGCGCGCCGTGGTCGGCCGCGGGGGCGTTGCCTCCTACGCCAGGCTCGCGGCGGGCGTCGGGCTGCTGATCTCCGCACTGGCCCTGTTCGCGCTGCAGCCCGGTCAGGCGGGAGTGTCGCGCGACGTCCTCGTCGCGGCGGCGCTCGGCGTCGCCGGCCTCGCGCTGACCGTGGGCCCATGGCTGTTCCGGCTGGCCGGCGACCTGTCCGAGGAGCGGGCAGAACGGGTCCGCTCCCAGGAGCGGGCCGACGTCGCAGCTCATCTGCACGACTCGGTGCTGCAGACGCTCGCGCTGATCCAGAAACATGCCGAGGACGGCTGGGCGGTCGCCCGGCTCGCGCGTGCGCAGGAACGTGACCTCCGGTCCTGGTTGTACGCCGAGGAGTCCGGGCCGAAGACATCGGTCGCCGGGGCTCTGCGAGCGGTGGCCGCCGAGGTCGAGGACAGCCACGGGACGCCGATCGAGGTCGTGACGGTGGGCGACCTACCCAGCTCTGAGCGATCCCAGCCGCTCCTCCTGGCTGCTCGCGAGGCCATGGTCAACGCCGCCAAGCACTCGGGTGCTGACAGGATCGACGTGTACGCCGAGATGGGCGCCGAGCTGACCGAGCTGTTCGTCCGGGACCGGGGCAGGGGGTTCGACCCGACGCAGGTGCCGTCCGATCGTCTCGGCGTCCGGGCCAGCATCATCGACCGGATGCGCCGGCACGGCGGCGTCGCGGAGATCAAGAGTGCACAAGGACAGGGTGCCGAGGTCCGGCTGTCTCTCGAGCGGAACGGTGAGGGCACCTGATGGGCGTGCCTGTCTCGGTGGTCATCGTGGACGACCACGCGATGTTCCGCTCCGGAGTTCGCGCCGAGATCGCCGATCGCGTCTCGGTGCTCGGCGAGGCAGCCGACGTCGACTCGGCCGTCAAGGCCGTCGTGGACCTGCGGCCCGACGTCGTCCTACTCGACGTCCACCTCCCAGGTGGCGGGGGAGTGGAGGTGATGCGGCGGCTCGGCACCCGAGCACCCGAGACCAGGTTCCTCGCGCTGAGTGTGTCCGACGCGGCCGAAGACGTGATCGGCACGATCCGCGGCGGGGCCCGCGGCTACGTCACGAAGTCGATCACCGGCACCGAGCTGGTCGCCGCGATCGGTCGGGTGTCCGAGGGTGATGCCGTGTTCTCGCCGCGGCTGGCCGGGTTCGTCCTCGACGCCTTCGCCGGATCGATCGAGGTGGCGCAGGTCGACCAGGATCTCGACCGGCTCACGGAGCGTGAACGCGAGGTGATGCGGCTGATCGCGCGCGGGTACGCCTACAAGGAGGTGGCCAGCGAGCTGTTCATCTCCGTGAAGACCGTCGAGACGCATGTCTCGAGCGTGTTGCGCAAGCTCCAACTCTCCTCGCGTCACCAGCTGACCCGCTGGGCCGCCGACCGTCGGCTGCTCTGAGTCATCGGGGGGGGAGGGGGCACAACTGCCCACGTCGACGCCTACTCCACGCAGGCGGCCGCGTCTCGCGCGGTCGCCACACTGACAGCCGCCCGCCGGACGAGCTCTTCGTCTCCGCCGCCCGCCCGGACGTTCACCCCGACCAGGTGCGCGGCCGACCGGGTCGCAGCCTCCGCCAACAGCAGGGCAGTGGTCGCGTCGCCGCGGATGTCGCGCTTGCCCTCGGCCGCGAGCCGCGAGGCCAGCCGCGCGGTCCCGGCTCCGAGCTCGGCGACCTCCAGAGGAACCTCGGCGGCACGCGTCAAAGCAACGCGCACCTGCTCCCGGCCGATGTGCTCGTCGCCGTCGCGGGCGGAGGTGAACGCCGCGATGACCGCGCCGTAGGCGTCCGCGTCCGCGTCGGCGAGATCCGCTGCGCCGGCTCTCAGCCGCTCGGCGTCGTCGACCAGTGCCTCGCCCCCGTCCAGCCGGTCGGCCGAGTAGCGTGCCGCCATCGCCACGAGGCCGGCCGCGGCCGAGACCGTGAGCGCGGCGACCGCCCCACCGCCGGGCGCCGGCTGTCTCTTCGCCACGAGTTCGAGGAACTCGCCGAGGCCATGGTCGAGGTAGGACCCGGTCACTGGCCCCCTCTCATCGCCGGAGGCGGTCAGAACAACCCCACCGTCTGGTCGTCCGCGTCGATGTCCACGTGCGCGGCCGCCGGGTCGGAACCGAGGCCGGGCATCGTCCGCATGTCGCCGCAGATCGGGTAGACGAACCCGGCGCCGACAGAGGCGCGGACCTCCCGGACCGGGAGGGTCCATCCCGTCGGGGCGCCCTTCAGCGTCGGGTCTGACGAGAGCGAGAGGTGCGTCTTGGCCATGCAGATCGGCAGCCGGCCGAAGCCGGCCTTCTCGTAGGTGTCGATCTGTCGAGCCGCTAGCCCGGTGTAGTCGACGCCGTCAGCGCCGTACACCAGCGTCGCGATCGTCTCGATCTTCTCGCGCAGGCCCGCCTCGTCGGGATAGAGCAGCCGGAACTCGCTCTGCTCGTGGGCCGCCTCGGAGACAGCCTCGGCCAACTCGACCGCGCCAGCCCCTCCGTCGGTGAAGTGGCTGGACACGGCGCAACGCGCCCCCGCGCGCTCGGCGATCTCGCGGATCGCGGCCTGCTCGCTAGGATGATCGGTCGGGAAGGCGTTGACCGCCACAACCGGCGAGACACCGTGGAGACGCACGTTCTCGATCTGCTTGACCAGGTTGGGCGCACCCGCGTGTACGTCGTCGGGGTTCTCTGCCAGCAGCGCCTCGGGCAGCGGCCGCCCGGCGACGATCCGGTGCTTGCCGGAGTGCGCCTTGAGCGCCCGCGCGGTGGCGACCACAACCGCGGCGTCGGGCGCCTCCCCCGACGCGCGGCACTTGATGTTGAAGAAGCGCTCTGCGCCCATGTCGGCTCCGAACCCCGCCTCGGTGACCACGTAGTCGCCCGTGCGCAAAGCGATGAGGTCGGCGATCACCGAGGAGTTGCCGGTGGCGATGTTGCCGAACGGGCCGCAGTGCACGAACGCGGGGGTGTTCTCGATCGTCTGCAGCAGGTTCGGCTTGATCGCCTCCCGCAGCAGCACAGTCATGGCCCCGGCAGTCTTGAGCTGCTCGGCGGTCACCGGCTCGCCGAGCGACGTGTAGCCGACGACGATGCGTCCCAGTCGTCCCCGGAGGTCCCTCAACGACGTGGTCAGGGCGAGTGCGGCCATCACTTCCGAGGCTGCGGTGATATCGAACCCGGTCTCCCGGGGGACTCCGTCCGCGCGACCACCGAGACCGGTCACGATGTTGCGCAGGGACCGGTCGTTGACGTCGAGCACCCGTCGCCAGGTGATGCTGTTCAGGTCGATGCCGAGGGCGTTGCCGCGGTAGAGATGGTCGTCGAGCCTGGCGCTCAGCAGGTTGTGCGCCGCGGTGACCGCGTGCATGTCGCCGGTCAGGTGGAGGTTGAGCTTCTCCATCGGGACAACCTGGCTGTAGCCGCCGCCGGCCGCGCCCCCCTTGATACCCAGCGCCGGGCCCATCGACGCCTGGCGGATGCTGATGACCGCGTTCTTGCCGATATGCCGCATGCCCTGGCCGAGACCGACCGTGGTCGTGGTCTTTCCCTCGCCCAGCGGCGTGGGCGTGATAGCGGTGACGACCACGTACTTGGCACGCGGGCGGTCGAGCAGCTCCTCGATCGCGTCGAGGCTGACCTTCATCACGTCCCGGCCGTAAGGCTCGAGCAGGTGGCTGCCCAGGCCCATCTCGTTCGCGATGTCCTCAATCGGCTTGAGGGCAGCACTGCGTGCGATCTCGAGGTTGCCCATTGAGTTGCCCATTGAGTTGGTCGACGACATGGTGTTCTCCCTTCCGCTAGTTCCCGCATGCATAAAGCCATCCGCTTCGGCCCCGAACGCAGCGCCCGCGTCGAGCAGCGAGTCGAACAGGTACTGCCCGGACGAGCGTTCGCAGTGAAGCAGGTAGGACCTCGTCCCATTCCGGTCGGCGCGGACGAGGTCGGTGGCGACGTGCGCCACTGCGGACCGGAAGGCACTTCCGTCCGGGCAGGTCGCCGCGGACAGGTCGACTCCGCACTCCTTGGCCAGCAGGTCAGGCGATCTCGCGCCGGTGAGACGAACCAGGGCGCGACCATGGGTCACGTCGACGACCGTGACGAGCTCGTCCACACGGGCTGCCAGCTGTTCGAGCCGGGCGGTGATCCGGGCCTGCTCTCCCGGAGTGGCCAGAACCAGCCACTCGCCCGGCCCCGACCCGGTCAGCAGCACATCCGAGCCCGACCCCTCCAGGTCCCAGGACCGCCATGCTGCACGCCCGATGCGCACACCCAGGACTTCGGCCATGGCGCCGTCCCAGGATGCCCTGACTGTCACCTTGGCCAGCGGGGTCTGGTCGGTCAGCGTCAGCAGGGCGGTGCTGCGACGCCCGCTCACCACCCACCCGGCGACCAGTGCCTCGGGCGGCGCGGGTGCGATCGGGCTCCTGGCGACGGGCGAGTTGTCAGTCACGCAGCCTCAACCCCTCGGGGTCGATCTGGGCGAGGTGCGCGGCCACGACGGCGGTGGCTGTCCCACCGTCGACCAGCCGGACCGTCACCTCGTTGCCCGGCTCGGCGAGCCACGCATCCACCTGGGCCAGACAGACGGAGCGACCCAGCGTCGGAGACAGCCTGCTGGAGGTCACCCGACCGCAGATTCGTCCGCCGTCGTCGACAAGCTGGCTTCCCTCCGCGAGGACGAGCGATCCCCGCGTCGTACGCAGGCCGACGAGCCGGGTGCCGGCACGCAGCTCCCGCTGCCAGGCCAGCTCCGGCAGGCCGGCGAAGTCGTCCTTGTCGAGCTTGACGAGGCCGTCGAGCCCCGCGGCGTACGCCTGAGTCAGCCCGTCGGTGTCCTGGCCGACGATCATGTGCCCCTTCTCGAGCCGCAGGATCCGCTGCGCCTCCACCCCGAACGGGCGTACGCCGAGGTCGCGGCCCTTCTCGAGCAGGGTCTCCCAGGCGTGCAGACCGTAGCCCGCCGGCACGTGCAGCTCGAAGCTCTGCTCCCCGGTGAAGCCGATCCGCCAGAGCACGCAGCCGCCCACTCCTGCGACTCGACCCGTGCGCACGTGCATGTACGGAAACGCCTCGGGCTCGATGTCCACGTCGTCGACGACTCGCCTCAGCAGCTCGCGGGAGTCGGGCCCGGCGACGTTGATGCTCGCGTATGACGTCGTCACGGGCGTCACGTGCACCCGCCACTCCGGGTGCTCGGTCTGCAGCCAGCTCTCAAGCCACTCCCAGACACCGGCCGCCCCTGACGAGGTCGTGCTCATCAGATAGTGATCCTCCCCGAGCCGCCCCGTCACACCGTCGTCGAGCACCACGCCGTCCTCGCCGCACATGACGCCGTACCGGACCCGGCCCACCTCCAGCTTCGACCACTTGTTCACGTACACCAGGTTCAGCAGCCGGGCGACGTCGGGGCCGCGTAGGTCGAGCTTTCCGATCGGGGTGACGTCGATGACGCCGACGCCATCTCGAACTGTGCCCACCTCTCCCGCTGGATCCCCGTAGTGGTCCGGACGGACCCACGCGCCCGCGACCAGGGGTACGGCGCCATGGCGCTCGTGCCAGGACTGCATGGGCGAGAGTCGTCTCGGCTCGCGAGGCCTCCCCGCGAGGGCGCCGAGCGTGACGGGCGCGTAGGGCGGTCGCCAGGTAGTGGTGCCCGTCTCCGCGATCGTCCGCCCGGTGGCCTCGGCGAGGATTGCGACCACGTTGACCGTCTCGAGCTTGCCCTGTGTGGGACCCATGGTCGCCGTCGTGTACCTCTTCGCGAGCTCGGCGCTGCGGTAGCCCTCCTCGACGGCCGTGAACAGGTCCTTTGACGACACGTCCTCGGAGAAGTCGACGATGCCGTGGGTGCGGCCGCGGAACAGCTCCGGGTGCGGGTCGGCGCGAAGCGTGGGCACGTCGCTGGTCGGTGCCGGGTCACCGGGGATGAGCTCCGCGGAGGCCATCCTGGGTGTCGCCGAGCGACGAGCCACGTCCGCAGCACGCCTGGCCGCCTCTCGCCCGGTGGCGTCGGCGTGTGCCACCAGCTCGTCGAGGGACCCGTCCCCCAGGACGCCCCCCGTAGCCATCACGTCCGCCGACAGCCGGGAGACGTTCGGTCGGAACCGGGCGGTGGCAGGGTCGTAGCGCGGCAAGTCCCCCGCCATCGTCAGCAGCGACACCGCGGCGGTCCAGCCGGTGGCCGTCACCACCAGGTCGCAGTCGACTTCCTGGCCATCACCCAGCTCCACCGCCTGGACGCGGCCACGGCCGTGCACCCGGACGAGGTCGCCGCCCCGCCGGGCGTCCACCACGTGCAGCACGTCGACGCCCACCCGCTCGAGGTCGGCCGCCGCAGCCTCCCCGTCGGCGTTCGCGGTGAGCACGACGGCTCGCTCGCCTGGCTTCACGGCATAGAGGTTGACCAACCGCCGGACCGCAGTGGACAGCAGCACGCCGGGGACGTCGTTGCCGGCGAACACGTACGGACGCTCGATCAGTCCCGATGCCACGACGAGGGTTCTCGCGCGCGCCTTCACCAGCCGTTCCTCGATGTCCGGTAGCCCGCGCTGCAGGACCGACACCCAGTTGCCGTCGTAGCGGCCCAGCACCACCGCGTCGGTGAGCACCTCGATGCCCGGCGTCGCGTCGACCAGTCCCCGCATCTTTCCCAAGGCCGACAAGTCTGCGGAAGATCCCCAGCGGAGGTGGCCACCCAGCTCCTGCTCCTCCTCCACCAGAAGCACCGCGGACCCTGCGCGCGCCGCGGCGACCGCAGCCGCCATCCCGGCCGGCCCCCCGCCCGCGACGAGGACGTCGGGGTGGACGTGGCGCTTGTCGTAGCGGTCGCCTCCGTCGTGCGCCGGATCGGCCGCTACCACGCCGCCGTGCGCGAACCGCTCCAGCACGCGTTCGTAGGTCGGCCAGAGCCAGCCGGGGCTCATGAACGTCTTGTAGTAGAAGCCGGCCGGTAGCGCTCTGCGCGCCAGCTCGTTCACCGCCTTGACGTCGACGGCGAGGGTGGGCCAGGTGTCCTGAGAGCGCACGTCCATGCCAGGGGTCACGAGGCGGTGGGCGCCGCGGACGTTCGGCTCGTCGCCGACCTGCAGGAAGCAGCCGGGATCGACGTGGCTCGCGGTGAGCAGGCCGCGTGGCCGGTGGTACTTGAAGCTGCGCGAGAACACCCGCACGCCGCAGGCTGCCAGCGCCGAGGCGATCGTGTCGCCGCGGTACGCCGGATAGGTCCGGCCGTTCCAGCCGAAGGTGAACCGCCCCGCTCGGTCGATCACCTCGCCGGGCTGGGAACCGAGCCGCATGGACATGGTCGCTGAGCCGTCGTGTCGCCACCGCGGTCGCCGGGAACGGCGCGTCACGGTGCGCGCCGTACTGCCGGGGAGCGCGGCGCGCGGACCTCGTTGGTGGTGGTGTCGCGCTCCAGAACCAGGTAGCGACGGCAGCCCATCCGGTGGTACCAGCGCTCCCGCGTCCAGCCGGCGATGTTGCGTCGCAGGTAGAGGTACGCGCGCCACTCGGTCGGGGTCGTGGTCCGCGGGTCCGGTCGCGCATCGATCTCGCCGACGTAGCCGAACTCCTCGGTGTCACGCGGGCCGCACCAGGGACAGGGAAGAAGGATCATCAGTGACCGACCGCCGCAGCGCCCTTCTCGCCGACCAGACGACCCCGGGCGAATCGGTCGAGCCCGAACGAGGAGATGATCTGGGGCGTGCGACCGGTGGCGATGCACTCGGCCATCGCCTCGCCCGCCACGGGTCCGGCCTTGAACCCGTAGGTCCCCCAGCCGACGTCGACGAGGAAGCCCTCCACGTCCGTGTGTCCCATGAGCGGTGCGTAGTCCGGGGTCATGTCGCAGAGCCCGGCCCATTGGCGCAGCAGGCGAAGCTTCGCCAGCGAGGGCATGAGCTGGAGGACGTGACCGGCGAGGCCCTCGGTGAACTCGAGGGACCCGCGTGTGGAGTACGCCGCGAAGGGGTCCACGCTCGCCCCGAAGACCAGCTCTCCCCGGGCGGTCTGGCTCACGTACACGTGCAGGCTCCCGGAGACGACCACCGGGCGAAGGAACGGCTTGACGGGCTCGGTGACGGCGGCTTGTAGGGGGAAGGTCTGGACGGGGAGCCGCACCCCCGCCATGTCGGCGACGAGGGTCGCCCATCCGGCGGTGGCGTTGACGACGATAGGGGCGGCGATGTCGCCGCGGTTCGTGCGCACCCCCGTCACCCGCCCGGCCATCACGTCGATCCCGGTCACCTCGGTGTCCTGGTGCAGATGGACTCCGAGGCTGTCCGCAGCGCGTGCGTATCCCCAGACCACCGCGTCGTGGCGGACGATGCCGCCGGGCGGGTGGTAGAGCGCCCCGAGGATCGGGTAACGAACCCGATCGGTGGTGTCCATCGCCGGGACGAGCCGCTTCACCTCCTCCGGCCCGATCACGTCGGAGTCGACTCCTCTCACCTTGTTGACCTCTGCGCGCCAGCGCATGGTCCGCAGTGCGGCGTCACTGTGCGCGAGTGTGAGGTGCCCCCGGCGGGAGAACATGACGTTGAAGTTCAGGTCCGAAGCCAACCCTCGGTAGAGCCCAAGGGACCGGTCGTAGAAGCGCACGCCCTCGGGAGTCAGGTAGTTCGACCGCAGGATTGCCGTGTTGCGCCCGGACCCGCCGCCGCCGAGATAGCCCTTGTCGAGTACGGCCACGTCGGTGATGCCGTGGTTGCGGGCGAGGTAGTAGGCGGTGGCCAGTCCGTGGACGCCGCCGCCGACGATGACGACCTGATACCCGTGTCTGAGGTCGTGCGTGCGCCACGCGGGCGGCCAGGAGCGGCCGACGACCCCATGACGCAGCAAGGCGAGACCGGAGTAGCGCGCGGACCCATGCCCTCCGGAACGGCGGCGGGGCTCACCCACGTCCGTGCCGCCCGTCGGTCAGCCGGTCGAGGAGCTCCCGGCGCCAGCGCTCGGTCGCTGCCACGTCGCCGAGCGTGTACACGTGCAGGCCGGCGACCCCTTGGTTCTCGTGCACGACGCCTGTGGCCAGCTCGGACACCAGCTCGTCCGGACGGTAGCCACCCGGCCGTAGCAGCTTCGCGCCGCCGTGGTGCTTGCGTAGGAACTGCAGGGAGGTTCCGACGCCGATCCGGGTGGCGACTCGCAGGAGCTTGAGCCGGTCCACCACCCCGGCGACACCTGCATGGACCGGCAGTCGGAGGCCGAGTGCGCGGACATGCTCGACCCATCGTCGGACCGCTGTGGGGTCGAAGCACATCTGTGTGACGACGTAGCTGCTCAGCGGCTGCTTGGCGAGCAGGGCCCGGGACAGCTCGATGTCCGTGACGGTCGGGTGCCCCTCGGGATATCCCGTGATGCCCACGGAGTTCAGGGAACGACTGGAGCCGGACCGACGCTTTCGCTCGAGAGCGGTCACCAGCTGGAGCGAGTCCGCGAAGTCACCCACGGGCGTATCGCCATCTCCGGTCACCACGAACACGTCCTGGACGCCGACCTCGTCGAGACGGCTGAGGATCTCGGCGAGGTGCGACTCGTCGTACACCAGGCGCGCGGCCAGGTGTGGAACGGCGTTGAACCCGTGGCGCGCGAGGACCTCCGCCAACGCCAGCGTTGGTTCCAGGCCTCGTCGCGGCGACGCCGTCACCGTCACCGGCAGTGCTGTCGGAACGTGCTGCTCGACCTGCTCCGCCGTCCCGGCGAGAGGCAGCACCTCGTACCGCGGCCGGAGCAGCAACCCGGCCAGTGCCCGCTGCTGCAGGTCCTTCGGGCTGCCGGCCGATGCTGGGCCCGGCGGGGTCGCTGGAGCCGTCGAGGCACCGTTCCTAGAGACGCTCACGGTACTCACGGTTGTGGCTCTGGAGACCTGGAGCGGTGCCGAAGAAGGCGTGCTTGGACATGTCGTCGGAGTACCGGCTGGCCTCGGGTGTGCGCCCGAGCGCCTCCGCCATGCTCCGCACGTGGTGGGGAGCCGCACCGCAGCACAGGCCGAGGTAGCGCACACCGGCAGCCTGCGCCTTGAGCGCGAAGTCGGCGATCTCGTAGCGGTTGCAGGTGAACGGGTCCAGAGCCGTGGGGAACGGCCTGCCCTCAGGGAGCAGGGCGTCGTCCGGCTCCCGCAGCGACTGGAACGTGGGCTGGTCTGCGTCGGTGCGGTACGGGACCGGTAGCGCGGCGACCGGCACGTCGACTGCGGCGGTGACCGCCGCCAGGAGTGGCAGCATCGTGGCCGGTCCGCGGATGCAGTTGAGTCCGACGACGGTGGCGCCGTCGTCCGCCAGCCGTCGGAAGGCGTCCGGCAGGGACTGACCCTCTCGCGTGTCGGGCTGTTGGCCGACGGCGAGGGTGATCACCGCGGGCAGGCCGAACTGGCAGATGACGTCGAGAGCGATCCGGGCCTCACCCGCGTAGCGGAACGTCTCGCCGATGACGTAGTCGACGGCTGCCTCCGCCGCCCACCCGACCTGCTCCTCGAACATCTCCCGCGTCCGCACCTGGGACTCGGGGTTTTCCGGGTCGTACAGGTTGGTGTTGCAGACGTTCCCCGCCAACATCGTGCCGGACTCCTCGGCCACCTCGCGCGCGAGCGCCAGCGACTGCCGGTTCATCTCCTCGAGCAGACCGTCCTTGCCGACCGCGCGCAGCTTCTCCCGATGCGCGTAGTAGGTGAGCGCCTCGACGACGTCGGACCCGGCATGGACGAAGTCGCGGTGCAGTGCGGTGACCTGCTCGGGATGGTCGAGCACCACCTCGGGCACGAACGCGCCGGCCTGGAGGTAGCCGCGCCGCTCAAGCTCGAAGAGATAGCCCTCGGCGCACAGGACAGGGCCCGCGTCGAGCCGTTCGAGCAGCCCGGGACGGGTAGTGGCCGACTCCGTCCCTGTGCTGTTCGACTCCGTCACTGTGCTGTTCGACTCCGTCACTGTGCTGTTCGACTCCGTCACTGGGCGACCCCCGACGCGACCAGGCCCTTCGGTGTCTCCTTCTTCGGATCGACGAACGGCCGGGGGACCACCACGGCGTCGATCTCGCCCCGAGCCGCCGTGTGCACGGCCAGCTTCGTGCCGTTCTCGCTCTGTTCGACCGGGACGAGGGCGAAGCCGATGTTCTTCTCCAGCCGGGGGGACCAGAAAGCAGATGACACCTGCCCGATCTGGTTGGTGCCATCGGTGACCGGGAGGTAGTCGTCGAGGTAGCCGATGAGCGGGTCGCCACCGATCTCGACGCCGACCACCAATCGGTCGATCCCATCTTCGGCGACCCGCGCCAGCGCCTGCTTCCCGACGAAGTCGGCTTCCTGGTCGAGGTCCACGGTCCAGCCCAGGCCGATCTCGTACGGGTTGAGAAACGCGTAGTCGCTGTAGGCGTTGTTGTCCAGCGCGATGTCTGAGCCGTAGCTGAGGATCCCCGCCTCCACGCGGCGGATCTGACAGGGCCCGATCACGGCTAGGTCGTGCGGCTGGCCGGCCTCCAGGAGGATGTCCCACAGCCTGGTTCCGTCCCGGCTCGCGTTGCGCAGGTAGATCTCGTAGCCGATCTCACCGGTGTAGCCGGTCCGACCCACGACGACGTTCATGCCGTCGAGCTCGAACTCGCTGCTCCAGTAGTACTTGAGATCGAGGACCCGCTCCCCGAACAGGTCGCGCATCAGGGCCTGGGACTTCGGGCCCTGGATCTGGACGGGCGCCACGTCGGGTTCGCTGACTCGTACGTCAAGCCCCAACTGGCTGGCGACGCCCTTGGCCCACAGCAGCACGTCGCCGTCGGCAACGGAGAACCAGAAGCAGTCCTCGGCTAGGCGCAGCAGCACCGGGTTGTTGATGACCCCGCCGTCGTCGTCGGTGTTGAGGAGGAACTTGTTCTGACCGACCGCGCACTTGGTCAGGTCGCGGGGGGTGAGCATGTTGGCCAGCGTCAACGCGTCGGGGCCGGCGATCTCCACCTGGCGCTCCACCCCGACGTCCCACAGGGTGACATCACGCACCAGCTTCCAGTACTCGGCGATCATGTCGTCGTAGTGCCGCGGGTGGTACATCCGGTTGCACACCGTGTAGGACTGCACACCGTGCCGTTCGGAGGCATAGAAGTACGGAGACTTGCGGATGCGGCTGTACATGTGGATCTTCGGGACGTCGTATGGGATGCGCATGGGATCTCGTTCCTGTCTGCTCGAGGCTGGATGGACTGGTCTGGGTCGGTTCCGGATCGGCGTCAGCTCCACGGGAAGGGCGAGCTGCTGGTGGGGTGCAGCTCGCCGCGCAGGTAGCGGGCGAAGCGGAAGGGAGCGAGGAGCTCCTGTTCGTCGCCGACCAGCTCACGGGCCACGAGCTCGCCGACACCGATCATCTTGTAGCCGTGGTTGGAGTCCGCGACGACGTACGCGTTCTGCCGGAAGGTGTCGAAAACGGGGAAGCTGTCCGGGGTGAAGCAGCCCAGCCCGCCGGAGTTCTCGTCCTTGTACAGGTGACCGGTGCCCTCGAATCGCTGCTGACAGTGGGCCAGCGCGGCGGTCCACATCCGAGCAAAGCCACGGGGAGCGGTGTACTCGAGGCTGGCTGGGCCGTAGGGGTCGACCGCAACCTCGGCGGTCGACGCGTCCACCGACACCGGCACGGTGCCCCCCTGCACCCCACCGAAGGAGAAGTCGGGTTTGTAGTAGACGCCCCACATCTCGTCGGTGACCAGCTCCCCGCCGTCGTCGTAAAGGGGCGCGTCGGAGTCGACGTGGATGACCGGTGGCGGCTCGCCGCGGGTATCGGTGAACAGGCCTGGGTCGACGCCGAGCGTCCCCTCCTGAAGCAGCAGGTAGGTCCACATGTCGACGTCTTCGTGCAGCCGTCCCTCCCGGTCGCGTACGTCGACCGTCGCCGGGAGGTCGAGCATCTCCCAGAAGTCCCGGACCCACGGGCCTGCCGCGACGACCACGTGGTCGCAGCGGACGGTGCCCCGGTCGGTCTCGACGGCCCGGACGGCTGCGTCCGCACCACCCCCATTGTCGAAGGCGAAGCCGGTGACCCGCGTTCCGGTGATCACGCGCACCCCCTCCGCCTCGACCCGGGCGGCGAGGCCGAGCATGGAGGCGCGGTTGTTGGCGTAGCCGCCCCGGCTCTCGTGCAGGACGTTGGTGATCCCGGGTGCCTGCCAGTCGCCGAGCAGCTCGCGCAGGTAGTCGCGGCAGGCGGTCTCGCCCTCGACGAGTGTCGAGGGGTAGCCGATCTCCTGCTGCTCGGAGTAGATCTGCGCGACATCGGCGTGCATCACCTCTGGCGCTGCCTGCAGGTAGCCGACCGGATGGTAGGAGAACGTCGACGGGTCTGACTCCCAGACCGCCACCGAATGCGCCATCAGGCGGCGCATCGCCGGCTGGAAGTAGTTGTTGCGAATGACCCCGCACGCGATGCCGGAGGCGCCGGCGGCGACCGCTGTCTTGTCGAGCACCACGACGTCCTCGCCCGTGCCCAGGCCCCGGGCTCGCAGTTCCTGCGCCAGGTGCCAGGCCGTTGACAGGCCGTGCACGCCGGCACCTACGACGACGTACCGCACGCCGTCCGGCACCGCCGAGTGCGATGAGAACTGCGGCATTGGGTCAAGCCTCCGCTGCTGCGAGCAAAGCTAGTGTTGCCATATCGGCAACGCTGTTGCATAATCATCGCGACGCTAACACGCGAGGATGCCGTTGACTACAGGAAACGCCCCGTGAGTACGACGAATCGCCCGGTGGCGACCGTCGAGCGCGCCATCGCCGTGCTCCATACCCTGGCGGGCGCATCGGGCGATCTGGGCAACAACGAGATCGCCCGACGGACGGGGATCAACGTCAGCAGCGTCTCCCGCCTGCTCGCCACGCTGGCCAACGACGAGCTGGTGAGTCGAGTCGCCGAGAGCGGCCGGTTCCGGCTCGGTCCCAGACTCGTCGAGCTGGGCAACGCAGCACTCGCTCGCGTCGACATCCGTCAGCTCTGCCGCCCCCACCTGGTGGCCCTGACCGAGGCCACCGGTGAGACGGCGACGCTGTCCGTCCCCTACGAAGAGGGCACGATCACCGTCGACTTCGTGCAGAGCCCCTCGTCGGTGCGCAGTGTCGCCCAGGTCGGGCGACCGAGCATCGCTCACGCGACCGCTACCGGAAAGGTGTTCCTCGCCTATGCCGGAACCATGCCGGCCGGCCCGCTCCCGTCGTACACCCGGCGTACGGTCACCGACGTGGCCGCGCTGGAAGCGGAGGTCGCACAGATCCGTCACCGTGGCTGGGCGCAGGCCGTCGGCGAGCGAGAGGACGACCTCAACGCGCTTGCCGCACCCGTCCGCGGAGCCGGCGCGGTGCTGACGGCGGTGCTCGGCCTGCAGGGGCCGGGGAGCCGATTCGGTCCGAAGGCGATGCGCGCCGCCGTGCAGGAGCTGACAGCCCACTGCGCGCAGCTCGAGTGGCGGGGGACGTGAGGATGCGGATCAGTCTCGCCCAGCTGGACTCGAAGCTCGGCGACGTCGACGCCAACCTCGAGTCGGCGCGGGAGGCCGTCGAGACCGCCGCCGGTGAGTCCGCGGACCTGGTTGCCTTCCCGGAGCTGTTCCTGTCCGGGTACTCCGTCGGTGAGGTGGACGCCGACCTGTCGATGCGGCCCGACGATCCGCGGATCGAGAAGCTGGCCCGGGCGGCCGGCGACGCCGGTGTGTTGGTGGGTTTCGTGGAGGCGGGGCCGCCGGGCCCGCACACCTACAACAGTACGGTCTACTACCAGGCGGGTCGGCTGGTCCACGTGCACCGCAAGCTGTACCTGCCGGCGTACCGGCCGTTCGAGGAGCGCAACTACTTCACCCCTGGCCCGAGGTTGCGGGCGTTCGACGCAAGCCCGGAGACCCGCATGGCGGTGCTGTGCTGCAACGACGCGTGGCAACCGCAGCTGGCGTTCCTCGCGACCCAGGACGGGGCTCAGGTCATGCTCGTGCCGACTGCGAGCTCGCAGAGCAGCTTCCCCGACCGCTACGACTCACACGAGTACTGGCACGACATCACCCGGTTCTACGGCCGGATGTTCCAGCTCTTCGTCGTCTTCGTCAACCGCGTCGGCGTGGAGGGACGCTTCGGGTTCTGGGGTGGCTCGCACATCATCGACCCGTGGGGCAACGTCGTCGCCGAGGCTGCCCTGAACGAGGAACAGGTGCTGACGGTGAGTATCGACCTGGCCGAGATCCGCCGTCGGCGGCGCCAGGTCCCTTTGGTCAAGGAGGCACGCCTCGGGCTGATCCGGCGCGAGATCGAGCGGCTGCTGGACGAGGGCGGCGACCTTTGATTCCTGCACCTTGTTCGAACGCGGCTGCACCATCCTGTGTCGGTCGGGCGACGTAGGCTCTGGGCCGAGATGAGTGCTCCGTTTCCCATTCCGCAGTCGCCCGCAGCGGGCGCAGACGACAAATCCGGGCAGGAGGCTGCCCGCGGCGGGCAGCGTGGTCGACGTACCCCGCCGCCAGAGGAGCTTCTCAAGGGTCTCAACGACCCGCAACGGATTGCCGTGACGCATCAGGGTGCGCCGTTGCTGGTGGTGGCCGGGGCCGGCTCGGGCAAGACCCGGGTGCTCACGCGGCGCATCGCCTGGCTGATCTCCGAGCGCAAGGCCCACCCGGGGTCGGTGCTGGCGATCACCTTCACGAACAAGGCTGCCGCGGAGATGCGCGAACGCGTCGAGGAGCTGGTCGGGCGGCGGGCACGGATCATGTGGGTCTCCACGTTCCACTCCGCGTGCGTGCGCATCCTTCGCAAGGAGATCGACAAGTTCGGGTTCAAGTCGTCGTTCTCGATCTACGACGCGGCCGACTCGAAACGACTGATGACGTTGGTGTGTCGCGATCTCGACCTCGACTCGAAGCACTACCCGCCGCGCGCGATCCTGAACTGGGTGTCCAATGCGAAGAACGAGCTGCTCGACCACGAGGCCGCGGCAAAGGACGCCAGGAACCACCTCGAGGAGACCTACGCGGGGGCCTACACCCTCTACCAACGCCGGCTGCGTGAGGCCAACGCGTTGGACTTCGACGACCTGATCATGACGACGGTGAACCTGTTCCAGGCCTTCCCTGAGGTGCGGGAGACCTATCGACGACGGTTCAGACACGTGCTGGTCGACGAGTACCAGGACACCAATCACGCGCAGTACGCACTGATCCGGGAGCTCTGCTCGGCCAATGCCGCGACTGAACCGGACGGTGAGGATTGTGTCGAGCCGGGCGAGCTGATGGTGGTTGGTGACGCCGACCAGTCGATCTACGCCTTCCGCGGCGCGAGCATCCGCAACATCCTTCAGTTCGAAGCCGATTTTCCGGATTCCCGCTCGATACTCCTCGAGCAGAACTACCGCTCGACGCAGAAGATCCTCACCGCGGCGAACTCGGTGATCAGCCGGAACAAGGGGCGCAAGGCGAAGAACCTGTGGTCCGACGCGGGCGAGGGCGAGCAGATAGTCGGGTACGTCGCCGACGACGAGCACGACGAGGCCAGGTTCGTCTCGGAGGAGATCGACAGGCTCACCGACGCTGACCGGGCCCGGCCCGGGGATGTGGCGGTCTTCTACCGGACCAACGCGCAGAGCAGAGTGTTCGAGGAGGTGTTCATCCGGGTCGGTCAGCCCTACAAGGTGGTTGGCGGAGTGCGGTTCTACGAGCGCAGGGAGGTCCGCGACGCGCTCGCCTATCTGCGGATGCTCGCCAACCCGGCCGACGAGATCTCACTCCGGCGCATCCTCAATGTGCCCAAGCGCGGGATCGGGGAGCGGGCAGAGGCCTGCGTCCAGGCACTGGCGCAGCGTGACCGAATCTCGTTCTGGGAGGCGCTGAGGCGTGCCGACGATGCGCCGGGGATCGCGAGCAGGTCGCTCAACTGCATCAAGCCCTTCGTCGCGATGGTCGAGGAGCTCGGCTCGATGGTCGACGCCGGCGAGCGAGCGGACGTCGTGCTGGAACAGGTGCTCGCTCGCAGCGGGTACCTCGCCGAGCTGGAGGAGTCCGACGACCCCCAGGACGAGACAAGGGTGGAGAACCTGGCCGAGCTGGTCGCGGTGGCCCGGGAGTACGTCGACGAACCGGCTGAGTCCGACGCGGGGACGGCCGGTTTGGGCGAGTTCCTCGAGCGGGTGGCGCTGGTGGCCGACACGGACCAGATCCCTGACCAGCCCGGAGATGAGGGCGGCAGCGACATCGGAGTCGTCACCTTGATGACCTTGCACACTGCGAAGGGCCTGGAGTTCCCGGTCGTGTTCCTCACTGGCCTGGAGGACGGGGTGTTCCCGCACAGTCGCTCACTGGGGGACCAGCCCGAGCTCGAGGAGGAACGGCGGCTGGCCTACGTGGGTGTGACCCGGGCGCGTGAGCGCCTGTACATCTCGCGCGCGGTGGTCCGCTCGGCCTGGGGAGCCCCAGCGCACAACCCTGCCTCCCGGTTCATCGACGAGCTGCCCGCGGACCTGGTCGACTGGCGCCGCACCGAGGCGGAGCAGACCTCATGGACCCGCCCCGTGCTGTCGCCGGCTCAGTCTCGGCAACCAGGAGCGGGAAACCGGCGGTTCGGCAGCGCGGCGATCCGCGCCGACTCGGCAACCAAGTCCAAGGCAACGCGCACGGTCCCGAGTCTGGTTCCCGGTGACCGGGTGTTGCACGACAGCTTCGGGATGGGGAGTGTTGTCTCGCTCGAAGGGGTGGCAGAGAACGCCGTGGCGTCCATCGACTTCGGCTCAGAGGGCGTCAAGCGCCTGCTGCTCAGGTACGCACCTGTCGAGAAGCTCTAGGCCCCCGCCGCCCTGGTTCTCGGCGCAGGCGAGCGACGGCCGACGTGGTCGGCAGCTAGGCTGGACGGGTCCTGCTACGGGCTGAGCCCGTGCACCCGCAAAGCGTTGAACGGGTCGACCGGGTCGCCCGCACCGGGGCGAACCTCTAGGTGAAGGTGCGCACCGGTCGAGTTCCCGGTCGATCCGACCGATCCGATCACCTGGCCACTGCTGACCTGGTCTCCGGGGCTCACCGCGAAGGCGCTCTGGTGGCAGTACCAGGTCTCGGTGCCGTCCTGGTCGGTGATGACCGTCTTGTTGCCGTAGGAGCCGTCGTACTCAGTCGAGGTGACGACGCCGTTGGCTACCGCCTTGATCGGGGTCCCGGAGGGGGCCGCGAAGTCAAGACCGGTGTGCGTGGTGGACCACAGGCTGCTGGACTGACCGAAGGTGGCGCTGAGGTCGTACTGGCCTGCCTCGAGCGGTAGCGACCAGGTATTCGAGGTGAGCTTGGCGGCATGCTGCTCGGCGCTGGCGGCGAGCTGTGCCAGGGCAGCATTACGCTCCTTGGCCTGCGCCTCAGCGGCTTCCTGAAGCTCCTCGTCCGCGGCGTCCTCCAACGCTGAGCGCTGCGAGTCACGGCTGACGGCCCGTTCCCGGTCAGTTGTCGTGTCCGAGGAAGCGACCGCGCTCGAGCCGGTGAGGGCACTCGGGTAGATCTGGGAGGTGCCGGTGACTCCCGTCGAGGTTGACGTGGAAACGTCGGGCCCGCCCTTTGACACGGCGCCCGCCCCGGCGATGACGAGCACGGCCGTGCCGAGCAGGGCTGGTGCCTTGGGGAAGAACTTGGCCCGGGCAGCATGCGTCGGCTTGGCCGCCCGCCGCCTGCCCGTCCCGCTGGTGACAGGGGTCGCCGACGCTGGTGTCTCGGCGGTTCGCGCGGCATTGTGCCGCCCTGTCCGATGGTTCACGAGGGGGTCCTTACGTCGTCTAAACGGCAATCTACAAGAGTAACGGAGGAGCAAAGGAGCGCATTACGGACTCAGCGGCAGATGTGCACAAGGTCACCCGGCAGATGCTCCCCCCGGAGAACGGTCTGACCCGTGATGTACTGACTCCAAGCTATTGTTCCCTTGGATGTCACGGGCTAACCGCAGTGGTCTAGATCGCAGGGGGCGAGAGGTCAGTTAGTCTGCCACGTGGCCCGGGTGGTCGAGCCTTGGTCCGGGTGGTCGAGCCTTGGTCCGGGTGGTCGAGCCTGTCGAGACCGATTCCGTACGAAATATCCAAGGAGGTGGCATTTCACATGGCTCCGATCCGCATCGTAGTGGCGAAACCCGGGCTGGACGGGCACGACCGCGGCGCGAAGGTGGTCGCGCGCGCACTGCGAGACGCCGGCCACGAGGTCATTTACACCGGCCTCCACCAGACCCCGGAGCAGATCGTCGAGACCGCAATCCAAGAGGACGCAGATGTGATCGGTCTCTCGGTACTGTCGGGGGCGCACATGACGCTGTTCAAGAAGATCATCGGTCTTCTCGACGAGCGTGACGCTCGCGACATCGTGGTTTTCGGGGGCGGCATCATTCCCGCCGACGACATCCCCCTGCTCCAGGAGGCCGGTGTTGCCAAGGTCTTCACCCCGGGTGCGACAACGACTGAGATCGTCGCTTGGGTCAAGGACAATGTCGGGGACTCCTCGGGCCCAGAGGCCTAAGCCTGAATCCGTGGATGGGTAGCCGGCGGTTCGGCGGGGCAGACATAGAAGTGCCTTCTAGGCAAGGAGAATCGGGATTGTCGACGTCCTGATTCAGCCGAACCCAGAAGGCACTGATAGTGAAACTACAGCATGGATGGTCGCGGGCCAC
>Ga0075530_1000066_pt1 | contig 42176 bp, 42 predicted proteins | sample NGEPerD_2_FD_75101 | JGI IMG/M metagenome (GOLD analysis project Ga0075530, IMG submission 75101) | Arctic peat soil microbial communities from the Barrow Environmental Observatory site, Barrow, Alaska, USA - NGEE PermafrostL1-D | ecosystem: Environmental > Terrestrial > Soil > Wetlands > Peat ... | reverse complement strand
TTTTAGTAAGGACACCTATCAAGGATATCTTTCTATTTTTAATTGCAACCCTAGATGGCCAGAAACAAAAACTTTCCAAATCTACTGGAAAAAAGATATTTCACATGCCCTAGAGGTTATTTTTCACGAATCACTTCATTTCGCTTTTTTTGAATATTTAGACAAAAACTTTACCAATCAAATTAAAGGGTTAGATAAAAATTCTGGGTTACTGTGGGAACTTTCCGAGATATTTAATGTAATTATTCTTAATTTACCCCAATTTAGAGAGATAATTAACCTTGAGGAAAAACTTTTCTACCCTCAATTACAGGATAAATTAGACAAAGCAAAAGAAATTTGGAATTCAAACCAAAATTTAAATAATTTTATAATTAACTACTTAAATTTATAAAATCGATTGAGCTCTTATTCCCTCCCCTTCCTTGCATTTCTCCCCCCAAAAGAGTAGGTTAAATATCAGAAGGTTCAAACGAAAGGAGAACTAAGATGGAAGAGTTCAAGTTGGATATTGGCGACACGATTTCTGGTGAAATAGTTCTTGTCTGGGCTACAGTTACGAATACCGAGCTAACTGAAGGTCGGGGCCAATCATACGACAAAAGCTATCATCTCACCAAAAATGAAGCCGTCATCGCAGCGGAGGGCATTGGTGTGATGGGGCAACTGGGTAAAGTGGAAGAAAGAAAAGCTCTCAAACTTTCTCCAACCACTTTCATTATTTTACCCAAGAAGGCGATTAGGGCTTCATCAGACTTTAAACAACGGGCAGAACTTCGCAAGCAAGCCTTAGCCAAACTCTCTGAAGCGGAGAAAGTTGCTCTTTTGGGCAAATAAGGCTAGGAAATGCTTTGTTCCTTGGTCTTGCGTACGAGCACCATATTGTAAAATATGGTGCTCTTTTTTATTCCCCAATAACCACTTAATTGACAAAAGAGGTATTATAATATATAAAAGAAATAGATTATGACCCTAGGTCATTGAAAAGTCGACAGACTTAAACTGTAGAAAGGGAGAAAAGAGTGATGAAAAAATTGATTTTGGTCCGTCAGGGTGATTACGACACTGGTGGTAGTCTCAGTGATTTCGGAAAAAAGCAGATGAGAATGCTCGGCGAAGAAATCAAGAAACAGTACATCAATGGCAACAGGGTTATCCTCCTGTCTTCAACAGCCAACCGCGCCTGCCAAGGTGCAGAGATTCTTAGTGAAGTGCTAGGCGTTGAATACCAACCTCACGAAGTTCTCTGGTCTGATTCTATGTATCCTGAAGATTGCACGAAGGTTCTCGAGCTGGTTCGTAGACACAAGAATCGTGCTGACATTATTATTCTTGTCACTCATCTCGAGTATGGAGAGGGGTTCCCAAGCCATTTCGGCCAGCATGAGCTTGATGGAACTAATCTGGATGGTCGAGGGATTGAGAAGGGTCAAGCTTGGCTCATTGATTGCCAGACCAAACAGATGGAACTCCTCGTTCCTGTTGTTTGTTGAAAATGTGTTGAAAAACACACAACCCGCCAGATTGAAATATATCTGGCGGTTTTTTATACCCATTAATTGTGAATTAAAATTACAAAACACATTACCTCACACCACTATTTCTTGTTTAAAAAACAAAGTAAGGTTATTATTAAATCTAGATTTAATAATAACCCCAACCAAATGAAAAATAATAAAACAGTAGTTATATGCTCAAGTGTTTCATTTTATGAAAAAGTCGTAGAAGTCGAAAAAGAGCTTAAAAATTTAGGTTTCAAAGTTGTTATTCCTCTAACCGCAACAAAAATGAAGAAGACGAGAGATTTTAAGGTGGAAACATACAAGACTTGGGAAACAAATCCAGAAAATTATAAAACAGATTTTGTGTCCTATCCCCACCGCAGAGCGGATGGGGTATTAGTCACAAAATACCGTGGCTGTTTTTTTGGAATAAGTATGTCCACCAGACATACAAAGCACATCGCGTGTCCTCAACCCCGCGGTGAACCGACGGGGTTGAGGACATCGCACTCCAATAAAAGAAAAGCCTTCTTAACAAAAGCTCATTTTGAAAAGGTAGAAAAAGGAGACGTTGTTTTAATTTTGAATTACAAGAAAAATGGGAAAAATGGCTATATCGGTGGAGCCGTATTGATGGAAATGGCTGTTGCTTTCTATTTCAAAAAACCAATTTATATATTAAATCCAATAGATGAGAGTTCAAAATACAAAGAGGAACTCTATGGCGTGTTACCTAAAATCATAGATGGAGATTTATCGAAAATAAAATAATATAAAGACAAAATAAAAACATGAAATTATTAAAAGAAATAAGTGAAAAGAATCTAGGAATATCAAACCAAGAAATTCTAGAAGAAAACTACCGGTTGAGAAAATCAGCTCGTGCTGTTTTATTAAATGATAAAGGAGAAGTTTCTATACAACATGTTGGTAAATGGGATTATTACAAACTTCCAGGTGGTGGTGTAGAAATTGGTGAAACTGAGAAGGAAGCTTTAAAGAGAGAGATCATGGAAGAAGTTGGTTGCGACCTAACTATTGAAAAAGAGTTAGGTGCGACTATTGAATATCACAATACACATAACTTACTTCACATTTCATATGGCTATTTATGTAAAGTGAAAGGGAATATTAAAGAACCACAATATGAAAAAAGTGAGATCGATGACGAGTTTAAGCCAATTTGGAAACCCATAGATGAAGCACTAGAATTAATGGAGAAATATTACCCCAACGAACCTTATCAAGCCAAATTTATTATCACTAGAGAAAAGACATTTCTAGAAGAAGCAAAAAAACTACTTACTATGCATTCAGCCGATTAGTAAATCGAAAAAGTATCAAAAATAAAATAATATATCCCCCTCAATTTTGAAACAAAAAAAAGACTGGTCATACTCTGACGACCAGTCCTGTTGTTTCATATACAGAAACAAAAAACTCAATTTGGAATTGCGAGATTACGGAGAATCACCTCGAGAAAGTTGCCTTCTGGATTGTCTTGTTTAATCAAAACAATCTGCCAATCCTTACGGATACCCCACTTTTCAACGGCATCCACCCGTCTTTGAACATCTTCAGAAAGTTCAGACCAAAGACAGGTCCACCACAACAAGGTAAGAAATTTCACGACTTTTTTGCGTCGTGACAGCTCAAGCTCGAGTCCACACAAATTACAATTTGCTGAATCGTGTTCCTCAGAAGACTCTTCCTCCACCAAGTCAATCTTGGCGTGGGCAATTTCTTTTTCCAATTGTTTTAAGACGGCGACTGCCTGACTATACAACAGGTAAATCTTCTTTATTTCAGGGTCCTCAAGAGTGCCGACAACAACATCTCCATCCTCAAGTTCATTATCGGGGGGTTGGATATCTTTTTCCGAAACCTCTTCCAATTCCCGCTGAAGCCAATCCATAAATTCTGACATTGTTAAACCCCTTTCCGTCCTTCATTTATTTGTACTACACGAATCATATTGATTCGTTCCATTTGGAATCTTAACATTATCACATATTTTGTCAATAGCCTGAGGTAAAATCCAGAAACATAACTATTCTGCCCCTTCCCATATAATCAACGACACAATTGTAGCTGAGCCAACTAGAAATATTAGAGAAATCATAGGAGTTTGTTTGATTTTATATAGATTTTCAACTAAGATAAAAATAGATAGAATCGTTGTGTAAAACAACAGGCTAAAAGCACGGCTCAGTGTGCTAATTTGAACCTTGAAATAAACCAACAGAAAGGAGTATTTTTTCATGATTACTTTATCAAACGGCCATAAATTTAAATATATGGTTGCAAGTGGTGCTCTTGCTTTTGATGGTAGGGGTTGGCTTTGGGAACGACCACTCGTATGGCTAGGTCTTATCAAGCCCGAACTTTTTACTGTTGTTATCAAGACACTAACACTAACCCCGCGTAAGGGAAATCTACGATGGTGGAAACCTTGGACATGTGTTCGTCTTATTCCCAGAGGAGCAGTCAACAAAGTTGGTCTTACTAATCCTGGAATTGATTGGTGGTGCAACAAAGTAGCTCCAACAATTAATTTCCAAAAATATCCAATTGTTGGATCAATTTCTGGAGAAAAAGACGAGCTTAAAGAAATGGCTAAAAAGCTTAATCATTTTGAACTTGTTGGCCTCGAAGTCAATGTTTCATGTCCAAATACGGGACATGCGCTGGAGATGGCGGAGTTAGTAATAAATAGTGTAAAAACAGTCAAATTTATTTCGCGCCACCCTATCATTGTTAAAGTCTCAGTAAATCAGGATTATCTCGCCATCGCCCATGGACTTACTAGAATTGCAGAAGCAATCTCTATCAACAGTGTGCCTTGGGAGACAGTTTTTGCAAACAGCAAAAGAACTCCCTTATGGAAACTCGAGAAACAAGTCGGTGGCGGTGGCGGTGGAGTTTCTGGCAAACCAGCCCAGAAATACAACTGGGAAGCAGTGGAAGCTCTAACTAAACAAGGATCACTTCCTGTGATTGGTCCAAGTATTATGGAATTCGAAGACATGGAAATAGTCAAAAAATTGGGGGCGAAAGCATACAGTTTTGGGACTATTCATCTACGAACTCCATGGAAACCAACTTCATTCATTAAGAGAGAAGGGAAAGAAAACTCATGAGAACAAACTCAGTGACAATCCCTCGGTGGTTTGACCGCCACCTCCATATTCGTGATGGCGAAATGCTAAAAACAGTCCTTCCTTGCACGCTAAACCAGAAGGCTACTGGGGCGATTATTATGGGCAACCTCAAACCCCCAGACGAAACTTCAACAATTGAGAAGACTAGGGCTTATCAGCAACGAATCATATCAGCCCTACCACCAGATTCTGACTTTGTACTGTGCATGACACTTTATCTAACGGACGATATTAGTCCTGAAGAAGTTGTGCGAGGATTCAAAGAAAATATTTGGCGAGCAGTAAAACTCTATATGGCCGATCAAAAAGGCCTAGGAGGAACGACTGGTTCACAGTCAGGAGTTAAAAATCTCCTCGGACGTTATAAAGTATTTGAAGCAATGGAAAAATATGGAATTCCATTACTTGGTCATTTTGAAGCAGTCGAGAAAGATGTCGACGAATTCGATCGGGAAATAACATCTCTCGAACGTGACCTAATTCCATTACTCAATTCTTTTCCTGGTCTACCTATTGTGTTTGAACATCTTACTGATGGAAATGTAGCTGACTTCATTGCAGAAGCCGACTACAACATCCAAGCAACTGTGACGGCTCATCATCTGATGATAAATCGCAATGCCATGTTCTCTGGAGGGATGAACCCAGGTTGTTATTGTAAACCAGTGCCAAAACGTGAAACACATCGGCAAAAGATTCGTCGGTATGTAACCTCGGGTAATCCTCGCTTTGGAGCTGGAACAGATTCCGCCCCACACAACGAAGAAGCAAAGTTACATTGCTATGGTTGTGCGGCTGGAATCTTTACGGCACCAGTAGCTGTCGAGCTATATACGACAGTCTTTGATGAAGATGGTGCATTACAAAACCTCGGTGGATTTCTTTCTGAAAATTTTCTTAGTCTTTATGATATGAAAGTTAGTTCTGAGACTATGACTATCGAACACACCAGTCTTTTAATCCCCAAAAAAATCGGGCCAGACCAAGTATTCAAGGGCGGTACCGAACTCCAGTGGAAACTCGTTGGTTGAAATAAAAAACAAGGACATCAAACCAGTCCCGATTACTTAATTGTATTTGGGGCTGTTTTTTATTGGAGTACAATATTTGTATCCCCCATCGGTTGAATCAGTAGATTTATATTTTTGTATTTTTTATGAATAAGTTCATTGTCAACCAATCCATAATCAATTGTCAAGTAATTGTCAACCAATAATAAAACAGATTTTGTGTCCCATCCTCGCAGTGAGCTGTCGAGGTATTGGTCACAAAATACCGTGGCTGTTTTTTTGGAATAAGTATGGCCACCGGCCATACAAAGCACATCGCGTGTCCTCATCCTCGCAGTAAACTGACGAGGTATTCAAACATCGCACTCCAATAAACGGCTAGAAATATATCTTTTCTCCCCCCTCCCTACATAATCAATAATACAATCGTAGCTGAGCCAACTAGAAACATTAGCGAAGTGGTGACCCAGCCCACTATTTTCAAAATGGGGCCATTGGCGTTTTCACCCATTATTCTTTTATTACTACTCATTGAAACAATCAAAATTAAAATCACCGGAGCCACCAAACCATTTAAAACAGCTGAATAAAGCAAGATTTTTATTGGATGAATGCCCATAAAATTGAAAGCCAAACCAACCAGAACAGCTAAAATAATCACCAAATAAAAACTCCTGGCTTGGTTAAATTTTCGAGATAAACCCTCTTTCCACTTAAAACTTTCAGAAATAGCATACGAGGCAGAACCAGCTAAAATTGGAATAGCTAAAAATCCAGTACCAAAAATACCAAAAGCAAACAAAGCAAAGGCCCAATCGCCAGCCAAGGGTTTCAGGGCTAAGGCGGCCTCTTCAGCGGTAGTAATATTAGTAATCCCACTAGAATAAAGAGTAGTCGCACAAACGGCGATAATAAAGAACATCACTAAGTTAGAAAAAACCATCCCAATAGAACTATCAACTCTCATTTCTTTAAGCTCATCTTTAGTAACCCCTCTTCGTTTAACAATACTTGTCCGCCCTAAGACAATTTCTTCTTCAACCTCTTGGGAAGATTGCCAGAAAAATAAATAAGGAGAAATGGTTGTTCCTAAGACAGCACAGATAAGAAAAATTTGATCTTTAGAAAAATCTATAGAAGGAATAATTGTCGCCCATAAAACTTCTGACCAATTTAAATGAACTAAAAAACCAACGATAATATAAGACAAAAGTGAAAATGTTAAATATTTCAAATATGGAGCATATTTTTTATAAGGAATATATATCTGCAATAAAAGTGAAACCAAGGCAAAAACCACAACCAAAATAGCAAATTGAGTATTAGGAAATAATAACTGAAAACCCTTTGCCATAGCCCCCAGGTCGGCTCCAATATTAAAAACATTAGCCACAAACAATAAAAATACACAAACATATAACACCCAACGAGAATAATTTGCTCTAATATTTGAGGCTAATCCCCGTCCAGTCACCATTCCTAATCTGGCACACATTTCCTGTACCACAAACATTAAGGGGGCTGTAAATAGAGATAGCCATAATAATTGAAAACCATAGTGAGAACCTACTTGAGAATAAGTAGCTATTCCCGATGGATCATCGTCAGCGGCACCAGTAGTTAACCCTGGTCCAAGTTTTTTCCAATAATTTTTTTTCGGAACAACTATTTCTATTTCTGTCACTATCTCTATCTCTGGCTCTTTTTTATTTTCAATTGTTTCCATTTCAATTTTTATATTTTTTTCAACATTTTTTAAAAAAGATTACCTAGCTTGCCATTCCTTTTCTTGTCTTACCAACAACTTGGCTTTATTTTCTGGTTCCGCCATTATCATTTCAATCACTTTTTCCATTCTCATAGATTGTGAACCTTTAACTAAAACAACATCACCAGCTGAAACAATTGTACTCAAATATTCACCAGCTTCTTTGGCACTATTAAAACAAAAAAGATTATCCTGACAAAAACCCAAACTTTGAGCTTTTTCGTAAGTAAATTTAGAACGAACACCCACCGTCACTAGTATATCAACTATTTGAGAAGATAACTCCCCTATATGTTTGTGAGCTTCAGCGGTATGACCACCCAACTCCATCATATCACCTAATACCGCTATTTTACGCCCAGAGGTCTCTATTTCTTTGAGTGTTTCCAGAGCGGCCTCTACAGCAATAGGTGAAGAATTGTAGGTATCATCTAAAATAGTAGAATTATTCATCCCTAAAACAAGATGTAAACGTCCGGGTGGAGTGGTATGTAAAGCCAAAACCTCAATAGCCTTAACTAAATTTACCCCCAATTCTATCCCCACCGCAATCGCCGCTAAAATAGGATAAACCAAATGTATACCAATAACATTCGGCACTCTCACGGGGACATTGTTACCCTGACAATCAACTTTAAAAGCAAGACCAACAGGAACAGAGAGACCATTACGGTCACCATACATAATATGATTATTGGTCGCTCTGACTTTGGCTGGTTCACTAAAACCATATAAAACAACTTTCGCTTTTATTTTATCTCGGCGAGACATAATATTTGAATCATCAGCATTTAAAATCACTAAACCATTTGGAGCAATAGACAAAGGTAAGGACATTTTTTCGTCAATCATCTGCTCTTTAGATTTGAAAAATTCTATATGAACAGGAACTTCTGGTAAACGAGAAACTATCGCAATATCAAATTTAATTTTTTTAACAATAGACTTGATGTCACCCGGCTTATCAGCTCCAATTTCCAAAACCAAACATTCTGGATATTTTTCTTTTGTTAAAATTAAAACTAAACCATGGTAAATAATTTTCAACCACCCGCCAACACTATTCCAAGCTGTCTGACAACCAATAACAGTCAAAGGAAGACCAAACTCACTATTGTAACTTTTCTCACTTTTTCGCACTCGATATACTGTCGCCAAAACAGCCGAGACAGCATCCTTGGTAGAGGTTTTCCCAACACTGCCAGTAATTCCCACCAACTTTGGTTTATATTTTTTAATAACCAAGCGAGCCTCCCAATTTAAAATAACAATAACAGTTTTTTTGAGAAAAGTTTTAAACATATTTTTTTAAATTTAGGGGTTAATGGTTAAGTTTTAATAATTTAAACGGTAAAATTATCTATCAGGCGGAATACTAAAATAATTTATCAGAAATTTGGTCATATTCATAAAGGGCTCAGTTAGAGTCTCTGAAGCGTACCGAACATTCTTAGGATATTTAATATAAAGAAAAACTAAAAATTTTGGATTATAAGCAGGAAAATAGCCAAAAAATGAATGCAGATAACGATCATCATAATACTTTTTAGTACTAGAATCCACCATTTGAGCCGTACCAGTTTTTGCAGCGACACTCATATGTGGCAATTTAGCCTTACCATTGGCTAATTTAGTATCTACCACTACCACCAACATTCTGGTAATTTCTTCGCTGGTTGTTTTTTTCAAAACTTGTCGCCGGACAGCCGGTTTTATTTCTGTTCGCAAACCGTTCTGATAGCGAATTTCTTTTACAACATGAGGACTATTTAAAAATCCACCATTACCCAAAGCCGACAAGGCACTAGTAATAGCAATCGGCGAAACAGAAATACCTTGTCCAAACGAAGCCGTCGCAAATTCAATATCTTGATTATTATTTAAAGTACCCACCAAACCAGTTGATTCATTTGGTAAATCAATATTTGTTTTCTCCCCTAAACCAAAATCTAAAAAGTAACGCCTAAATTTATCTTTACCCATTTGTTGCATGGCAAAAGTAGCCCCCAAATTTAGAGACTGATTTAAAACTTCCTGCATCGAAACTACTCCACGAGCCCTGCCGTCATAATTGGAAATAGTTCGATTGTTTAAGATTAAACTTCCTTTATCATCGTAAGTAGTTTCAGCGGTCACGGCTCCAGAATCTAAGGCAGCCGCCATAGTTAGGGCTTTTACAATTGAACCCATTTCATAAACATCTTCAACCATTGGATTAGACAAAGTATTAATATCCATTTGTTTTTCTCCGGGATTAAAATTTGGCAAAGAAGCCATAGCAATTATTTCTCCTGTTGATGGGTCAATGACAATTCCCCCAATAGAATCAGCTGAATATTTTTCTTTTGTTCCAATTAGAGTTGTTTCTAAATAATTTTCGACAGTTGGTTCAATAGTTAAAACAATATCTCCTTCGGCTCGTTCAGAATTACTGGAAGTCGCATTTTTACTCAAACCACGGTAAATTTCAGCAAAAAAGTTCACAAAGGTTTGTTTATTAACTCGAGACAAAATATCATTATAAAAACTCTCTAAACCATAACGGCCAGTATATAAATCTCCTTTATAGCCCATAAAACCAATGACATGCGAAGCGGCTGACCCAGCTGGATAATAACGCCAACGTTCTTTAGAAATCAAAATATCTTTTAAATTTAAAGCCAGAATTTCATCAATAATTTTTTCATCAACCCGATTAGCCACTTCTTCATAAGAATCATCTTTTTTATTGGCTTTAAGATAAAATTGTTCCAAATCAAAAACCTGGTCAAATTGACCAAATACAGAACTCAACTTTTCTCCAGTAGAGGTGGCATTTTTAATTATTTTCGGATTAATGGCAATTATATAACCCTGTTTCGTGGTCGCCGCCGATACCAAAGTCCCAGCCTTGGTTGTAAAAAAGATATCACCTCGATTAAAAATATTAAGAGCCGGACGCAAATACTGCCGATCAGCCATATCATTGTAATATTGATTTTTTACCACCTGTAAAAAAAATAATCTAACTATCAAGAGTCCACAAAAAAGGATAATCAAAATAGCCAGTAATCTAATACGTGATGTATGGGGGGTGGATGATGTATGTTTAGAACTCATTATTTACGAGCGACAAAGTAACAGTCTTATTATTAGAAACAACATAACTTTGTTCAGTAGAAATATCCCTAAAACCCATCGCTAAGGCATAGTCCGGAGTTATTTGGCGTCCACTCAAACTTAGGTACTCGGTCTCCAAAGAAGCCACTACTGTGCCTAGTTGTCCAATCTTTTCTCGTGTTTGATTATGGACAACAATATTAGTCAAAGACTGTTTCATATAAAATAAATAAACTACAAAAAATAAAATAGCTACAGCAAGAAAACCATAAAAAAGTATCTTCTCTAATTTTCCTAATGTCGATATTCTAATTTTTAGTATGTTCATAATTTTAAATGTTAATTGATAATCTTTTTAATAATTTTTAATTGAGCACTACGAGAACGTGGATTAGCAAGGACTTCAGCGCGAGTAGGTTTTACCACATGACTAGTAATCAACTCCCCTTCTTTCAACTCTTTTTTATTTTTCATAAACTCTTTAACAATCCTCGCCTCTAAACTATGGAAACTTATAACCCCCAATCGTCCACCGACTTCCAACAATTTCCAAGCTCCTGCCAAACCCTCTTTTAAAGCCCCTAGTTCGTCGTTGACGGTAATTCGCAAAGCTTGAAAGGTCTTAGTCGCAAAATGAATCTTTTTCTTGGTATACCAAGTTGGGACGGCTTTTCTGATTACTTCTACTAATTGACTAGTGGTTTCAATTCTTTCTTCTTTTCGGGCTTCCACGATAGCTTTAGCAATCTGACGAGAAAATGATTCTTCACCATAGGCGTAAATAACATCAGCTATATTTTCTTCTTCCCAATCATTTACAATATCAACGGCGGTAAAAGAATCTTCAGCGGGATTAAGACTAAAACTCATAATCAAAGGCTCATCGGTTTTAAAAGAAAATCCCCTTCCAGAATCTGCCATTTGATCCGAAGAAAAACCAATATCCAACAAAACACCATTCACTTTTTCTACCCCCACCGATTTCACTAAGCTAACAATATTACGAAAATTTCCGTTAACTAATGACACTTGGCATGGAACATCTTTAAGATTTTCTTTGGCCTGAGCCAAGGCTCCCTCGTCTTGATCTATACCAATCAACTTACCAGACTTACCTAAATAATTTGCCACCTCTTTAGAATGACCACCACTATTTATTGTTCCATCCACAAAAATATCTCCCTCTTGTGGGTTTAGATTCTTTATTACTTCTTGTAAAAGAACTGGTATATGCATAACACCACTAACTAAAACACGCCTATTTCACCCAATTTCTCAGCCAACGAGTCGGCCTGTTTTTCAATGCGTTGAGTGTATTCTTTCCAGCGTTCTTCACCCCAAATTTCTACTCGATCATTGATGCCCACTATAACTACCTTATTTTCTAGGACAGCAAAATCTCGCAAAAAATCTGGTACCAAAATTCGACCCATTGAATCAATATCAGTTTCCACCGCTCCACCAAAAATAAAGCGATTAAAACTACGAGCGTCAGCCTGTCCACGAGAAAGAGTATCTAACTTCTCGGCAAACTTAGCCCAGGAAGAAATTGGATAAACAAACAAACAATTATCCAAACCGCGAGTGACAACAACCTTTTTGCCCAACTCCTTACGAAAAGCAACCGGAATGGCAATTCTTTTCTTAATATCGATTGTATGTCTGTATTCGCCTATTAACATAATGATTTGCTTGTTTACCCACTTTTTACCACTACGCATATATTATAAACCACTAGACCCCACAGAACAACTAAAGTTATCCACATTCCAATCAAAGTCCAAGGTAAAAAACACCTTATTTTTCAACATATTTTGGTGAAATAAAAAACGAAATTAATTTAACAACAAAGAAATTAAAAATTAAGCAAAAACAAAAAAAACAAGGTCGAAACCCTGCTCTTTTAAAACTTAGATATTTAAATTACTCCTGTTTTGGCTTCATTAAAGGGAAAATCTGAGTCTCGCGAATTGGCTTATCCATCAAAAAACTAAACAATCTTTCTGAAACACCAAAACCAAAAGTTGGGGGCATTCCATATTCCAAAGCTTCCACAAAATCCTGATCATTCATTTGAGCTTCTTCATCCCCCTGTTCTCGCAATTTGGTCTGTTCAGCAAAACGACCAGCTTGGTCAATTGGATCATTTAATTCACTAAAACCCTTTCCCATTTCAGAACCAGCTAAAATAACCTGAAAGCGTTCAACAAAGTCTGGATTATCACTTCGTCTCTTAGCTAATGGCTCCATTGATACCGGAACATTTATCAAAAACCCTGGGCCAGCGATTTGTTTACGACAATACTTCCAAAGATTATCAATGGCTCGATTTAAATTGAAACCTTGACGATCATAAACAACACCTAATTCATTAAGTTTTGTTTCAGCTTCTTTTAGGGTAACAGTCTTAATATCAATATCAGTTTTTTCTTTAATAATAGAGACATAATCATATAATTCCCATTTTTTACTTAAATCAATTTCGAAATCTTTAATCGTAAATTTTTGAGTACCAAAAACTTTTTCGGCTAGCTCTTGATAAAGTTCTTCAATTAATTTCATTCCCATTTCATAATCAGCATAAGCCCAATAAAATTCTATATGCGTATAATCTTGAGCATGTTCGGCGTCTATTCCTTCATTACGAAAAACTCGTCCAATTTCAAAAACTTTAGGTAAGCCAGCAATTATCAAACGTTTCAACCACAATTCTTGTGAAATCCGTAAATAAACATCCAAATCTAAGGCATTGTGATGTGTTGCAAACGGCTTGGCTTCGGCCCCACCAGCGATATTTTCCAAAATAGGAGTATCTACTTCTAAAAAGTCTCGAGTCAACAAAAAATCTCGCATCGTCTGCCAAAATTTTGACCGTTTCTCAATCATTGTTCGCACCTCAGAATTAGTTAAAATATCTAAATATCGACGACGAAATCGCTCTTCTTCATCCTGTAAACCATGCCACTTTTCTGGTAACGGACGCAAACTTTTGGCTAACATTGTCCAATCTGAAACCTTAAGAGTTTTTTCTCCTCGAGATGAAGTAAACACGGTCCCAGCCACCCCAACAAAATCTCCAACATCCACCGTTTCACCAAATTGTTTAAAAGCTACTTCATCCATTTCATCACGCTTAAAAAGAGACTGAAATGATTCAGTTCCATCAAAAATGGTGATAAAAACAATCGCTCCTTGTCCACGAATAGACATTATTCGCCCAGCCAAATGTATTAAAACTTGACTAGATTCTAATTCGGTAAACTTAGCAATAACTTCTTTTAAAGAATAATCACATTCAGTTTTAGCCGGAAAAGGATCACGACCAATAGTCTTTAAAACTTCCAACTTATTCAATCGTTCTTTTCTGATTTCCTCTAAAGAAGCCATATAAATTTATTGTTAACAATTTAAATATTAAAAAAACTTATTTTATATCAATGATACTATAAACAACTTCACCCTTGGGAGTAGTCACTTTTATTTCGTCACCTTTATGCTTTCCCAACAAAGCACCTCCAATTGGTGATTGAAACGAAATTTTATTAGCAGACATATCGGCTTCTTCTGAACCAACAATCATATAAGAAACTTCTGAATTACCATCTTTCTTTACTACGACATTAGAACCGATATCCACAACTTGTCCGTGTTTAGATTTAAAAACAACCACATCTTTAAGCATTTCAGACAATACTTTAATGCGGTCTTCAATATCAGCTTGCTGTTCGCGAGCCTCGTGATATTCAGCGTTTTCAGATAAATCACCCAAGGCTTTAGCTTCTTCCAAACGCCCAGCCACGACTTTGCGATCTGTAGTTTTAAGTTTTATAAGCTCCTCCTGAAGTTGTTCCAACTTCTCCTGACTTAAATATTCCTTTTGTGTATCCATATTGAGAGATTATACCTTAAAATAAGATGACAAGCAACAAAAAAATATCAACAATTACTCATGGTCAACATATCAACATTTAACTATTGCTTCTTGGTCTAATATCTGATAAATTCAATTGGTGAAATTTAAATTAGAAAATGTATTATTTATTGTTTGGTTCCCTTATTTTTTCATCAAAGAACACTACCAAAAGAACAAAAATGATGACACTGATTGATTAAGGTGTCATTTTAGTTTATTATACGACTTAGTAGGGCCCTTAGCTTAGTTGGTAGAGCGCCTCGTTTGCATCGAGGAGGTCAGCGGTTCGAATCCGCTAGGGTCCACCAGTTTTAACTTCACACCTTAAGCTATCTCCAACTTTTTAATGCGAGTGTTACGTTACAGGGTAAAATTCAAGGTGCTAATTCAGCCTAAATGATTGTTGTAAACAATATATTAATGTTATAATTCAACAAATGAAGAAAATTAATAATCCTCTTATTGGAGGAAGAAAAAAAGCAACATTTAGAGTAATAAAAGAATACTTAAGAATATATAAAAAAGAGACGATAGCCCTTTCTGTTTTTGCTATTATTTCTGCATTGGGCAACGGAACGATACCTTATATTTTGGGCCGTTTTTTTGATTCATTAATAAAACAGAATGAAACTTTTACGTTTTATAATTTTTCAGGACCATTGTTTATAGGACTTATAATTTTATGGTTAGTCATTCAAATTATTACTTCATTAACGGATTGGAAAATAGCAACCTCATCTTCGATTATTAGTGAAAAGATTTGGTCAGATTATATGGCTAAGGGCATTGGTAGAATTTTACTTTTACCGGTCTCGTTTCATAATGATAATAATTCTAGCTCATTGGTCCACAGGTTAGATATGGCGGCGAGTGCAATAAACACAATACTTTCCAAGGTACTAATCAACCTCACTCCAAAGTTTTTAAGTATAATTGTTTCCTTAATTGTTTGTTACTTTATTAGTCCGATTCTTCTACTGATTTTACTAGTTGGACTAATTATTTTCTCAATAATAATGATTTATGGTATTAAACCACTTGCAGGTTTTCAGAAAGAATTTTGGGAACGAATGAATCAGGTTTGGGATGATTTTAGTGGTGTCTTGGATAATACTAAAACAATAAAACTGTCTGCTACTGAAGAATATGAACAAAATAGATTGAGTGATGTTTTCAATAACTGGCTACTTCCATCATTCATAAAAAAGAGTCTAGTAAAAATAAACATAGATTACTATCAAAGATTTATAATTGTATTTACTCAATTTACTATATTCATTTTTTCTATAGCTTTAGTCTATAAAAATCAGATTTCAATTGGAGATTTGCTGGCTTTTAATGCCTACACCGCTCTTGTTTTCGGTCCATTAGTTGAGCTCGGATATGATTGGCGAAATATCATTGGAGGGATGGTAGATATATTTGAAAGTGAAAAAATATTGTCAACGCCTACAGAAAAATATAAACCTGAAAACTTTGTAAAATTAGACACAATAAAGGGAAATGTGTCTTTTAAAGATGTCAGCTTTCATTATGATGAGAAAGCTCCAGTGTTAAAGAATATTTCCTTTGAAGCTAAAGAAGGTGAAGTTGTGGCTCTTGTGGGTGAATCTGGTGGCGGAAAAACAACATTAATTGATATGATTTCTGGACATTATTTTCCAATAACTGGAAATATTTCAATAGATGCTGTACCTATTGAAAAAATAGATTTAAATTTCTTAAGAAAACATATTGGAATAGTTTCTCAGGAGGTTGTTTTGTTTAATGACACCATAAAAAAGAATGTTTCTTATGGAAATTTTGATGTTTCAGAAGAAGAATTGATGCTTGTAGCAGAGAAGACTGGTATAAAGGATTTTATAGAAAAGTTTCCTCAAAAATGGGAAAGCCTTGTTGGTGAAAGGGGTGTTAAGTTATCAGTTGGACAAAAACAAAGAGTAGCCATTGCCAGAGCTATGCTTAGAAAGCCTAAAATACTTATTCTTGACGAACCAACATCTGCCTTGGATGCTGGATCAGAAAAAGTTATTACTGATTCAATCGAGGAATTGATGAAAGGGAAAACAACTTTCGTCATTGCACACAGACTAAGTACTGTAAAAAGAGCAAACATTATCTTAGTTTTCAAAAATGGAGAAATAATAGAAAGAGGGGTTCATGACGAGTTGGTTAAAATTAAAGGAGGAGAGTATAAAAGATTATATGATTTACAAATAGGTTTATACAAGTGATTTATTGATTTATGAAGGAAAAAGCTATTCAAATTCTTTTACAGGAATTTCATCGAAACATAAAATTAAAACCCTCTATCCCCCACAAAAAAATCCACCATTACAGTGGATTTTTTTATCAAGTAAATTTAAAGCTTATTTTTTAACAGCCTTCTTTTTTGGAGCGGGCATTAATTGATTTTTAATACTCTTCCAATGTCCTTTTAATTCTTTAACCATTTGCTGTAATTCAGTTTGGTCAATATCTTTAAGATTTTGATATTTCTGAGAAACTTTATCAATCACTTCACGATAGGTTTCTTCTGTTATTTCCTTACTCTTTTCCATTTTCTCCAAAACTTCCCCCTTAGCTTTAAGCATCCACCCTTTTACTTTTTTACGATTATTAGTTGCTCCTTTTTTACCATACAAAAAATATCCACCAGCTACAGTAGCCACGGCTATAGCAGCCAAACCCACACCAACCTCCAAACTAGTACTTTTTTTAACTTTTTTTGTCATTTTAATTTAAATTAAAAATTGATAACTAAACTTTCTTTTTGACTTTAATTTTCTTTCGATAATTACGACCATTTTTACTAACAGAAAACAAACCCTTAAAAAAAGAAAAAATGTTCATTAAAGCATTTCCACTTTTTACTTTGGTTCTCATTTGGGAAATATCTTGGGCTATTTCTGCCGTTTCTTTTTTTACGGTTTTTGAAACATCTTTCACGTCACGCAAGATATTTATAATATAAAAAATGACTATCCCTAGTCCAATACCAATTGCAATTACCACAACCGAAGTAATGAAAAAGAAAATATCTGATTTAAACAAACTAGCCATAAAAATATTATATCATTGACCCAAACAAGCTACAACTTTTTGTACTGGATTAGTATACAATTAACAGTAGATTGCATCTTGAAAACAATGAATATAGTGAAATAATCCCATTCTTGTTCCACTAAAAGGACTCCCCTTTTCATAAAGTTTATCTCGCTATCCCCATTTGTTACGTAACAAATTTTTAAAATCTTAGATACTTAAGACAGTTACTCCAATAAGAACTAACTGTCAATTATGTTCAGTGGCTTGAACAAGATTTATGATAACGTCTAAATACCTACAGCACTTTAGAGGATGATAAATATCTATCCTCTAAATCATTGCTGATTTTTAAACATAAAATCTACATCAGAATGAGCACATTCTGATGTAGATAAATACGAAGCAATCTCATTTGAGTTACAAAATCTAGATTACTTCGTCGAGTACTCCTCGTAATGACAAAAAAACAACAAACTTACAGTTTTTTTAAAGCCAAATTAATTAAATGTTCCAAAAAATCTGGATAAGCAATACCCGCCGACTTTAATTCTTTAGGTAAAAGTGACTCACTGGTCAAACCAGGCAAAGTGTTTGTTTCCAGAAAATACACTCCTCTAGGGGAAATAATAAAGTCCGAACGAGAATAATGACGTAAATCTAAATGTTGATGAATTAAAGTAGTCAAACGCATAATTTCTTCTTTCTCAGTATCAGTAAAATTGCCCGGACAAATCTCTTCAGTAATTCCAGTATATTTAGCCTCATAATCAAACAACTCTTTTCCTTTTGGTGGACGAATTTCTACTGGCATAAGTGGATATATTTTTTGACCACGCATTTTTTCCACCACCCCACAAGTAGCCTCTTTACCACGAACAAATTCTTCGACTAAAACAGAGTCAGAAACTTTTAGACATGATTTAATTGCCTCCGACAAATCATGAACATTTTTTACTAAAAATAAGCCGACCGAAGAACCACGATCGTTTGGCTTAATAATATATGGGGGCGCAAATTTTAGAAATATCTCACGAGCCCTAAGAAGGATATCATCTCCCGCCAGAACATTTACATGCTTAGGCATCTTAACACCATGAGATAATAAATAATTTTTAGAATGTAATTTACTCATTCCTAAAGCCGAAGCCAAACTACCAGAACCAGTATAAGGCAAACCAATAGATTCTAAGATTTTTTGCACTTGACCATCCTCTCCATATTCACCATGTAAACACAAAAACGCCACATCTATATAGTTTGGTAAATTATAGGGAGAGATTGGTTCTCCTTGAAAATGCCAGACTCCATCTCTAGTAATAAGAATATCTTCTTTATGGTAATGAGCCGGCAAATGTTCTAAAACACTCCCTCCTGTTTTAAGAGAAACTTCATACTCCGAGCTGGGACCACCTCGGATAATTCCTACGCGTACTTGTAACATTACTTATTAGTATATTATTAGATGAAAAATTTTTACCCAAAAACAAAAATTAAATATTTAAAGTCTACACAAAATAAACTTTGATTTTTTCTACTAAATCATCGAGTGTAAAATTGGCTTTAATTAAAAAATCATTAGCTCCCAACTGCATAGCTTTTTTTACATCTTCTTTTTGTCCCAGATTAGAAAAAATAATTATCGGAATATCTTTAGTTTCTTCTTTTGCGCGAATTTTTTCTAATACTTCATACCCACTAACTCCTGGTAAAAGTAAATCTAGTAAAATAACTTTTGGTATTTTTTTTAAAGCCATTTCAAAACCACTATTACCATCTTTAGCAATTAAAACCTCATAGCCATCACCGGTTAAGCGCCTATCTACTAAAGAGCGCAAAAAATCATCATCTTCAACTATTAAAATACTTTTTTTACTCTCCATTTTAGTTAATTTTTAATTTTATTAAATTGTACTTACATTATACCCAATAACACCAATAAAAAGCAAGCTTAGTATTATATTTTCCTAAAATCTAAAAATACCTTAAAAACTAACCTACTTTCCACTGGTTGATTTTTGACTAAGTGGCAAGGTAATATGGAAAGAAGTACCTTTCCCAACACTACTTTCATACCACAATGAACCACCATGCTTTTCAATAATATCTTTCGATATAAATAAACCAACCCCTGTCCCATTTGGTTCAATTTGAATAGCATTCTCGGCCCGAAAAAATTTACCAAAAATTTTTGATTTTACTGATTCAGGAATACCAATACCAGAATCAGTTACAATAATTTCTATAACTGCTCCGGCGGTATTTAATTTAGCGTCTGAAACAGACAAAACCACCTTACCACCCTTAGGTGTATAATTAATAGCATTGTCTAATAAATTTTCCAAAACAATCCGCAACCTAACCTGATCACCCTCAATATCAGGTAGTGACTTGGCTGGCTTTTTAATTTTAAAACTAATCTCCTTACTAATCGACTGGTTAGTAAACTCAAAACCGACACTTTCTAAAAGAGAATTTAAATTTATTTTTTCAATATTAAGTTTTAACTTATCAACATCAATATTGTCAACATGTAAAAGATCATTCACAATATAAATCATTCTTTGAGCGCTTTCAAAACCTTTAGTTAAAAACTCTTTTTGTTCATCATTAATTACTCCCAACTTACCACCCAAAATGATCTCAAAAGTCCACTTTATTGCAGACAAAGGAGTACGTAATTGATGAGCTGTCACAGCTACAAATTTTGATTTGGCAGACTCTAATTCTTCCAAGCGTCTATTGTCCATCTCTAATTCAAAATCTTTGGCTTCAATCTCTCTAGTCCCCTTAGCTAATTCTTTATTGAAATTTCGCAAAGAATCCATCTGAATCTCTCTGTTGGTGGTTTCTTCTTGTAAATTCTTTTCTCGACTGATTATTTGTTTGGACACATAAGAAGAAATAAAACCAACCACCAAATAGGCTATGGAAAAAACAACTGTTGTTGTAAATATTGTAGAATTTTTTAAAATATCAAAACGAAATGATTTTGTTTGTTCCAATAAAAATGGCGACAAGTTGGAATCGTGTATAAACATCAATATATTTAAGGTTATGCCTGAACAAACTGCTACCACAAAAGGACCAGCCAACCCAAAAAGAACAATTGATTCTAAAATTGGAATAAACAGCAAAACCGACACAATGTTTAAACCATTAGATAAATCACACATCAACAATGAAATAAAAACAATTTCAAAAACAATTTCAAAAAAACTTAGAAGTGATACATAACGATGTTTTATATCTAGCTTAATTATCTGTGAAACTATATACAACAAAAGATTGGAGGCCAAAGCTAAAGCAAACAAAAATACCAACGGAGCTTTTAGCCAAGAAAAATCACCCAAATTTATAGCCAAAAAATTCTTCCAATTAAGAATAATACAAACACCACCCAACAGAAAAATATAAAACCAGCGTGTTTTGATTACCCACTTATTAGCCTCAAGACGAAAGTTATTACTTTCATTCATTACTAAGATATTATACCACTTGTTTGTAAATTTGCCTGTGGAAATGTATTGCGAAACGATGAGCCTCACTATTTGCTAAAATTATTTCCCGTTTACGATTTTCTATTATCTTTTTATAATTACCAATTATTTCACGAGGACGGTGGTGTTTATCTTTTACCACCCCAACAACAGGTATATCCAAACCTAGAAATAACAAAACACTCTGTCCAGCCTTGAGTTGTGCCTGACCACCATCAACCACCACCAACTGAGGGATTATCCATTCAGTATGAGTGAAACGTCTAGTTAAAATTTCTTTTAGGTTGGCAATATCATCTATTTGAACTTTCTTTTTACCAAGTCCTTTAATTGTAAATTTACGATAAGCTCCCTTGTCTATTTCCCCATCTAAAACTACAGTCATCACTCCAACAGTACTATGTCCAGACAAATGAGAAACATCAAAAGCCTCAATACGAAACATTTTGGCTTCTTTTTCTTTATGACGATATTTAATCAAAGCAATATCCTGAATATGATTCAAGGCAAAAATCTTTCGTTTAATTTCCTCGGCCTTTTCAAAATTCAAAACCAAGGCCACGGCTTTCATTTGTTTAGTTAAATCTTTAATGATCGTTGTTTTTTTGCCTTCAAATAAATGTTTAATATTTTTTATAATCAAACCATATTCTTTGGTTGAAATAATCCCACTACAAACTCCTGGACAAAGACCTATTTGAGCATTAAAACAAGGCTTAAGGGTCGCCTGAGGCATACATTTATCACGATAAGGGAAAAGCCGTCTTATTATTTTAAGGGCTTCCTTCAATTCCCCACCATGAGGAAATGGTCCAAATTGATATTTTATTTTACCAGCTAAATCTTCGTTTTCTTGCAACTCCTTACCCCTAACCAATAAAACTCTCGGAAAAATTTCTTTAGTAATTACGACAAAATTAAAACTTCTATCATCTTTTTCTCGAGTATTATATTTCGGTTGATGTTTTTTTATCTCACTAGCCTCCAAGATTAAAGCCTCTAAAACTGAGTCCGTTTCAATAAAAGACAAATTGTCGGCTAATTCAATCATCTGCACAATACCCACTCCCCGAGTCAAACCTAGATCAGGATTAAAATAACTTCGCACTCGATCACGAAGGGAAGACGCTTTACCAATATATAAAATAGTCTTTCCTTGTTTGAAAAAATAAACTCCTGATTGCTCTGGTAAATTAAATTTTTTTAAATCTAATTTTTGCATTTTTTTTAATTTTTTCGCAAAATCCGTCGTAAATAATTAGCCGTATGTGAATCAAAATTATTTATTACCTCTTCTGGTGTCCCCTTTGCTACTATTTGCCCACCCTTATCACCTCCATCTGGACCCATATCAATCAAATAATCAGCTGATTTAACAACATCCATGTTATGTTCAATCACTAAAACAGTGTTTCCTTTAGTAACCAACTTTTGCAAAATCTCGATTAAATTTTTTACATCTTCATAATGTAATCCAACAGTTGGTTCATCTAAAATATAAATACTTTTTTCAACATGAGGTCGATAAAGTTCTGAGGAAATTTTTACTCGCTGAGCTTCCCCACCAGAGAGAGTTGTCGCAGATTGTCCAAGTTCCAAATAACCCAACCCAACATCATTGAGAGTTTTAAGACGGTCATTTACTTGTGGAATATCTTTGAAAAAAGCCAGAGCTTCTTCTATTGTCATCTTTAAAACATCGGAAATATTTTTTCCTTTATATTTTACTTCTAGAGTTTCTTTCTGAAAACGCAAACCATGGCAAACGTCACACTCAACATAAACAGTTGGCAAAAAGTGCATCTCTACAGCGACCAAGCCATTGCCCTGACAAGCCTCACAACGCCCACCTTTCACATTAAAAGAAAATCGTGATGGTTTCCAACCACGAACTCGTGCCATCTCACTTGAAGCAAAAAGATCACGAATAAAAGTCCAAGCCCCAGTATAAGTTGCTGGATTGGAACGAGGTGTTCGCCCAATAGCCGATTGATTAATCATAATCACCCGACTAAGATATTCAGTACCAGTAAATTCCTGACAATTTTCCAATTTATTTGTCCGATACCGTCTTTCCAAACGACCCTGTAAATTTTTGTATAAAATTTCATAGACCAATGATGATTTACCAGAACCAGAAACACCAGTCACAACAACCAAACGACCAAGTGGAATATCTAAATTCAACTTTTTAATATTAAAAATTTTTCCGCCGCGAACTCGCAAAATACCTTTTTCATTAATTCGTCTTTTTTCAGGCACAGGGACGCTTTTTTCTCCTCGCAAATAATCAACAGTCAAAGAATTAAAAGTATTTTTCTTATCGGTTAATAGTTTGTGAGTTTGTTCAGCAACCACTATCTCGCCTCCGTGAACTCCAGCCCCAGGACCAATATCTACCAAATAATCTGAGGCTAAAATAGTATCTTCATCATGTTCAACCACGATAATAGTATTCCCCAAATCACGTAAATCTTCTAAGGTTTTTATTAATTTATCATTGTCTCGTTGATGTAAACCGATTGTTGGTTCATCTAATACATATAAAGTACCCACTAATCGCGAACCAAGCTGAGAGGCCAACCGAATACGTTGGGCTTCCCCACCAGAAAGAGTATTGGCTCGACGATCAAGGGCTATATAATCCAAACCCACATCCAATAAAAATTTCAAACGAGCCTCAATCTCCCGTAAAACAACTGAGGCAATTTCTTTTTCTTGATTAGTTATTTTTAACTTCGCAAAAAAATCATTCGCGTCAGTAATTGAAAGATTGACTACTTCAATAATATTAAGATTTCCAATTTTTACATATCGAGCTTCTATCCTTAAACGCTTACCTAAACAATCTTCACAAGGCTGATCTCCCCATAAATGTTTTGTTCCCAAACCATGACAGGTTGGACAAGCCCCATAAGGTGAATTAAAAGAAAACAACCGAGGTTCAATTTCAGGAAAAGAAAAACCATCCACTGGACAAGCAAATTTAGAAGACATCAAAAAACTATCTTCGCCAATTTTCACTTTAACCAAACCGTCAGATTCGGCCACCGCCCTCTCAACTGCTTCCGACAAACGCTCATTAGCAGAATCTCCAACCGCTTTTTTTACGGCACCCAAAATCTTGGCATTTCCTTTTTTAGTTGAATTTTTAACTAGTTCTTTTTCCGCTTTAAAAGTTAATTCTTTCACACTAATTTCATCCACCAAAACATCAATATCGTGTTTTGTGGTTTTAGCCATAACAATTCGCTCCCGTAGTTTTTTTCTAACCCCATCTAGTAAAATTTCTCGATAACCCTTATCTAGTAAATCATACAACATTTGATAGTACTCACCTTTTCGGCCACGAACCACTGGAGCATAGATTTCGACAACTTCATCAGAATCTTTTGACTGCTTTTTTATTTCCGCTATTTTATTTTTAGTGAAATTAACAATCTCCTCATTAGATAATTTTTTTATCTCTGTTCCACAAACAGGACAAAAAGGATGACCAACTCGAGCATAAAGAACCCGCAAATAATCATAAATTTCGGTAATAGTCGCAACGGTTGAACGTGGATTTTGGGAACGCGATTTTTGGTCAATCGAAATAGCTGGAGATAAACCAGTAATTTCATCAACATCTGGCTTCTGCATCTGTTTTAAAAACTGACGAGCATAAGCCGATAAAGATTCAACATAACGACGCTGACCTTCGGCAAAAATTGTATCAAAAGCTAAAGACGATTTACCTGAACCAGATAAACCTGTAATTACTACTATTTTGTCTCGTGGAATCTCTAAATTAATATTTTTGAGATTATGTGTCCGAGCCCCGCGAATTTTTATTAATTTTTCGTTCATAAAAACCTAAATCCCCCTTAGTTTTACCGTAGGGGTGAACTATCTAATCTATTAACTTATAATAACACATCTATTCTCTTTTGGAAAATTGGAATAATGAAATCTAAACACCTTTGTCACTTTTTACTAAAACCAACATTTGTCTCTTGTGTCATTGCGAGCGAAACGAAACAATCTAGGGTTTTTACAAAGATAAGAAAAATGAGATTGCTTCGTCGAGTACTCCTCGCAATGACAAACAAAGAGAAATCTAATTTTATTCTTTAGCTGTCATTGCGAGCGGAGCGAAGCAATCTCATTTTGTAACTAAAACTTAGATTGCTTCGTAATTTATCTATATCAGAATGTGCTTAGTTAAAACACTGTCCAAAAAAAACATCTAAACTTTTTTTATTCCCTCGTCTAATCTTCTTTCAATCTCTCTAATCTCATCGCGTAAAATGGCGGCCGTTTCAAAATCAAGATCCTTTACTGCCTGAACCATTTGTTTATTTTTCTCCTTAACTAGTTTCTTGATTTTTCGAGAATCACCACCAACCAACTCAATGGATAATATTTCTTGAATCGCTCGCTCACGTTCAGACTCTAAACTTTTTGTAATATCACGAATTTCTTTAATAATCGTTTGAGGAGTAATATTGTGTTTTTTATTATAAGCCGTTTGTATTTTTCGACGACGATTAGTTTCTCCAATCGCCTTAGACATTGAGTTTGTAATCAAATCAGCATATAAAATAACCCGACCGTTGACATTACGAGCGGCACGGCCAATTGTTTGAATCAAAGCCACTTCAGAACGAAGAAACCCTTCCTTGTCGGCATCTAAAATACCAATAAAAGAAAGTTCTGGTAAATCCAAACCTTCTCGCAAAAGATTTACCCCGACCAAACAATCAAAAGTGCCCCGCCGAAATTCAGTTAAAATCTTGATTCGATCCATCGTTTTTATTTCACTATGCAAATATTCAGCTTTGACTCCCTGTTCTTTTAGATAGACCGATAAGTCTTCCGCCATTTTCTTGGTCAAAGTGGTGGCGATAACTCGATTTCCATTGGCAATCTCTTTCAATGACTCATTGATAAAATCTTTGATCTGGCCTGGAAAATTCCCTGATTCAACCACTGGACGAACTTCTATTTCTGGATCCACTAAACCAGTTGGGCGAATAATCTGTTCTACTACTTGCTCACTATGTTCTTTCTCATAAACCCCAGGAGTAGCACTAGTGAAAACAACTTGACCAATTTTATTTTCAAATTCAGAAAATTTAAGTGGACGATTGTCTAAGGCACTAGGCAATCTAAATCCATACTCTATTAAATTTTTCTTACGACTTTCATCACCCGCAAACATACCCCCAATTTGTGGTATCGAAACGTGCGACTCATCAATCACAGTCAAAAAATCTGGTGTACCATCGTCTTTATGGGGAAAATAAGAAAGTAAAGTTTCTGGAGCTTCCCCCTCCTTGCGACCAGAAAGATGCCGAGAATAATTTTCAATTCCACTACAATACCCAATTTCTTCCATCATCGCCAAATCATAAGTAGTCCGACGCTTTAAACGCTCAATTTCCAACAACATCCCTTTTTCTTCTAATTGCTTCAGACGAGCCTCTAGTTCTATTTTTATCGCCTTCATGGCTCGCTTACGATCAGCCTGATTTGTAATAAAATGTTTGGCCGGGAAAAGAAAAACATTATCGTGTTTTTTTACAATCACTCGAGTAATTGGGTCTATCTCAACTATCTCCTCTATTCCCTCGCTAGATAATTTAATATCGAAAATTTGTTTTTCACCCGGAGGCATAATTTCTACCGAATTACCGATAGCGCGAAAAGTACCAAGCTTGAGATCAGCATTGGTACGTTCATAAAATATTTTAACCAACTCCAACATTAGTTCAGCTCGCGACGTTTTATCACCAACCGCCAATTTTAAATGCTCTTTTAAATATTCAGATGGACTACCTAAACCATAAATGCAAGAAACCGAGGCCACAATAATCACATCTTGGCGAGTTAAAAGTGCTTGAGTACTAGCGTGACGCAAACGGTCAATCTCCTCATTTATCTGAGCATCTTTTTCAATATAAGTATCAGTGGTAGCAATATAGGCTTCTGGCTGATAATAATCATAATAAGAAACAAAATAATGCACTGCATTATTAGGAAAAAAATCTTTATACTCTTGCGCCAACTGAGCCGCTAAAGTTTTATTGTGAGCAATTACTAAGGTTGGTTTGCCAATTTCAGCAATTACATTGGCCATCGTAAAAGTTTTACCCGAACCAGTTACACCCAAAAGAGTCTGCTGTTTCAGACCCTTCTGGTAACCATCAATTATTTTCTCAATAGCCTTAGGTTGGTCACCTTTTGGTTTAAATTTTGATTTTAAAATAAATTTTTCTGACATTTTATATTTTTACACCTTAGCGACAATATTTAAATTTAAACAAAAACAGCTCTATTTATTTTAACCCTAAGAAAAGAAAAACCCCAATTTTTTGCCAACATAGCAATTAGGGTTTTGAAAATATTGTCATTAGACTAAACAACAACAAATTAATCCTGTTTACAGAAAAAACAAAAACTGCAAGCAGAGAATTAAAACTTGGACATGTGCCCGATAGCAAAAAGGGAACATGCATCCTGACAACAAAAAACAGGAACTGCTGTTGGAAGTTGCTCAAGCTCATCTCTTTGAGAAGGTTGGAATGATTCAAAAACACCCAGAACTTCAGGAGAAACTTGATTATCCCCCCCTTGAACCTTATCAGCACAAGCAACTTTTGCTCCAGCTAAATAAGGGTCTTCTTCTAGTGACACATCTCCATTTCTTGGCTTTTTTCGAAGTTCACGTTTAATAAGCTTCATTTGACGCTCTTCTTCAGGAGTAAGTTCAACTTTACGACACATAATAATTGTGCTCCCTTCAACAAAGGATAAAATGGTATAAAAGGATCAACCTAATATCATTATACTACTTTGTGGTTATCAGGTCAATCCCCTGTACAGTTACCCACCTAGGGTGACAATTTTGCCCACATCGACATCTGTCATTTTTTTCATTGCTGATTTTTAAACGTATCTATCTGTGTCAGAATGTGCTCATTCTGACACAGATAGATACGTGGAAATCTCAGTTAATCACCAAAACTAAATTGCTTCGTGTCTATCTAATCAATTTTCTCCCCTCCCTTATCAACTATTTTTTGATAACCCGCCGTAAAATCTTTTCTAAATTCAAAAAACTTATCATCTAAAATGGCTTGTCTAATATCTTTAACAAAATTCACCATAAAATAAAGATTATGAATTGAAGACAAAGTAGAAGCTAAAATTTCATTGGCTCTAAATAAATGAGCCAAGTAGGCTTTGGAATAATTTTGACAAGCATAACAACCACAACCGTTTTCTATTGGAGTAAAATCTTCTCTAAATTTTGCATTCCGAATATTTATCTTCCCCTTGCTAGTTATTAGGGTACCGTTACGAGCAATCCGAGTCGGTAAAACACAATCAAAAGTATCCACCCCTTTTTCCACCGCACCCAAAATATCTAAAGGTTCACCAATACCAAGCAAATGTCTGGATTTATCTTCAGGTAATATTTTATTAACCCAACCCACTGCTGTATCCATATCTTTTTTCTCAAATGAACCACCAATCGCATAGCCAGCAAAACCACCCAATTTAGCAATCGCCGAATCTGGTTCTAGTCCAGCAATCACTCGAGCGCTTTCTTCACGTAAATCTTGGAATCGCCCACCTTGAACAATCCCAATCAAAGCCTGTTTTTCACTTAGAAGACCCTCGTCTGAATTAAGTTTTTGGTGATGAGTCAGAGATCGTTCAGCCCAACGATGAGTTCGTTCCATCGCTTCTTTTTGATAATCATAATCAGCTGTCGGAGCGGTGCATTCATCAAAAGCAAAAATTAAATCAGCTCCGATGTTGTGTTGAATTTCAATAGATCGCTCTGGTGTTAATCGATGTTCACTACCATCTATATGAGAACGGAAGGTTACACCATCTTCGTCAATCTTGGCCAATTTTGCCACCTCTTCTTTTTCTTCAATATTTTCTCCAGATACATTTTTCTTGCCAACATTTTTTTTGGTTGGCTCCTTAGTATTACTCAAAAACTTATTTAAACCACCTTCACCAAAAGCAACGCCCAAAGAAAAAACTTGGAAGCCACCTGAATCGGTCATGGTGGGACCTGACCAATTCATCATTTTTTGAATCCCACCAGCCCGTTTAATAAGTTCATCACCAGGTTCCAAATAAAGATGATAGGTATTAGCCAAAACTACCTCAGTCCCCAGTTCCTTAACTTGTTCTGGGGTTAGAGCCTTAACTGTCGCCTTAGTACCCACCACCACAAAAGCTGGAGTAGCAATATCCCCATGAGGAGTACTCATAACTCCGGCTCGACCTAAACAAGATGGTTGTCCGTCTTCGGTCTTTATCTTTTTTATAATTTTAAAATTGTTTTTAGTCATTTGATACAATATAACACTTAGCTTCTATTATGGAAAATTTTAAAAAAAAATGACCCGCAATAAAATCACGGGTCCAAAACAAAGCTAAAAAACCCAATCTATCCACCCACAGAATCGGTGGACAAAATCATCAAATTGTGGAGAACGCACACTTTTATAATCAGCATCCTCCAAGTTGACATTGACATACTGGTTTAGAGCAATCAAAATCATGCTCAATAAAAAATACGCCAACACACAATAACCCATTGCCACCACAATTATTGCAACCATACGACACCTCCAAAGAACTACAAAATGAAATCACCCTATCTAAATCATGCCATTTTCTTTTCAATAAAGCAAGAAAAACAGCTGAATTAACACCTGAAGTACCCCCCCTCAATACTCTTTCTCCGATAACCTGACGGTCGTCAGGTTATCGGAGAAAGAGAGAAGAAGATTGTCTTTCAAAAGAGAATACCACCTTAATTTTGACTAAAATTGAACGGCTCAACCCGTTGAGCCGTTCAGGCTAAAGAGGGCTAAGCTAAAGGGTAAAATATTGAATATCTAACTTTGTTGAACTGTTTGAATTTTCCCTCTTTTTCGAGTCTATTTTGCCTTTCTACCTTTCGTTTGGGTGCCGGGCAACCAAGTGAAAAATAGAAAGTGTGGTCTAATTTATTTCAGTGGTGTTTGATTGAGGGCTAAGATTTTAAAAATTTTGTTACGTAGCATGCTACGTAACATGCTACGTAACAAATGAAATTATCAACATCGGTTTCTTTTGTCATTGCTGATGTTTACGCTTAAAAATCACGTTAGAATTAGCAAATTCTGACGCTGATAAATACGAAGCCCGTCCGAACGGAGATTCATCCGGGCGGGCTTCATTTTTATCTGATCAAAACTAAAATTACTTTAAACCCAAAAGCTTCAAAAAATTCTCTTTTTCTTGACCTGCAATCTCTCGCACTTGACCAGATTTTAATTTATCTAAATTTATATTAGCGACTCTTACCCTTTCTAGGTCTTTAACTTGATAACCCAAAGCGATACACATTCGACGAATCTGATGTTTTTTACCCTCAGTAATAGTTAAGAAAAATTCAGTTGGACTAATTTTTGTTAACTTACAAGGTTTCGCCACAAAATCTTCCAATCTTAAACCAGAAGTAATTTCTTTTTGAAACATTGGGGTAAGTTTTTTATCAACCGTTACCCGATATTCCTTATCATGTTCATTTTCAGATTCTAAAAGTCGGCCAGTTACTCGAGTATCATTTGTTAAAATAATCAAACCACAAGATTCTTTGTCTAATCGTCCAATAGGCGTTAGTGGAGTTTTGTATTTAACAATATCCGCAATAGATTTTTGTCCCTGTTCGGGATTTGTAACAACATTAATCGGCTTATTGAAAGCCAAATAAACATAACCGGCTTCTCGTTGTTTTAATGTCTGACGATCAACTACTACCTTATCTGTCTTTTCTACTCGGTCACCCAAAACAGCCACCTTATTATTTAGCTTTACTTTGCCAGCGATTATCAATTTATCAGCCTCACGACGCGAGGCTATCCCTTGCTTTGCCAAGTATTGATTAATCCGCATGGGGTATAAGTTTTCATCGATTTTTTCTTTCATTTTGATATCATAGCAGAATAGCCTCTTTTTATCCATCTAGGGTTATTTATCGCCATTTTTCAGAGAAACAATATTTAACCAAATTATTTAGAATTTAGATACTGTACAACCAAAACCCAATTGCTATACTTATAATAATATGAGTAAATACGAAACATTAGATCTTAATCCCTCAAAAGAAAAGGAAGAATTACTTCCCATCTCTTTTGTGGGTAAACTAAAAGAAACTCTACAAGAAAACATAAATCCAGCTGAAGATCCAGAACAAGCGATTTTAATGTTAGCCAGAATAGATATGATTAAAGAACATTTACGGAACACTTATGAAGATTGGCGAACATACCAAACTTTTTATATTTTAAGCGGAGAGCCCATTCCAGAAAATGTAACCAAAGTAGATTTTCCCGGAGACGATTCCATCATCTTTCTTATTGAAAATCTATAGGGAGTAAAAACTCAAAAATTAATAGCCTCTAATTTTAGATTATTATGAAAATAAAAAATATAATTAGCTCTAAGGTTATTACTATAAATCAAAATGCTACTTACAAAGAAGCCGCTTTTATTTTATATCAAAATAAAATAAGTGGAGCCCCAGTAGTAGACGACAAAGGAAATTTAGTTGGGATGTTATCAGAAAAAGATTTGTTTAAGTGTCTTTATCCTTATGAAAAAAGTTACTCAGCTCATCCAGACCAATATTTAGATTTTGAAAACAGAGAAAACAAAACCAATGAAATTGAAAATCATAAAGTTAATACTTTTATGATCAAGGAAGTTATAACTATTTCTGGGGACACACCCGTTTTAAAAGCCGGTGGCTTAATGTTAGCAAAAGGTATCCACCGATTACCCGTGATAGAAGACGGTAAAATAATTGGAATAGTCTCCCGAGATGATATCTTTGGACGAGTATTCAAAAACCAGTTTCATTGGGAATAAAACTAAATTATAAAATTCACTAAAAAATAAAAACCTCCGCAAAAAAAATTGCGGAGGCTATAACGATTCAAGAATCAATGTTTTGGGTTGATGATAGACGCCATTCCATACCAGGACTCACGAGCACAATCGAGAGAAGAAATAATACCCAGACCCAACTCATTAAAACGACCGATAGCATAATGGATATTATCCTCCTTGCGATCAGCGCAACGAACCCAGATATACTTAAACAGTGTCTCCTCCGTAGTGAGAAAGTAGGCAATAATGATGTAAACCATAACCTGAGCAGTCGGAGACTCCTCGTCTCCAGACAGGAGTTCATTTTGTCCACACCATGTCTTATTCATTGAGCCATTAATTGGTTCCTTACGTAATAAATACCAACCAATTTTTCCTTTATCTTTGGTAAAATTCCCCTTATAATGACACCAATCATTGCTGAAACAATAATATTGGAATTGTACCTCATTGGTATATTCAATGATATCAGAAATAGACAATGGGAACACGGGAGCAAGGATGTGGGTATCCTTGCAAGCCCTCAATGTTGCCTCAGCAAAAGGAACCACTTCCAACAAAGCAAGTTGCTTCTTTGTTGGTTTAATCCCAAAGAGTTCAACCACCCTGTCAACACTTAAATAGTTTTTGCCCATAATCAAACAGGCCTGTTCTTGTGATACTGACAGTCTACAGATGTCATTAATCATAAATTGTACAACACTCATCAAGTACCTGGGATCAGTATTGATACAATCCACGACTTCTCCGACACTACCACCGGGCCGTCCCAACAAACGTTGAAATGCTGCATTAACAACACCCGCTGGAAGGTCTTTCCAACTTTTTCCTGTACTCATAATCATTCTCCCATTCTCTGTTGGCCTTTTAAGAATTATCTCTAAGGCGACTGGATTTGAGCATACGATCTCAGGGTTACGTCTTGTCTCAGTTGAGACGAGATTTCTAAGTCGTATAAAACGACCCAAAAATCTCGTCTCAAACAATGAATTCTTGTTAAAGAGCTATTATTGTCATATCAAGAAAAGGTATATATGTCAATTGGCGAGGTTATGAAAAAAATAGAGGTGCCTATAAACATAGACACCTCTTAATAAACTTCTGCAAAATTATTTTCATTTCCCGCTTTCCCTTTTCCAATTCTTTTTCTCAACCTAGTACTTATACAGGGGATTAAAATGTTCACTGATTTTTTCACCAAATTGGTTAACAATCTCACGACATTTAGTTCCACCGTAATCAATAATTTTCAATCTACCATCGGTAAAACAAAAATTACAATGGTTACTGAAATGATGCTCATCATTGACGACCTCACGATTAGTCAACTCGCAAAGCTGGCACCAAAGATCTTCATCAACAATAAGACAAGGCTTTCCAATTTTCTGAATGTTAAATAACCCAAACAATGAAAAATAGGTCGGCTGGAGAAAAATGTTTTTTGTCTGCCAATAAAACAGAAACTCACACCAGTTAGCAAATAATCCTCTAAACAAAAACCACTTAAAACCTGGCATTTGCTCAACAGAATAATTCCAAATCTCCCGAAATAATTGCCGCTCGCCAGTTTTTACATAATCCCATAAAAGACATATGGCAAACCAAAGATTAATAATTGGGAATTTAACAACAATCCCTAATGTCGGGAAAAGAACTACAAAACGATCTGTACCCTTATAGAATTGCATATTCTATCTCCTTAGATTAATTAAATTTTAAAAGAGCAACTTTTCATTACTCTATATAATATAATAAGTTATGTCAATAGGCGGAGTTATAAAAAGAGGTGCCCTAATTTTTAATTTTCTAAGTAAGCAAACCATTTTTTAGTAATAGCTTCAACAGGATCAATCCCCTCACTTTCTGCAAACAAAAGAAGGTAGGAAAACATGTCAGCAAATTCATTTGAAAACATCTCTTTTATTTCTTCCTTACTCTTGCCTTTTTGCCGACCCCTATCATTTTCATACTATTTCAACATCTGTGTTACTAACGCCACCATTTTCTCTTTCTTTTTAGGATCACTTTCAGCGATCAAAAGGGTCAGAGCCGTAAGCGCATTCGGACTGATATTTCTCATTGTTTTAATTTTTGCCTTTCGTAAAAACCAAATGAAAGCAAAGGCTCCCGAGCGCTTATTACCATCAATAAATGGATGATTTTTTACCATGAAATACAAAAGGTGTGCCGCTTTTTCTTCAAGTGTTATATACATAGACTTACCGCCAAATGACTGCATCACATTACCCACAATTCCTTCAATACTTCCATTGTTTCTTTCTTGAGCAAATATTTCTTCAGCTTCGCCTGTTTTAATAAGCTCATTACGCAAATTTGAAATAACTTCTACGAGTTCTATTCCATTTAATTCAATTGATTTTTTAGTAACACCAATAGGTTTTAATGCTTCTTTGTCATAAGCACCAAGAGACATCCAAGTGCTAGAAAATTCTTTTATTAGTTCTAGAATTGTTTTAGGATCAAGAGTAATATGTTCAGGCAATAATGATTGAATATCAGCGACAGATTTCATAAAGGTATTGTAATTTTTAACAATTTGCTTGCGGTTTATGGTATAGCCTTTGGTTATATGTTCTTTAAGAGTTTTAGTCGCCCATTTACGGAATAAAGTTGCTGTTTTACTGTTTACTCGATAACCAACAGAAAGAATCATATCAAGATTGTAATGTTTAACTTCACGCTCAACTTGACGCTTACCTTCATTTTGAACTACCCGGAAATTCCGGATAGTTGAAGTTTCTGTAAGTTCCTTAGTTTTTAAGATATTCTGAATATGTTCATTTATTGTTCTTACATCAACATTTAAAGCTTCGGCAATTTGAGCCTGCGTTGCCCACATTGTTTCTTTATTAAAGTCTCCTCGAAGTTCGATTGCTCCCGACTTAGCTTGATAAATTACAATATTATTTTTTATTTGCCCCTTTTTCATGTTATCGCTTTTTCAATTCTTTATACATTTTAACTCCCCTTTTATTCAAAAGAAAATTACCCTTTCCGTCATGGCATAAATAAACTACAGCACTACCAATATAATCTTCTCCTTTTTTCATAATTTTATTTTATAGACTTTGCCTTAAATCAGACACTCTGAAGTTGAACATCTTCACAGGGTTTGTAAAATTTAATTTATAATCCTCAATCAAGAGATCTCTTATCTCTAATGGGTAGACTAACATTTTATTTAATTCTTCAACTTTAACCCATTGTGGATTGTAAAATTCTTTTCCTTCTAACATCTCTATTTTTTCTGGAGAGTTTTCCTCTAATTTTGGCTCTCCCGAAACATAATCACAAAGATAAAAGAACTGATCGGTGTCATCGTCGTAAACATGACTATAGAGTAATTTATTTATTTTAGCCTCAATTGTTGCCTCTTCTTTTAACTCGCGTATAACAGCCTGTTCGACTGTTTCTCCTTTTTCAACTCCTCCTCCTGGAAATACAAAATATTCATTTGTATTTTTTCGATACATTAAAAGAACCTCATCTTCTTTTAATAAAATTGAAACTGCTCTCGTTCTTTTCATGTATTTATTATACCAAAAACACCTAAGTATTAAAAATAGTCGGTAGGTGACATCCACCAACTATCAAGTTTTTAAACTGTGGATAACTTTGCTTTACCTTTCGGCTTCTGTTCGGTTATAATGATATTGGAGCACAAATAAACTTTTAATACAATATGCCAAACATCACAAAAAAACAAAAAGAAGTCTTTGATTTTATAAACACCTACATTTCTGAAAATGGTATATCCCCGACTATTGAAGAAATACGAAAAAAACTAAAACTCAAAGCGGTCTCTACTATTCATGAACATATCAATTCCCTAAAAGAAAAAGGTTACCTTTCGAAATCAGAAAACTCTGCCAGAAGTCTATCTTTAAGAAAAGAAATAAAATCTATTGTAGAAATTCCCATTGTAGGAAATATTTCTGCTGGATATCCCATTGAAGTTATTGAAAATTTTGAAGACACAATCTCAATTGTTAATCCTAGCATTAAAACATCGGAAGGATATTATGCCTTAAGGGTTACTGGAGAAAGTATGATCGACGAAGGAATTTTTGACGGAGATGTAGTTATAATAAAAAAACAATCAGCCGCTGAAAATGGACAAACTGTTGTTGCTATTATTGACGACAATGAAGCTACTTTGAAAAAAATTTACCGAGAAAAATCTAGATTTAGACTAGAACCCAGAAATCAAAATATGCTTCCTTTTTTTAGAAAAGAAGTAGAGATTAGAGGTGTTGTTGTACAAGTAATTCGAAATATAAACAATCAAAAAATTCTACCAACACAACCAAAGACAAAACATGGTTTTAAAACTATCGATCTTTTTGCTGGAGTTGGTGGAATAAGATTGGGTTTTGAAAAAGCTGGTTTTGAAACTGTATTTGCAAACGACTTTGAGCCACAATGCAAAAAAACATACGACCTAAATTTCCCAACTTCAAAATTAGTTATTGAAGATATCAGAAAAGTAGGTATTAATGACTTGCCCAAGTTTGACTTTTTATTAGGAGGATTCCCCTGTCAGGCATTTTCTATAGCTGGATATAGACAAGGATTCAACGACAAAAAAGACAGAGGAAATTTATTTTTTGATATTGCAAGGATTCTTGAGTCCAGAAAACCAGAAGGTTTTTTACTTGAAAATGTAAAAAATTTAAAAAGTCACGACGAAGGTAAAACCTTTAAAATTATCCAAAAAACACTAGAAAATCTCGGTTACTATTTAAAAATAAAAGTTTTAAATAGTATGGAATATGGAAACATACCACAAAATAGAGAGCGTGTTTATATAGTTGGTTTTAAAAATAAAGACTATTCAGAAAAATTTGAGTTTCCTAAGCCTGTAAAACTAACTGTAAAAATTACCGATTTGCTGGAAAAAAATGTACCTGAAAAATACTACTACAATGGTAAGCCCTTATTTGAAAAATTAAAAGATTTTGTAAAAGAGGAAGGAAAAGTTTATCAATGGCGTAGGCAATATGTCAGAGAAAATAAAAGTGGTGTTTGTCCAACACTAACTGCAAATATGGGGACAGGTGGACACAATGTACCAATTATTAAAGACAAAAAAGGTATCAGAAAATTAACCCCCTTGGAGTGTGCTCGTATCCAAGGATTTCCTCCTGATTATAAAATCCCAGAATTAGCCGACTCTGTTTTATATAAACAATTCGGAAACTCTGTTAGTGTTCCCGTACTTGAATCTGTTGGAAAACAAATGATGAAAGCAATGGAGTAGTTACCAAACTTTAACTGATTTCCCTAAAGGTTTAATTTTATATCTCTGGATTATCTCTTTTTTGATACAAAATCTTGGTCTCCTTTTTTGATCCTGTTGATCGGTGAACTTTTCGTTCTTATTAAGAGACTGATTCTTTATATATTTATTAGGAATTAGATATACATCGAAGTAACCATTGGATTTTCCGTCGTTATAGAAATCCATAAAATACAGATCGTCCCATTTGGACTTAGGACCAAATGAGGTTAAATCATTTTCGATGCTGCATGCTTTGATCTGTTGCGCACGTTTTTTAACAACATCAAAAGTATCAAAAGAACCAGCAATTCCCTTTTTAGCTCCTTTAATTTTTATATATCTCCCCGCCCCTGACCATAAACAAAAAGCAACTTCAGATAAGCCTTCAGGCATGTTTGGTTCTCTAGATTTATAACTTCTAAGTCCCATCTTCAGCTCCTTCCAAATATCGAAAATTCTTTTCCACTCTTTACCGTCCTGTTTAATAAAGTGCATTAATTCTAGTTTACACTCTTGTCCAAAGACTTTTGTCGTGTGTTGTTTTAATTCCATAATTGACTTATTTATACACTAAATTAAACAAATATCAAATACAAACATACCAACAAACACTAGTAACTATGTATTTTATTCTAACTAACCCATTAAATTATCGGGTTCAATTCTCAGGTTTAAAAACTGATTCTGATTTAAATATGCTATAAATTCACCTTTTTTCATATGGGTTAAATTAACAACACAACTAGAGCTTTATTTAGTGTATCAATCATTTTATTAATTTTTTAAATGAATCTGGAGAATTTTTTGCTGTATTATATATTAATTCAAAATCATAACGTCCATACCCAAAAGTTTCTTCTTCTGCATCCTCATCTTTTTCTTTGTTTAAATAATTTACAAAATCAAGTACAGAATTAATTATATTACCTCTTAAGCTCATTAATTTTTTATATTTTTCTATATATAGAGTTTCATTTCCATGTTTTAGTTCAACGGCCATTATATCTGCTAATTGATATACTTGTTTCCATAAACTTTTGATAATAGTCTCCCAAAGAAAAGTATTTTTTATAATCCAATTAATAATTATGACTACTATGGCTATGATTATTATGTACCACATATATTTTATTATACTGCAAAACAATATAAATTTATAGACTTGGACGCATATAGTACTAATTCAACTCGTGCTGGCCAACTCGAGCTAGAACCGTGTAGTTCATTACCCAGCAATGTTATTTTAACAGATTTTTCAAATTAAAAACGACGTGTCTTGAGCAATTTACTGAGGGAAATATTTATTCTTAGTAGTATTATATTTCTCATAACCATTTATGATGGTAGTCGATGTCCAACTTGTTTTATCTGTTTTATCGAGAGTATAAGATGCAATCTCTTGCTCTGTATAAATATCAATAACTGCATAATACCAATGTAACGGTGATGTAATTCTTGAAATATCAACTAAACAAGTTTTGAGTTCTGGACTATAAATAAACTCTTTAGACACAGTCATCTCCTCTGGTGGATTTTCTAAAAAACTATTAGACACATAATCTTTTCCATTTTTTATACATTTTTCCTTAAGAGCTACGATCTCCATTTCTGAATTTTTATAATTTGTAATATAAAAAATTCCAATCAACATGATTACGATCAAAATTCCTAACTTAAACCAATTTTCTTTAAACCATTCCATATTTTTGTCTTTATTAATTTATTAAAATAAATTATTTTTCATCCTCTGAACACAATACTGACCACCTAATGTCACTATCTACTCCATTGGGTCTATCTTTTATATTTTTAATGGATTCATTAGTTATTTTTATTTTATCAGATAAGCTAGACCCACGCATTACTTCTAAAACTCTTCGCATTGGATCTAATTTAAGAATAACTGTCTGTAATGCCATATTTTTCTCAAAAAATGCAATCTTCATTTCAGTCTCTCTATCTTTTGATAATGTATACTCCGGTAGATCAATCAACTTATCCCTCCAACCATAAAATATATACTGATTATCTATTTCTTGAATAATATCAAGATAAACGGCTTCATCCTGCGAGATATCACGAGTGTCACAATCAAGGTGAGTCCAATTAAGAGGTACTGGAAGTGGGAGACTTATAATCGACGCTCGAACATCCTTGGCTGCAGCGCGACCCATATTTTTAACCATGATTCTATGCATAACATAGTGAATTTGTCCCTTCATCTGAGGAATAGGAATTGTGCTAAAAAAAGTTAATTTTGGTTTAAATATTAAACCCTTAATTTTATCACCAAACAATGCAACTATTATTGCACTAAAAGCTACCATCGTCCCCAGTGCTACCCATCCTGTAGACGAAAGACCTAAAAACGTCTCAGATAAATGAGAATGAAAAAAACTATAATAGCTATTCATATGATGAAAAATCATTATTTTGACGCGTCTCGAGCCGCGCACGAGTTGGCTGCGGGATAGGGAGTCGAACCCCAATACCCAGGACCAAAACCTGGTGTCCTACCTTTAGACGATCCCGCAATTTTTACTTATTCCATCAACCCAGCCCTTAATTTTACGGACTAAAGTCGAACTTCGCTTTATATTAACTCGTAATACGCCAAAATACAAGGCACCAATGTTCTTTCTTTTAGTATTGATTTTGTCCCTTTTATAATAAATTCTATCAAAACGATTCTCAGAAACACCTGTTTGTTTTGACCAATAAGTAATTACTTCTTTGACTCTTTTTTTATCGCCATCATGTATATATATTTCAAACACAATATCTTTTTTAGAAATATTACAACATCGACAAAGCCAAAGCAAAAAAAGTTTAACCATTACAGGATCAGAATTCGAAAATTTAGCACCACTACCAGGTGAATAATCTTTCTCCTTAGAGCCTTCGGCCCAATAAAGAGCTATTCCTATTAACCAAAGGTCTCTCTTGGAAATAGATCCAATCTCCTTTTCTGACTCTGAATATATCTTATCAGTAAGGTCGATTCTCTGTTTTTTTCGCACCATAGCCCCTTTTAAGGCAGATTTTATTCGTTTTTCCGTCAATCTTTGCTTTTGTGCCTTAGATAACCCCACGCTTTTAAACCAAAGACTTAGGGTAGATTTTGCCACAGGAATTTCTTTTAATACTTCAGATAACGAAAGTCCCTGTTTTCTTAAGGTAATAGCTTTTTCTTTTAATGCGATTTTATTGGACATGGGATATCATCTACACTATACCATATCTATGTTCATTTTAATTAAAAAACTGAGAATGATATAATAAACACCATGCTCCACTTTATATACATTCTAGAATGTGCCGATAAAACCCTTTACACTGGCAGTACTAATAATCTAGAAAAAAGACTTAAAGAGCATAATGAATCTAAAAAAGGAGCAAAATACACCAAGGGTCGCCGACCGGTTATTGTTAAATATTTTGAAGAAGTAGAAACTTTTAGTTTGGCCCGAGCCAGAGAAGCAGAATTGAAAAGATTAACCAAAAAAGAAAAATTAAAGTTGATTAAGGGAAAATAAAAAAATCACCAGTATTTGGTGATTTTTTAAACTATTTCTTCTTAGCTTTTTTCGGTTTCTTCACTTCTTTTTTCATTCCAGTTCCTTTGGCCATGTTTTTAAGATTAATTTTTAATACTACGAACGTTTATATTATACCACCTCTTATTTTTTTCAATAACATTTTCTGTGCATAATTCAGAAAAGAGTCAAAAATGAGCTCGAGTCAAATTAAGAACAAGATCCCCGCCTACGCGAGGATGACAATATAAAAAACTGGATACAATTACCGGAAGGACAGTCCTTCCGATTAAACATTTAAAAGATTTAAGGTTGGTCTTTTACACCGTCTTTTTTTCCAACAGCATTTCCAGCCACATAACCAGTTGTCCAACAAAGCTGTAAACTAAAACCACCAGACTGTCTGTTTATATCTAAAAGATCACCAGTAATATAAAGATTAGGGTGAATTTTAGAACGCATAGTTTTTGTATCAATCTCATCCAAAATCACTCCACCATCGGACACAATCGCTCGGTCATAACCCATCAAACCAGTAACCGTAACAGGTAAAGCTTTTAATAAGTGAACAATTTTTTTGCGTTGTTCTTTGGTGACACTATGAACTTTAATATTTCCGTCAATCGGTAGTAAAGATAAAATAGCTTGGTCAGTCCCCTCTGGTACAATTTCTTTAAAAATATTCTTTAAATCTTTATTTTTATTTTCATCAAAAACTTTAATAATTTGTTTTTCCAACGAACCAAGATTTGTATCAGGAAAAGCATCTATTTGAGCGGTCACTTTTCCATAGCCCAGCAATTCTTTAACCTTTTTAGCACTATTTATAATAAGCGGTCCAGACAAACCAAAATGAGTAAACAAAACTTTTCCGGTCAAAGAAAAAGATTTTTTATCTTCCAAATAAAAAGTTATTTTCATAAACGACAAAGAAATTCCAGACAAATCTTTAACCCATTTGTCAGCCACCGCCAAAGGAACCACGGTCGGCGAAGGTTGCCTAATTTGGTGCCCTAATCGCCCGAGCCAACGCATTCCATCGCCCGTAGAGCCCGTTTCAGGATGTGAGAGGCCTCCAGTGGCGACTATGAGTGATTTAGTCATATACTGCACCCCCAAAGCCTCAACCCCTACAATCTTGTCTTTTCTGACTATTACCCTGGTGGCGGGTGTTTTTGTTCTAATATTCACCCCTTTGGACTTGAGATATTTTTCTAAAGTTTTAACCACATCCTCGGCTTTTTGAGTTTGGGGAAAAGCTCTTTTTCGTGACTCCACCACAAGAGGCAAACCTAAGCCAGCAAAAAAATCAAAAGTAGATTGGACCCCAAATTGAGAAAAAGGAGAGAATAAATAATCTTTAGCTGGACCAAAAGTGTTTAAAAAAATATGT
>Ga0075530_1000065_pt1 | contig 42388 bp, 52 predicted proteins | sample NGEPerD_2_FD_75101 | JGI IMG/M metagenome (GOLD analysis project Ga0075530, IMG submission 75101) | Arctic peat soil microbial communities from the Barrow Environmental Observatory site, Barrow, Alaska, USA - NGEE PermafrostL1-D | ecosystem: Environmental > Terrestrial > Soil > Wetlands > Peat ... | reverse complement strand
TCCATGGTAAGGAGGGGGTCTCCGGTTCGAGTCCGGACGAGGGCTTGGCTCGCTAATGCCTCGGGGATGTCGCGCGTCGCGGATGAGGCTCTCGACTAGCCGCTGGTCGCCGGCCTCGAAGCCGCCCAGGCGCCGATGCCGCCGACGAGGTCGGCGATCTCTTCGAAGCCGTGCCCGCGAAGCAGGCTCGCGGCGATCGAGGAGCGGTAGCCGCTCGCGCAGTGGACGACGACCTGCCGGCCGCGCGGGACCTCGCCGAGCCGTTCCCGCAGGCGGCCCAGCGGGATGTTCAGGCTCCGCTGGATCCGCTCCTCCCGCCACTCGCGCTCGCTCCGGACGTCGAGCACAACCGGCGGGGCCGGCCCAGCCAGCTGCTCGGCGAGGGTCGCCGCGGTGATCCGCTCGATCCGCGCGACGAGGTCGGGGCGCGGGTCGAGGGCCTGCATCCCGCCCTCGAGATGACCGGCCACGTTGTCGAACCCAATGCGACCCAGCCGCATCACCGCCTCTTGCTCCCGCCCCGGCTCGGCGACGATCACGATCGGTCGCTCACGCTCGAGAATCGTCCCGGCCCAGGTTGCATAGCTCCCGCCGAGCCCGACGTTGACGCTGCCGGCGAGGTGGGCCCCAGCGAAGTCGGCCGGATCGCGCGTGTCCAAGAGCTGGGCGCCCTCAGCGACGAGCGCCAGCGCCTCATCGAGCGAGAGCGCCCCCAGTTCCGCGTCGGGCGCCTGCTCGAGCGTCGGCCGCTGCTTCGTGTTGATAACGGCGTCGTAGGTGAAGTACGGCGGCGTGTCCGGCTGCTCCGCGGTGACGACGCGGACGAACTCCTCCCGACCCATCGGCTGGAGCGCGTAGTTGTAGTGCCGCTGCACCCCGATCGTCGAGACGGTGTCGGTGCTGAGGTTCTTGCCGCAGAGCGAGCCCGCCCCGTGCGCCGGGTACACGAGGGTCTCGTCGGGAAGCTTCAGCAGCTTCGCGTGAGCACGCGCTCCACGTAGTGGTTCGCGAACCGCCCCTCGGGATCCAGCCGCGCGCGCACGGCCGCGTAGCGCTCCCACTCCGGGTAGCGCGGCGCCAGCGTGGCGGCCGTCTGGAAGTGGCGCTTGCCCCAGTGGGGGCGGCCGCCGAAGCCGTCCATCACCCCCTCGACCGCGCGGAAGTAGGGCTCCCACTCCATGCCGCGGTACATGTGCACCGCGATGTAGCAGGTGTCGCGCCCGCCGGCCGGGCTGAGAAAGGCGTCGTCGCCGGCCACGAACCGCACCTCGAACGGGAAGGGCACCGCGAAGCCGCGATCCTCGATCACGCGGCGCACCGCCTCGATCGCCTCGCGCGCGTGCCCGCGCGGGATGGCGTACTCCATCTCGGTGAAGCGCACCAGCCGCGGCGAGGCGAAGATCTCGAACGACCGGTCCACGCGCCGGCTGGATCCCGCCACGCGCGAGACGATCCGGTTCAGGCGCGGGATCAGCGACGGCCGTGCACGCCCCACGCGGCAGGCCAGCCCGAAGGCGCCGTTGTTCAGCAGCACATCATCCGTCCACGCGCGCACGCGCGAGCGCGGGCGGGGCGGCCCGTCCACGCGGTTGTTCGTACGCGTGAGGGCCAGGTCGGAGTGGGGGAAGTTATAGAGCTCGAAGTGATCGCTGCCGCCTGCCAGCTCGTCGAGGTGGTCGAGCACCTCATCGAGCGGCCTTGGCGCGTCCACTCCCTCGAGCGTGAAGGCGGGCACGGCCTGCAGCGTGAGCTCGGTGACCACCCCGAGCGCGCCCAGGCTCACCCGCGCGGCGCGCCAAGCGTCGGGGTCGTCGCGCTCGGACACTTCGATCACCCTCCCGTCGGCCAGCGCGAGCTGCACGGAGACCAGCCCGGCGGAGAGGTTGCGCAGCCGCGAGCCGGTGCCGTGGGTGCCGGTGGCGGTCGCGCCTGCCAGTGACTGTACGTCGATGTCCCCGAGGTTCTCCGCGGCCAGCCCGTGGGAGTCCAACGCCAGGTTCAGCTCGCGCAGACCGATGCCGCCCTCCACCCGGATCATGCCGGACTCGCGGTCCACGTCTAGCACGCGGCTCATGCGCTCCAGCGACATCAGGGTGTCGTTGGTGAGCACCGCCTCGCCGAACGAGTGGCCCGCGCCGGCCACGCGCACGGTGTGCTTCGCGCCGGCGGCGCGGCCGAGCGCGTCGACCACCTCCGCAACCGATCCCGGCCGCTCGAAAACGGCGGGCGAGCAGGCCTGGTCGCCCGCCCAATTGCGCCACGCGCTCACACGGGCGAGGGTAACGCTGCGCGCGCGGGCAGCCCGCGCGCCAGCCAGATGCGCATCTGCTCGTACACCGCGGGGTGGTTGAGCAGCTGAAAGTGGTTGAGGCCCGGCAGGAGATGCCCATTGCCCATCTCGAAGGCGATCCGCCGCTTCTTGTGGTGCCCTGAAGCGCTGGCCTGCCTCACCAGGAGGTCGCCGAGCAGCCGCCCGAGCGGTCCCTTCTCGGGTCCGATCGCGGCCGAGATCACATAGTGGTTGGCGCCGGCCAGCAGCGGCACGTCGGTGCAGCGGTCGTCCAGCAGGGCGTCGGGCTCGCAGTCGCGCCAGTCGTCCTCCACCAGCGAGCCGAAACGCAGGTCCTTGATCCCGGAGCTGCGCATCTCGAGGAAGCGGGCGATGGGGCGGGTCTCGCCGAGCTTGCCCAGAGCCCAACCGGCGGCGTTCACGGCCTTCTCCGCGGGCGCCCCCATGTGGGGGGTGCCGAGGCAGAACACATGATGCACGCGCGGCACCCACCGATGCCCGCGGGCGTCGCCCTGGTGCCCCGCGCTGCGCGCGATGAGGCCGCCCATCGAGTGGCCGAATAGCGCGATCTCCGAGATCTCGACCGGCCAGTCCTCCACCGTGGCCTCGAGCAGCGCGGCCAGGCGAGAGCCGTTGTCGGACACGTGCAGGCCGGTGTTGAAGCGCACGTGCAGGGGCGTGTAGCCGAGGTCGGCGCGCAGGCGCGACGCGTAGGTCTCGCCGCCGTTGGCCTCGCGGAACAGGCTCCAGGAGTGGTCGCTCTCGCACAGTCCATGCACGAACACGGCGATCTTCGGGGTGGTCTCCGGCAGCAGCTCGGCCACCTCGGCCACCGACACGTCGCGGCCGCGGTGGCGGAGCGTCATATCGAGGGACAGCGCGCTCTCGTCGCTTTCCAGGTCGCTCCCGATGATGCCGTTCAGCGCCGCGAGGGCGAGGGCGCCGCGGGGCGAGTCGCCGAGGGCGGGCGCATCCGGGCGGCTGCGCCGCGCCGCCGCCACGCCACCCGCGCGGGCGGCAGCGCCGCCGGCACCGCGAAGGCCGCCGTAGACCGCCGAGGCGATGGAGTCGTGAATCACGCGCGCTGGACGGGCGCCGGGGCCCGAGTTACCGAAGGAGCGGTCGGCGATCGCCAGGTGAAATTCCTCCACCCGGCTTGTCATATCGCCGGCCAGGCGGCCTGCCAGCGCTCCCAGAGATCGTGCTTCTGCGCCTCGCACGCGACCATTACACCAAACGATGGGCCATCAGCGCCATAGGATGGGCGCGGTGGCCGCTTCGTCCGCGAAGACCGAGCAGCTCACGATCGATCAGCTCGCTCTGCGGGTGGGGATGACGGTGCGCAACATCCGCGCGCACCAGTCGCGCGGCCTGCTGCCCCCGCCGGAGGTGAAGGGACGCACCGGCTACTACGGCTCCGAGCACGAGTCGCGAATTGAGTTGATCAAGGAGCTGCAGGCCGACGGCTACAGCCTTGAGCTGATCCGCCGCCTGATCGACGGGACGGGAGGGTCCAGCGCCGAGGTGCTGCGCTTCACGCGCGCTGTGCGCGCGCCGTTCTCCGACGAGGAGCCGCAGTTCGTGGAGGCGGCCGACCTCGCCGAGCGCTGGGACACCAACGACCCCGAGCTGCTCGACAGGGCGGCGGAGCTCGGCCTCATCCGCGACCTCGGGGACGGTCGGTTCGAGGAGCTCAGCCCCAGGCTGGGCCGCGCCGGCCAGGAGCTCGTAGAGCTGGGCATCCCGATCGAGCGCGCGCTGGAGGTGGTCGCACGGCTGCGCCGCAACGCCGACAGCGCAGCGCGCACCTTCGCCAAGCTCTTCATCGAGTCCGTGTGGCGCCCGTTCGACGAGGCGGGCCGCCCTGAAGAGCGCTGGCCCGAGGTGCAGGACGCCCTCGAGCGGCTGCGCCCGCTGGCGGCCGAGTCGCTGCTCGCTGTGCTCCAGCTGGCCATGAACGACGTGGTCGAGAAGGAGTTCGGGCGCACCCTCGAGGGGACCGGCAGGCGCCGCCGCAAGCGTTGATCGCCGCCGCTGCGAACCGCGCTATCCTCACTGGCTGACCCTGCGGCCGGCGGGGTTTTCCTTTGATACGGCCGCATCCAAGACGAACCCCTCAGGAGCCATGGCTCGCGGAGACGTACGAATCGCCGTAACCCTGGAATGCCAGGAGTGCAAGCGGCGCAACTACCAGACCCAGAAGTCCAAGCGGAACAATCCGGACCGGATTGAGTTGCGCAAGCACTGCCGCTGGTGCCACAAGCACACGCCGCACAAGGAGACGCGCTGAGCTCTCACGCTCGCGCGCGTATCAATGGCCAGGAACCGGCAGAAGGCCAAGGAGCGCCAGGCTCGGCGCAGAGAGCAGGGCGGCCCCCCAGCGGCCCCGCTGCGCGACGGCGCCCAGGCGGCGCCGGTCGAGCCCGATCCCGCGCCCGCCCCCGCACCGGAGGCGGTGCCCGATCCCGACCCGCCGGCGCTGAGCGAGTCGGAGGCCATCCGTGCCGGAGTGCCGCCGCTGGAGGCCGAGGGCTCGTCGCAGGCGATTGGCGAGCAGCCCGACTTCGAGGCCGAGGAGGACGACCACTACGACCCCGCCGAGGACCTTCCCGAGGAGGACGCCGCGCTGTCCTCCGGGCCCCGCGGCCGCCGCGGCCACGACGCGGCGGAGCACAAGGACCGGCCGCGTTTCGTACAGTTCCTGTTCGCGGTCCGTGCCGAGCTGGCGAGAGTCCAGTGGCCTGACCGTCAGGCCCTGACCACCCTCACCGGCGTGGTGCTGGGCTTTGTTCTGCTCGCGGGCGCCTACCTCGGTGCGCTCGACGCGATCTTCTCCCGCCTCATACAGGCCATTCTCTAAGGACTTTCGACACGCATGTTCCGCTGGTACGCCGTCAACACCTATTCAGGCCACGAGAAGAAGGTCAAGCAGAACCTCGAGCACAGGGTCGGATCCCTGGGCCAGCAGACCTCCGTGCGCCAGGTCGTGATCCCCACCGAGCAGGTGCAGGAGATGAAGGACGGCCAGAAGATCTCCAAGGAGCAGCGCACGATGCCCGGCTACCTGCTCGTGAACATGAACCTCACCGACGACTCGTGGGGCCTGGTGAAGAACACCCCGGGGGTGACCGGGTTCGTGGGCGCCTCCCAGAAGCCGGTGCCGCTGTCCCAGCCCGAGGTGGATCGCCTGCTCAACCGCGAGACCGCCGAGCGCCCGCGCACGCGCGCGCAGTTCTCGATCGGCGAGTCGGTCAAGGTGGTGTCCGGCCCGCTGTCGGACTTCTCGGGCGAGATCTCCGAGATCAACGAGGACGCTGCCAAGCTGAAGGTGCTCGTCAGCATCTTCGGCCGTGAAACCCCGGTCGAAGTCGGCTTCGACCAAGTGAAGAAGGTCTGATGGCCAAGAAAGTCCTGACACTGATCAAGCTGCAGGTGCCCGGCGGCGCCGCCAATCCGGCCCCGCCGGTCGGCCCCGCCCTGGGCCAGCACGGCGTGAACATCATGGAGTTCTGCAAGACGTTCAACGCCCAGACGCAGAACGAGAACGGGACGATCATCCCGGTGGAGATCACGGTCTACGAGGACCGCTCGTTCACCTTCATCACCAAGACGCCGCCCGCCGCCGTCCTGATCAAGGAGGCGATCGGGATCGACAAGGGCTCGGGTGAGCCCAACCGCGAGAAGGTGGGCACGATCAGCCAGGCACAGGTGCGCGAGATCGCCGAGCGCAAGATGCCCGACCTGAACGCCCACGACGTGGACCAGGCGGCCAAGATCATCGAGGGCACCGCGCGCTCGATGGGAGTGGACGTTCGCTGATGGCCAAGCACGGCAAGCGCTACATGGACGGTCTCGCCCAGATCGACCGTGAGCACCACTACACCCCGCGGGAGGCCGTCGCGCTGATCAAGGGCATCCCGGCAACCAAGTTCTCCGAGACCGTCGAGGTGCACATCCGCACCGGGCTCAACGTGCGCCACGCCGAGGAGCAGCTGCGCGGGACGATCGCCCTGCCGCACGGTCTGGGCAAGGAGATGACCGTGGCCGTGTTCGCCAAGGGCGACAAGGCGCGCGAGGCCAAGGAGGCCGGTGCCGACCACGTGGGCGACGACGACCTCGCCGCGCGCGTGGAGGAGGGCTTCACCGACTTCGACGTGGCGATCGCCACCCCGGACATGATGCCCGTGGTGGGCAAGCTCGGCCGGGTGCTCGGGCCGCAGGGCAAGATGCCCAACCCCAAGGTGGGCACCGTGACCAACGACGTGGCCAAGGCCGTGTCGGAGTCCAAGGCCGGCAAGGTCGAGTACCGCACCGACCGCCACGCGATCGTGCACCTGCCGATCGGCAAGAAGGACTTCGAGGAGCAGGCGCTGCTGGAGAACTACTCCGCGCTGATGGAGGAGATCAGCCGCGCGAAGCCGGCCGCCGCGAAGGGCCGCTACCTGTACACCGTCACGCTCACCACCTCGATGGGGCCGGGCGTGCGGGTGGACCCGGGCGCGCGCACGACCGAGGCCGACGAGGCCACCGAGGAGGCGGCCCCGGTAGCCTGACCGTTCAGAACTTCGAAGCCCCAGACCACCGGCGGGCGTAGCCGTAAGGCCGGTGCAGGCGAGTCCGAGTCGATCAGCACCCACTCGAGCCCGCCTGCGTGCGGGCTTTTTCATTGCCCAGAGGCCGAAAGCGTATGAACAGAGATCAGAAATCAGCAGTCATCGACGAGGTTGCCGCCCAGATCACGGATTCGGCGGCGGTCTTCGCCATCGACTACCGCGGCCTGTCGGTGCCCCAGGCGGCCGAGCTGCGCGAGCGCCTCGGCGAGGCCGACGCCTCCCTGCGCGTGGTCAAGAACACCCTCACCCTGCTGGCGGCGGACAAGGCCGGCGCGGAGAGCCTCAAGGAGCTGCTGGAGGGCCCGACCGCCTTCACATTCGTACGCGGCGACGCCGCGCTGGCCGCCAAGGCCATCGCCACCTTCCGCCGCGAGCACGAGCTGCTCGCGTTCAAGGGCGGAACGATGGACGGCGACCCGGTGTCGATCGACGAGATCGAGGCGATCTCCAAGCTGCCGGCGCGCAACGTGCTCGACGCCCAGCTGGTGGGCGTGCTCGCCTCCCCGGTCACCGGCCTGGTGCGCGGCCTGAACCAGCTGATCGCCGGCCTGGCGATGCAGCTCGGCCAGATCGCCGAGCAGGGGCTGGTCGAAGGTGAGGCTCCGGCCGCAGCGGAGGATGAGTCGACAGTCGATACCCCGCCTCCGGAGGGTTCAGGCAGTCGACAGTCGACAGAGGAGCCCGCTGCCGAAGCTGCGGCTCCCGCCGCGGAGGAGCCCGCGGCCGAAGCTGAGGCCGCGGCTCCCGCCGAGGAGGAGGCTTCCGCCGAGGAACCAGCCGCCGAGGCTGAGGCAGCCGCCGAGGCTCCGGCAGAGACAGAGGACGCTCCGGCAGAGGAGGCACCCGCCGAGCAGGCTTCGGGCGACGAGCCCGCCGCGGAAGAGGCACCAGCTGAACAGGCTTCGGGCGACGCGCCCACAGAACAAGAAAGCGACGCGCCCTCCGAGGGCGACGTTGAGTAAATCGTGCGCAGCCGGCCGAGCCGGCTGCTTCGCAAACAAGGAGGGCTAGATGGCAGCCACAACCACGGACAAGTGGATCGAAGAGCTGAAGGGCATCTCGGTGCTCGAGCTGTCCGAGCGCGTCAAGGCGCTCGAGGAAGCGTTCGGCGTGTCCGCGACGGCGGTCGCCGCGGCGGCTCCGGCCGCCGGTGGCGGCGGCGGTGACGGTGCCGCGGCCGAGGAGGAGAGCAGCACGGTCGACGTGGTGCTCACCGGTGCCGGCGACAAGAAGATCCAGGTGATCAAGGTCGTCCGCGCGGCCACCGGCCTGGGCCTCAAGGAGGCCAAGGCGCTGGTGGACGAGGCGCCCAAGCCCATCAAGGAGGGCCTGGAGCGCGAGGAGGCCGACAAGCTGAAGGCGGACGTCGAGGAGGCTGGCGGCAGCGTCGAGCTCAAGTAGCGTCACTCAGATTCGCAGCAGCTGGCCCACTACCGGGCGGGCGCCCGCTGCCCGCTCCCGCTTTAGGACAGCACGGGAGCGAACACCAGCTCCCAGAACGCCGCGCCCAGCAAGGCGGCGGTAAAGCCCCACAAGAGCATCCAGCCCGCTTGTTCGAGCGGCTTCATGGCCGGACGCAGGCTGCCGATGAGAAGCAGCTCGAGCACGACGCTCAAGCCCACGAAGAGCAGGAAGGAGAACTCACCGGTGAACGCGCCGACGATGAGCAGGAACACGGGCACCAGGAGGCAGGCGCCCACCGCTGAGACTATGAACACCACCAGCTCGTTGAACGGATCGCGGTAGATCCGCTGGCGCGGGTCGAAGGCCGCGCGGAGTGAGCTCTTGGTCTGCCGACCGGACGAAGCCTCCATGGGCGGCATCCTTCCACAACGCACAGCCCGGCCAAACCGCGCTACCCTCCATGGCGGTCCATAGTCGAAGCCGTCCCTTCGGAGCAGCTCCGCCACATATCCGGAGCCTCGGGACGGGGTCCGTGACGACCACGCCCAGCCCACAGAGCGGGCCGGCATCCACCCCACACGGGGGTGGGTGTCACTGTGCTATTCTGAGCGGTCGCGCTTTCGCGCCCCTCGCTCGTCCGCCGCAACCATCTCGAAGGAGCCGCTGTCTTGGCACGTGTTGATGCCTCCCGTCTTCGCCGCAGTTTCTCGCGGCTGGAGAACCCTCTCGACGTCCCCAACCTGATCGACATCCAGCGCCGCTCGTTCGAGTGGCTCGTCGACACGCAGAAGGGGGGCTTGAGGGAGACCATCGACGACGTCTCGCCGATCGAGGACTACACCGGCAACCTGGCCGTCGTCTTCGAGGAGATCCATTTCGACGACCCGGTCGCCACCATCGCCGAGTGTCGCGAGAAGGACCTCACCTACGCGTGCCCGCTGACCGTGAAGGTCGCGTTCCAGAACCGCGAGACCGGTGAGATCCGCGAGCAGTCCGTGTTCATGGGCGACTTCCCGTGGATGACCGACTGGGGCACCTTCATCATCAACGGCACCGAGCGCGTCGTCGTCACGCAGCTCGTGCGCTCCCCGGGCGCCTACGTGATGCAGGCCAAGGACCGCGAGAAGCAGGTCTTCGTGGCCAACCTGATGCCGGCCCGCGGCTCCTGGCTGGAGTTGGAGATCGACAAGAAGGGCCGCGTGTTCGTGCGCATCGACCGCAAGCGCAAGCTGCCGGTCACGGTCCTGCTGCGCGCCATGGGCGAGCCCCTGCGCCAGTCGGGCATGGCCTCGAGCTGGACCGGCTCGGACGAGGACATCCTGAAGCTGTTCGACAACTCGCTCTACATCCGCAACACGATCGAGGCCGACGCCGAGGACACGAAGTCCGAAGAGGGCGCGCTGATCGAGCTGTTCAAGAAGCAGCGCCCGGGCGAGCCGCCCTCAGTCGACGCCGCGAAGAACCTGCTCAACCAGCTGTTCTTCGACCCCAAGCGCTACGACCTCACCCGCGTGGGCCGCTACAAGCTCAACTCGCGCCTGCACGTGGACGAGTCGCTGGACACCCGCGTGCTCACCCCGCGCGACATCGTCGAGCTGATCAAGGAGCTGGTGTCGCTGCCCAAGGAGCTCGGCATCTCCGAGACCGGTGAGTTCGAGGGCGAGCCGATCAAGGACTACGCGATGGAGGCCAACGCCCTGCCGCACGAGGTGATCGAGGATCGCCTGGACGAGTACGAGCACTTCGGCAACCGCCGCCTGCGCACGGTCGGCGAGCTAATCCAGGAGGCCTTCCGCATCGGCCTCTACCGCATGGAGCGTGTGGTGCGCGAGCGCCTCACCACCGAGGACGCGGACACGATCACCCCGCAGACCATCATCAACATCCGCCCGGTGGTGGCGGCCCAGAAGGAGTTCTTCGGGTCCTCGCAGCTGTCGCAGTTCATGGACCAGACCAACTCGCTGTCGGGCCTCACCCACCGCCGCCGCCTGTCGGCGCTCGGCGCCGGCGGCCTCACGCGCGAGCGCGCGCCGATCGAGGTGCGCGACGTTCACCCCACCCACTACGGCCGCATGTGCCCGATCGAGACCCCCGAGGGCCCGAACATCGGCCTGATCGGGTCGCTCTCGGCCTACGCCGAGGTGTCCGAGCACGGCTTCGTGACCACGCCCTACCGCAAGGTGGAGCACGGCGTGGTCACCAACAAGATCGTCCACCTCGACGCCACGCAGGAGGAGGACAAGGTCATCGCGCAGGCCAACGCGGAGATCGACGAGAAGACCATGAAGCTCAAGGGTCCCGGCGTGACCTGCCGCTCGCGCGACGAGGAGCTCTCGCTCGTGCCGCGGAAGGACGTGGACCTGATGGACGTGTCGCCCGACCAGATCTGGTCGGTGGCCACGGCGCTGATCCCGTTCCTCGAGCACGACGACGCCAACCGCGCGTTGATGGGCTCGAACATGATGCGCCAGGCGGTCCCGCTTCTGAAGACCGAGGCCCCGCTGATCGGCACCGGCATGGAGTCCCGCGCGGCCATCGACACCGGTGACGTGGTGGTGGCCGAGTCCCCGGGCGAGGTCACCTACGTGGACTCCGAGCGCATCACCGTGGACAGGGCGGAGTACCCGCTGCACAAGTACATGCGCTCCAACCAGGGCACGATCATCCACCAGAAGCCGCTGGTTTCGGTGGGCGACAAGGTCAAGACCGGCGAGGCCCTGGCCGACGGCTCGTCCACCCGCAACGCGGAGCTGGCGTTGGGCAAGAACTGCCTGGTGGCCTTCATGTCCTGGGAGGGCTACAACTTCGAGGACGCGATCATCATCTCGGAGCGCCTGTCCAAGGAGGACGAGCTCACCTCGATCCACATCGAGGAGTACGAGATCGACGCCCGCACCACCAAGCTGGGCGACGAGGAGATCACCCGCGACATCCCCAACCGCTCGGAGGAGTCGCTGCGCAACCTCGACGACCGCGGCATCGTGCGCATCGGCGCCGAGGTCGGGTCGGGCGACCTGCTGGTGGGCAAGGTCACGCCGAAGGGCGAGACCGAGCTGACCGCCGAGGAGAAGCTGATCCGCGCGATCTTCAAGGAGAAGGCGCGCGAGGTCCGCGACACCTCGCTGAAGGTGCCCCACGGCGAGGGCGGCGTGGTGATCGACGTGAAGACCTTCTCGCGCGACGAGGAGGACGACCTTCCGCCGGGCGTGAACGACCTGGTGCGTGTGTACGTGGCCAAGAAGCGCAAGATCGCCGAGGGCGACAAGCTGGCCGGCCGCCACGGCAACAAGGGCGTGATCTCCAAGATCGTGCCCGACGCCGACATGCCCCACCTGGCCGACGGCACCCCCGTCGACGTGATCCTCAACCCGCTCGGCGTGCCGAGCCGCATGAACATCGGCCAGATCCTGGAGACCCACCTCGGGTGGGCCGCCGGCAATGGCTGGTACGACGACGGCTCGGAGGCGTACACGCACTCCAAGAACAACGGCGGCCGCGTGAACGTCGCCACGCCGGTCTTCGACGGCGCGACCGTGGAGGACGTGGATGAGGCGCTGGTCAAGTGGCAGGAGGAGCACCCCGAGCGGGGCATAGACCTCGGCGTGGACATGTCCGAGCGCCCCGGCCGCCGGTCCACCGGCAAGGCCCAGCTCTACAACGGGCGCACGGGCGAGCCGTACGAGGAGACGGTCACCGTCGGCTACATGTACATCCTGAAGCTGCTGCACCTCGTGGACGACAAGATCCACGCGCGCAGCACCGGCCCCTACTCGCTCGTCACCCAGCAGCCGCTGGGCGGCAAGGCGCAGTTCGGCGGCCAGCGCTTCGGCGAGATGGAGGTGTGGGCGCTGGAGGCATACGGCGCCGCGTACACCCTCCAGGAGATGCTCACGATCAAGTCCGACGACACCGTCGGCCGCGTGAAGGCCTACGAGGCGATCGTGAAGGGCGAGAACATCGCCGAGCCCTCCATCCCGGAGTCGTTCAAGGTGCTGCTCAAGGAGATGCAGTCCCTCGCGCTCGACGTGGACGTCCGCTCCGAGGAGGGCGGCGGCGTGGAGATGCGCGACGAAGACGACGACCTCCTGCGCGCGGCCGAGGAGTTGGGCATCGACCTCTCAGGGGTCCGTGCCACCGACGGCGACGCCGCCGACGAGTCCGAGGAGAAGGCCGAGGCCAAGGGCGAGGGCGGACAGACCGATAAATCTGCCGCCGGCCAAGACAAAGAGATGATCGAGAGCGACGGGAGCAGTAAATGATCGACATCAACAACTTCGACAAGATCTCGATCGGGCTCGCTTCCTCGAAGCAGATTCGCTCCTGGTCCAGTGGCGAGGTCGTCAAGCCGGAGACCATCAACTACCGCACGCTGAAGCCCGAGAAGGATGGGCTCTTCTGCGAGCGCATCTTCGGTCCCACCAAGGACTGGGAGTGCTACTGCGGCAAGTACAAGCGGGTCCGCTACAAGGGCATCGTCTGCGAGCGCTGCGGCGTCGAGGTCACGCGCTCCAAGGTGCGCCGCGAGCGCATGGGCCACGTGGACCTTGCCGCCCCGGTCAGCCACATCTGGTTCTTCAAGGGAGTCCCGTCGCGGATCGGCTACCTGATCGACATGGCTCCGAAGGAGCTCGAGAAGGTTCTGTACTTCGCCGCCTCGATGGTCACCTGGGTCGACAACGAGGCGCGCGAGAAGGACGTGCCCTCGCTGGAGAAGGAGGTCCAGAAGGTCCTGGACTCCTACGAGGCCGAGCGCGAGCAGCAGGTCCAGGAGCTGCGCGAGTCGCTCGACCGCCGGCTGGAGTACCTGAAGACCGGCAAGCAGACCAACTTCTCCGACGACGACCACCTGTGGGCCGACTCGCTGGACATCAACATCAAGAAGCTGTCCGACGAGGACCGCTCAAAGATGGAGAAGGAGGTCACCAAGACCTTCGAGTCCGACATCTCCGACACCGAGGCCTACATCGAGGACGCGGCCGAGCGCATCCGTCAGGTGTGGGAGCTCTTCCAGGAGATGAAGCCCAAGGACGTGGTCACCGACGAGACCCTCTTCCGCGAGCTCAAGGACCGCTTCGGCTCCCCGTACGGCTTCGGCGAGTACTTCCGCGGCGGCATGGGCGCGGAGGCGGTGCGCGACCTGCTCGAGCAGGTCGACCTCGACGCCGAGCAGGCCGAGCTGGAGGACCAGGTCAAGACGGCCAAGGGCCAGAAGCAGAGCCGGGCGGTCAAGCGCCTGAAGGTGGTCTCCGCCTTCATCCACTCGACCAACAAGCCCGAGGACATGATCCTCGAGGCCATCCCGGTGATCCCGCCGGAGCTGCGCCCGATGGTGCAGCTCGACGGTGGCCGCTTCGCCACGTCGGACCTGAACGACCTCTACCGCCGCGTGATCAACCGCAACAACCGGCTCAAGCGGCTGCTTGACCTCGGTGCCCCCGAGATCATCGTCAACAACGAGAAGCGGATGCTCCAGGAGGCCGTCGACGCCCTGTTCGACAACGGCCGCCGCGGACGCCCGGTCACGGGCCCCGGCAACCGCCCCCTGAAGTCGCTGAGCGACATGCTCAAGGGCAAGCAGGGACGCTTCCGCCAGAACCTGCTCGGCAAGCGGGTGGACTACTCCGGCCGGTCGGTGATCGTGTCGGGCCCGAGCCTCCGGCTGCACCAGTGTGGCCTGCCGAAGCTGATGGCGCTGGAGCTGTTCAAGCCGTTCATCATGGCCCGGCTGGTGGAGCGCAAGGCCGTGCAGAACATCAAGGCGGCCAAGAAGATGGTCGACTCGATGATCCCCGAGGTGTGGGACGTGCTCGAGGAGGTCATCAAGGACCACCCGGTGCTGCTCAACCGCGCGCCCACGCTTCACCGCCTCGGCCTGCAGGCCTTCGAGCCCGTGCTGGTCGAGGGCAAGGCGATCCAGGTCCACCCGCTCGTGTGCTCGGCGTTCAACGCCGACTTCGACGGCGACCAGATGGCCGTGCACCTGCCGCTGTCCGCCGAGGCCCAGGCCGAGGCGCGGCTGCTGATGCTCTCCGCCAACAACATCCTGTCCCCGGCGCACGGCGGGCCCCTGGCCCTGCCGTCGCAGGACATGGTGCTGGGTGCCTACTACCTGACCTACGGCCCCGACGCCGAGGAGCTGGCGGCGCTGGAGGAGAAGCTGCGGGCCGGCGGCAAGACGGCCAAGAAGTCCGACCGTCCGCACGTGTTCCGCTCCGCCCAGGAGGCCGAGCTGTCGTACGAGCACGGGATGGTGGAGCTGCACGACCTCGCCGAGTACCGGCGCGTGCACGGCTCAGGCCACGTGCTCACCACCGTCGGGCGGATCATCTTCAACGAGCGTGTTGAGCGTGCGTTGGAGGAGGTGCTCGAGGACAGCTATGACCCGGCCACGAGCTACACGTTCGTGAACCGGCCGCTGAAGAAGCGCGACATGGGTGCCGTGATCGAGGGGCTGGTCGACCAGCACGGTCCCCACGCCACCGCACAGGTGCTCGACGCGTTCAAGGACCTCGGGTTCCACTTCGCCAGCCAGGCGGGCATCACCATCTCCAAGAACGACGTGGTGATTCCTCCGGCCAAGGAAGAGATCCTCGAGCGCTACGAGGGCGAGGTCGGCGAGATCCTCAACCAGTACGACACCGGGCTCATCTCCCAGGAGGAGCGCCACGAGGCGGTGGTCGAGAAGTGGAACGCCGCCACCGACGAGGTGGGCGAGGCGATGCAGAAGAACCTCGACGTGCTGAACCCCATCTTCATGATGGCCAACTCCGGCGCCCGTGGTTCGTTCAAGCAGATCCGCCAGCTGGCGGGCATGCGTGGCCTGATGGCCAACCCGAAGGGCGAGATCATCGAGCGTCCGATCAAGGCCAACTTCATGGAAGGCCTGACCGTGCTCGAGTACTTCATCTCGACCCACGGCGCCCGCAAGGGCCTCGCCGACACGGCGCTGCGCACCGCCGACTCCGGGTACCTCACCCGGCGCCTGGTGGACGTGGCCCAGGACGTGATCGTCCGCGAGGAGGACTGCGGCACCAAGGACACCATCGAGATGCCGCTGCGCGGCGAGGACGGACGGCCCAACGGCAACCTGTCCGGTCGCCACGCGGGCGCGGCCTTCTCCACCAAGCGAGGCCGCAGTCTGCTCAAGAAGAGTCAGCTCATCGACCCCGCCGCGGTGGAGAAGATCGCGGAGGCGTTCGGGGACGAGGAGGCCTTCGTCCCGGTGCGCTCGGTGCTCAAGTGCGAGGCCGAGACTGGAATCTGCCAGAAGTGCTACGGCATCGCGCCGGCCACCGGCAAGATGGTGGCAATCGGCGACGCGGTGGGAATCATCGCCGCCCAGTCGATCGGCGAGCCGGGCACCCAGCTCACCCTGCGCACGTTCCACACCGGCGGCGTGGCGGGCATGGACATCACCCAGGGCCTCCCGCGCGTGGTGGAGCTGTTCGAGGCACGCAAGCCGAAGGGCCTGGCCAAGCTGGCCGAGGTCGATGGCAAGGCGTCGATCGAGCGCACCGACAAGGCGATCAAGCTCATGGTGACCGACGACGCGGGCGAGGAGCACGCGTACTCGTTCCCCGTGCGCACGCGCCTGTTCGTCGAGCAGGGCCAGAAGGTGTCAGCGGGCGACCAGCTCAACGAGGGGTCGATCTACCCCCACGAGCTGCTCGAGATCCGCGGTCGCACCGACACCGAGGTCTACCTCGTCCAGGAGGTCCAGAAGGTCTACCGCTCACAGGGCGTGGACATCAAGGACAAGCACATCGAGATCATCGTCCGCCAGATGATGAAGCGGGTGCGGGTCGACCAGAAGGGCGACTCGGCCTACCTGCCGGGTGCGTTCGTGGACCGCTTCGACATGGCGAAGGTGAACGCCGCGCTGAAGAAGGCCAAGAAGGGGCAGGCCGAGTTCGAGGAGATCATCCTCGGAATCACCAAGGCCTCGCTGGCCACGGACTCGTTCCTGTCGGCGGCCTCCTTCCAGGAGACGACGAAGGTGCTCACCGACGCCGCGCTCGAGGGCAAGACGGACCGCCTGCTCGGGCTCAAGGAGAACGTGATCATCGGCAAGCTGATCCCGGCGGCCACCGGTCTGAAGCACTACCGGCGGCTGGAGATCGAGCCGACCGAGCCCGTCCAGCGTCACGGCGCCGAGGAGATCGGCCTGCTGGACGAGGGCGAGTTGGCGGCCGAGCTGGGGCTCACCGAGGACGGCGAGCTCGAGGGCTTTGGCTTCGGCGGCGACGGCGGCTCGTCGGGCAACGGCGAGGGCTCGTTCGGCGACGAGCTGGCGGATTTGCCGGCGCCCGCCCCGGCTGACGGCGACGAGAAGTAGCGCTTACGGGGAGGGGGCCTGCGGCGTGCTCGTTCCGCAGGTCCCGTTCTCCGTGGTGATGCTGAGCACCTTGGTATCGGGGGCGTCGGCGAGCGCGTTCAAACTCGCTTCAAGCGGGTGGCCGCTCTGATCGACCTCGACGCCGTAGTGATGAGCGTCGTGAGCGTTATGCCGGAGGAACCCAGACACCCTGAACGCCGACCGCGGAACTCCAGCAACAAGACCCTCTCAGACCGCAAACCGTGCAGAGGCGATCGCAGCAGGATCCGCATCACCGCGTTGAGGACCCTGAAGTAGCGACGTTCCCAGACACCCACGCGGGCGACTGTATGGCCTTCTTCCGTTTCCGGAACAGGGCTAGCGGCAGGTGTTACGATCGCGCTCGTGTTCGCTGGTAAGGGAGGAAACGCCTCTGGCAGGGGGCGCAGAATCACGCGAATCGTCGCGCTCGCCTTCGCCATCGCGCTGATGGCCACCCAGGCGTGGGCGCACGTCGAGAGGGCCTCCTACTGGCCCGATCCTGGGCCGGATAGGTCGGTGCGCCCGGCGACGGGCGGGGCCGTGCCGTCGGCCCGCAGCCTGTTCACCGCGCTGCGCCAGAAGCCCCCCGGTTCCACGCGCGGGCGCGCAAGAGCGAGGCCCCCGCCGCGCAGGCCGCCGCGAGCTCGCGACGGGGCAAGAGACTGAAGCGCCAGCTCAAGCTCGCGCGACGCAAGTACCGCAGGGGCGCGCGGCGCAACGCGTCGATCCGGCGGCTCCGGGCTGAGATCAAGAAGGCGCGCGCCGAGGGCTACAAATTCCGTCCTTCCGAGCGGGCTCGCAAGCTGAGCAAGCGCCAGGCCCGCCGCTTGATGCGGTTCAACACGCGCCTGCTCGCGCGCTGCAAGTACCGCGAGATCCAGCCGGCGGTCACGGCTTCCGGCAACAACGACCGGGTCGTGATCCTGCCCGGCCTCTACACCGAGCCCACGTCCCGCGCGCAGCCCACACAGGACCCGAAGTGCGCGGGTCTGAAGCAGCAGAACGACCGCCAGACAGAGACGGGCGAGAACCAGAGCGGCGCTGTGTCCTACGCATACCAAGTCAAATGCCCGAACGACCAGAACCTGGTGGCGGTGATGGGACGTGCCAACGGCCCGGGCGAGGACCCGCAGCCTCCACTGGATGAGCGGCGCGGGATCCCGAACCTCGGCCCATGCGTGCGGTGCAACTTGCAGATGGAGGGCTCGGGCGTGGGCGCAGACGACGTGGTCGTCGACGCCGGCCGCGTGGAGTCGGGCAACGGCGGGCCGAGCGGAGCGAAGAAGGACGTGGGCATCCGCGCCGATCGGGCGGACGGCTTCGTCCTGCGAAAGCTGACCGTCCGCCACGTGGCCGAGCACGGGATCTACATCCTGGAGAGCGACGGCTACCGGGCTGAGCGCTTCAAGACCTTCTGGGCCGACGAGTACGGCGTACTCACCTTCGTCGAGGACCACGGGCTGATGCAGGACTGCGAAGCCAAGGGCAGCGGAGACGCCGGGCTTTACCCCGGCTCCGCCGCCGAGACGGGCGAGCAGTCAACCGAGGGACGGCGCCGCTACAACCAGGAGATCCGCCGGTGCGACTCCCATCACAACGCAGCGGGCTACTCCGGCACCGCGGCCAACGGCGTCCACATCCACCACAACAACTTCTACGACAACGCCCTGGGCTTCACCACCGACGTCTTCACGGCCGCGGGGCACCCCGGCTTCCCGCAGGACTCGGACCTCATCGAGAACAACAACTTCTACTCGAACAACTTCAACCCATACCTGGCGGGGTCGGACGTCGCGCCCACGATCCCTGTGCCGGTCGGAACCGGGTTGTGGATCGCGGGCGGGAACCACAACATCGTCCGCAACAACCGCTTCTGGGACAACTGGCGGCGCGGCACGATGCTGTTCGCCGTCCCCGATGCCACGGTCTGCGGGCCGCCGGAGCACCAGGCGGGCTGTGATCCGTCGAAGGTGTCTACCTCGTTCAACAACGAGTTTCACGGCAACGTGATGGGGCGCGATCCCCGCGGCACGCGTGATCCCAACGGCACGGACTTCTGGTGGGACGAGTTCAACGGCAACACCGGTAACTGCTGGTACGACAACACCGGGAAGGCCGGCAACGGCGCGAGCATCACCAGCACGCCGGCCAACCTGCCTTCTGACTGCAAGACGAGCGCGGGCCGCGGGGGACCCCTCCAGGAGGCCGAGCTCGGCAACTGCCTGGCCGACTTCTCGGTCGGCACCGGCGCGTGCGACTGGTTCAAGACCCCCGCCGAGCCGCAATAGCGGCCGCGGCGGCCACGTTCGCGATCGTGGCTCTCGGCGGCTGTCTCGGCTTCGGCTCGGGGGACCCCCAGCACCCGCCCTCCCCAGCCGGCGCGAACATTGGCGCCACTCCTGCCTTCGCCGACTGCGCGGCCTGGAAGGAGGCCAACGTCCGGGAGCGCTACGGCACGATCGGCGAGATCCGGGCATTCGCCGGGGGCCCGGTCGGCCGGGACAGGAGCGGCGCGACGCTCGAGGACGACGACGCGTACGAGCTCCTCGACCGCGCCTGCGAGAACGACTTCGCCAAGCGCTTCAAGCTCTACAAGCTGTACACGCGGGCGGCTTCGTTCCAGAGCGAGCGGCAGGAGAGGTAGGGCTGCTGCCTCGCCGGGCCGCCCGCTGATGAAGCAGTAGCTTGTCCACGTGAGCACTCCAAGCTTGAAACGCCTCGTCGGGACGACCGTCGCCGTCGTGGGCGCCGGCGTCATTGCCGTCGGCCCGGTCGCCGCACCGGCCCATACCGGTCTCGCAGCGGGCAAGAGGATCACCCCGTCCGGCGTGGACGGGGTCAAGCTGGGCAAGACCTACGAGCGGCTCCGGCAGCAGGGCCTCGTCAAGAGGATCCGCAAGGGCTGCGAGCTTGGCGGCCCCAATACACGCTCGGCCGGGCTACGCGCCCCGCTCAAGGGCCAGGTCAACTTCACCCTGAAGTCGCCGCGGAGGGTCACCGACATCACCGTCCGCGGGGGCGCGAAGGCCCGTGGCGTAGGCATCGGCGCCAAGATCCCCGGCATCAAGGCGGCCTACCCCAAGGCGAAGGTCGACCACAGCACCGACGCGGTCTTCGAGCTCACGCTGGTCAGGATCCCCAAGAATGGCGGGGGCAAGCTGCAGTTCGGGGTAAGCACGAAAACGAAGAAGGTCACGGTCATCGGCATCCCCTTCATCGCGTTCTGCGAGTAGCGGAGCCCGGCCCAGCTCCGCGCGCGGTGAGGTGGCGCTGCCAGGGGCGATGCTTGACGGGCCGGGCCTCCGGGAGGAGACTCGTGGCCGCACCCATTTCGTCCTAGGAGGCGGTATGTCCTGGAAGCTTGAAGGGTCGTATTTCGAGACGTGCTCGTGCGACGTGGTCTGCCCCTGCATCGCGTCACTGGCGCTCGGCGCCACGCATGACCGCTGCAAGAGCGTGTTGGTCTTCCACGTTCACAATGGTGAGGTCGAGGGGACCGAGGTGAGCGGCCTGACGGTCGCCGCCATCGCGGATACCCCGAAGGTGATGAGCGAGGGCAACTGGCGCCTCGGCGTCTTTATCGACGGCGCGGCCTCCGACGAGCAGGCGGACAAGCTGGGCTCGGTGTTCGCGGGGGAGCTTGGGGGCCCGATGGAGGCCCTGGGACCGCTGGTGAGCGAGAACTTGGGGGTCGAGCGTGCGCCCATCGAGGTGCAGGAGGACGGCCTGCGGCACTCGGTCCGCATCGGCGACGCCGTGGACTTCGAGATCGAGGACGTCGTGCCCTTCGGGGTGGAGACGGGCGAGCCCGCGAAGATCACCGGCATCTTCCATCCCGCCGGCTCCGAGCTGACGGTGGCGCAGGCGACGCGCTCGAAGATCGACGCCTTCGGCATCCAGTACGAGGGGAAGGCCGGCTTCTCCACGTCGCAGTTCTCGTGGGCGGCGTAAGCGCCGCCCAGTCCCCCGCACTCGCCGACCGCCGCACGACCCGCGGGGAGCTCGCCGAGGCGTTTGCGGCCGTCCGGACGCGGCTGGCGCTCGTTGCGCTGCTGTTCGCACTGGCCGGCCTTGCCTGGTGGTTGACGGCCGACCGGATGGCCGGGATGGACGCCGGGCCGGGTACCGATCTCGGGACGCTCGGCTGGTTTTTGGGCGTGTGGGTCGTGATGATGGCGGCGATGATGTTCCCGTCGGTCGCGCCGACGGTGGCGCTCTACGCGCGGATGACGCGCCGGCGCGGGTTGAGCCGCTCGCTGATGTTCACAAGCGGCTACCTGCTCGTGTGGAGCGCGGCGGGGGTGGTCGCCTACGGCCTTTTCCACCTGGGCGGCAGCCTGTTCGGCGGCGAGCTGGGCTGGGGCGCCGGCGGCCGCTGGTTCGCGGGCGGTGTGCTGCCGTCGCCGCGCTTTACGAACTGACGCCGCTGAAGGATGTCTGCCTGGCGAAGTGCCGCAGCCCCCTGGGATTCCTCCTCGGCACGTGGCGCGACGGGCGAAGGGGCGCTCTGGAGATGGGCGCCAGGCATGGCGCCTGGTGCGTGGGTTGCTGCTGGGCGCTGATGGCCGCGCTCTTTGCCCTTGGGGTGATGAGCCTCGCGTGGACGGCACTCGTCGCGGCACTGATCGCGTTCGAGAAGACCCTTCCGTGGGGACGCGCCGTGACCTGGGGCACCGCGGCCGTCCTGCTCGTCCTCGCGGTCGCGCTCGTGGCGGCACCACACACCCTCCCCGGACTTGTCGTGCCCGACGGCGCGCACGGCGCTCAGTCCATGGGCACGATGCGGTAAGAGCTGTCTAACCTCTGCGCGCGGTCACCAGAAACAGGGCGCTGAAGAGGGCGAGGCCCAGGCCGTTGAGGAGGAGCTTGTAGTCGACCTCGATACGAGTCTTGACCTCATCCTGCCTTGAACCTTCATCATGTAGGTCATGTCCTGCACGACCACCGCGGCTCGCCGTTTCCCCCACCCGCCGCGGCTCGCGTGAGGGCCCTCGAGATAGCCGACCTCGTCAAACGCTACCCCAACGGAACGGAGGCGCTGCGGGGGGTCTCGCTGAACATCGAGACCGGTGAGTTCTTCGGCCTCCTGGGACCCAACGGGGCCGGCAAGTCCACGCTGATCCACTGCTCCACCGGGCTCGCCCAGCCCACCGCGGGCGCCATCCGGATCTTCGGCCACGACGCCATCGATCACTACGAGGAGGCGCGGCTGGCCGTGGGCCTGGCGCCGCAGGACCTCAACCTCGACTGGTTCCTCACGGCCGAGGAGACGCTCGACTACCACGGCGGCTACTTCGGGATGCCCAAGCGTGAGCGCAGGGAGCGCACGAAGGAGCTACTGGAGACCTTCTCGCTCACGGAGAAGCGGGACGACCGCACGCGAACGCTGAGCGGTGGCATGAAGCGCCGCCTGATCCTCGCGCGCGCGTTGATGCACCGCCCGCGGCTGCTGATACTCGACGAGCCCACCGCGGGCGTCGACGTGGAGCTGCGGCTGGAGCTGTGGCGCTACGTGCAGCGCATCAACGAGGAGGGCACCACGATCCTGCTCACCACGCACTACCTCGAGGAGGCCGAGCGGCTGTGCGACCGGATCGCCTTCATCCACGACGGCCAGATCGTCGCGCAGGGCACCAGCCAGGAGCTGGCGAGCGAGTACGGCGTCACGAGCCTCGAGGACGCCTACCTCGAGCTGGTGGGCCGCATGGAGCTCTCGCGCGCGAAGCCCGAGGAAATCGCGCCGTGAGCGCGTCGCAGATCCGGTTCTTCACGCTCGTACGGCGGGAGGTGAACCGTTTCTTCAAGATCAAGCGCCAGACGCTCGGCGCGCCTCTGCTGGAGACATTTCTCTACATCTCGGTCTTCGGCGCGGCGCTGGGCACGCGGATCGACACGCTGCACGGCGTCGACTACGTGGTCTTCATCATCCCCGGGCTGATCCTGATGGCATGGGCGATCAACGCCTTCTCCAACAACGCCTCGTCGATCCTCCAGCAGAAGTTCCAGCGCGCGATCGACGACCAGCTGTCCTCGCCCGCCTCCCCGCTGCAACTGCTGCTCGCCTTCTCGCTCGGCGGCTTCCTGCGGGGGATGATCGTGGCCACGCTCACCTTCATCGCGGCGTCGGTGCTGGTCGGCATCCCTCTGGAGAACGTGCACGTGCTGCTGCCGGCGCTCTTCCTCGTCGGCTTCTTCTTCTCCCAGCTGGGCGTGCTCGTGGGCGTGCGGGCCGAGCAGTTCGACGACGTCTCCTTCGCCCAAACCTTCGTGCTTCAGCCGCTCATCTTCCTGGGCGGGGTCTTCTACTCCGCCTCGCTGCTGCCCGAGCCCTTCCGGACGCTCACCCACTTCGACCCGGTCTATTACATGATCGGGCTGGTCCGGTACGGCTTCCTCGGCATCTCCGAGGCGAACGTGGCGCTGTCGCTGCTCATCCTCACGGCGGCCACACTCGCGCTGTTCACGCTCAATCACCGGCTGTTCGTTCGGGGTTACAAGCTGCGCGCCTGACTGACACTTGACGGCGGGCGCCCCCGCGCTTTAGGTTCGGCTGCATCCGGCTCCCTCGCTCGCCGGCACGAGAAGGAGCCGTCCAAATGGCCAGACGCCTAGCCCTGCTGCTGATCTCGCTGCTCGTCGCCGGCTTCGGCGGCGCGGGCTGCGGCGGCGACGACGAGGACTCGGGCAGCGGCGGCGGCACGCCCGCGGGAGAGTCGTCCAAGGAGGACTCGGCAGGCCAGGACACCCCCGGTCTCTCGGGCGACGCCGCCAAGCAGGCTGCGGAGAACTGCAAGAAGTCGATCGCGGCCCAGACGCAGCTGTCGGCCGACGTGAAGAAGGACCTCGAGGAGATCTGCGAGGAGGCGGCGGACGGCGACGAGGACGCGGTTCGTAAGGCCACCAAGGAGGTGTGCGTAAAGATCGTCGAGGACTCGGTGCCCGCCGGTCCGGCCCGCGACCAGGCCGTCACCTCCTGCGAGCAGGCCACGCAGACCAAGTAGCCGAACGCCTGGCCACCGACGACCGGCTTAGGCGCGGCCGAACACCGGTACGGCCGCCGCTCGCTCGAGCACCACGAGCGTGTGGCTCGGCGGCGCCCTCGCACTCAAGCGGCCGCGTCCTCCGAGACCTCGTCGGCCCAGCGCAGTAGTTGCTCCACGTGCGCGTCGCTCATCCCGACGGCCGGCTCGGTCAGCACCAGCAGCGTTGGCTCCTCGCGTGCCGCGGCCCACGCCTCGCACTCCTCATCGAGGTTGTCGTCGATCCAGGCGGCCGGTCTCCCGTGCGCGTACTCCTCGATCGCGCTCAGCTTCCAGTGGGCCGACCCGAACACCGCGGCCTCGCCGAAGGTGAGCGTGGGCAGCTCGCGGAAGGGCAGCTCAAGCAGCCAGGGCAGGTGCTCGTTGGCCCGCTCCTCCCAGCCGGTGGCCCACACCAGCTCGAAGCGTTCGGCCAGCCGCACCATGCGCTCGCCGGTGTCGATCGAGATGCAGTGCGCGATGCCGTCGACCGTGTGGAAGGCGCCCGGGAAATCGTTGACGCTCGGGGGAAAGCCGAAGAGGCTGATCACGCCGTCGACGTCGACGAACAGGATGGGCTTGCTTGTGCGAGTTGTCACCGCGGGTGTGGTCTTTCGTTACGTGGGGTATGTAGCTCTCAACCGTTTGCCGGCTAGTACTTAAGTGGCAGGCGCTTATACCGATAGAGCGAATAGCGGCAGGGGAATGCCGCGTCGCCGTCCCTCACCTTTATGAGCATTCAACTTGGCATCCTGCTGGCGCTGCTCTGCGCTCTCACGACCAACCTCGGCTTCCTGCTGAAGCATCGCGGCGCGTGCGCCGCTCCGGACGTGACCATGCGCCATCCGCTGCGCAGCGCGATCGGGCTCTACAAGAGCAGGTGGTTCGCGATCGGCATGCTCGTGGCGCTGGGCGCCTGGATCCTCCACGTGGCCGCCCTGACACTGGCGCCGCTCTCGCTCGTGCAGGCCGTTATCTCCGGCGGGCTGGTGTTCCTCACCGTGCTCGCCGACCGCGTCTTCGGCTTCAAGCTGGGCAACCGCCAGTGGTGGGGCGTGGGCCTCACCGCTCTCGGCCTCACGTTGATCGCGGTCACGCTGCCCACCGACGGCGGCGCGCAGTCCGGCTACTCGCTGGCGGGCATGATCGCATTCGAGTTCGGCCTCCTGACGGTGGGCGCCCTGCTGGTGCTCTCCCCGCGCCTCGGCGCCAGCCACCATCATCACGGCGTGCTGCTTGGCATGGCCGCGGGCGTCCTGTTCGGCGTGTCCGATGTGGCCATAAAGGCGCTCACCGGTGGCGTCGGCGACCAGGGCCTTGTCGCCGGCCTCGCCTCGCCGTGGCTGCTTACCTGCCTGCTGGCTTCGGCCGTCGCCTTCTACGCCTCCGCCCGCGGCCTGCAGAAGGGCGAGGCCGTTCCGGTCATCACGATGACCAGCGCCGCCGCCAACGTCTCGGCGATCACCGGTGGCTTCGTGGTCTTCGGCGACCCGATGCCCGGCGACGCTCTCGGCATCGTGGTCCAGTCGCTGGCGTTCGCGCTGGTGATCGTGGCCGCCTGGCTCACCCCGGCGCCCATGCGGGCCGCCGAGGCGCAGCCCGCCTAGCGCTCGACCGCGCTCCCAGCGGGGCCGCAGCGGCCCGCTGCTACCATCCCGCGCCGCATGCCGAGCATCAATCAGCTTGTCCGCAAGGGTCGCAAGAGCCCAAAGAAGAAGGTGGCCACCCCGGGTCTGAAGTCCGGGCAAGGCGGCAAGAAGCGGATCGCCGCTCCCCAGAGGCGAGGCGTGTGCACGCGCGTGTACACCGTCACGCCCAAGAAGCCGAACTCCGCGCTGCGCAAGGTCGCGCGCGTGCGGCTGACCAACGGGATGGAGGTCACCTCCTACATCCCGGGCGAGGGGCACAACCTGCAGGAGCACTCCGTGGTGCTCATCCGCGGCGGACGCGTGAAGGACCTTCCGGGCGTGCGCTACAAGGTCGTGCGCGGCACGCTCGACGCCTCGGGCGTGAGCGACCGCAAGAAGAGCCGCTCCGCCTACGGGGCCAAGGCGCGCTGAGTAGCTGATGCCGCGCCGCGCTCCAGCCGGGGCTCGCCCCATCGACGCCGACGCCCTGCACGGGTCCAAGCTCGTGCAGCAGCTGATCAACAAGGTGATGGTGGACGGCAAGAAGTCCACCGCCGAGTCGATCGTCTACCACGCGCTCGATGACCTCTCCCGCAAGTCGGGCGAGGAGCCGGTGGTGGCGCTGGAGAACTCGATCAAGAGCCTCACCCCGGTGCTCGAGGTTCGCTCCCGCCGCGTGGGCGGCGCCACCTACCAGGTGCCGGTCGAGGTTCCCCCTCCGCGCGCCCGCACCCTCGCGATCCGCTGGCTCGTGGAATTCGCCCGCCGCCGGCGCGAGAAGTCGATGGCGGATCGCCTGGCCGCCGAACTGCTGGACGCACAGTCCCAGCAGGGGCTGGCCTACAAGCGCAAGGACGACATCTACCGCATGGCCCAGGCGAACAAAGCGTTCGCGCACTACCGTTGGTAGCTACTAAAGCGGCTCGTTGAAGCGCGGCGTGAGCCGCAGCGCCCCGGCCGCGGCGCACAGCGCGGCGCCGATCACGGCCAAGTAGAGACCAACGTCCGGTCCGGCCTCGGCCTGCTCATAGCGGATGCCCACCAGCCCGGTCTCATTGGCCTTGGGCAGGTCGCGAAGCACCACGAACACCACGACCACGATCGCCACCACGATCAGCGCCAGCGCCGCCGGCCGGCTGGCGCGGCGGGCGGCGCCCACCGCCATGACGACCGCTAGGACCCCCAACAGGATGAAGGCGCCGCCGTGCTGCTCGATGCCGTCCACCTCGCACGCGTCGCGCACCTGGGCATCGGCGATCTCCTGGCAGGTGCCCGTGGTGAGCACCTCGATCGTGATCACCGGGGACAGCTCCGCGACGATCAGTGCGAGCCCGCCCAGCACTCCCAGCACCAGCACCGCGATCGACACCACGCCCGCGTCGCGAAGGGCGCCGAGAACACGGTTTGGCAGGGTCGGGGAGGCCTCCATGGCGGCGGAGCGTACCCGCCCGCGCCGGACCGCCCGCAAACCCGCTCGCCGTCTGGGAATGGCGCTGACCCTCTGCTATCCTCGACCGTCGCTCGCGCCCCTGCGGGGGCCGGGCTGGTCCGGTGCGTCGCCTCCCGTTCCGCCGTCCGGACGCTTCACGTCGAATGGAGACTCAGACTACATAGACCTCATCCGGGCATACGGCTTTGAAGCAGGGCCCGGCACGGGCCTTTTTTCTGCCCGAGAACCGCCCGCAGCACCGCTCCACCATCGCTACCGAACCGAAACCACCAGGAACCTCATGCCACGCAAGGTCGTACTAGAGAAGACGCGCAACATCGGAATCATGGCCCACATCGACGCGGGCAAGACGACGACGACCGAGCGCATCCTCTTCTACACCGGCCGCACCCACAAGATGGGCGAGGTCCACGAGGGCGCCGCGGTCATGGACTGGATGGAGCAGGAGCAGGAGCGCGGGATCACCATCACCTCCGCCGCCACTACGGCCTCCTGGAACGACCACCGCATCAACATCATCGACACGCCCGGCCACGTGGACTTCACGGTCGAGGTTGAGCGCTCCCTGCGGGTGCTCGACGGCGCGATCGCGCTGTTCGACTCCGTCGCCGGCGTGGAGCCCCAGTCGGAGACGGTGTGGCGCCAGGCCGACAAGTACCGCGTTCCGCGCATCGCCTACATCAACAAGATGGACCGCGTCGGAGCCGACTTCGACGGCTCGGTCCAGACGATGAAGGACCGCCTGGGCGCCGACGGCAAGACCAAGGGCGCCGGCAGCGCGATCCCCATCCAGCTGCCGATCGGCTCTGAGTCCGAGTTCAAGGGCATCGTGGACCTCGTGACCATGAAGGCCGTCGTCTACAAGGACGACCTCGGCCAGGAGTGGGGCCTCGAGGACATCCCCGCCGACATGCAGGACGCCGCCACCGAGGCGCGCACGCACCTGGTCGAGGCGCTGGCCGACTACGACGAGCAGCTCATGGAGGACTACCTCGAGGAGAAGCCGATCGAGGCCGACCGCCTGCGCGAGGACATTCGCAAGGCCACTCTGGACATCTCCATCTTCCCGGTGATGTGCGGCTCCTCGTTCAAGAACAAGGGCGTGCAGCCCCTGCTCGACGCGGTGGTGGACTACCTGCCGAGCCCGCTCGACGTGCCTCCGATGGAAGGCCTCGAGCCCGCCGTTAAGGGCTCGGACAACGGCTCGGAGACGCCCGCCATCCGCGAGCCCTCCGACGACGCACCCTTCTCGGCGCTGGCATTCAAGGTCATGTCCGATCCCTTCGTCGGCAAGCTCACCTACTTCCGCGTCTACTCCGGCTCGCTCGACGCCGGCGGGCGCATCCTCAACTCATCGACCGGCCGCACCGAGCGCGTGGGGCGCATCCTGATGATGCACGCCAACCACCGCGAGGAGGAGGAGACGGTCTACGCGGGCGACATCGCTGCCGGCGTGGGCCTCAAGCAGACCTCCACCGGCGATACTCTGTGCGCGCCCGACCACCCGATTCGCCTGGAGACCATCTCCTTCCCGGCGCCGGTGGTGCACGTGTCGATCGAGCCGAAGACCAAGGTCGACCAGGAGAAGATGGGCGTGGCCCTCGCCCGTCTGGCCGAGGAGGACCCCACCTTCCAGGTGCGCACCGACGACGAGACCGGCCAGACCGTGATCTCCGGCATGGGCGAGCTGCACCTCGAGGTGATCGTCGACCGCATGAAGCGCGAGTTCAACGTGGAGGCCGGCGTGGGCCGCCCCCAGGTGGCCTACCGCGAGACCGTGCGCGGCGAGGCGAAAAAGGTCGAGGGCAAGTTCATCCGCCAGACCGGCGGCTCGGGCCAGTACGGCGTGGTTTACATCAACATGGAGCCCGCGCCCGGCGAGGGCTTTGACTTCGTGAACAAGATCAAGGGCGGCTCGGTGCCCTCCGAGTTCATTCCCGCCGTCCAGAAGGGGATCGAGGAGGCGCTGGAGTCCGGCGTGAAGGCCGGCTTTCCGATGGTGGACGTCCGTGTGACGCTCACCGACGGCAAGTACCACGACACCGACTCCTCGGAGATCGCCTTCAAGGTGGCCGGATCGATGGCCGCGAAGGAGGCGGCGCGGCGCGCCAAGCCCGTGCTGCTCGAGCCCGTGATGGCGGTTGAGGTCACCACGCCCGACGACTTCCTGGGCACCGTGATCGGCGACCTGTCGAGTCGCCGCGGTCGCGTGGAGGCACAGGAGCCGCGCGGCAACGCGATCGCCGTCCAGGCCAGCGTTCCGCTGTCCTCGATGTTCGGATACGCAACCGACTTGCGCTCAAACACGCAGGGGCGGGCGAACTACTCGATGCAGTTCGACCGTTACGAGGAGGTCCCCGGCAACATCGCCGAGGAGATCGTCGAGCACCGGACCGGCGAGCCGGTCGGAGCGAGCGCGTGACTCCTACAGGGAGCGCATAAGAGTATGTTTCGGAGGTTCGCCTTCGCCAGAGCGCGGAGCCGGCCTCACACCAGTTTTTGAAAGGAGCAGTTCCCAGTGGCGAAGGAGAAGTTCGAGCGCGACAAGCCGCACTGCAACGTCGGCACCATCGGTCATATCGACCACGGCAAGACCACGCTGACGGCGGCGATCACCACCGTCCTGGCCGAGGCGCAGGGCGGCGGCGAGGCCAAGAGCTTCGCCGAGATCGACAACGCTCCCGAGGAGAAGGAGCGCGGCATCACGATCGCGACCTCCCACGTGGAGTACCAGACCGACAACCGCCACTACGCACACGTCGACTGCCCCGGTCACGCCGACTACGTGAAGAACATGATCACCGGCGCGGCGCAGATGGATGGCGCCATCCTGGTGGTCTCGGCGGCCGACGGCCCCATGCCCCAGACGCGCGAACACATCCTGCTCGCCCGCCAGGTGGGCGTGCCCTACGTCGTGGTGTTCCTCAACAAGGTCGACATGGTCGACGACGAGGAGCTGCTCGAGCTGGTCGAGGAGGAGGTCAAGGACCTGCTCAAGGAATACGACTTCCCGGGCGACGAGATCCCCTTCATCAAGGGCTCCGCCCTGAAGGCGCTCGAGGGCGACGAGGAGCAGAAGCAGAAGATCCTCGAGCTGGCGGAGGCGCTGGACACCTACATCCCGCAGCCCGAGCGACCGCTGGACCGCCCGTTCCTGATGCCGGTCGAGGACGTGTTCTCGATCACCGGCCGCGGCACGGTGGCCACCGGCCGCATCGAGCAGGGCGTCGTGAAGACCGGCGAGGAGGTCGAGATCGTCGGCATCAAGGAGAACACCGACAAGACGGTGGTCACCGGTGTCGAGATGTTCCGCAAGATCCTCGACGAGGGCCAGGCCGGCGACAACGTCGGCTGCCTGCTGCGAGGCACCAAGCGCGAGGACATCGAGCGCGGGCAGGTGCTCTGCAAGCCGGGCTCGATCACCCCCCACACCAAGTTCAAGGCCCAGGTCTACTGCCTAAAGAAGGAGGAGGGCGGCCGCCACACGCCGTTCTTCAACGGCTACCGGCCGCAGTTCTACTTCCGCACCACCGACGTGACGGGCGTGGCCAACCTCCCCGAGGGAGTGGACATGGTCATGCCGGGCGACAACGTGGAGATGGACGTGGAGCTGATCCAGCCGATCGCCATGGACGAGGGCCTGCGCTTCGCCATCCGCGAGGGCGGCAGGACCGTCGGATCCGGGGTGGTGTCCTCGATCGAGAAGTAGGCCCGTAAGGCCACACGCAGTTTCCGGGGGCGAGTTCTTTTTCGACTCGCCCCCGAATCTGTCTCTAGAGACAAACTCACATGGCAACTCTCACCCAGAACAAGATCCGGATCCGGCTCAAGGCCTACGACCACTCGGCGATAGAGACGGCTGCCCGCGAGATCGTGGAGACGGCTCAGCGCACCGGCGCCAGCATCTCGGGTCCCGTGCCGCTGCCGACCGAGAAGAACGTGTACTGCGTCATCCGCTCGCCGTTCAAGGACAAGGACTCGCGCGAGCACTTCGAGATCCGCACGCACAAGCGCCTGATCGACATCCTCCAGCCCACGCCCAAGACGGTCGACTCGCTCCAGCGGCTCGACCATCTGCCGGCTGGAGTCGACATTCAGATCCAGCTGATCTGATGGGCGCTCTGTTGGGACGCAAGTTGGGCATGACCCAGGTCTTCGACCCCGAGGACGGTCGTGTGGAGCGCGTGACCGCGCTGGAGGCCGGCCCCTGTTGGGTGACGGCCATCCGCCGCGCCGAGCGCGACGGCTATGACGCGATCCAGCTGGGCTTCGGCGCCGCGCGCGAGAAGAGGCTGACCAAGGGCCAGATGGGTCACCTCAAGAAGGCCGACGCCCCGCCGCTGCGCCGCCTGGCCGAGTTCCGCGACGAGGTGGGCGAGACGCTCGAGGTGGGTACCGAGGTGAAGGTGGCCGACATGTTCGAGCCCGGCCAGACCGTGAAGATCTCCGGCACGTCGAAGGGCAAGGGCTTCGCGGGCACGATCAAGCGCCACAACTTCAGCCGCGGCCCGGCGTCCCACGGTTCGCACAACGTGCGCGCGCCGGGCTCGATCGGCGCCGCTTCCACGCCCTCGCGCGTGTTCAAGGGCGTCCGCGGTCCCGGCCAGATGGGTAACAAGCGCATCACCCAGAAGGGACTGCGCGTGGTGGACGTGCGCCCCGAGGAGAACCTGCTCCTGGTCCGCGGCTCGGTGCCCGGGCCCAAGGGCGGCATCGTGGAGATAAGGACGGACGCCTGATGGCGATCCAGGCGCCCTACATCGGTGGCAAGAGCGGCAAGGCCAACCTCGACGAGGCCGTCTTCGGCGAGTCCTTCCACGAGCCGCTCGTGCACCGCTGCGTGCGCGCGGAGCTCAACGCCCGCCGCCAGGGCAGCGCGTCCACGCGCACCCGCGGCGAGGTGGCCATGACCGGCGCCAAGGCCTGGCGCCAGAAGGGCACCGGCCGTGCCCGCGCGGGCGCCCTCTCCAGCCCGCAGCGCACCGGCGGCGGCGTCGCCTTCGGCCCCAAGCCGCGCAGCTACACAGTCAAGGTGAACCGCAAGGAGCGCAAGCGCGCGCTGAGGGCGGTGTTGTCGCTGCACGCCGATCGCGGCTCGCTCGCCGCTGTGGACACGGGCTCCTTCGACTCCCCGGCCACCAAGGTCGCGGCCAAGGCACTCGACGGCTTCGGCGACGGCGGCCGCGCCCTGATCGTGCTGGCGGACGGGGAGGAGAACGCCGTGCTCTCGTTCCGCAACCTGGGGAACGCCACCGTGCTGCACGCCTCCGCCGTGGGAGTGGCCGACGTGATCGGCGCCGCCCGGCTGGTGGCCTCCCCCGACGCCCTCGACCACCTGACCCGCGTGGCCGGTGCCGAGGAGGCTTCCAAGTGAACGCCCGCAGCGTGATCGTTCGGCCCGTGATCAGCGAGAAGAGCTACGCCCTGCTCGCGGCCAACAAGTACACGTTTCGCATCCACGAGCGCGCGAGCAAGCCCCAGGTGCGCCAGGCGATCGAGGAGATCTTCGGCGTACGCGTCGTGGGTGTGCGGACCCAGAACGTCAAGCCCAAGCCAAAGCGCCGCGGCTTCCACTCCGGCAAGCGCCGGCAGTGGAAGAAGGCCGTGGTCACGCTGCACCCCGACGACTCGATCGAGCTGTTCGAGGGGACGGAGACCGACTGATGGCGATCAGAAAGCACAAGCCCACCAGCCCCGGCCGCCGGTTCGCCACCTACTCCGACCGCGCCGAGGTGACCAAGAAGCACCCCGAGAAGTCGCTGGTGGAGGGGATCACGAAGTCCGGCGGGCGCAACGTCCATGGGCGCATCACCTCGCGCCACCGCGGCGGCGGGGCCAAGCGCAGGTACCGCAAGATCGACTTCAAGCGGCGCAAGGACGGCGTGCCCGCCCGCGTGGCAGCGATCGAGTACGACCCCAACCGCAGCTCCTACATCGCGCTGATCCACTACGCCGACGGCGACAAGGCCTACATCCTGGCCCCGGCTCGCCTGCGCGTGGGTGCCACGGTGCAGTCGGGCCCCGGCGCCGAGATCCAGGCGGGCAGCTGCCTGCCGCTGGCCAGCATCCCCACGGGCACCACGGTGCACAACGTGGAGCTGTCTCCCGGCCGCGGCGGCCAGATTGGCCGCTCGGCGGGCACCGCGATCCAGCTGGTCGCGAAGGAGGGCGACTACGCCACGCTGCGCCTGCCCTCGGGGGAGATGCGCATGGTGCGTGCCGAGTGCCGGGCGTCGATCGGCTCGATCGGCAACGCCGAGCACCAGAACATCGAGTTGGGCAAGGCCGGGCGCTCGCGCCACAAGGGTCGCCGCCCCCAGACCCGCGGCACGGCGATGAACCCCGTCGACCACCCGCACGGCGGCGGCGAGGGCTCCACCACGGCGGGCCGCCACCCGGTCACGCCCTGGGGCGTGCCCACGCTGGGCTACCGCACCCGCAAGAAGCGCAAGCAGTCCGACCGTTACATCGTCCGTGGCCGCCGGCGCGGCAAGAAGGGTGGGAGGTAGTAGATGGCCCTTCCTCGCCCCACGCACCCACGGATGACGCGCCATACCGGCGCTGGATCGTCACCCACGTCCTCGCAGGTAGCTCTGCTACCTGCTTCGGCCGCGCGCGCCGCCCAGCTTGGTCTGGCGCGCCCCCGCGGGTACGCGGGCCAAGAAAGGACCATCTAGATGAGCCGCTCGTCCAAGAAGGGCCCGTTCGTGGAAGAGCGCCTGATGGCGCGCATTGAGGCAATGAACGAGTCGGGCACCAAGCAGATGATCAAGACCTGGTCGCGGACCTCCACGATCTTCCCGGAGATGGTGGGCCACACGATCGCCGTGCACGACGGGCGCAAGCACGTGCCCGTGTTCGTGTCCGAGTCGATGGTGGGCCACAAGCTGGGCGAGTTCGCGCCCACGCGCCTGTTCCGCGGCCACGCCGGATCCGAACGGGTGAAGATGCGCTGATGGCCGAGAGGACCGCATACGCCGACCTCACGGTCGAGGAGCTCAAGGCCGAGCTGGAGCAGCGCGAGCTTCCCAAGAGCGGCAAGAAGGACGACCTGATCGCCCGCCTCGAGGACCACGACACGGCGCAGGGTGGTAGGGCGCCGGAGGATGAGTCGGCATCGGCAGAAACGGCAGAGGCTGAGGAGAAGCCCAAGCGCGGCCGCCGCCGTGGGGCCGCCGAGGTTGCCACTGCCAAGCGCGACGAGTCCTCGTCCATCACCCGGCCGGCACCGCGCGACAAGAGCGGCGCCGTGGCCGTGCGCGCGCAGGCCAAGTACGTGCGCAGCGCTCCGCGTAAGGCCCGCCTGGTGATGGACCACATTCGCGGCAAGCGCCTGGACGACGCCCGCGCGATCCTCTCCCACACCCCGCGGCATGCGGCCACAGACATCTCGAAGCTGCTCGAGTCGGCGGTCGCCAACGCGGAGAACAACTTCGAGCTGGACCCCGAGGACCTGAGCATCTCGCGCTGCTTCGTTGACGAGGGCCCGACGATCAAGCGCTTCCGGCCGCGGGCGCAGGGCCGCGCCACGCGCATCAACAAGCGCACCAGCCACATGACGATCACTCTCACCACGACCGGCGAGGAGGCCTAGCCATGGGTCAGAAGGTCCACCCCGAGGCCATGCGCGTCGGCTACATCCACGACTGGAAGTCGACCTGGTTCTCCGAGCGCGAGTTCAGCGACTACCTGCTCGAGGACATCCGCATCCGCGAGCACATCGACAACAAGCTGAGCCACGCCGGCCTGTCGGACATCACGATCCGCAAGAACAAGGCCGAAGTCGAGGTGAACATCCATACTGCCCGGCCGGGCATCGTGATCGGCAAGTCGGGTAGCGAGGTGGACGCTCTGCGCAAGGAGCTCCACAAGATGACCGACAAGGCCGTGAAGGTGAACATCCTCGAGATCAAGCGTCCCGAGCTGGACGCCAAGCTCGTGGCCCAGTCGATCGCCGAGCAGCTGGTGAACCGCGTGGCCTTCCGCCGCGCGATGAAGCGCTCGCTCACGTCGGCCATGCGCTCGGGCGCCAAGGGGGTGCGTGTGCAGGTGTCGGGCCGCCTGGGCGGCGCCGAGATGGCGCGCACCGAGAGCTACTCCGACGGACGCGTGCCGCTGCACACCATCCGCGCGGACATCGACTACGGCTTCTTCGAGGCCAAGACCACCTTCGGCCGGATCGGCGTGAAGGTGTGGGTCAACAAGGGCGAGATCATGCCCAAGGGCTTCGCCCAGGACCTCACCGAGCTCGAGGCGCCCCAGCAGGCGTCGGGCCGTGGCGGAGGCCCGGCACGGCCCGGAGCGGGTGGCGGAGGACCGGGTCGTGGCGGAGGCCCCGGAGGGGCCGGAGGGGCCGGAGGGCGTGGACGCGGCGGTCCGCGTGGCGGCCGTGGCGGAGGCCCCGGAGGGGCCGAGGCGCGCGGCGGAGGCGGAGGCGGCGGGCGCACCCCACAAGGGGGCACAGGCTGATGCTCCAGCCCAAGCGCGTAAAGCACCGCAAGCAGCACCGCGGCCGAAGGGCCGGCTTCGCTAAGGGCGGGACGACCGTCGGATTCGGCGAGTACGGCCTGAAGGCGATCGATTGCGGCTGGGTCACCAACCGCCAGATCGAGGCCGCCCGCATCGCCATGACCCGCAAGATCAGGCGAGGCGGCAAGGTCTGGATCAACGTCTTCCCGGACAAGCCCGTCACCCAGAAGCCGGCCGAGACCCGCATGGGCTCCGGCAAGGGCTCCCCCGAGGGGTGGGTGGCGGTGATCAAGCCCGGCCGCGTGATGTTCGAGCTCTCGGGCGTGCCTGAGGACCTCGCGCGTGACGCCATGCGCCTGGCGGGCCACAAGCTCCCCATCAGGACCAAGTTCGTGTACCGCGAGGGGGCCGGGGAGCAGTGAAGCCGGTGGATGTGCACAATCTGGACGACCCGTCCCTGGTGGAGTTCGTCGGCCGTTCGCGGCAGGAGCTGTTCAACCTGCGCTTTCAGCACGCGACCGGACAGCTCGAGAACACGGCGGGCATGATGCACGCGAAGAAGGATCTGGCAAGGGGTCTCACAGTGGCGCGCGAACGCTCGCTGGACGTCGAGGCCGAGTTGCGAAGGCAGAACAGCGATGGCTGACGAAGAGACCAACGAAGAGACAACTGAGCAGCAGAGCCCCGAGCCCGAGGCTCCGGCCGAGGACGTCCCGTCTGACGACGCCGCCGTGGAGGAGACTCCCGCGGAGGAGCTGGCCGAGGACGCCGGCGACGCGGTGGAGGAGACCCCCGACGAGGAGCTCGCCGACGCGGCCGACGAGCCCGAGGCCGTAGCGGAGCCAGACGCGCCCAAGGAGCAGCTCTCCCCGAAGGAGCGCCGCCGGCGCGAGCGCTCGGCCCACTCGGGCGAGGCGCGTCCGCAGCGCGGCGTGGAGGAGCGGATCGCCGAGCGCGCCGAGAAGCGCCGCCGCAACGCCGAGGTCCGGCGCCGTTACCGCGCGCGCAGCAAGGAGAAGCGCCAGGCCGAGGGCCCGCGTGGGGGCCCTCGCGAGGGCACTCCGCCGGCCGGGCGTGCCGGTACCGGCAGCCCGCGCGTGCGACAGGGCCTGGTGGTCTCCGACGGCGGCGACAAGACGATCACCGTCCGGATCGATTTCGCGCGCCAGCACCGTACCTACGGCAAGATCGTGCGCACCTCGTCCAAGCTGCACGCACACGACGAGCGCAACGAGGCGAACACCGGCGACACCGTCCGCGTGGTGGAGAGCCGCCCACTGTCGCGGAGCAAGCGCTGGCGCCTCGTGGAAGTGGTGGACAAGGCCAGATGACGGCCGTCAGATGATCCAGCAGGAGAGCCGCCTCCGGGTGGCCGACAACACCGGTGCGCGCGAGATCCTCTGCATCCGTGTGCAGGGCGGCTCCAGCCGCCGTTACGCCGGCGTGGGCGACATCATCACCGCCACCGTCAAGCAGGCCATCCCGCACGGGTCGGTCCGCAAGGGCGAGATCATGCGCGCCGTAGTGGTGCGCACCCGCAAGCAGTTCGGCCGCGACGACGGCACCTACATCGCCTTCGACGAGAACGCCGCGGTCCTGCTCGACGTGGGCAACAGCCCGCGTGGCACGCGCATCTTCGGGCCCGTGGCTCGCGAGCTGCGCGAGCGCAACTTCATGAGGATCGTCTCGCTCGCGCCGGAGGTGCTCTGAACATGGCACGCAAGGCGAAGATGAAGGTCCGCCGCGACGACCAGGTGAAGGTGATCTCGGGGAAGGACCGCGGCAAGACCGGCCGCGTGCTGCGCACCGAGCCCGAGCGCCAGCGCGTGTTCGTGGAGGGCATGAACATCCAGAAGCGCCACCAGCGGCCTCGCACGCTGGTCGACACCCAGCGCGCCCAGGAGATCGGCGGCGTGATCGAGGTCGAGGGCCCGATCCACGTGTCAAACGTGATGCTGCTCGACCCCAAGGACGACACCCCCACGCGCGTGGGCATCAAGCGCGAGGGCGGCCGCCGCGTGCGCGTGGCCAAGAAGTCCGGACAGGATCTCGACTGATGGCCGTGAAGGATTCGGCACGGACGAAGAATGCTTCGCCTTCTCTTCCGGAGGCAACGATCACGCCCCGCCTGAAGACGCGCTACGAGGACGAGATCCGTCCCCAGCTGGTCAAGCAGTTCGAGTACGCGAACCCGATGCAAGTGCCGCGGCTGCAGAAGATCACGCTGAACATGGGCGTGGGCGAGGCCAAGCAGGATTCCAAGATGCTCGAGGCCGCCCAGGAGCAGCTGGCCACGATCGCCGGGCAGCAGCCCAACGTCCGCCGCGCCCGCAAGTCGATCGCGAACTTCAAGTTGCGCGAGGAGATGCCCGTGGGCCTCTCGGTCACGCTGCGCGGCGCGCGCATGTGGGAGTTCCTCGACCGCCTGATGTCGATCGCCCTCCCGCGCGTGCGCGACTTCCGTGGCCTGAGACCGCGCTCGTTCGACGGCCGTGGCAACTGGACCATGGGCGTGCGCGAGCAGCTCATCTTCCCGGAGATCGACTACGACGCGATCGACCAGGTGCGTGGCCTCGACGTGACGATCACCACCACGGCGGAGACCGACGAGGAGGGCTTCGCGCTGCTCCTCGCCCTGGGCATGCCCTTCCAGGCGGAAGGCCGCCCCGGTCAGGCCCGGACGGCCGAGGAGGATGCGGAGGAGGAGCGGCGCCACGAGGAGGCCCGCAGGCGGGCCGAGGCCGAGCAGGCCGCCCTCGAGCAGCTCAAAGAGGAGAACCCCGAGGCCTACGAGAAGCACGTGCGTCCCGAAGAGGGCGAAGAGGGCGAAGAAGGGGAAACGACTTCAAAGGAGGAAGGCGAGTAGATGGCCAAGACCTCGCAGAGGGTGCGCCAGCAGCGCCCCTCCAAGTACAAGACACGCGACTACAACCGCTGCCGCAAGTGCGGCCGCCCGCGCGCCTACCTGCGCAAGTTCGGGCTGTGCCGCATCTGCCTGCGCGACCACGCCCACGAGGGCCAGGTCCCCGGGATGACCAAGAGCTCCTGGTAATCAATGACCGATCCGATCGCAGATCTGCTCACCCGCATCCGCAACGGCCTGCAGGCCGACCACGACGACGTGCAGCTCCCGGCATCCCGCCTTAAGACCGAGGTGGCCCGCATCCTCACCGAGCAGGGCTACGTGGAGAGCTACGCGGTGGAGCCCGGGCGGGTGGGCCAGACGCTGCGCGTGACGCTCAAGTACACCGAGAGCCGCAAGCCCGTGATCCTCGGCATGGAGCGGGTGTCCAAGCCCGGCCGCCGCCGGTACGTCTCCGCCGACGAGGTCCCGAGGATCTTCGGCGGGATGGGTACGGCAATCGTGTCCACCTCCCGTGGGGTCATGACCGGCCACGATGCGCGCCGCGCCCGCGTGGGCGGCGAGCTGGTAGCAAGGGTCTGGTAGCCATGTCGAGGATCGGAAAGCAGCCGATTCCCCTGCCCGAGGGCGTGCTCGTGTCGATCGAGCCCGAGCTCGTACGCGTGAACGGCCCGAAGGGCGAGCTCACCGAACGCGTCTCGAAGGACCTCACGGTCGAGCAGGAGGACAACGAGGTGCTGGTCAAGCGCCCGACCGACCGCGGCGAGCACCGTGCGCTGCACGGCCTCACCCGCAGCCTGATCGCCAACATGGTGCAGGGCGTGACCGAAGGGTTCGAGAAGCGCCTCCAGATCCAGGGCGTGGGCTACCGCGCCCAGCTCAGGGGCTCAGACCTGGAGCTGGCGCTCGGCTACTCGCACTCCGTGCCGGTCAAGGCGCCCGACGGGATCGAGTTCGAGGTGCCGGTCCCCACCGAGATCGTGGTGCGCGGCATCTCCAAGCAGGTGGTCGGCGAGATCGCGGCGCAGATCCGCGAGAAGCGCCCCCCGGAGCCCTACAAGGGCAAGGGCATCCGCTACCGCGACGAGTACGTGGCCAGGAAGGTCGGCAAGCGCGCATGAGTGCCAGGACCGCCAAGGACCACCGCACCGCGCGCCTGCGCCGCCGCCGGCGCGTGCGGGCCAAGGTGTCCGGCAGCGCGGAGACGCCGCGGCTGTCGGTGTTCCGCTCCAACCGCGGCCTGGCGGTGCAGCTCATCGACGACCGCGCCGGCCGCACGCTGGCGTCGGTGTCGTGGATCGAGCCGGACCTTCGCGAGCTGAAGCCCATGGATCAGGCCACCAAGGTCGGAGAGTTGATCGCCGAGCGCGCCAAGAGCGCCGGCGTGGAGGCCTGCGTGTTCGACCGCGGCGGCTACCGCTACCACGGGCGTGTGCGCGCCCTGGCCGAAGGTGCGCGCGAGGGCGGCCTGCGGTTCTAGATACCTTTCGGAGAGACTGATGGCCAGAGAGAGCAACAGGCAACAGGGCGGTCGCGGGCGCGAGTCCGACCTCCAGGAGCGCGTGGTCGAGATCAACCGCGTGGCCAAGGTGGTCAAGGGCGGCCGGCGCTTCTCGTTCACGGCGCTGGTTGTCGTGGGTGATGAGAAGTCCAAGGTCGGCGTGGGCTACGGCAAGGCCAACGAGGTCCCCGTGGCGATCCAGAAGGGCGTCGAGCGCGCCCGCCGCGATCTCTACGAGGTGCCGATGCACGGTTTTACGATCACCCACCACGTGACCGGTGTGCACTCGGCCTCGCGCGTGCTGCTCAAGCCGGCCTCCCCCGGTACCGGGGTGATCGCCGGAGGCGGCGTGCGCGCGGTGCTCGAGCTGGCCGGCATCAAGGACGTGCTGTCCAAGTCGCTGGGCAGCCAGAACCCGATCAACCTCGTAAAGGCCACCATGGCCGGGCTGCAGTCGCTGCGCCGTCCCGAGGAGGTCGCCGAGCTGCGTGGCCTCACGGTGGCGCAGGTGCTGGGCCTGGACGGCGGTGACTCCCAGCCGAACGGCGCCGCCCCCGAGGCGCAGCCGGAGCCGGAGACCGTCTGATGGCCGCCAAGAAGCTCACGATCACCCAGGTGCGCTCCTCCAACGGCTCCTCCAAGCGCCAGCGGGCCACGCTGCGAACGCTCGGCGTGGGCCGCATCGGCAAGAGAGCGGACCGCTCCGAGAACGACGCGGTGCGCGGGCTGATCAACTCGGTCTCGCATCTCGTAGAGGTGAAGTGATGGCCGAAGAGCTGAAGGGCCTGCACAATCTCAAGCCCGCCAAGGGTTCCACCCACCGGCGCAAGCGCGTCGGCAGGGGCGAGGGATCTGGCATGGGCAAGACCTCCGGCCGCGGCCACAAGGGCGCGGGCTCGCGCTCGGGCGCGAAAAGCAGGCCCAACTTCGAGGGCGGGCAGATGCCCATCCACATGCGGATGCGCAAGCTCAAGGGCCCGCACATGAAGAAGTCGATGCCCTTCGAGAGGTTCCGCACCGCCACCCAGCCCGTGAACCTGGACGACCTCGAGAAGCGCTTCGAGAAGGGCGCCGAGGTCACGCCGCAGGCGCTGTCCTCGGCCGGCCTGGCCACGCGCCGGGACGTGCCTGTGAAGGTGCTCGGCCGCGGGGAGCTGTCCAAGGCGCTCACCGTGCACGCCCACGCCTTCTCCGCCACCGCGCGCGAGAAGATCGAGGCGGCGGGCGGCACAGCTCAAGTCCTCGAGGACTAGACGCATGCTCAAGACGCTGGTCACCTCACTCCGGATCGCCGACATCCGGAAGAAGCTGCTCTTCGCCGCCGCGATGCTCGCCCTCTACCGCCTCGGCGCGCACGTTCCCGCGCCCGGCGTGAACGTGGACGCCGTCGAGCGCCTGCAGGAGACCTTCAGCGGCGGCGGCGCGCTGGGCCTGCTCAATCTCTTCTCCGGCGGCTCCCTGCAACGCTTCGCGATCTTCGCGCTGGGGATCATGCCGTACATCACGGCCTCGATCATCCTGCAGCTGATGCAGGTGGTCGTGCCCTCGCTGGAGAAGCTGCGCAAGGAGGGCGAGGTCGGCCAGCAGAAGATCACCCAGTACACGCGCTACCTCACCGTGGGCCTGGCCTTCGGCCAGTCCGTCGGTTACGTGTTCCTGTTCCGCAGCCAGGCCGGGGGCGAGCAGGTCTTCGACAGCTTCACCTTCGGCCGCGTGTTCGTCGTGATCGTCACGCTCACCGCCGGCTGCGTGCTGGTCATGTGGCTGGGCGAGCTGATCACCCAGCGCGGCATCGGCAACGGGATTTCGCTGATGATCTTCGCCAGCATCGTCTCGGGCCTGCCCAACGGCATCAGCCAGTGGTGGAGCAGCGGCGACCAGGTGTTCAAGGTGATGATGCCCTTCCTGGCGCTGCTGGTGATCGTGGCCGTGGTGTTCGTGCAGGAGGGCCAGCGGCGGATCCCCGTGCAGTACGCCAAGAGAGTGGTGGGACGGCGGATGTCCGGCGGCGGCTCCACCTACCTGCCGCTGCGCGTGAACATGGCCGGCGTGATCCCCGTGATCTTCGCCGCCTCGCTGATGGCGTTCCCCCCCACCGTCGGACAGGTTTCAGATGCCGGCTGGGCGCGCGACTTCTCGGCCTTCTTCAACTACCAGAGCGCCCCATACATCCTGGGCGAGTCCCTGCTGATCATCCTCTTCACCTACTTCTATACCGCGGTCACGTTCAACCCGGTGGAGCAGGCGGACAACCTCAAGAAATACGGCGGGTTCGCGCCCGGCGTGCGCCCGGGGCGCCCCACCGCCGAGTACCTGGACCGCATCCTGGCTCGGCTCACGTTCCCCGGCGCGCTCTACCTGGCGGCGGTGGCGGCTCTGCCCACGCTGCTGCTGGCGGGCACCTCTACGCAGATCGCCTTTGGCGGCACCTCGCTGCTGATCGTGGTGGGTGTGGCGCTGGACACCATGAAGCAGCTGGAAGCCCAGATGATGATGCGGAACTACGAAGGGTTCCTGAAGTAGCTGTCGACTCCAGCCGTCACCCGGCTGCGCACCGGGCAATCAGTAGCCTCCCGGCTCTCGTGAGCGAGCTCAACCTCATCCTGCTGGGGCCCCCCGGGGCCGGCAAGGGCACCCAGGCCGCGCGCCTGAAGGAGGACTTCGACCTCCCCTACTACGCCACCGGCGACATCTTGCGCGCAGCGGTGAAGGAGGAGTCCGACCTCGGCAGGGAGGCCAAGCAGTACATGGACAGGGGCGACCTGGTGCCCGACGAGCTGATCACGCGCGTGATC